>ENA-ORXC01002022-ORXC01002022.1-marine-metagenome-genome-assembly--contig:-NODE-2022-length-11331-cov-5.118980_pt1 | contig 11331 bp, 4 predicted proteins | sample MGYA00237865_ERZ511478 | MGnify/ENA metagenome assembly ERZ511478 | reverse complement strand
CGCCGCCGTTGCCGCCGTCGCCGCCGCTCGGGTGCTGCCGCCGCCACCGCCGCCGCCGCCGCTGCCATGGCCAGCGGCGCCGGCGCCGGCGGTGCGGTTGCTACCGCCGTCCCCGCCGCCGCCGCCACCGCCGCCGCCGCCGCCGCCACGGCGGCCCGACCGGTGGCGCTTGGCCGGGGACGTGGCCGGCGGGGGCGCCAAGCAGCTCGTGGCGGCGCCCATGGTCCCGCGCGCGCCCGACACCGCGGCGGCGGCCGGCGGCGGCCACGCGCAACGCCAGCGGCGGCGGCCGCGTCGTCGTCCCCACCGGGCGCGCCTCGACGGGCGGGCGGCCGAGGCGGCGGCGGCAACGCCGGCCGCCGCAACGGCGGCGGCAGGGCCGGCGGCGGCGCGGGGGGGTACAGGCCGGCACCCACCCGCGTCGGGGTGGCGACGACGGCGCGCGCCGGCGGCGCGGCCAACAATCTCCCACGCCGGTGCAGGCGCCGCCGCGGGGGTGTGGCCGCCGCGGGGGTGGCCGCCGCGTGCGCCTCGCCCGAGCGCCGCGCGGCTCCTCCGGGGTGCGCTCGGGCGCCGCTCCCACGGGCGGCGGGGCGTGGCCCGCCGGCCGCAGGCCGCCCGCCGCCGCCGTCGGGGCGGCCCTGCCGACGCACGGACCGCGCAGCTCGACCACGGCTGCCCGTTCCACTCACGCAGAGACCCTGACGGGGGTGTGTGCCCGCGGCGGCCAGAGGGGGTGTGGCACAGCCCTCGCTCTCCCACCGCGCCCGCCGCGCGGGGACTACGGGTGGCGCCGCGGCGCGGTAGCGCCCGCGGGTCATGGGGACTTGGTGACAGCCGACGCGCGGCCGCGGGGGGGCTCGCGAGGAGGCTTTTTCAGACGGTCGTGGTGGTCACGCCACCCCAATTGAGATACGTCTGTCAAGTGGCCTCCGTTGACCGGCCTGGCGCGGCTCGGCGGACAAACGGCTGGGAAGGGCAGATCTTGGTGTGGAGGGCACACAGCCTTCAAGGGCACGTGAAGGGTGTTTCCGGTAAGGCCCGACCCGCCGCCGCCTCGTCGCGGCGATGCGCGCATTGGCGTTGGCGGTGAACGTTGATTGGTGGCGAGTGGAAGATTCAGACTCACCAATAGGGCTCGGGCAAGAATCTGGGGCGGGCTACGGGCGGCACTCCGTGGAACGGGTTTACAGACAGAATGGAACCCAGCGATTGGGGCCAAGGCTACCATGCCCAGCAATAAAGTAGCACCGAACATCGCCATCACAAACCCTTATTATGGCTGTGATTTGGACAGTTCAGACAGCTTTTTTTGCTACACGGGTACTCTGCGATCAGTCCGAAGCGGATGTACTTGTCTGGACAAGGGCGTCGTCGTCGTGCCGGCCGCGACGTCTTTGAGCGTCGCCGGCCACCAGAGCCAGCGGCGATGCGAGGCGTGTCCCTACATTGCACACTGCCTCTACCGCTGCTCACAGCTGCTGTCGCTACTCGAGTGTTTGCTGGCTGCCCTCCCGTCAGAGCCAACCCCTCGCTGTCTGGCCACCATGGTGGACGTCCCCCTGTCCTCCCTCCCCGGAGTGGTGTTTGAGGACGCCGACTTTACCGGCGGTCACTGGTTCGAGTGCGCCCCGGCCTGGCCGTCTGCGGCTAAGGCCCGCGGTGGCACCGCCTCCACATCCCCCTCCATCTGGGTTGCCGCTGCGGCCGAGGCCCACGCCGCCGCCACCGCCGCCCATGAGGCGCGGCTGGCGTCCGTGGCGGGCTCCCACCGGGCCCGCCGGCAGTTGCTCGAGGCGGCCGCCTCGGGCGGGACCGCCCGTGACCGCATCGCCGCGCGCGCCCTGCGCGTTCAACAATCCCCCGTGCACCGGCTAGAGGATATCCGCGCGCTCGTCACCGCCGCGGCCAAGGTGCAAGCCTCCCACTCGTCCATGACGACCGCCCTGGACGCGGCGGCAGACCTGTTTGTCCAGACTTGCTGCCACCCGACCGGCGGCTTCGGCCGTTTGCGGCAGTGCCCTTTGGGCCGGCGCCGGGGCGGGGTGGCGCAGGCGGGGACGTGGCCGCGGCGGGCGGGGGCCTGACCAAGCGCCACCTGGTGTACGCGCACTTTGAGTCGGCGCTCAAGGATGCCTATGCGCAACTCGTCTCTTCCCTCTCCGTCGCCTCCCACGCGACCGTGGCGCACACGCGGAAGCACGCCATCCACATTACGCTGCAGTTGCTCAACTCTCGGCCCGAGGCGGAAGCCTCCCTCCTCGCGCTGCTCATCAACAAGCTTGGCGACCCGGAGCGGGCCGTCGCCGCCGCCGCCTCCCACGCGCTCGCCCGCCTCATGGGCGCCCACGAGGCCATGGCGCCGGTCGTTGCCGCGGAGCTTGCGCGCCTCGCGCGCCGCCCGGGTGTGTCCGTCCGCACCCAGTACTACGCGGTGTTGTTGCTCGGCAACACCCGCTTTGTGCGCGGACGCGACGTGGCGCTTTCGCGTTCCCTTGTCGCCCTGTACATGGAACTGTTTGCCGACTGCCTCGCGCGCGACGCCGCCGACCGGTCGGCGGGGCGGCTGTCCGCGCCCGTCGACGACGCGGTGGCGGCCAAGAAGAAGAAGCGGCTTAAGCGGGACCGCCATCGCAAGGCTGCAGCGGCAGCCGAGAAGGGCGCCGGTGGTGCTGCCGCCGCCTCGAACTCAGCGTTGGGGGTCCCGACGGAGGAGCGCAAGGAGAGCCGCCTCATGGGCGCCCTGCTTGCCGCGACCAACCGTGCGTTCCCATACACCAGCGGCGGCGCGCAGGGCCGCGGACCGGGTGGCAAGGGCGGCGCCAGCGAGGGCGCGGCAAGCGCCCCCGCCTCGACCAGCCTCTTTGCTCCACAGCTGGATGCGCTCTTCTCGGTCGCCCACGCGCGCTCCTTCCGCGCGGCGACGCACGCACTGGCGCTGCTGCGCGTCGTCACCGCGTCGTCACCCGCTTCGGCGACCCGCTTCTACCGCGCCCTGTACGCGCAGGTTGGGTCCCCGGCGTTGCTCGCCGCGCGCCCGCGGGTGCAGGCGCGCTTCCTCGGCGTGTTGCTGGCAGCAATGCGGTCGGACAGCGACTCGGCGCGGCTGGCCGCGTTTGCCAAGCGCCTACTGACGATGGCCGTGCACGCACCCGCGCACTTGGCGGCGGCGTCGTTGCTGGTTATCCTCGCCGCCGTCACCGGGGAAGATACCACGTCTGTGGTGGAGGGGCCCGCGGGCCGGCGCGAAGACCGTGGTGCCGCCGGCCGGGGGGGGAGGGGTGGACGTGGCGGGCGGGGCGGGCGGGGCGGGCGCGGAGGTCGTGGCGCTCCGTCGGGGGAGCGCGGCCGCCGTCGCACCTCCGCCAAGGTAGCGGCCCTCCTCCGCTCCATGGTGGTGCTGCCCGAAGAGCCTGCGGCCGTCGACGGCGACGGAGGGATGGACGAGGTGTACGTGGACGCCGACCGCAAGGCCGACGCTGACAGCGCTGCGCTCGCCGCCACCGCCCCTGCCGTGCCAGCGGACGACAGCGACAGCGATGGTGTGGAGGTTTATCGCGACGCCGACCGCGACGCCGACGGCGGCAGCAGCGTCCGCACGCCGGCCCCGAAAGTATCGGGCGGCAGCGGCGGGGATGCCACCATTATGGCGCTCCCGGGGGTGACCGCGGCCGGCGCTGACGGCAAGCCGCTGCCATCCCGGTCGGCCGCGTACGATCCCAAAAACCGGTCGCCTGAGTACGCAAGCGCGGAAGCGTCCGCGCTGTGGGAGCTGACGGTTCTCTCGTCGCACGCGCACCCAAGCGTCCGTCGCTTTGCGGACACCCTCCTTGGCGGCGATGAGGCATCGACCAGCCCCGCGTACGGGGGCGACGCGCTCGCTGACTTTACCGTTGCCGCCTTCTTGGAACGCTTTGTCGGTAAGAAGCCCAAGGCTGCCCACGCGGAGGCGCTCGGCCACCGACAGGCGGCCGCCGCCGCGCATGCGGCGGCCCGTCCGCGCGTTGGCACTGACGTGTTTGCGGCGATGATGGCGGCGGGTGGGGGGCGCGAAGATGACGCCTTCTTTACGCGCGTCGTGCGGCCAGTGAACCCGGCCGCCGCTGACGGGGGCGACAACGCGGCGGTGGGCCCGCCGGCGGACGGGGAGGCGCTGGACGAGGACGCGGATATGGACGCCGCGTTTGATGACGTGCTCCAACGGGAGATGCGGAACACGTACGGCACGTCCGCCGCAGCCGGTGGCGGGGGCAGCGACGGGGATGACGAGTCGGACGACTTGGGAGACAGCGACGATGAGGCGGCGGAAGCGGCGGCCTTTCGCGAGGCGTTTGGCAACGGCGACGAGTCGGGGAGTGACGACCCGAGCGATGGGGACAGCGGTCCCGACGATGCATGGGGCGGCGGCTCCGACGCCGACGATGGCGCGTCGATGGACTTTGGCAGCGAGAACAGCTTGGGGGACGGGGATGGCCGCCGTGGCGGGGCAGGCAAGACGGGCGGCAAGAAGAAGGGCGCGGCGTCGGCGTTTGCTCCTGCAGAGAAGTTTGGGGACCTGGTGGCCAAACTCGCGGCAGACCCTGACGCCGGCGCGCTCGGCGATGACGTGCCGGGCCACGTGCCCCACGGGCGTGACCGGACGCGGGGAGGCAGCCGCAATGCCATGGGGGCCAACAAGCGGCGCGGGGCCCCGGCAGGGCGCAGAGGTGGGAAGAAGATGCGTCGGCGTTGAAATGTAGGCAAGCGAGAGAACAGAAAAAAATGCATGATACTGCTCGCGCCACACCGAACACCCACGAGCAAGCGCGCAACTAGAACAACCAACATGCAGACCGGACGACAGGAGCTCACCATCCGAATGTGCGGCTCAACACGTGCGAATGGCGGCCCGAAGACGAGCAGCCACATGCTCCCTACCGGTGTGACACCTGCAGCCGCGTCTGGCGATTGTCTTGGTAGGAAAAGCCACCCACCGAGTAGCGCCGCTTGGGCGGCGCGGCCGCCGAGTGACGCACGTGCGTTGCCCGACTCCCGCCGCCTCGACCGCGGCCGCGGCCACGACCGCTCGGCGGCGTGCCCGCAAGCCTTCTCGGCCCAGAAGACGACGATCCACCCGAGCCACTGCCGGGGCCCCGGCGGGAGCCGGATAACGTCGGTCCCGCCGTCTTGGTGGGCGTCGACAGGTCCGCGCCCTCGGGAAAAACAACGTTGAACGACACACGCGAGGATAGCATTGACGATGAGATAATGGCTGCTGTCAAGTGGGTTACCGCTGTCGGAAAACTGACCAGGAACGCCGGCCCGACCTCCAGCGAGACAAGCAGACCGCTGCACGCGGGCGGTGCCAGCTGGGAAGATAAAACGGCAGCCAGCTGCATCGGCGAGTGGTTCTCGCAAAACCGACTCGGAAGGCGGATGACGCCCGGAGCTGGGCATTCGCGCAAAGACGCGAGTGGAACAAGACCGTTGACAGCACCCGCGCTCGTGGCGCTGGTAGCAGACTAGTGCTGCAGAGCGGCATCAAAGCGGGAGGCAATCTGCTCCTCTTCTCGCTGTGCGTCGACGGCGGCCTCGCTCATCTGTACATATCGACACCGCACAGCGCCAGCGTTGATAAATTGCAACAGTGCAGCGGGCGGTGTGGTAGATACTAGCACCACAAGCGCAAGCCGCGGGTAGAGCGCGTCGGACACAGACGCCAAGTCGTCGTGGTCGGCCACCAGTACGTCCGCCGTTGACGACGACTCGCTCGACGACAGAAGCGGCGATGCTGGCTCCGTGAGGCCAGCTTGGTTCAGCCGCCGCACACTTGGCAAAGCCGCCGAGACGGTGGCGAGATCCCGCGGCCCGGTCACGATGAGGACGCTCCCAGTCTCGGAGGCCACAATCTGCTGCAGAGCGGCTGTTACCGACGGCTGGCCCGCCCCAGCGTCCCACATCTCTTCCTCAATGCGCTGGCACCATGGGCCCAGGCATTGCACCTGGCCATCATAGTGTGCCTGGGCCTCTTGGAGGAATTGCAAGCAGGTGTCGACGCCGTGCAAGAGCGCATGGTCTCGTGCGCACCGCAGCACGTGCAGCGTTGTCATCGCCTTCAAATCTGACAGGGATCCTCTGCCCACAAGCGTCGTCTGCATAGGGCCGGCAGCGGCAGCAAATTCGTCCTGCATCTGAATAACCGCCCCCGACAGGTTGTCCGCAACGAGGTCGCGGAGCGCCGGCGCCGCGTCTGGGGCCGGTGGAAGTGACAGGCCGCCCTCTGCCGGCCCACCGCCCGTCACGCATACAGCAGGATGGCGGCGGAGCCAAAGAGGCCGGATGAGGGACGCCGCGGCCGCATCAAGTACGCGAAGGGAGGCCAACACCGGCACGGACGGCTCGACGTAGTCGTTGATAGACGCCCGGACGACTCCCTGAATGCCCGCGTCCGTGGACCGCCGCACCAGCGCCGATGACACACCACACTGCGCTCGGTCGGCCAGACGGACAATACGGTGCAAATCTCGGTCAGCCACACCGAGGGGGCTCACAGCATCCTCCACCAGTAACACCGCCGTCGAAGGGACCAGGCGGAGCTGCGGCTGGAGCGCAACCAGGTCCGCAAGTTCTATGGCCTGGAAGTCGCTGGCACCGCTGTCAAAGACCACAAAAGAAAAGAGCGCGTGGTCAGCCAGCAGGGCGCGCGCCGCCGACACTGATGCAAACACAAAGCGGGCCGCAGCAGCAGTGGCTCGGGAAGACGCCCGAGGCTCCGCGTCAAGAAGAACGAGGTGGTGATCGGGGAGCGCCAGCTGGTGGAACTCAAAGGCGTAAGTCAGGCTCGCTGTGCTTGCAGAAGACACCCACAGGCACCGGTGATCGAAGCCTCTGGTACACAAGTAGGTTTCGGCCAGGAGGCACGTGAGCGAGAATGGCTGCATGGGCGGCGGCAGTACCAGGACGGTCGAGTGCCCCAGCAGTTGAGCGGCGGCATCCAGCTGCGTCTTGGCTACGTTGAGCTGCTGCGGGTTGCGCAGGACTCGTAACGGCTGCGGCGTGCAAGAGAGAAACCCGTCAAGTACAGCCACCTGGTGGGCCATGTTCGCAATACAGCTACCGCCATGGCGGCCCGAGGATGAGCCAGACGCCGGCGCAAGGCGACTACGCGAGCCGCTCCCGCTTGTGGGGACCAGCGTGCTGGAATCGGCCTCCGAGAAAGCAACCTCACCAGCTGGCACCAACTGCTCGGAAGCTGTCATCGACCGCTCTCCAGCCGGCGCCAGCTGTGCACCATCGGGCACCAGCAGGGTACCAGCCGTCTCCAGCCGCTCACCACACTGTAGCAGCCGCTCATCAGCAGGCACCACCCGCTCAGGGGGCGACAAAGACGGCATGGATGGCGCGAAATGGGCGTGGCGCACAGGATGCGCCTGCTTCTGGGCAATACCGAGCCGGCCAGGTGCGCCTTTAAAACTCCCTCCGCCCATTGGAGTTGCAATAACCCCGGGCGAGTCGCGCGCGGTTTCCATACCAGCTGAGGGTGTAACAGATCCACCGTTGACCGACAGCACAGGGACCCGGGGCATCGACTGACCAGGGCGTCGAGGTTCGATAGCCCCGGCCGTCACACTGACCGGCTGCTCGAGGTTGTCATAGGAGCACATCTTGTTCTCCAGCGCAACCGCTGGGTCGCTTGTCAGCTGGCCAGTGGCACGAGCATGGCCGTTGGTCTGCGAGCCCCCCACCAGATGAGCAAAGGAGCGATCCAGCGCGGCCACCTCGCCGCGCTTGTACCGAGCGGCCACGGCAGCGCAAACCCGCCACAGAGAATCGACATGGCGGCGCACATCGGGAAGCGCGCGTGGCGCGGCCAGCCCTGCGGTTCCATCGCGGAGAGATGCCTCCAAGGCCCGGTCCGCCGCCTCGTCCAGCGTCCAAGCGGGTGGCGCCCCAATCACTACATCGGTCTGATCCCAATGCCAGCGCCACGGCAGCGCCGAGGTGTCCTCAAAGAGACGTCTTGCCCACATCCCGGCAGTAGCAGGCCCCCCAGCCTCGAGCGCCTGCAGCGCAGCCTGGGCAACGGCACGCGGGCAAGGCAAGCTCGTGCATCTAGACACAGGCATGGAAACGTCGGTAGCCGCCACGAACGAGGCGAGCACTGGACAATCGATGGTTGACGGCTCCCTTGGCACCGTCTGGTGCTCCTCGTCCACAATGGAGTGCTCAACGTCACGCGCTGCGTCCGTGCCACCTGTTAAACCGCATTTTCCGCTTGACACGCCGACCAGGAGGGCCTTGGCCTGGGCGACAGCGTCAATCTCCCAATACGCCGGGGAGGTGCTCTGAACCAGCAACGATACGTCCCGGCGCACCTGGTGATCAGCAGTTGGCAGCGACCGGGGCAGTATGGATCCAAAGCTTGCTTCGACAGCCACCAAGCTATGCCCCGGCCGTCCAGCAGGCTCTTCGCCGACCAAACGACGGAGCGGCAAGGCCTGGCTAAGGGCCTCACACCAACGGCCGGAATCACGAGCGACAGAAGTGCCAAAGGGAGAGGCAGCCTCCACCAGCTCGACACCCACAAATTCAGGTTGGTGGCACGGGTGTAGCACCGCCGAGTCCGCCCCAGCCAACATCCCACCCCGCAAGAAAGAAGGGCGAACGCGCTCTCCGCCGCACAGATCCAAAAAAAACTGCTTCACAGCAGCAGGCAATCCGCATGATTGGCCTCGTGGCCATACCACCTCCCGCTCGGCTACTATGGGCAGGTCAGGGACAGCGCCGACCAGACTCGAGTATGTCGGGAGAACCACCTCGCCGGCAAGGGCCGTGGCAAAGGTGACGTCCTGACAGGAAGGTGCAGATGTCGAGGGGGCTGACGGGGGCTCCGCAAACGAGCTCTCCGCCGTCCCTGACTGCAGTGCACGTCCGACCAGTACGTCGGACGGGATGGGCGGCGGCAGGGCCGTGCGGCAGATGGAGTTGCACCCGTAAAGCTCCGTCGCCACCAGCTGGCGCAGCGGCTGGCGCCGCCGCTCCATGCGCGCAGGGAGTACCCCGTCGGCATACTTGCGGCGTAGCAGGTCAGTCACGCCAAAACGGGCCCTGTAAAGAGAGCAACCCACCAGCCCAATACATTACCAAGAAAGCGCAGATGGCAGGCATGCAAAACACGGAGGAAACGTCATCAACACAACCAAGCACAAGCAAATTCTACCAGTGGTCAGTACAAAAGCAATGGACATGGAAGCGACCACTGCAAAAGAGAAGAAGAACCAAGTCAGCATACAGTGGCAGCACCATCGAGGCAGAAAGGAAATGCATCGGGACGTACAGCTTAATGGTAGAGAGAAAGTCACGACCAAACCGCTCCACGTCTCCCTGCTCGACCTCTGATGAACATAGCAGCCCGACGCCCTTTCCGCCCGCCGCCAGCCGAATGCGCTCCAGCAGCGCCTCCTGGGGGCAGGCTGCCTGGGCGGATGGGCCGCTCGCAGCCGTCAACCCAGCCGACCGTTGGCCGGGAATGCATTCTCCAACGACCACACCAGCAGTGCGATGGTTGCCGCCACCGCTGCCGCCGCCGCCACCAACAACGGCTGGGTCCTGAAAGCGCACGACACGGGGCCGCCACTTGGCCAGCCGTGATGACCGTCGCATGCTGTCGCACCGAGAAAAAGTTGACCCAGAGACGGGCCCGAGGAAAACGACGCTAATGCGACACCAGGAAGATAGAGGCACCACTATGAGCACAGAGGTGGACGGCACCAGAAAAGCAACTGGGGGAGCAGTGAGGCGGAGCCGCCGACAACGCGCGTGTACACACTGCCAGACCAGCGCAGCTGAGCCCCCTCACAGGACACATCCAGCTGCCATGCTCGCTGCATCACCAGCACAAATGCCAACAGAAAGCACAGCCACTCGAAACAGGTTCAGGAGGGACGCCACACGGCCCAGGGCAGGGGAATCACGGCCATGTGACGCCGAAACAGCATGCATCCAGTGGCGCCGTGAAGTCCCGCAGCTCCGCCATCCCGCAAGCCCATCGCGTGGTACCCCACAAGGGCGCCATCTTTCGCCAACGGCCAGGGGCAAGCGTCGGGTTGGCCGCTCAGCAGCGCGGGCTGCGGGCGAGTCGACTGTACGATAGAGGTATGCAGTCATTCGCAGAGAAAAATTACGTCTTTCCTTTCTCTTCGGATGGGCGTCAGGCCGTCAGAAGGGCGTCGAGGGCGTTTCCCCGTCCGTGAACAGCAACCATTTAGACCTGACAGTAGCTTGACAGACGGACATCCAACCAATCACAGCCGGGAATTTCTCGACAGTCCTGGGTACTCGTTGCTGCATCGACCCGTGCGATCGCCTGTCGATGTCACCACGACGGACAGATGACGGCCTACGACGACGGTGATCCTACCTCCCGGTGACGTGCTCCACTCAGAGTGAGACACGTTTGTAAGACGGCGTAAGAATTTCACGTAACGTGAAAGACTCGCAGGAAAGCGTCAGTGAGAGGGTCTTGAAATTTCATGCGAAATGACACGACGTGGCGTCAGATTGTACATCACTAGCTGGGACGGCCGTCCGGGTCCGTCAGACGCACGGCGTCAGGCAGACACCGTATGAACTGCTGCTCGCCCACGGTTGCGTGAGGCCTACAGCCATCCACGGGATCCGGGCGACAGGCACGGGTGTGGGGGGAAGCGGGCGTGGGTTGCGGTCGCGACCGCCGTGTCCGCAGCGTGCCGCGCGGTGCCGTCGTTTCCGACCGCTGCGGGCAGCCGCACGGCCGGTCGGGCCAGCCACGACCCCTGTGCCTTGTGGCCGCGCTTCCGCGTGCTCCCGCCTGGGTCGCAGTGCACCCAGCCACAGGGCATGTCGGATGGTCCCGACTGAAAGCCGCGGGCACAGGGTGGAGGCTGTTGTTCTGCAGGCTATGCGGAAGCGCTTTTGGGGGTGGATGACTGGCCAATGGTTGGAGGCGGGCTGGATCACAAGATCAAAGCATCAAGATCACAAGATCGAAACATCAAGAAGTCGGCAACAATGATCTTTTTCGTCGTGTCGACGAGGACGAGTCATCGACTTGACGAATATGCGAAATCTGATATTGAAAGTGCACCCGAACGTCTTCCGAGAAGCGAGGAGCATACTTCATTAATTCTCCATGTAGCCCGCCAATGGACATATGAATTTGTTTAGTGTATTTTCTGATCAAGCCGGCCACGTCTATTCGTAGCGACTTCCAAGCCTCAAGTATATCCCACCCTTCACTCGCCGACGCATCGCCCGCACCCGACGCCTTCCCCTTCCCCAGCCACCTCCACCTATCCTCCCCCACTACCTTCA
>ENA-ORXC01002021-ORXC01002021.1-marine-metagenome-genome-assembly--contig:-NODE-2021-length-11332-cov-20.484318_pt1 | contig 11332 bp, 12 predicted proteins | sample MGYA00237865_ERZ511478 | MGnify/ENA metagenome assembly ERZ511478 | reverse complement strand
TCCACCGTATGACTCTCTTTGTAGCCCCCCTTGGCGACTTCCTGGCGACACAGCTCGCGCCTGTGTCGCCTCGAAGTTACCGAGAAGTAACCTGAAAAAGTGAGTGGGCAGAACCGCCGACGATGCTCTGAAGTGGCGCGACGTTACAAGAAAGCAACGCTGACGGAGTCTGCTGCCTCCGCACCGGCGCCAGCTCCCTCCTCACGCGCGCCTCTCGTGTCGGGATTTGAAAATGTATAACTCAACTACAGCCACCAAACCGGTGTGCATGGTCCTGGGAGGATCAAGCATATATTTCAACATCTCGTCCCGCCGGCCGACACGGAATACTTCGCTCGGGACTTGCCACTGTCGACCAGAACGGCAACCGTGCACTGCTATCGCAGGCTAAAATGCCCGTCGCTACTGGCAGTGCAGCTTTGAGATTTATGTAGCGTGGGTGCTTCTTTAGACCGCAGTTTCTTGTCTTGCCGTTTAGTCTCAGTTCTTCATCTCGTCTGTTGCGCACCATTCTTGTTGCCATTTATGTGCATCACAGTGTAGCCATGCACGCGTGGAACGGACTCTCTTGCCGCGCTATTGATGGAATTTTGATTGCGTGCCGCAGTCGGCCGAGGGAGACCAAGCGCCGCTGACAGTTGCTCCGTCGTTCTTCACAGATAATGACCTCTGCACACCACCAGCACGCCGACTCTTCTCCTTTCGGTGAACCTAGAATCGGCTACGGCTCGCAGCCTCTGTAGCTGATGCATTTGTAGCTCACGGGAGCTAGGACACGGTTTTAGTTTGAGCGCATTAGTCGAAATCGTGGGCCACGATGTTCCAAGAAACTGCCAAGCATCTATAGAAGTAGATGCATCCGATTCACGCATCAGCAGTAATGTTTCGAAATCTTCGAGACGGGAGGCGCGTGTGTTCTGAGGGACATTCACATATGGACCCCAAACCAGAGTTATCGACGATATTTTAGGCGTGGTTAAACCGGGTCCTAGCACACGTTGGTACAACCCCCCCCTCCAGGACGTTAGAGCGAGAGTCAATCTGGAATCCATCTGAAACACATCCCGTGGCCGGAGAAATTGTGCGCGGCAGAACGTTGTATCCACCATCACACAATGTCGTGACTTACTGCTGTTAATCGAGTGCGGATGAGCTCTAGCGATTGTGCGCCGCCCCTGTGTTAACACACCTATGGCCGCTTGGACGGCAACAGTGTGACATGCCTCTTCCGATCGGTCAACGCCTTGGGCTCAGGAAACTGCACCACCATCCTCGGTCGGCTTGCTTTCCTTTTTGTGCTATCGCTGGCTCTGGGTCGCGAATCCCTGTTCCACGGCCTCCGTCTCCGGCGGTGGACGCTGGCCACAGCTGCGCTGGTGCTCCGAAAGGCCAGCGCTGCGGCCTTTTGCTCGCTCGGTTTGATCTCCAATGCGACGCTGCGTGTGGCACAGGCTTCTTCCCACTGTGTCGCCGCGCGATGTCCGAATCGAGCAACAAGACGGAGCTAGGAGCGTCGGCCGTAGCCGTATACTCGCTAATGTCAGACATTCTCCCGCGTAAAAGCAACACCAGCGTCTACATTGACCGCTGGCGTGAAGTGCGCGTCTTTTTGGTGGTCATGACAGCGGAGCCGGTGTTTATCTTGTTCAGAAGCTGATACCTGGTTGGCGTCGGGTTGCTTGCGCGTTCGCTTGGTGAAGGCGTGTCGAGCCGCGAGCGGATCCCTCTCACCAAGTCTGTTCACAGGATTGTGTTTTTTTCGCTCTTTCATTTGCTTGAGGGGACTAAGATGGACCAATCCCGGTTTCTGATCCGTGCGACGGACAGCTGCTCTTCTTTTCTTTGGAACAGACGCCGAGGCCCTCGATATATGTTGCCGTAAGGAGCGGGCGTACGACAAGACCAACCTCGAACAGTGGAAGGTAAACAGTTCGGAGCACTACAAGGCGTGGCTGCGGTCGATCGGAGTGGAGGACAGCGTCAGCCACCTCAAGTGTGGCGCCTGCTCAATGGAGAGCCTCCAAGAGCCGGCGAGGCGCCGGACAGTCCATCGCCGCTGAACGAGGCAGCAGTGGAGAGTGATCGCGTGGACAGGAGCGCTTCCGCTGCCGTGCGAGCGCAGAAAGATAGCGTACATGCTGATAGTTACTTCGCTGTCGGTTGTGGTCATAATCTGGACGTCCGCAATCGATCCCCAAAGAAAGGGGAAAAAATGGCGTAGGGGACGGGCTTGGAGATGCTGGTGCGCGTCGCACGGGACCGGTACCGGATTCTTATCGGGCGCGGGATGAGACATCGGCCTCAGCCACATCCACCGGCCCGCCAGCACCGTGAAGAACCACACTCGCGAGATTGTGGCGTCTCGCCCAAGCTTGAACGAAACCACGAGACGCACCAAACTCATCCAGTCCCAGCTCCTCCCGGAGTTTCCGGGACATCTCTTGTAGGCGTGAGATATTCATTGGGATGCGCTTCCGACCCCGCCGAATCAGCAAGAACAACCAATCGTACAGGTGCTGGTCCATGGCTACCAAGTACGAATCTCGCGCGCTGCGGCGGTCGGGTCGCACCCCGGACGCTGCCAGGGCCTTATACTAGGACCTGCGCTGCCACACCTTGCGCAAATGGTCACTCGAAGCCGCGGGAGCAATCACCGCAAAGGACATCCGGACCTCCCTGGCCGATATCTCAGCCAGCTTGTCATGAAGGTTGAGTGTGCATGCACGCCGCTTCCGCGAGGTTGACGACGGCCGAGCTCCGGGAACTTCGGCTCAGAATCGAGCGCGGCGCCGCAGAGGAGCTGTCAGGGGGGGCGGCGTACAGAGTCGCACCGCCGTCGCTGCAGCGGCGGCCGCCCGCGCGGCATGGAGAACCGCCGCGGGGCTCTCGCGAGCAACCTCAGGGGCAGCGTGTGTGAACGCCGCCTCAGTGAGAGAAGACACAGCTTCCATGGGTGATGTAAGGGGGGTATGAGGCGATCTCGGGGCAGCCAGAGGGGTAGTAGGCTCCGTGGCCGACGGCGTCCCCGCGTAGCTGGCCCCCAGGGACGCCAACTACAGTGAGACGAGTACAAGTCCGTCTCTACAACTCGAAATGTAGGGGTATAGGGGGGACAGAGGACAGACGCAACGCAGCTTGGAGGAGGAAAGGGGATGACAACGTCGTGTTCTGTCACTTGGAACGGTTGTTGGTGATGGCGGAATGCGCCAGCGGCAGTGGTCGACGATCAGGTTGTACGGCACCAGGCGAAACAAGTTGGTCGTCCAGGGCAGGGACCAGGTAGCGAAGCTTCCAGTTTTTGTTGAGAACAGAGACGCACAAATTTGGGGCTGGTTGGGGGAGCGGGGAAGGATGTGAAGCACATGGAGGGAAAAAAAAGTACGTGAGTGCAGCGCGACCTGCATGGTGTGCGGAGGCGGGGAGGGTGGGAGGCAAAGAAAGGAGCGGATGCGACGCGCGGGGGCGACGAAAGCGGCGGATGCGGCGCACGTGTCCAAGATAGAGCATGGTGGTGCGGTGCGGACGATGGAGCGGTGGTGGGAATGGCGCGACGGAGGGCCTAGATGGCGAGACGACGGAAGAGATCGGCGGAGACGCGGTGCTCACACTGCCGCAAAGATGCGCGCTGCTGATTATTTCGGGGCTTTCTTGTGGAAAACAGTAGGGGTTCCACGAAGGCATTTGTAAACGCACTTGGAGGAATCTGTAATCGCTTGGACGTGTATTCTCTCAGGACCACAGCGATTGCGATCCCTTAAATTCTGAAACGTGGGTAATCTTGATTGGGCGTACAAGTGGGATCACCCAATAATATGGCCTAGAGGGTGAGCAACAAACCGATCAGGGCCCTCCATTTTATGCAACGCGGTTTCCTGAGCGTAGAGGACGCGAATGGATCCCCACCAGAAGCTTCGCTAGTATTGAATTTGACTATTTGCCACCAAGTTTTCTCGACAATCGCAGACGCGATCAGCAGATTTATACGCAGCCGACCTCGACTCAGGCCCTGTCTGCACGGCGCGTGCACGGCGTGCATAGACACGTGCTAGCCAATGGGAGCGCGTCGTTCTGATCACACCCCAATCACGCGAATATTTTTAGACCCGAACTGCTCGACAGTGGGATCCCGCGTACGAAGGAATTAGGAGCTAAAACGGGCTCGTTTGGCGCATTCGAGCCGAACACGGTCACATGCGCGAGAAATTTTTTTATATCTCGCGCACGTGAACGTGTTCGGAAAGGAATATCGCACTTGCGTTTGACGGCTTCCGCAAGAATGATTGGACAAGAGGGCCCGTTACGGTTCACCTCTTGGATCTCGGGATGCCAGAACCGTTCATTTACACTCCGGTACTCTAGCTGCGTGGGGCCTGCGCGGTGCAGACGTGTCGCCCACGCTCCGTTAGGGCCCCGCCACATCCGCTAGAGGGGGCACAAGGGGGATCGGCGGACAAGCCACTGGGGGCACCGAGGGCGTGAAAATGTGGCCACTGCCCCCTCGCGCAATGTGAACGGGGGGGGGGAGGCTGGGGGCCCCGCGAGTGCGAAAGCGTCTCAGCCTCTCCGCCGCGCACTAGGAAGGGGGGGCACGCACTGATAGCGGCACCGCTGGTGCGAACGCGTGGTCTCCTCTCCGTCGCACACTGGGAAGGGGGACCACGCGACGATGGCAGCACCACTGGTGCGAAAGCGTGGCCACCGCTACGTTACGCACTGGGAAGGCGGGAAACCTGCTGGGGGCGCCGCGGGTGCCACAGCGTGGCCACAGTCCCGTCGCGGAAGGAGACACGGGAGCCACGCCGTATGCCAGCCAGTGGACACGGCTCCCTGCAGGCGGCTCTCTGCAGGCGGCACTGGGGGCTTGCAGCCGCATGCATGCAATCGTGGTCACGTCTCCGCGCAGAGCGCCATTGGTGGCAGCATCCGCATGCAAACAGGCACGCACGGGAGGGAGGTGGCGGATTCCGGCCCAAGGCAGCCCTAGGGGGGCGCAGGGGACGATAGGGCCAGATCAGTGCGCAAATGAGGCACCTACCGTGTCAGCAGTGAGGTTCCGGCACAGGGCGTCGACGACATACCTTCCTCTCCGCATGCGAGTCGCACTTATCCCCGCCTCCAACGTTGTGCCGTCTTTTCCTGCCCTACGTCCAGTACGAGTGAGTCATTGCACCATGACTTCCGAGGCCCCTCCAACCACCCAGTCGTCTGAGGCGGACCCCGCCGCCAACCTCATGGAAGCCGCGGAAGACGTCTTCCGCTTCAGCCTGGGGCCACAGCACGAGGCCACCGCCGTCATGGCGGCCACGGTGCCTGTGAACGCCACTATGGCATCCGTGGCCACAGTCGCCAACAGCTCGGCTGCTACGCGGCGCCCCTTTGACAAAAACAAGGCGTCGGACTTCCTCGCGAAGCTGTCTGCAACAGAGGTGCGCGCGGTGTTGCGCGTCTTACGCATCAAGCGTCGGATGCAATCCAACATGGCCGACAAACGCGCCATCGCGGCGTCGTCGATGGAGGAACAAGACATCGACGATGAGAAGCTAGAGGCCTTTATGGACGAAGCCGACATGGCGCCTTCCTCGACACCAGCGTTTAGCGCGTGACCATCGGCAGACGCTTCCGCCTCGGCCCTGATGCCTGCTCGCTCCAGTGGCCGCTCGGGTGCTCGTGCGACTTCCGCACTGGCGGCCTCTTCCGCAGTGGCTGCCGGCAGTGGCCCGGCATTTAGTGCCAACGACATGGCCCGCCTGGCGCACGTCGTGACCGACCCCCGTCATTTCGACGCCATCGAAGCGGACAGCCAGCCCCTGTCTCGCGCGCAGCATGACAAGCCGCGTGACGGATTATGGCACGGCGTACTCGCTCCCGCCTTCAACAATGCGGATTACAAACCCGCTCGAGTAACGCCGGTGGACGGGGTTTTGGAGTCGGACTTGCGTGGATTCGACCCTACCGGCATCACTAGCCCCCGGGAAGCATCTAAGCTAGAGACTATCTATCGTGCCTTGCGCTCCAACTGCACCAAGGCGTTCTCGAACTACACCCGCAGCGGACAGATGGAGGGCGCAATTTTTAAGGATTTCGTCAACGGTGATCATCAACTTCTGTACTTGCACTGCCTCCTCTTTGACAACCCGTCTGTGGATTTCGTGCTCCTGTCGTTGCCACAAGCTGCCCAAGCGGAGGTGGGCCTGCCTGGAAGCGCCGCGGTTGGCCGCGGGCCGGGGCACCCGGGCTCTGCTCCCCGACCCATCCGCAAGAGGACCCGTCAGGCCGAGGTCGTTATCGGGGGCATGGACAACTTGACGGCGGCGATCGTGGCAATGGGGCGTCCGAATGGCGCGAATTGCCGCGACTCCACGGGTCACACTGCAGCGACAGCTTTTGACAACGCCGAAGCCATGGGTGCCGTCTGGAAGCAGCTAAAGGCCGCTCGCGACGCGGTCTCCGAGCACCCCGGTGACATGATTGCCATCTCCATGCGCATTCACTTTGAGCAGCAGCTGGAAAAAGTGGTGGGCACAGAGTAGAGTAGCAATTTGCTTGGAGGGGCCTGATATGGAGAGTGCAGGGGCGTCTGGGAGGGACGAGGGCTTTCTTGCAGAGGTAGGAATACGTGTTCTCATCATACTTGTGTGCTATAAATCTTCTTCTCCTCTTGTCTGGCGTGCTAAATTTTCCTTGGTGGCGTCGGCAGCGCGAAAAAGATAAATGTCAAATAGGTACGGCCGTATGCAAGATTGCATTTTTCTCTGTGACGGTGGCAGCGACACCACTGCGCCTCAACACTGTATCCGCGCCAAAAGTGCCGCATGAAACTTCAGCGTCCTTCGGGGGTGACAGGCATTCCATCAAGAAGAGCAGCAGACCGGCTGTTGATGCCACTCGTGACGCTCGCTGCTCGTGTAGTGCGCGTGGTAAGGGCGGGTCAGGCCCCATATGGCGCCCGCAGTCATTGGTGGCTGCGTCGGCCCCTCGCCTACCCTCAGACGCGCCGATCCTCATGCCTTTCGTGGCCGCGGTGCCGCCCATGGGAGCCACGGCGGGTAAGAAAGGTCCAACGCAGGCAGCATGGTCAGTGTGGGCGCGGGGGGAGCGGCCACCGCTGGGCAGTGCGAGGGCGGGCGTGGTTCTCGTGGTGTCGCAGGCGAGAGAGAAGCTTTAGTTGGGGATGCATTCGCTTGCATCACACAGAAGGGTTGTGGTTTAATAGGATGAGTTCGAGTAGGTGGGCGTGTGTACGAAATCAGGTGCTTGTTTACATGAGCCAAGACAGATAACGATCAGGCCGGGCGGCGGCACTGCAGCTCCTTCAGTCGGCGAGTGAGTGCGACTCGCAGAGGGCAAGGCTCCCTGTCGCGCCTATGCTGTCGTAGACGGTCATCCAGGTCGCATTGGTCTTGCATAATGACCTCCCCAATCCCACCAGTGCCATCCTGTGGGAGTAAGGCATCCACCGCGGGGCTGTTCCTCGCACCCAAACAGTTGTGCAAGCGCACGCACACACGCAAAATAAGAGACGCCCGAGACACAGAGAAGCGAATAGAACTCCACAAGGTAACCCACCGACCAACTATCTGCCCAAACACCTGCTCAACAGAAGTGCGCGAGGAGCTGTGATAGTAGTTAAAGGCGTCCTTCTCCCATAGGAGATTATTCCCTGGCCAAGGCGTAAGCAAACGCTCGGCGGCGATGTACGCATCGTCGCCGGCCACCCAGTACCCCCGAGGCAGCCCATCCTCTCGTGCCAGCAACTCTGCCAACCCACTGGCGGAGAAGGCGGTGCTATCGTGACACGACCCCGCAGTCACCGTCGACAGGAAGTGGACCTGGTAGTCCCCCCCAACCGTGGCCTGCGCATTGATAGCAAAGAAACCCTTTCGGGTCCAGTACGACGAACGGTTTGGAACCTCGCAGACACGTGGCGGACGGATGCGCAGTGCGATGCCATCGATCGCCGACACACACCCGCGCAAAGAGTTGTGGCCGCCGCGCGAAAAAAGCTCGCTCTGGACGGCAAACTCGGCGGTAGTGGATGGAAAGTGGATGTTGTTCAGAAGAGTATCTTTGTCTAATGCATCCAACACCTGCGGCAACGAAAAGCCAAGTCACAGCAAGCCCAAGAATAAAGAAAGTGACCCATCAACCAGTCGGCCAAGGAGAACAACGAAACATGAACAGCAAGACAGCGATGAAGGGGCGACAGCATTACCAGGTTAGATGGTTGTCACCAAAGTATGGAGTGCCCGAGCTGTCCCCAGCTGAAGAAGTAGGACCGAGGACAGTGCGGTGAGTATGCGCCGCGCCTCACACACAAGCCCACGGACCATACACAGACAGTGAGAAAGTTCTTCATACCTGATGGAAAATCGAGTACACCATGGAACGACTGACGCCGAACGAAAGCATACAATCTAGGTACGAAGCCCTGGCGAGCATGCGCAACCCGAGTGCCAGGCGGTATTCCGTTGGGATGGGGGCGCCGCTGGACAGCGTGGCCATACTCTCGTCGACAACCAAGCGGTGCTGAATAGCCGCGTGCAGAGCCCAGAAGTCCTCCCCCGTCATGCGAAAAAAGCAGCCTAAAGTCGTGCTCCGGCACGTGGTCGAGGCCTGAGCGGACGCATAAGCGTGCGCAGGTGCCCAGCACGTATTGACGTGAGCGCGTTACGCCCGCGGCCGCTGCCACGACCGGTACGACACCGGTGACGGCGGTGACCGCCAGGAGAGCAGCGCGCCGAGCGGCAGCGGCACGCCCAGGTCTGTCCACCCCCCCCAACCGCCGCCCGCGGCGACCGACAGCGCCTGAGCGGCGCTCGGTGACGACCGACCGGCGAGGTGCCGTGGTGCGGAGGTGGTGAATCAACTGGTCAGGTGGGAGGCAGGTTCAAAGAGATGTGAGTGCGAGAGAAGGGGGACGCCGGGAGGTTGTGTTGGGCGGTGGTGGAGAGAGAAAAGAAAGAGTGGCAAGCACGCAGTCGAAGCGGAGGGTTGGGTGGGACCAGGGGTGACCGCGGTCGTAGGGGCGGGCGGTCCCGTCGATTTGGTGGGCGGTGTGGCGCGGCGCGTCCGCGTGATAGGTGGCGTGGGCGCAGAGTGCCAGATAGGCAGCTGCGGGGCGTGAGCAGCGGGTCAGACGCGCCGGCTGGCGCTGACGATATGCTCGCTCGTGCGCGAGACCCGTGCTGTTGCTTGCGGGCGATTATTCTCTGCACTGCACACTGTGGGGGGGTGGGAGCAGCGAGCGCCGCATCATCGTGAAAACCACAACAGAGGGCGTGCCAGCAGGGTGTCCGCGTGCCCAAACCCTCCTGAATGCGTGTTGTTGGGGTTTGGGGGCAGCGAGCGCCGCGCACACGCGGCGACGGCCCCAGACGGTGTGGCAGCAGGGTGCCCGCGTGCGAAAATCCTCCTGAATGCGTGTTTTGGAGAGGTGGGGGCGTCGAGCGCGGCACGCATCCGGCGACCTCACGAGACACGCCCTTTGCCTTCGATCGACGTAGGCCGCAGTGTAAGACCCAATAGGAGCTCGACATCCCAGGTAGGTCTGTAGTCAGGGCGGGAACAGCGCACACTGGGTGCTCTTGAGCACTCTGGCGCATGGAACTGGCGAGGCCCTATCTTCTGAGACCGAGACTGGGAATTGTTAAGTGGCCCCTATTTACACAAGGAGCCCATGCCCTCCCGCTCATGATACGAAATGCCTGTTCTGATCCCAAAATCCGGGCTCTGTGTTTTTATGCGTGCGTCAAGACAGACGGTTCCGAATCACGTGTTTTGCCGCGGACTTACAACCATATTGGTGCCGAATCACGTCGTTCACGTCGCTCGCCGTGCAGACATGGCCTCAGAGCACACCCAACAACGTCTCCCCCAAGTTCTGAAACCCGAAACGGAATATGCCACGTTTGCTTACGTGGAGCACGCTGAGCGGCCCCCCATTTTTCTCATCCAAAAGAGCCCTCCGCGGTCCTGGAGTTATAGAAAACAGGGGCTACATGGTCCAGAGATGGGTGCAAGAAGATGGGGGAAGCGTGCCTAGCAACGTCGACCCCCAAGTGTTCAGAAATCGGACAGATATCCAAGCAATCACGAGGTCAGGGAGGGAGCGACGAAAAGGCGGCGATCCGGACAAGAACGGGTCGCAACTTTCCAATCGTTTGTGTACACTTTTGTCATCTGAGTCAATACACCGAAAGTCAGGCTCACACGTCTAAAAGAAAGCGCCACGAACTGACAGGAACTGGTCGCCCTGCTGGCACGACGCAGAAAAATCTCACTTCGGGAAGACACCTGGCACACTGGTGACAGATGGCGAGCCTCACGCGACAGCGCCGAGCCGCGGCTCTCGGTCGAGGACCCTGGGAACGGTGTGCTGCGCGATGCGCTGTCAAGACGCGGCCACGGCAGGCACCGCGCGGTCCAACAGATGCTTCGATTCGAATGCTTCCAGAACGAAAGGCGGACGGCGCCTTTGCTGGTGGCGGCGTTGGCTTGCTCTGAACGGGCACTACCGCAATCATCGAAACGGACAGTGTCGGTGGGCCCGCACGGGAATATCGGCGCGGTCACGCAATCGATCGCGTGCTCCGTTTGAATGCAATCAGAAATCTTTGAATGTTTCCAACCTGATCGAAGCCATATCATTGGCTGCTGGAAATGTTCGAAGATATGTTGGAAGGGAGGCGGATCCCGTATCGCCAGGGGGCAGCCGGCCCGTGATCAGATTGCTTTGGTCCCTGTTGGCGCTAGGCCCGCACCCCCTCTCAAATCGGTCGTGTGGCAGCCTCACGTCAAGCGTGGGGCGGCTGGTGCCTCAGCCGCTTCCACGAGGCGGGGATCTCGCCGACACGGGGGCACGCACGAGGCCCCGTGCCAGTGTCGGTGTGGCCCGCCTCGTGGGCGGCGCTGTGTGGGGCCGTGTCGCAGGGGAGGCCGTTCGGGGAGCCTCAAAAGCACCTCCCCGGGCGGTCGCGGCCACACGTCCCGCTCACAGCACGCTGCGCCCCCCCATCCACGCACGCGTTCGAGGGGGCGCCGCGTGGGCTGCCATCCGCGGCTCGTTGGGGCGCCCCCTGGGCCGCCATCGGCTGCACGGGGGGGCGCCCCCTGGGCTGCTGCGGTCGCGCGCTCGTGCTCCGCGCGCGCGTGCTTCTCGTGACGCGTTTTGTCGGCCGCCGGCGACGGCATATGAACACGCCGTCCGCCGGCGGCCCGTGCTCCCCGGCTCTTTCAACCCATCGAGCTCCTGCGCGCATCCCCCTACCGTTGAGTTCTTCCCGCCCTTGCCGCCGGCGTGGCACGCCGGCGGCTGCACCCCCCCCCCCCCCCC
>ENA-ORXC01002020-ORXC01002020.1-marine-metagenome-genome-assembly--contig:-NODE-2020-length-11334-cov-3.873945_pt1 | contig 11334 bp, 14 predicted proteins | sample MGYA00237865_ERZ511478 | MGnify/ENA metagenome assembly ERZ511478 | reverse complement strand
GCATGCACCGCCCTCTGAGCCAATGAAACAGCGATTTTGCATCGGATGCTGATGCATCAGGGTCCAGTTTTTGTGGGGAGCACAATACAGTATCCCCAAGTGATTGCAAGATCGTTCATGAACCAATGGGAAGCCTGTTCTCAAGTGGCGTTCGTTTATTGGTGACAGCACGCAGTCCTGTCGTGGTCCAGCGCGGCAATCCAACGGAGACACCAAGGTCGCTGTCAGTGTGCGCTGGGAGCAGATGTTGTCGAGAGGTCGGGGAGCTGACGTGGGCGGCAGACTCTTACTGTCGACGGCTACGACGACATCATTTTTTCGAGGGGCGTCGGCGCGCCGTGCCGCGGCCCCTCGCCCGCGGCCCCGTGCTTGCCAACCTGCGGCTGCGAGCGCTATTGGCGTTTCTTGGCCACCACTCGACCCCGTCGTCTTTTTTTGGGCGGGCGCCGACCCCGGCCCAACTCGTGTTCTTTGAGCGGTGTGGAGCACTTCTCCGGGGCTTTCCACCCCCCTTCAGTTCGTGCCCCTCTCACGCCCTTTTCTCTCCTTCATCAGTCCCCTTCCCCTCCAATCCTACCACCTCTGGCACCATGCCGCTCCTTCACGGCGCCCTCGACATCCACATTCGCTGTGGGCGGTCCATCTGGGACCCGTCCACCCGCTCTGCGCGGCAGCGCCTCGCCGCGCGCCTCTCTGGCCCCGCCCCCCCCTCGCCATACGTGACCGTGTCGGTCGGCCCGCGGCGGCTTGCCAAAACTGCCACCGTCGACGATGGCGTCGCGCCCGTCTGGGACTCCCACACCTTCGCGTTTGTCGCGGATGAGGTGACCGAAATCGAGTTCCGCGTCAAGGGCGGCGGCAGCAGTGGTGGCGTCCTTGGCGTTGTGGGCGGCGGCGCGCCGCTGGCGCTCGGCCGCGTTGGCATCCCCGTCGCGCGACTGTTGGCCGAAGGCACGGTCGCGGGGGAGTTTGCGCTCGGTGGCAAGCGCGACGCGCTGGCGGGCGGCGCCGGCGCGTCCAAGGTGCGTGGATGGATCACCGTTTCGATTGCGTTTTCGCGGTGTGATTACGCCGCGGAGGAGCGCGCCGGCCGCCCCATGGACGTGCCGCGGTGCTTCTTCCCCCTACACACGGGGCCAGCCGCGGGGACGGTGCGGCTGTACCAAGATGCGCACGTGCACGCCGGCATGCTGCCGACGGTTGTGGACGGCAACGGCGCGCTCGTGACGGTCGGCCGCCCCGCGTGGGTCGAGTTGTGGGCGGCGCTCGATAGCGCGTCGGTCGTCATTTACATTGCCGGCTGGGCCGTCGACGCGGGCCTCAGGCTCGTCCGAGAGGCCACTCCAGCGGACGGGGGGGGGGCAGGGGGGGCTGGACTCCCGTCGGAAACGCTTGGGGAGCTGCTCAAGCGCAAAGCCTCGTCGGGTGTGCGCGTCTGCGTCATGGTTTGGGATGAGCTGGCGAGCATGACCGTCGCCGGCGTCGGTGTGTCTGGTGGCCTGATGGGCACGGGTGACGAGGCACTGGTGGCCTACTTTCGGGGCAGCCGGGTGTCGGCAGTTGGCGTCAGCCGCCGGGATGACGGGACGAGCGGGATGTTTGGCGGGTTGGCCGTGGGGGGGCTGTGGACACACGTGCGTTGGTGGGGCGGGGCACAGGACGGGCGAGGACGCATTCAGTGCGGCGGTGCTGTGACCGTGGTGGTGGGGTCGGCAGAGTCAGAGGGTGGGGGCCGGTTAACTTTGACCGGCGTGGTGTCACTGGCTTCTAGACTGGCTGTTTCTGACGTTGGACTCTTGGCGTGTCTCATTTCCCTCTTGTCTTGGCTCTGTTGTTGCTCCTCGTGACCTTTTTCTCCTTCTCTGCTTTCTGCGCATCACTCCACCCTCATCCACCTGCACAGCACCAAAAAACGGTCATTGTGGACTCCCCCCCCCCCCCCCCCCACCCCCCACCCCCCCCCCCCCCCCCCCTCATCACCCGCCAGGCATCCCCCACCTGACCGCCTTTGTCGGCGGCCTCGACTTGACGACTGGCCGGTGGGACACGCCCCAACACTCCCTCTTCCGCACGAAAACGACCTACCACGCGGATGACTTTCACCAAGCGTGCCTCGCCGGCGCGTCGCCAGCCTACAGCCCGCGGGAGCCGTGGCACGATATCCACGCCTCGGTCAGCGGGGCGCCGGCAGTCGATGTGATGGCCAACTTTACGGCCCGCTGGGCGGTGCAAGCAGGCCAGCCGACGGCGGTCGCGCCGTTGTCGCAATTTGCGTTGCCCGGCGCGGGTGGGTGGGAGCAGCCCGGCATGGCCACGTGGGGTGCCCCTGGTGCGGTCGGCCCCGCCGGTGTCGCCGACGGGTGGCCTCCTGCTGGCGGCGGCGGCTTTGGCGGGGCGGGCCTGCCTTCGGGCGGCGAGTGGGGCGTCCAAATCTTGCGGTCCATCGACGGCCGCTCGGCGGGCTTTGGTGACACCGCCGCCGTCGCGGCGCGGGAAGGCGGCGAAGCGCTGTCAATGAAAAAGGGGCGGTGGGTCGACGACAGTATCTACCGAGGATACTTATGGGCCATCCGTGGCGCACAGCGCTTCGTGTACATCGAGAATCAATACTTCATGGGCTCCTCCCACGCGTGGCAGCCCAAGCCGTCCCACGCCGTGGACCAGCTCATCCCCATGGAGTTGACGCTCAAAATCTTGCACAAAATCCGTGCCCGCCGCCCTTTTGCCGTCTACGTCGTCATCCCGTTGCAGCCCGAAGGGACGTCCCCCGCCGCCGTTGAGGAAATCCTCTTTTGGCAAAGCCAAACCGTGCGCGCCATGTACACCCGCATCGGTGCGGCATTGGACGAGGTGTACGGGCCGGTGGGGAGTGGCGGTAGCGGTGTCGGCGGACGACCGCTGCCGACCGACTACCTCCAGTTTTTTTGCTTGCTCAACAGGGAGAGCACTCAGCACGATCCACAGGGTTTTGTGGCCGCGCCCTCCGGGTCGGCAAGCGAAGCGCCCGCGCGACACCGGCGAGGTGCCATTTACGTACGCTTGGGTGCCAGGATGTGCGGTACCACACGGTGCCACTCTGCGTCGTCGATGGGTTTGTGGGGGGGTCCCTGCCACCTGGTGCTTTTTTTTATGCTGCGCCCTGTGGATGGTGCCGTCCGGGTGCCTCGGGAGGCCAACCGCTGACACTTCGACTCCCTTTGCGCTCCCGCCTACCGCACCTCTTGTCACTTTCCACCTCCCTGGGGTGCCTTGTCCACTCATCCTTGCTGTTCCTCCAACAGGTACACTCCAAGATGGCCATAATCGACGACGAGTTCCTCATCGTCGGGTCGGCCAACCTCAACGACCGGAGCATGTCGGGCGCCCGCGACACGGAAATTGCAGCCGCGGTGCATCAGCCCGCCCACTCACGGGTGCGGCTGGTCCCCGGTACCCCCGCAAGGGGGGAGGTGCACGCCTTCCGCCTGTCCTTGTGGGCGGAACACGCGGGGGTGCTCGAGACGGTCTTCCTCGGGCCGGAAGACCCGGCCTGCGCGCGGCGGCTGCGGGCCATTGCCGAGGCCAACTGGGTGGATTTTATGGAGCCAACCACGGCCGACGCGGTCAGAGACCTTCGGGGGCATCTCGCACCCTACCCTTACGAAGTCGACGCGGCGGGGGGGGTCACGCCGCGGGGCGTGCGGTTGCCGGACCTACCCTTCCGGGTCATGGGGCGGGACTCGTTTTTGCCAAACACGCTGACGACCTAAGCGCGCGGAAGGGAGGTGGTCCATGGAGGTCATTCTCGTTTGTGCCATGGCGCGCACCTCATGTCGCCGGTGGGCGCCGTGCGGGTTCATCAGCCGCTGCGCCTCAACGTCGCGGGTGTGTGGGGGTGTGGTGCGCAGCGCTGCTGGCGGTTCACGCGGTGCCGCTGGCACGGAGGTGGCTGCAACGGCCGACGCTGGCGCCGATGTTGAGGTGGTTGGCAGCCTTCTGACGACGGCCACGCCCCCTTTCCCCCCTTGACGCCACGTCCGAGTGGGAGGCCGTCCCTGCTCTCCTCGGCTGGACAGCCGCCCTCCAATCATCTGAGCGGTGGGGTCTTCCTCCGTGTGCCGCAAGTCTCGCCCTGACAGCGTCGCCGTCGGCGCGACCGTCGTCGTGCCCAGCACGGCGGCTGTGGCCGCCGCAGTCACGTGCGTTCTCGTGTACCCGCAGGGGAAAGTGGCGTGACAGTAGGTTGGGCGGGAGGTGAGGTGTATGGGGGGTCGGCGCCTGACCAGCCCTGGCACGTGGCGATCGTGCTCTGCTTTTTTAAGACGACTGGCGTAGTAAATATAGTATCACACACAAACAAGGCGACGTGGCCGCCATGCGTGCTATGACTATCGCAGGCCACAGCACCCGTTCTCTTGTTTGACAACCCGCACCGCCGTCGCGTTGCGCACATCGCCTCCCGTGCCCTACGCGCCTTCCGTTCCTGTCGATGCGGCCCGCGCCGCGTGGCGCTCAAAGAGCCGCTGTGGCCCCCACACTAATCTCAGTGCGCCCGCCTCGGTGAAATACACGTCCGGACACCGCGCGTGCCCGCCGCGGGCCCAGTCGCTGTCGCCGTGATAGCCTCGACGCATGCCGCGCGTCACCTCAACCACCGCACATGCCAGCACCTCCTTGGCTGTCGCTCCCGCGCCGGGCGGCGCGGCGACGAAGCACAGACGCCCCCTCAGGGGGTCGTCGGCGCGGGACACACGACCGGTCCGGCGCGCCCCCCAAAGGATGCGACTACCCCCACACAACGCTGCATCGACGACCGACCCCGTCATGGCAGCCGCCCTGCCGCGAGCGCCCGCCCCACCCAAGCGGCTCCCAATGCCCGGCGCGCGTCGCCCCGTCGGGCGGCCGCCCGTCCGACCCAGTTGGCGGCGAGCGCCACCCGCCTGGCACGTGGCGGCCTGCGCGCCACTGACGCCCGCCGCGTGGTGCGGGCATCCCCCCACGGTGCGGGCGGGCGACACGCCCCACGGGCGGAGCGGGCAACGGGGACGCCTCCCCACACCGCGGTCACGAGGGAGATAACAGCTCCGCCGCGCGGGCGGCGGCGCGCGGGCGGCCGACTCGCGGCCGACCGCGCCTGCATCGCCGGCATGGGCGCCTCGCCGCGCAGACGCAACCGGGCCACCGCGGCCGTCGACGGCGGCGCGGCAGCGTCGCCGACTGGCGGCCGCCCGCGTGCGCGCGTGGACGCCGTGCGGCCGATCGACGCCGCGCACGCACGCGGCAGCCGGCACAGGGGCGTCGCCCGTGCGCACACTTGCTACGGCAGCGGTAGCCGCCGACGCCACCGCCGCCGCCGACGCCAATGGTGTTTCATTGCCGCTGCCGCCACCGCCAACGTCGGGCGGCGCGGCGCACATGCTGCCGCTGCCCGTCACCTCCCCCCCCTCGCGGCCGTCGCGGCCGCCGCCAAATCACCCGAGGATCACCGACCGCGGCGAGAGCGGCTGCGGCCGCGGGCCCCGCGGCGGCAGACACTCGCCGCAGGCGCGCAACACGGCCGGAAGTTACCGCACGAGCGCTGTGGAGGCGGGTGCCCACAGCAGGGCAAGCCGATCCTCAACCGACGAGGCCAACCGGTGGAGGCGGGTTGGACAATATAGGCGCCGCACCGTAGCCGCCCCGCCCACCCCGTGGTCGGCAGGGTGGTCGACGCCGTCGGCGTGGCCATGCACGCCACCCCGATCGCCTGTGCGGGGGTAGGGGGGGACGACGATGTACGCGCCGCAGAAGCAGCCAGCGACGATTGCGAAAGCCACCGGGGAGCGGCACATCCAGCGCCCGACGAAAATGGCGCGGCATCGGAAGCAATCGCCGTCAAATGCCGTCATGGAGCCATCGTCCGCGACGGCCACCAGCCGAGGGGCGAGCAGGGAGCAGAGAGGGTGAGGGCGGAGCACAGACGACCATGCGGCAGGCCTACCGCGTGAACTCCTCAACGTGTGTTGTAGGGACGCTGCAGCGGCGTAACGTCTGCGCCGGTTGAGTGGGGTACAGCGTGGGGCGGTTCGGGGTCAGCGTCGGCAGTCGTCAGCGTCGGTAGTCGTCAGCTTCCCGAGCGCCACCCAATCGAATGGCTTTCTTGGGTGCGAAGACGTGTTCATCGACGACGAGCCGATGCAGCTCGTGGGGTGGTCAACGCGCCGGGTCGGCACAGCAGGCTGCTTCGTCCTTGCGCTCCTGCAGCTCAGCTGAGAAGCGTTTCAATCCCCTCAGACCACTCCCGAGGATCTGTGGCGAACGCCGCCTGGTGGCGACCAAGGCCATGGTTGAGCACATCAGCGTTGCCTTCTTGGCGACGTCTGTTGACGTTGGAGGCTGGCGGCTCTGGAGGACCCTTCCGCTCCACACACGTGCGGCTGTCGTCGGGACGCAATTAAATTGAAGTCAACGGATGATGCGTCGGACTTGGTCATGCACCGCACCTGATGCGTTTGACTAGTTCAATTCCACCCCCCCTACACCTCGGAAACGGCAATACAGCTCAGCTGGATGCTGTAAGAAATCGAGGCTTCCATGAACACACACGGCCGGCGCACCACCACTCGCTTCCTTCCGAAGCGGCTTCTCGAAGGCTCCAAGACCTGCCCCAGTGACAGCATTCCAAGCCGTCTATTCCCGCCACGTCCCTGGGCCACTGTTCACGGCGGCTGCCGGCGGCCGCCGCGTCGGCCACCGGCGGAAATGGACGGCCGCCGAACAGCGGGGGTGTCTTGCCACCGAGAGCCCTTTCTCCGACCCCTCTTGTCCCGCCAGCCGTGGGGGGGTCCGAATCAGACCCGCCAGCGCGGCGCCCCGCGGGCCAGTCCCGTGCGTGTAACCGGCCCTTCACAGGCAGTGCGTGTCGCCTTATCAGCCTCCCTCGTTTTGGCAGGTCGTGTGCGCCTACGCGCCGACGACACGCAGCCCGAGGTCGGTAGCTTGGTTTTAGACGGGCTGGGTCCGGTGTTCGAGGTACTGGCTGCGGCGCAGAGTTGCTGGACGTCGTTGGTGGGTGGGAGCTTCTTGCCCTTCGCCGCCTCGGCAGTTGGGTGACTGCTCTCTTTCTGTTGGTGTTGCTCAAGGCATTCCGGGTGTCAGTGAGTCGACGAGCTTTGCCGACCGTGCACCTTCAACGCCCAGCTTCTCTCTGCTCAACCCGCTCCTTGCTTGCTTGCAGCGGCATCCCGCCAGCCTCCCGTGCCGCGGCACTCTCCACCCGTTGAGCGTCTCCTCCTGCCGGCCACCATGTTTGGCGGTTTCCCCGGGATGGGCGGTATGCCTGGTGGTATGCCCGGCATGGGCGGTATGCCGGGTATGCGCCGCGGCCCTGCTGCGGACACCACCAAGCTCTACAAAACGCTGGGGGTGGGCAAGGACGCGGACGCTGCGCAGCTGAAGAAGGCTTACCGGAAGCTGAGCCTGAAGTTCCACCCCGACAAGCCGGGTGGTGACGAGGAGAAGTTCAAGGAGATTACCCACGCGTTTGAGGTGCTGAGCGATGAGGAGAAGCGCAACATCTATGACGATTATGGGGAGGAGGGCCTGTCCCAGCACCAGAGCGGAGGCGGCGGCGGCATGGACCCAACCGACGTGTTTGCGGCCATGTTTGGCGGCGGCGGCGGGAGGTCGCGGGGACCCCGGAAAGGGGAAGACGTTGTGCACCGGCTGAGCGTCTCCCTCAACGACTTGTACAATGGGCGGACGTCCAAGCTTGCCATTGTGCGTAACCGGGTGTGCAGCTCCTGCAACGGCTGCGGTGCCAAGGACCCTAAGCTCGTCACCACGTGCCGCAGCTGCAATGGTGAGGGCGTCAAGATCCATCACATGCAGATTGCCCCTGGTATGGTGCAGCGCGTGCAAGCCGAGTGCAACGTGTGTGGTGGCGTGGGCAGCACCATTGCGCCCAAAGACAAGTGCACAAAGTGTGGCGGCGACAAGGTGGTCAAGGACCGCAAGGTCCTTGAGGTCCACATCGCCCCAGGTATGCAGAGCGGTCAGAAGATCACCTTCACCGGGGAGGCCAATGACAACCCTGGCCTCGTCCCTGGGGACGTGGTTGTCATCCTGGAGCAGACCGAGCATCCGTTGTTTGTCCGTAAGGGTGCCAACCTCATCATGGTGAAGGAGATTTCGCTGGTGGACGCTCTCTGCGGTGTCTCCTTCACCGTGCAGCAGCTGGACGGCCGTATCCTGCACATCCAATCGTCGCCCGGGACGACCATCAAGCCGGACTCAATCAAGTCGGTGCCCAACGAGGGCATGCCGACGTGGAAGCGGCCGTACGATAAGGGCTTCCTCTTTGTTCGTTTCAAGGTCTCCTTTCCTACGGCCATCAACGCCCAGCAGGCCCACGCGTTGGTGTCTGTGCTCGGACCACGGACGCCGCCCATCCCGCCGCCTGAGGGCTTTGAGGTCGAGGAATGCCCGCTGCTGGACTTCAGCGAGGAGCACGCGCGCCAAACGCAGAATGGCGGTGGGGAGGCGTACGACGAGGACGACGGCGAGGACGGCCGGCCGAGGGTACAATGTGCGCAGCAGTAGGAGCGGGGCGTGCGCGCCGCGTGTTGCGTTGGTCGTCGAGTGCCTATGTGGTCTTCACTTCTTCCCCTTTTTTGTATGATTCATGTGCTGGATGTGGATCAACCTGTAGCATAGAGTGCGTCCCACGAGAAGAACAGGTCGTCATCTCTCGGCCGACACATCTCCGCTCAGCTTGCTCTGCACCAGGGTGTACCAAGGGCAGACCATAGCATCTGAAGTCGTGTGTTTGCCGGTCTCGCACTTGCGATGTTGCTGTTCGGCTTGCCAGAGCAGTCCATTGTGCACGCATCTGCAAATCGCACGAAAACCAGGGTACTGTAGCAGGTTCTGCTGACCACACAACCTTGGAGAGGACGGTGCCCAAACGCGCATTGCCTCTTTAGGCGCACCCGGTGAGACTCTGTGAGCATCGAGACAAGGCCATCCCTGTCCGTCCGCCACAACCGCGGGCGAGCCATGGACGAGACCCGAGGCGAACGTATCACGGTCGCCAAACGGCGAAGGTAACGAGACTGGATGCCGCAACCCCTCTTTGCAACTGACAGCTGGCACGGCATGAGCCCTCGGCAACAACATAAAACCTCCACGAACGACACAAAAATAAACACCGCAACGGTTGCCCCTATCGGGGCACACACGACTCACTTGCTGAGGCGCAGCCCAATGTACACACCTCCTGCGATATCAAAAACCAGCACAAACCGCGACGCGATCCCAAGTGACCAACAAGGGGGTCAGCGTGGAACACGGCAGATGTCAGTCGCACATTCGAAACGAGGTCGACAGGGGTTCATGAACCTGCTCCAGCCAAACCCTCAACCCTCACGCGCCACACGACACAATCACGCACCCAAGACGACAAACGTACCCGTAAATGCGCTGGCAAACGGCATCTTGTACGCGAGCAGCCCAATGGAGCTGCGGAAGCGGCTGCCGTCCAGTGCCGGACTCAAATCCTTGGCCATTTTGTCCCACCCTACATGTGCCCAGCCGCGGTGAGACATGTATTGCAGGACAAGCACCTCCCCGCCGACAACGACCATCAGCAGCCGCCCGAGCTTCCGCAGACAAAAGCCCGTCGCGATGCCGAGCGCGCAGCCAAACGACACTTGCTCCCCGATGGGACCCCAAAACGACTTTTGGACCTCCGTATTTAACTCCACCGTCGGCGTGTACGCCGCGCCCGCGGGGGGGGGACGGGGGTAGGCCGGGTCCGTGCCCACGACCGCCGCCTCGGCGACCGCGGCGGCGGCACCACCGCCGGCGGCGGCACCCGCCGTGGCCGCCACCAAGCCCGTGCCGTAGCGGACCGCCACCGTTCGTCCACCAGTGACCGAGCGGGTGGCGGAGGGCATCGGCGGGGTGACGGTGCGGAGCATGGCGCGGAAGATGATGCCCGCGCGGGTGGCCAGGCCTGCCGCGGCACCAATGCCGGCTGCCGCCGGGGGCGACATCCTCATCGCCGTCATCACGAAGCGATTAGGCAACGGCACCAACGGGGGCAGATCCTGCCGGCGCAAGGGGCGGGGAAGGGCGGGGCGACGCTTAAAAGTGGCACGAGCGTGATGGGGGGTCGGACCGGAGTCGACCGCGGAGAAGTGGGTCACGACGTCTCGTATGGATCGGCCTGCCAGCGCCAATTTGTGTGCAAGGCATGTATGGGACTTTGGGTGGTCAATTTCTTTGTTTTGCACGCACGTCCGTGTGCCTTGTGCTCAAGCAGCTCAAGCAAGATGCATCATTGACGAAGCGCTTTGCTTCGGTCTTGGTCCCTGTGCATTGACCGACACCATTGCTACCATTGATTGCTACCACCTCTGGCAGATTCGCAGAAACGCGGCTGCATGCTCCCCGCTCCCATGGCCTTCTCTCTGCACCCCCAACCCCCGCCACTGCTGCCGCATCACGCATTGCTTGGCTTGGAGTTCACCCCCATGGTTCCTCGGTGGAGCCCCTGCTTGGGGCGATCAAAGATCCCCCTCGAAGCCCCGAGGGGGGGGGGGCGACGACGGTGGCAGGTTCCCCAACCGTGCGCCGGTGACGCGGGCGATGGCTGCTGATGCTTCGGCACCGCGACCATCATTCCCGGCCTCCCTCCGCGGCTTCCTTTCATCGACCTCCGTGCAGCGGCAGTGGGCATCAAAGCAACCCGCCACCTCGACGCCTTGCGGTGGGTGGTGGCGAGCCCTGTCGGCCCTGTCCTTTTCATCGCCCCCAGTACCTTGGCGTTGGTGGTGTTCCGCCCTCGAATAGAAGGACTGTTCGTCGGCGGTGAGGAGGGGTGGGCCCGCGGCGCGGGGTGTCCCGCCGCCCTCCTCAATCCCCATCCTCCTCTCTCGCCGCGGCCGCCTTGCCGCGAACCGGGGGTGGGCCGCGGACGGAAACGCGCCGCCGCCGCCGACGCCGCCAGTGTCACCGTCGCCGCTGCCGCTACCGCCAAAGCGTGGGCGGCCGGCTAGGGCCTGCCGCCCATGCTGACCAAGCGGGCCGAGGTGGCCGCCAGCCACCCGACCGCCGTGTGCTCAGCTTGATTCGGTCAACATCCGGGCAAATTGCCACAAACAGCCTTCCAAGGGCCCACGGCCCGCCGGCAAAAACACTCAACTGTCGCAGAAAGACGATTAGTGCCGTGGAAAAATAAAAAAGAGAAAAACAAAAATAACAAAATTAACATGACCGTCGCGACGCTGGCCCTGGCCACCCGCTGCCGCCAAGGATGGTCACGCCGCTGCTGCCGCTGCCACCGGCGTGGCGCACAGCGGAAACCCACCCCCC
>ENA-ORXC01002017-ORXC01002017.1-marine-metagenome-genome-assembly--contig:-NODE-2017-length-11345-cov-4.679801_pt1 | contig 11345 bp, 10 predicted proteins | sample MGYA00237865_ERZ511478 | MGnify/ENA metagenome assembly ERZ511478 | reverse complement strand
CCCACCAACAGCCCCACTGCCAACCCCACCAACAGCCCCGCCGCAAACACCGACCGGCAGCACCCACCCCCAACGCCGGCCGCCAGCACCCGCCACGAGCCCCGCCGCCAACCCCCGCCGCGAGTGGCACTGCCAAGCATTGATCACACACCCGAACACGGGAAACAACCGCCGCTGCGAGCCCCACCGGCAGCTGCACCGCCCCACCGCCAGCCCGGATGCAAGTGCCCCCCAACCGACCTGCCAAGAGCACCACCACCAATACCATCACCAGCCACCAAGGCAATTGCTTCATACCGTAAGCGCCGCGCAACTTCACACCCCACAAGTGTGATACCCACACTAGCTGCTAGGGTTGAGGGCACGGGAAGTAAATGGGTAGAACACGTTCGTGAAGAAGCGAGCAGCGTGACGCTCGTCGGCAGTGTCCGGAATGTTAGAGGGTACGGCACGCAGACCGTGGCGGTCCCCTAGGTCTCGGAAGTCCGGTACGACATGCTCTACCCGTCGAATGCTGGACAGTGGCACGCGAGCAAGGGTAGGCCACTCCGCGTCAGTGCTCTCAAAGCACCACGCCACCCTCTTACAGCCCGACCGCGTGAGGGAGCACTGCGGCATCGAGGGCACCTCCTCCAAGCACCAAACAACGGAAAAGTCGTCATCTACGCCACCAAGCGCACGGACCACCAGCCGCAGCCACCCAAGACACATTTTGCCGCTCGAGTCGATGTACCAAACGTGGTCGTACCTGGGCTTGCCCAGGTACGAGTCTGATGCACATGCAGTCTGCACCACCGAGGCAGCGCCCCACTCGAAGGTGCAGTTGAACGTGAAGGAAGTAGAAACAACCAGGGAGCAGAGCGGGCCCCTCCCAAACAACGCGCCCACGCAAGACAAACCAGGTACCCGCTCCACATCAGCTACGCAGGTCCGACGCCCCCGGTGGGACCTCGACAGCGCCGAATCCGACGCTGCAGCGACGTCGCTGGCGTCCACGACCTCTTCAAGCAAGTCGTAGAGGCCATCATTGCCTCCGGCGTCCTCGGTCTCCTGCTCACGCAACTCCCGAAGCACCTCGGCCTGCGTCTCGGCCGCCCGCATCATCTGCAGGACGATGGTGGGTCCGCGCTTGTTGGTGCGGGTATACATCCTCTTGCAGGGGCCGTGCAAGGCCTCGTTCTCGCTCGTATCACCCTCCCATGTGTTGCCATTGGCGAGCAACGCCGCCAGCAAGTGGTTGGCCAGCCGGTGCGCCTTCGTCGTGTGCGCTGGTCCGAACAGGATGTCGACGTAGTCAATAATAAAGACCCTGGCCTCGTCTGCAAGCGTGCGCATCTGCAACTCAGACATGCGCACCGTGTCGGCCATGTTATCACCCATAAGACGGCCTCCGAGTGCCGCCATGCGGCAAAAAACGTCCAGGACGGCCATGTGAAGAGGGAGGTCACCGAACAGGCGCCTGTACTTGGGGGAGGACACAACGTCTGGAACGACAGGGTCGGGGAGCACCTCGTCGGCCGCGTCGAGGCCACCACCATCAGGGCCATGCCCGTCGTCGAGCTCTTCGTGTGCATCAGAAGAACGACGCTGGGTGACACTCACCCTCGTCGGCGCGGCGTCCGCATGCCGCAAGGGCTGCCCTTCGGCGGGACCGCCTACACCTGCAATCATGTGCGGCATGATGCAAAGACCGTGGCGCCACAGCCGTCCGGTCATCTGAAGCTGCTTTTCTGTAGGGGGAACAAAGAACCTGTGTCGAGAAATAATCCGCGACCAGAGCAGATGTAGCACAAGAGTAGTACCGTCGGCAGTGTGTACGCGTGAGTTGTGGCACTACAACAAAGGAGCACTGTCTCTCACATGCAAAAGGCTACAGTGGAGATACCAAGGGAAGGAGAACGCAACGGCAAGACTGGGGACAACTTACCCAGGTGGGGTCGGAGAAGGCACGTTCAGGTGCCCCATCTCCCAGGCTCGCAAGTTCAGCGCCTCGAGCGTCTCCCCCACGGGGCCCAAGCGCGCGTCTTGGCCGTCACATGCCACGCGCAGAAATGAAGGAAAGCGCTGTGTCACCATCCGCACCACCCCGAGCTTCCACACATGTAGAAGGTCGAGGGAAATGATCGCGTACAGCTGCCTGCTGTCCGTCGCCAGTCCCCAGACGGCCCCAATGGCCGGTACAAACGCGAGAGCGCTGTGCTCAGTCCGGAGCTGGTTGCGTAGCGACGGTCTAGGATCTCGGTCGCGCGTGATGGCGCCGTCGAGTTGGGCATCGGGAACCGCAGTCACGTCACGAGCTGGCGCACCCACACCCTCCGGTCCGCCCGCCACGTCGCGGCGGACCACGCAATGAGAACAGAAAAACTCACACGCATTGCCCATAAGGCACACCACCGAGCGCTCGCCAAGCTGGTCGGCGACAAGGCCGACAATCCGCGGAACCGCGGTCAAGGTCTGGCGCCCTGGAAACTCCAAAGCCACACCAGTCTGGCTCGCACAGACAAAGCGGCGGAGAAGCACAGCCAGACACCGCTGCAATACGCCGTTGCGAGCGTCGCTCGCTCGACGACGAGCTGCCGCCGTGCGGGCAACAGGCTTTCCGACATGGGGCACGTGACCGACAGTCACCCACTGCACCTTCCGGTCACGTACGTTCAGCACGCGTGCCCGGATGGGGAACATGTAGTGAGCGCCCGACCAGGACACGACGGCCTCGTCGACAAAAAGCTGTACGGCCAGCACGAACGCGAGTGCCCCGTGCCGACCGCGCACTTGCACCTCTTCGGCGAGGAAGAGGTCGCTGTCCAGCATGTCCGACCTTAAACGCGTCCCGTCCGGTCCCAACCCAAGCCGCTCTCCCCACAACTGCAAGTGAGTGGCGTCCCGCAGGAGATCGAGACAGACGACGAGAAGATCCCTCGAGTAGAAGAGGTGGGTCACACCTTCCACCTCCAGCGGCGTCACGTCCCAACCGAGCTTGGAGAGCACGCGCCGTTGCTCACCCCGCACGGCGCTCACGAACGCACCCTTAGAACCAAACGCCCGCGAAATCTCACCTTCCACCTCCGAGTCGCTCCCCCCGTCCGACGGGATGCTCTCCCACGTAGTAGGAGCTTCTTGAGCAGCCACATTCACATCACCGTCAGCCGCAGTCTGGCGTAGACGCTTGCGCTCGCGATCGCCGCGGCGCCGAGTAACGGAACCGCTCTCCTCCGCCATAAGCAGGAGGGAGACGTACCACCGCTGGTCGGCTTGTGATAGCCCCATGCCACCGGCGCGGAGTGCAAACTTGAGTGCTTCCCGCAACAGCGGCGTGTCGAAGGACGATGGCCGCCGTCCGACAGACGGCGGCACAAGACGTCGCGTCCTGCTCGCTTCTGGCATGGCCTCATAGTAGGCTCTGATGCGCCCAGCAGTGCAATTCTGGAAGACAGCTCGGGGTCGGCGCACCGGTAGCGCCCCGCGCGCGTAGGCGTCAGCTGGTACGCTGACGACGCCGAGTCCAGTGGCGGCGAAATGGGCCCCATGGTCGTCACTCGGTAGCTCGGTCGTGGGACGGTGAGCGGTACCGGGGGCGTGCACTCCGCTGCCGACAGATCCAGCTGCTCGTCGTGGCCCGGACAGGTCCGCCGCCGCTGCCGCCCGGTGCCGCCCGACCTCTCGGGGCCGCAGGTGCCACTCCAAGAATCCCGGCGGCGGTACGAGCCGGTTCAGCCTCGGGTGCCTCACCGACATGTGCCGCGTACGACTGCTTCGAGTGGGGAGAACTCGGGTACAATGCCAGCATAACCAGCGCACATTGGCGTGAGCGTCGTCCCCGTCGACTTGCATAGCCTGTGCATGACGAAAAATGCGGCATCAAAACGAGAGTGCGTAAGGAGCAGTAGGAAAGAGAAGGGGCAGTCCGATACTGGGTCAGTCGCAAAGGTCTGGTCCGCCTACAGAAGCCTAAAGCATTGACGCTGACCATGTGTACGAGCGGCGTCACTGTGGTGCGGCGCCCTTGTCGCGGCGCCCTCGTCGATGTGATGAGAAGCAAGGTTGCACGCAACAGACAGACGGGTCTCAACTTACTAGGCACGGTACAACAACGGTGTGGTGCATGGACGCTCGTGCATCCACAGGCGGTGCCAGCGGCGGTGCGGGCAACAGCGGCGCCGGTGGTGGCGGCGGTAGCGGCAGCAGCGTCGGAAGCGGCAACAGCGTCGGCCGTGGGAGAGGAGGGCGGTGGCGGTGGTGGCGGCGGAGGGGCGAGGGGGGTGGCGACAGCGTTGGAAGTGGGGCGCGGAGAGCAGTGGCGCCGGTGGTGGCGGCAACAGCGTCGGCAGCGTCGGCGACGGTGGAGGGGGGGGGGGGGGGGGGGCAACGGCGTTGGAAGTGGGGGGCGGAGAGCAGGGGCGCCGGTGGTGGTGGGTGCGGCGCCGGTGTCGTGGCGGGTGTGGCAACAGCGTCGGCAGCGTCGGCGTCGGTGGCGGCCACGCCGTCGGTTTGGTGGTCTGTCGATACAAGAGTGGGTGCGGTCGATGGAGACAACAGGAACACACCACAAGGAAGCGAAAGGTGGGGCAGGTAGCTTGCGTGTGCGACAGGGTCAGACGGCCAAGACCATCGCGGCAAAAAGGAACTCTCTGGCAATGGGGTGCCCGTGAGGCTAACGTTAGCCGCGCGGGGGACCCCAGCAGGCCCAAACACCGCACAGTGTGTCCCGAGGCGTCGGGCAGGCTCGCCTCTCTCTCAAAGCACCAATGACGCAAAGTACGCGATGGAAACGTACACCGTCCTGCTCAGGGCCCCGTTAGGGACTCTACATGAGCCGGGTACCAAGTTGGGACACAGCACAGGGCGCGACGCCACGAGCCAGTCGCACGCACTCCTTGTTTCCTCATCTTCGTCTCGACCGGGTGCAAGCGTGTCCACCGGGCCGGTAGGGCGCAGCGGACCGGAGGTGTTACTACCAACTGTATCGCCAATTGTGTGGCGCCCAAGGAGTGGAGCATAGTTAAACTAGCACAGCTCCGTCTAAGCTAACCTTACGCAATATCATTGGCACACGTCATGCATCACTTTACGAAGCACGCCGCCAGTCGATCCGACCGAGTATCGAAATACGGGAATCGGCAGGAATTTCGCACAACGGCGACGATATCCACCCCTATTGCAATGGCCACCTGCCAGGCGCACACGTCCTGCTCCTCCCTATGCACAGCCGAGCCTCCGTCGCCACATGCTACAGACCACCCACGTTCGCTCGTCCCGTCGACGCCCCTCTGCCCCTCCCCCCTTTTCGGGACCGTCACTCTTCCACTGTGAGGTCCTCCGAGGCCCTGGGACCGACCCTCTTTTTCGTACGTTCTTGGCTCGAGCAGTGGCATACTCGCACCGCACACCACCCCGGGACACCAGCACCCAACGCGATGCGGTCCACGCGCTCGCGCCTCTGGGCGACACCCACCCTACCACTCTTTGATACTCTGCTTGCGTGTCTGTAACTCTGTGGCACACTTCAACCCCCCCAGGTGGTGAAGGCTACCCGCTTTCTGGGTGGTACTAGAACCAGGCGCTGCCTGTGGTCCGTGCAGCGGACCCGGCATCCGCTGGGGCTTGAACCCACGCTCGTCGTGCGTCCCCGAGCGACCTACAACGGCGTGCGCGGGGGAGGGCGGTATCCGCGTCGAGTACCCTCAGGAGCTCAATGGTGGTGGCACGGGCACGGACGGCCTCTCATGCACGCCGGCGGCGGCTAACTGTTTCGTCTGTTTTGGTGTTGATGCATGGCTTTGCTTTTCTGCTCTGTGGGTATCGGCAAGGGACTGTGTTTTGCATGTGGTGTCCGTTTGGCAGGTTGTCGCGGCATGGCACACCCGTGCGCCGCCTCCCAGTCGACTAGCGGTCGCCGACATGTCGGCGCTGGCATCCGCATGCAGTTGGAACCAGCCTGACGGTCCGCTTCTTGCTTCTGCTGGATCTTTGCAGCTGTGTGCGCCGCGAGTGGCACGGTTGTAGGTCCTTGCGGATCGTGTTGGGCTAACGGGCCAACACCCTTGCCTTTGTGAGGGTGGCTGTTGTGGCGTGTGCCGCTTTGGGTATGCCCCGGAGCTCTCGCCAACGTCTCTTTGCACTCTGTGGGCTGCGTGCTGCGTGCCTGCCGACGGGCGACGGTGAGGCAGTGTTGGGAGCCCCGTCTGCTCCCACCGACAGTACGTATACGGGGATGCGGTCGCCCGGGTTGCGCTTGTTCCGTGTCACCTCTTTGCCGCTCTGAGCTGCAGCCCAACCTTTGTCGCTGTGTGTCCCTCGCTCCAGCACCCGCGTCTGCCCTTGCCCCCCCCCCGCTCATCACCTACTCCCGTGGCTCTGTCGGAGGTCTTTTGCGATCATGGCGCTGCCTGGGTTTGGCAACCCCGACGACGGTTCCGTGTCGCACCCGAGCCACAAGAGTGATGCGGAGGTCGACGTCATCGATGTCGACGCGCTTGATTGTGACAACGACAACGCGCCGTCGTCCGACCGCGAAGGCATGGCCGAGGCCTTGCGTCAGGCCAAAGAGCCTATCGACGTTGACGACCCGGCGTCGTGGACGGCTGCTGTGCCGTCTTCCGTTTCCGGCCCGGCGCGTGTCGGTCCACTGCCGCCGCTTCTGAAGTTCGGTGGTGCTCTGGGTGTTGCACTCCTGGAGCAGAAGACGGAGGTCCTGGAGGAGGAGGCTACGGCCGCTCGCCTTGTGGCGCCGGTCGTCAAACAGGAGCTCTTTGCAAAGGCGACCAGTGAGGCTGTGTCGGTCGGCAAGATGGCGTCGGTCGGCGGGGCGGCGTCGAGCCGCGGGGAGGCGTCAGGCAATGAGGGCGGCAAGACGGTGGTCGGCGGGAAGGCGGTGGTCGGCGGGAAGGCGGAGGTCGGCGGGGCGGCGGCGGTCGGCGGGGCGGCGTCGGGCGGTGGGGTGGTCGGCAACGCTGCGCGTGTCAGCGACGTCCAGGCCTGGTCGGACGACAATGCCCATTCGGTTTTTCGGGCAGGTTCCCATGGCTCGGCAGTGACGGCTGGTAGCCGCGTGACACTCGCTGACGCCACCAAGGCCGTTCGCGCAGAGGTCACTGCTCGGATGCACGCGACAAGCGTTGAGCGCGACGCTGTCGCTTCCGCCATCGTCGCTGCTCGCGAGAAGCAGCTGCAGATGCCGTGGCCGCCTGCAGCTGTGCGATCGGCGGCGCCATCCGACCCTGGCCATGTGAACGAGCAGACGGCGGTACCCTCCCCGTCGTGTCTTGACTCGGTCGCGGACCTGTCAGGGAACAAGCGCCCCATAGCTGAGGCGTCGATGGCTTTTGGTGTGCCTCATACGATGGCGATGCCTCCGCCGCAGCGGTCTCTGTTCCGTACAGCCAAGTACCGGAGCCTGCCTCGCGTGCCTCGTCGGGGTTTCGTGCGCCGGGCGGCCGTCATGCAGGTTACAAGCTCGCCTGCGGACCCACCGACGCCTCCGCCGGTTCCAGTGTCTGACCGCCGTGGAGACGGCGATGTGGTTGATACAGTCGACTATGATGGCGGCTTCGATGGAGTCGTTAACGTCAATGGAGTCAACGCGGCTGACGCACCGGTGGTGAAAGACAGCGACGGCGCTGCCATCGGTTTAGTACCGGCGGCGGGCTCGAGCAGCGACGCCCTGCTTGCGGGTGAGGGCAAGACGGCCGTGGCGGCTGTTGTGGGTCCTCCTGTTCCTGTGCTTTCGGCAGTGACGATGCCTGGGCGTCCACAGGGCTACCCGCTGTATGGCGGTGTCTCTGTTCCTACACCATCGGCGCCTGCGGCGGCAAGCAGCAGTGCACCGTATGTACCCGCAGCAGACAGTACAGCAGCAGCGTTGGCTACGACGGAGCAGCGGGCGACCACCCTTCTTGGCAAACGCTCGGCGCCTCCGCATCACGGCGACAAAGAGGTGGCATCCACAGCACCCCCGGCGGTACGCCAGGCCAACACAGCCGACGAGCTTGCTGAGCAGCTGGCCGCGCGCACCCGCAATCCCCGCGTGCTCCCTGCCGCCTTCTGGTTTCCCCACGCCCAGGCAGTGCTTGCTGCTTCGCAGGTTTCGCCGGCGGCACGTGGTCTTCCTCCAGCGGCTCCGCCTGCTTCGCACAGCCATGGGCGCGTCGGTGCGAGTGTCGGTGCGGCGTGGCCGCAAGCCGCGACCCCGCCCCCGCCGCCGCCTTGTCGTTCCACTGCTGTTCAGCGGACCAACGTGCCAACTCATCCAGCGGCGCAGGACGAAGACGAAAGCAGCACCGACATGGACGACGATGCGCTCGTGGCGGCGTACATCACGCCGCCCATGTCCCCGACGGCGTCGCATGGAAACACCCGCCCATCCTCGGCAAGGCGCCGACGCCCCAGCGCCGCACGCGCCCCGCGCACAGTCGCGATGGCTTCGACCCCGGCTTCTCAAGTGGAACAGGAGCCGGGGGTGACTACACTTAACGACATTCACCATGCTGTGCGTAATGGCTTCTCGTCTGTGCGGCGTGAGCTGACGCGCCTCAGGGCGGAGCTCGTCGTTGTAAAGTCGCAATCTGCTTCGGCGCTGCGGCGCATGGACGGCGTCGCCGCCGCCGTCGACGGTTCCGACTCAGGTAACGGTGTGGTGTTGGAGCGCTTGACGCGGTTGGAGGGTGAGCTCAGCAACCTCGGCGACCGCCTGGTGGCGACACGAGCGGGTGATGATGGTCGCGCTGCTGCCGACACCAACTCGGCCACCATTGTTCGTGATATCAAGGTATGTTCACGTATGGCTCTTGCACTCTTGGCGCGTGTGGGTGGAGACGGACGCTCTTGTGCCAACTGGAGACGGGCGTTCTTGTGTCTACTGAACGAGATGTGTGAAATGAGAGCTTCTTCCAAGGAGTGCAGTGGGGTGTGAACTTGTCACAGTACCTGACACGCCTCGACGCACTGTCGGTTGACACTGTTCTGTCCTTTCTTTGAACAGGTGTTGCTCCTTGAGGCGCTGGTTTCCGAGATTCGTACGGCCACTACCTCGGCCGAAGTGTATCCGACGGCGGCCACCGTCAACGCGCGCCTGCTGAGCGTGGCTGCTGGCGTCTGGAAGATGTCCGAGTCGGACACCACGGAGAAGTTGCAGCAGAAGATGATGCTGCCGGTGCGCAAGCCGGCAAAGGGGATGGCGCTCATCGTAACCCACCAGTACCTGAAGCGCGTCTTCGGCCATCTCAACTTCTCCCTGACCTCCGTCGCCGTTGCCGCGTTTGTAAAGCACATCCATCAGCTGAAAGGTATGGGCACGTGGAGCTCTCCCGCATCTTCTTCTACCCGGCGCGTCCTGAAACTGTCCAGCGACGAGTGTGTGGAGCTGCTGCGGGACGACGCGTTCTTCATGGATGCGCACGGCCGACTTGCAATGCTTGACGCATTGGCCAAGGTGATTGAGGAGCTTGAGGGCACGTCGTCAATGGTCACCTGGTCGGGTCCCAACAAGGCCTCGCGGGTCATCCGCTGCCTCTACGGCCATTTTGCGAATGTCTCCTTCCGAGTAAGCTTTTGTGGTGTCCGTCGCGTTCCCACTCGTCTTGGTCGTCGTTGGGCTGTGGTCGGTTTGTCGTGCGATACCGCCAGGTGCAGCTACTGACTCTCTTTCTTGGTCGTGTCTGTGTGCTACACGTTCTGGCGCTGCTTGTCGCTACTCTTGGTGCTTCCCCGTGACTGGTATGGGTCTAATTCTGAAGGTGCGCTCCTACCTTCGTACCCGCGCCGGTCTGCCGCCGGTCACGGCGGGGCACGGAGTCCTCAACGAGGGCCACCGCGCGCTCTACGAGCGCGAGCTCATCTTTCTTCACGATGTCCTGCCCAAGGACGCCGTCGTACATGATGGCCTGCAGTTGCTCGACGGCGAGAATGGCCGCCGTCATCTCGTGTCGGACGCGGATGCCGTGGCTGCAACACCCCCGCCGCCGACCGTTCGTGTTGCGCCGGCGCCAGAGACCGCAAGCTTCGCTCTGCCCCAGCCCCAGGCCGGTGTCGTTCTTCCGACGCCTCCCCACGCTGTGCGTCTAGCGCCTCTCCCCGTCGGCGTCCCGGTTTTTCCTGGGTCGCAAGCCGCGCGCGAGGCGGAGCGCCAGCGCCTGGACGTCGTGGACGAAGAAGAGGATGAAGAGATTCGCCCCGTCTCTGCGGAATATGCCGCTCAGTGGCGGGCCTACCATGCCGCTCGCGGCTAAGGTAATCGACTGCCCCTGTGCCTGCCGATCAGGCGTTTGGACGGCTCCGAGGACTCCGTTGATTCGCACTGGCCAGGTCCCCGTCACCTCGTTTGTCTGTGCTCGTTTGTTTGTGTTTCCTGCTCTCTGCTGTGCGCGCATTGTTTGCTGTGGTGACGGGCCTATCTCCGTCGTCTGGTGCTTGCCCGGAATGCGTGCATCGGGGTCATATGTGTTGTTGTTTTCTCTGCGTGTTGGTCGCGGGGTTGGTGTGAGACTGTGCTGTTCGCAACTGGCCTCGCTGTGCGTCGTGCTCTCTTTTGGTGCGTCGAGGGCATTGTCGCTGGTGTAGTCGGGGAGACGTACAAAAGAGAACCGCGGCCCTTTTTGTAGTGATGCACCGTAGTGCCAATGGCAAAGCAGCGGTCAGGACGATGCAATTCTTCAGACGTCGGCTCAACACAGTAGTAGTGCTTTTTTAATGCACTCTCCACAGGTTATGGCCTGCATTCCGTCACACTAAGCCGTTTTCAGCTGCACCCCTAAACACGTCCGTCTGGGCGGCTTGCCTCGCCTGACCCGCCCGTTTTTTTACCCGAACTCGTGATCCAGATCCGTGCACCCGAACAGGTTCCGAACAGAAGTCGCATCTGTTGAGGGTCTGTTCGGAACAGACGCCCGAACAGAATGGCCGTCTGTTGAGGCTGTTTCCTGCAGCGACGAGCACGGCACGCGGAACAGCGAGCCGCCGCCGCCGCGCCGGCCATTTGCGCTGACGCGCGGCACACGACCCTATGGGAAGAAAACCTCGACAAAACCTCGACATTGAGGTTTTGTCGAGGTTTCATGCACCCAGATGCTCCTGGACTCGACCGTCGTCTCGTGATTGATTTCGCACTGGCCATTCTCAGACCCTCGAGGGGGGGCTTCCAAAGTATTACCTTTCTCGCTGGCAGTTTCTTGAACGCACACGAGAGGCCCCTTGATCACCGTAGTTCTGACCAATGACCTGCCTCGAACGGCCGACACGAACAACATTTAATCGGTGGACAGTGCCCAGTCGTAGCCGTCTCATCCCTCGTCCATCATCGCACCGCTCCTCTCCCCCACGGCCCTCCCTCGCCTCCCCCCCATCCCCGCCCC
>ENA-ORXC01002016-ORXC01002016.1-marine-metagenome-genome-assembly--contig:-NODE-2016-length-11346-cov-3.789511_pt1 | contig 11346 bp, 10 predicted proteins | sample MGYA00237865_ERZ511478 | MGnify/ENA metagenome assembly ERZ511478 | reverse complement strand
TCTACCTTCGCTGCATAATCTTCGCTGTCTTTTGCATTCTTAAGCATCCTCATGCCGTCACGAAGCCATTGGATCGCAGACCCGGCAACGAAAATACTTCCTTCAAGTGCATACTCAACCTTGCCGTTCAAACCCCAGGCAAGTGTTGTCAAGAGACCATGCTCTGACTTAACCGCTTTTTCACCAGTGTTCATCAACATGAAGCAGCCTGTTCCATAAGTATTCTTCGCCATGCCTTCCTCAAAGCAAGCCTGCCCGAACAATGCTGCCTGCTGGTCACCTGCAGCACCGGCAATCGGAACTTCCTTGCCGAAGAAGTGGTAATCCACTGTGTTTGCATAGACCTCAGAAGAAGGCTTAACCTCAGGAAGCATGGATGCTGGCACTCCAAGAATATCAAGAAGCTCCTCATCCCACTTCAAGTCATATATATTGAACATGAGCGTGCGCGAAGCATTGCTATAGTCCGTAACATGAGCACGCCCACCGGAAAGCTTCCAAATCAGCCATGTATCAATTGTACCGAACAACAGCTTTCCTTCGTCAGCTTTTTGTCTCGCGCCCTCTACATTGTCAAGGATCCACTTTACTTTCGTGCCTGAGAAATAAGCATCAATGAGCAAACCAGTTTTATCGCGGAAAAGGTCATTGTAGCCTTTTTCCTTCAGTTCATCGCAAATGCCGCTTGTTTGGCGTGATTGCCAGACAACTGCATTATAAACTGGAACACCTGTTTCTTTATCCCATACGACTGTCGTCTCACGCTGGTTCGTAATTCCTATTCCCGCTATTTGGTCTGGCTTAACATTTGATTCTGATAAAACACCTGCAATGACAGCCAATACAGAGCCCCAGATTTCATTCGCATCGTGCTCTACCCAGCCTGGCTTCGGAAAATGCTGAGTGAATTCCTTTTGCGATACGTGGACAACCTTTCCTGCCTTATCGAAAAGAATTGCCCTTGAACTTGTTGTACCCTGGTCTAAAGATAGGATGTACTTTTCCATTATAATATTCCTCCCCTTTGATTAAACGCTTTCAATTTGACCTTGATCTTACACGCCAATATTAGATGTATCCAACTGTCCCACTTGTTTTTTTCCTACTATATAAGCTAATGCCAGTACTAATGCAACTATACCAACTACAATCCAAAAAGTCCCTGTGATTGCTCCCGTGAAAAGTGCTTTGTATGCGACTGCTCCTAGTGAACCCCCTAAAAGCGGCCCAACAACTGGAATCCATGAATAGCCCCAGTTTGACCCGCCCTTGCCTGGAATTGGCAGCAGGAAGTGGGCAATACGAGGTCCAAGGTCACGTGCCGGATTAATCGCATATCCTGTGGTACCGCCAAGTGACATACCAATGACAACAATCAGCAATCCAACAGCTATAGGGTTCAATCCCTCAGTGAATTTGTTTGCTCCGATGAATAATAATCCTAAAACGAGAATAAAAGTGCCGAAAACCTCACTGAATAAGTTTGAAAAAGTGTTTGGAATTGCCGGTCCTGTAGAGAAAACACCTAATTTAGTCCCAGGATCATCAGTTGCCTTCCAGTGTGGAAGATAGTGCAAGAATACTAGTGTTGCACCGATAATTGCCCCAATCATTTGCGCCAGCATATAGCCTGGTACATCTGCCCATGGGAATGAGCCATCAATCGCTAAGCCAAGAGTAACCGCCGGGTTAAGATGTGCCCCGCTTATTGAACCTACTGCAAAAACTCCCATTGTAACGGCAAGTCCCCACGCAATGGTAATAACAATCCAGCCGGCATCCTTCGCATAAGAATTCTTCAGCGATGAGCCAGCGCCAATCCCGGCACCGAAGACAATCAAAATCATCGTGCCAATAACTTCTCCCATAAATGCTGACATAAACAATTCCCCTTTCGTTTGTCCTTAATGATGTATATACAACTAAGATGATACAAAAAAAGGGAGATCCACAACAGCATGCCTAAATAAACTTAGGCACTTCTGTGTGAATCTCCCAATCTCCGTCACATCTTAACTTGTAATTGAAGTATACTGATAATTGAAAACGCTGTCAACAGGTTTGTTCCATTAATTTGATTTTTATTTTACTAACAGTGAAATTTTGAATTATTGAGCAAAGTGTTTCCAGCACTCTTTTTTGGATGTCGTTACAGCAATAGCACCTGCTTGAAGAGCTTGCTCAACATCCACAATACTCCTGATAAACCCTCCGGCAAACAGCGGAATCTCCACTCTTTCCTTCACCTCTTTGATAAGCTGAGGCACCACACCTGGCAGGACTTCAATATAATCTGGCTTAGTCTTCTCAAGAAGCTTATAGCTTTTTTCAAGCGCGTGGGAATCCAGTAAAAAAGTTCTCTGAATCGCCAGGACATTTTTCTGCTTCGCTTTTAAAATCACATTGGACTTGGTCGAGATCAAGCCATATGGCTTATATTCCTGGCAGATAAACTCTGCGGAATAATCATCACTTTTAATTCCATGGATCATATCCATATGGTAAAGCATCCTCTTCCCATGTGCTTCCGCCATCGTACTAACATGCTTCAGCTGCGCAATATGCATTTCAAGAAAGACACCAACCTCATACGGGCTTTCCAGGAACCGCTCAAAATCCTTCATATTGGTGCATGCCGGGAGAATCTTTTGGTTCATAAACCTCCACCCCTTTCAATCATTTGGTGAGCAGGGGGACGGTTCTCCTGCTCACTTTTTTGGTGTCCGGGCGGTTAAGAGTGAGCACAAGAACCGTCCCTGTGCTAACATAATCTACTCCCCCTCTTTTACCCCAATACTAATCAGCAGGTTAGTGAAAAATGCTGCTCGTTCAGGGATTTGGCTGATGATGATGTGTTCGTTTCTTGCATGGATTCCGTCGCCAATGGTACCGAGTCCATCCAGGGTAGGGATTCCCATGTTGGCTGTGAGGTTTCCGTCGCTTCCTCCTCCAACAGAAGCTTCTTTTAACTTGAAGCCTTCTTCTTTTGCTGCTTCTTTGGCGGTTTGGAATAGATCCTTTGTATCTTGGTTTCGTTCCATCGGCGGACGGGAGATGCCTCCTTGAACGTCAATACTTGTTCCCTCTGTAAAAGGTGTCAGCCCATGAATTATTTCATCAATTCTTTCTTGTTCTTCACTTGTTCCCGCGCGGACATCGATGCCAATCTCTGCATGGTCGGCCACGACATTGAGCTTGCCTCCGCCTTTAACAAATCCCACATTGACGGTAGTTCCAACCTCGTAATCTGTTAATGACTCTAAAAAATCGATGGCCTTGGCAGCCTCTTGAATAGCACTAGCTCCTTCATGGTGGTTGTTGCCAGCGTGGGCAGCTTTGCCTGTAATATCAATGTAGTAACGCGCCGACCCTTTTCTTGCCGTTTTCAAGGCACCCGTCCGGACAACGGGTGGCTCCGTAACTAAAGCATAATCGCAATCCTTCGCTATCTCTTCAATAACATAGCGTGATGTCGGACTGCTCACTTCTTCATCACTGGTAAAAAGGAACACAATTTTCTTTGACAATGGAATATTCAATTCCTTAATGGCTTTTATCGCCCAAATCGCCTGTACAAGGCCGCCCTTCATATCCAGAATGCCAGGCCCGTAAGCACGATCGTCTTCGATTTTAAACTCTAAGTCTCCAGGCTCCCAAACAGTATCAAAATGAGAAAGGATTAAAATTGTTTCGTCCCCTTCCCCGAATTCAAATTTCAGGTGATTTCCGTATTTCTCTTCATCAATCACCTCTGCCCGTTTACCAAAGTAGCGGGATAAAAGCTCCTGAATCCTCTCTCCACACTGGTCCACGAGTTTTTTATTTAAAGATGGAGAATCACATTCGACGAGAAACTTGATATCATCTAAAATCTCTTGCAAATGGTCCTCCATAAACTTCCTTATGGAATCCATTAATATCACGCTGCTTTCTTATATGTATTTGATAAATCCGTCATATTCGATTTTACTATTATAACATTTACATTGTGAGCAGGGGGTGAGCAGGCTCCTGCTCACTTTTTTGGTGTCTAGGCACTGCAAAGTGAGCACAAGAACCGTCCCTGTGCTCACTTTTTAAACCTCCTCGTCCAAAAGTCCCAAAAGCCTATCGGTATCGTCACATCCTGGGACTTAGTGCAAATCGATCACACAACCATTTCACTGGCCAGCCAAGTATAGGGAAGCGCAGGGATGGATCTCTTTTTTGTAAAAAAAAAGAAAAAAGGCGCGATGTGCAGCGAAAACTGCGGATCATGCCTTTTTTCGGCGGGAAAACTTTTAAATTCCTGCGGATGTGATACTTATTTGTGGTAAAAAGCTGGCTTTTTAAGAGATAGATAGTAAAATGGTTATTTTTTCATCTTCAAAACGTTTATTCTAGTGAAAATCAGTCTATTTTTAAGAGAAATCATGAATTGGTAAAATTATTTTCTTGATAAAAGCAGATAATCTCTCAATCATCATCGATAATCTCCCGATGATGGGTGATAATCTCCCGAAGAATGAAGATAATCTCCCGATTTTCCTTGTCTATGGTAAAAAAAGCGCATTTCCCATGCTTCTAGGAAAAATAAAAAACCAGTGTTGCAACACAATTAATTTCGCTAGATTCGCTGGCGACAGTGACCAATTCTGTAACTAACTCATTCATGACGACTGTTAGCCGTTCATCTCCTGTGAAGATGCAGAAACTTGCTCAATACCTGCCGCATTTTCTTCGGAAATAGCTGCAATCTCTTCAATTGCTTCCTTCATGAACGATTGCTTGTTCACCACATTTTCTAATGGAGCTCATTGATGATACCAAGTTGTTGATAGAAGTAATCGAACTTGTAATTTCATTAAAGACTACCCCAGTTTTATTTAGGTATTTTTGACCTTCCTCTACGTCTTATAGCCCCTGTTCTAAGGTTTTTGTCATTCCTCTGGAGTTTTTCATTTACTTGTCTACTATGTCATAAATGTTTTAACTGAGTCTGATACATTCTCAGCTAACTTACGCACTTCATCCGGAACTACTGCAAATCCCTTTCCTTGCTCTCCGGCTCTTGCTGCTTCAATTGCTGTATTAAGTGCCTGCCGATTTGTTTGGTCTGCAATCTGACTTATGAACGTTACAAGTGAGGTAACTTTCTTTGTCTGAGTTTCTAAAATATTTCTCGCCATTAAAATGTACTCTAAATTTCTCTATAAGTGGTAAAATTATAGTACTAATAAACCAAAAACTTTGGATCTTTGATTGCATTCTTGGAGGCTTTTATGAGTTTAGAAGATTTGAGAAAAAAACGTTATGAACTTAATCGTAATTGTGCTAAAACAATGGAAAATATGAATTTAATAGCGGAAGAATCGAAACGTGTAGCAGATGTTGCACGTCTTTCTGAAAGCATTTTATCCAATTTGGACATTGAATTTGAAAAGCAGACAGGACTTAATCAAACAGATCTATCATTTTTGTTTTTTGCAGTTGCACTCCAATGTGCCAGACAATATTTACTTACCCCCTTCGAAGAACGCCTAGATGATAAAGAAGCAGCGAAGAAAGTGAAGGGAAAACAAAAGAAAGAAACTAGTAATCGAATGCATCAATGGTATTTGCCGTCATTGATGGAAATACAAACAAATCCAGTTCCCTACGATGCCATATTTGGATCTAAAGATTTTGATTTAGGATTTAATGGACATAATCATCGGTTTAAAACACTTGGACATGACCCGTTACTTGGATGGATTTTCGGTATCTCTAATATTATGACAAGTACGCTGACTACTTGGGATTTTCAATCCTACCATGTAAAAACAGGGCTAACCTTTGACGGTAAAAGACGAGATAAAATTGTAAGTAAAGCTAATACATCCAAAGTTTTTTCATATTCAAAAGACCGGTTTCTTACTGACGGAAAGGAAGGAAAAATAGCCTTTGTATCTGCTTTAGGGAAGCATGCAATGCATTTAAAGTCGGATGAATACTCTAAGGCAGGCCTACCTGTGCCAGTGATCAGCACGATTTCTCCTGAGTTTTCACAAACGTTGGCTCAATATGGAATTGATATGGCAAATATAAAGACGGTTGGAAAACAGGCAGCTATGTCAACCATGATTAATGCATTAATTGCCATGATTCATGGCATGTATTATGACAAAACAAAAAATCATTCATGGTCTTTATATGAAGTAAAGACACGAAAAATTTTAAGATATTCCAATTTGATTGCGTCAAGTAGTAATTTGATTTATGTCGGTTTGAGTAAGAATGTCAGAAAGTTGGATATAGGTGGATTATTGGTCACGCTACACAGTTTGATTAATGATGTTGGTTTTATTCAAAACATAAAAGAGGAATTTGTTTTTGGTCAGTTTAACGATTTAATACAAGGTGAAAAACATAAATTTTAGAGGTGGGTAAGAAATGGAGTTTAATAAAGGACCAACACCAATTGATGAAATGCTAAAGCAGATAAAGGAAGTAACAGAATTGATGGATAAGCCAAACGAAAATAATTCTGAGAAAAAACCTCTAAATAGAGAAATACTTGAAGCATATGCAAGGGACGGAAGAGAAATTTTCTTTAAACGTATACCTATTATTAATTCTATATATTCTTCTGGAAGATATGATGGAAAATACGAGGGGTATGTAAAAGCTTCAAGAGAATACGAAAGAAAACTGCTAGAACAAGCTGAAACTTTTTTAACTCAGAAAGAGATTTTTGAAGATTAAAAAAGACAATATGAAGCATTACTGGAAGAATATGAACAATACATTGAAGAAATGAGTGCTAAAGCCTCATTAACAAATGAAGAAGAAACTCATCTAAATCAAATATTGCTGACTGAAAGAAAACTCCTAAAAAATTGGTACCAAAGAAAACTGTAAATATAATTTTATTAGGGTCAAAAGCAAGTGCTCGCGCTTCCACTTCTCCAGCGAAACTCTTGAATAAGCATGAGAACTGTCCCATGCTTCCGTGCGCTTCTAATATGTTCTTATCTTATATCGGATTGTGCCGTCTTTTGATTATTGCAGCATTATTATTTATCAATTCTTTAACCAAGCAACATTTGGATTTGAACATATTCCTTTTTTTATTTTCTTTTTTTAAAAAACCGTCACTCATTGGTAAGTGTCCATATGATGATCATAGCTTATTCAAAAAAGTTGGACAAATATTGCACGCTGATGATTAAGCGGTCAGAAAAGGTTGCCCTGAAACCAAATTACTATCAAATCATCCCGGCTGGAGGGTAGGAAATCTTCGAAAAAGAGGAAACAACGAACAAGTATATTATTAAGAATAACTTCAATATAGAATTGGCTTTATTCCGAGAGACCTTATTTCGGCATGGGGGGGAACCTTAATTCCGCTACTTATTGCTATACTCGCAGATTTAGCTGAGCAAGATGCAAGAAAGAATAAATATAGAGGGGATATAAAAACCAATCCTACCGCCAATCGCCAACGCACAGGGACGGTTCTTGTGCTCACTCTCCACCGTCGGGACACCAAAGAAACGAGCAGGAGAACCGTCCCTCTGCTTACCTGCAAAACTTCCGATTGTCCGCTTTAAGAACCGTTCCATCTGCTTACCTCTACTTACATTCTGAAAAAATTCGGTGAATCGTCACACAACTGGTTAATTTTGTATTAGAATTTATAGGTATAAAAACTTTTGAAAGGATGTACATTTTACCAAGACTATTATCCTTGTTTTATATTGGCTGATTGTAATTTAGTGAGCAAACTTTGTGTTTTTAATCTTTTCATCCTTATTTCGATTAAAAATAATAGTAAATAAAAGGGGGTTGAGCAATTGACAATGATTGGTATTGGGAATAAACCAGCAAGCAATGAAAAGAAGGAATCTGCGATAAAACCTGTTTTTCTGTCTATTTTAGCCTTCTTCATCCTGACGCTAGTTAGTAACGTTTCGCTAAAACTGGGTATTCCTTTTCTTGATGTCGGGGCAAGAATTTATTTGTACCCTTTTCAACATTTGACTTTTTCCGAGACTAATTGGAATCTTACTGCTGGTGTAGTGGTAACCTTGCTTTCATTTGTCTTTTTTGCCTTTATTTCTAATCTAAGAACAAAGGTTCTTTACTATTCCACCGGGCTTATACTTGTTTATTTAGTGTATTTAGGGATCTGGTATTTTGGTGTGGTTATGGTTAAATCCTTTTCGCAAATAACCGCTGGATCGGTATTTGCATCCATTGTGCCCCTTGCAGCCAGTCTCTTTCTCATCGTTGCGGTGTTTGTCATTCATTTGATATTGGCAGCCGACAAGTATGAAGAGTATTTTATCAAAGAATCTGAATCGTTTCGGAAGAGAGTTGAAAGTGAAAAAGAGAGGCACGAAGGTAAAATCAGACTTAAGAAAATTAACGAGGAGAAAAGAAAAACCAAAGAACAAACAGAATTTACTCCAATCACCAAACGAAAGAAAGATGAAAAAAAGCCTATCCTTACGAAATCTGGTCCAGGTAAAAGTTTTGAAGAAAACAAAGAACTGGCAGACAAGATCCGCCAGCAGATGAAAAACGCTGCAGTTAATAAAAAACTTTCATTTGATACAAATATACTCATCAAATGTCCTTTATTAGTCAAGGAATTATCCAAGAAATATGAAATCGTATTAAGCAAAAAGGTATTTGAAGAATTAGATAAAAAGAAAACCGATAAAGATATCGGTTCTAATGCAAGAATGGCAATGAGAACCATTGAATCGATCCAAATTGGTACCGGGAATTTATCAATAGTATCCATAGATGAACACTTCATAACAGAAAACGGCCTAAATATAAATTCACCAGACGATATAATAATCGCATGTTGCCTAAAACAAGAAAAAATAGGTGAAGACATACTGTTTATAAGCGAAGACCGTGGCGCCAGGATTACAGCAAGAAATATGAATATAGATGTGCTGAACTTTTAAAAATAGCAAAGGGACGGTTCTTGTGCTGACAATCGAACCGTCCCATTTTTTATGTCCTCTATTATACGATCAAATGCTATATTCAATTATTCTCCTGCTGCTGTTTGATTTAAATCATATAAGCTAACCAGTTCACGGGCGTATTCACTAAATTGGGTATTAGAGTTCCCTTCGCCCATCTCGATATCCGCATAAATGAAGTAGGCCAGCTTTCTGATTTCATTAGCATTATGTTTGATTTGGTCTGACTGAATCTTTTTCTGTTCTTTTTCACTGGCATTACTGTATGTTGAATAGTTTATAATGCTTAAAAGGTTTGGCGGCTCTATGTTTTGACCATTCCTGCTTATCGGCTTAAGCTGATCTCCAATATCAATGACTATTTCATCCGTTTTAGCCTTTGATGGAAAAATGGAAGTTATAATGGCGGTACCTTTATTTTCATCTGAGGTGTTTTTATCTACAGCGTTATACAAAACCTCCATTGCTTCCCCGCTTGTCTTCCTGTCATACGCAATCAACATACGTATATCTGAAATGCTATCAATGAATGGCTGATAAATACCTAAAAATAGCAAGAGCAGAGATAGTGATACAGAAGCAAACCCCCAGTTCACTGGAAGCCATTTAAACACTAGCTTAAGAATCGTTAATAGAACGATACCGAAGAAAATCGGAGTAATCAACACTGCAAACACCAATTTAAATATATCCAAAATACTTAATTCTTCACTTAGATTAACTTCAAGTACTTTTAGAAGAAATTCCGCTATCAATCCACCGCTAATGTGATTATCTATCTGTTTTACTGCAGTTACCAAATAATTATAGCCATCAATTCTTTTTACTAAAATATGATCTTCGTATTCTATGACAGTAATTCCTGTCTTCGTTGTCAGTAGTCCGTCATCAACCTGATCTCCCTGCAAATAGGTAACGCCTGTAAAGGTTTGCAGCAGTTTATCTGTTCCATAGCCCACGAAGATAAACAGAATGCCTAAAATCAATATGAATTTTACAATAGCCTGCAAAAGGTCACCTTCCTATAAGGGAGATTTTTAAAATTTCATACTTTGCCTTTTTTCTTTGAATTCCCTATGTTTATCAATGAACTGTATCGCTGGTTCTTCTTTTTCCTCCACCAGATGAAGCTCTTCAAATTCTTCATCCACTTGATATTCATCATAATCATTGTGTTCAATTTCCTCAGTTTCCATCTGAGAGGAGTCTATGTCCTCCTCCTCTTCTGTGCTCTCCTGCCTGCCCTCATCCACTTCTGTTTCAGAGGTCGAGAAGTACTGTGCAGCCGCTCCGGCCGCTACGATAAGGGCTATGAACCCAGTAAGTCTTACAGCGTTTTCCTCCCACATAATAGGTGAGTAAAGGTAAATCAGTTTATCAAAAAAACCAAAATCAGATGTAAAAGCGATGATAATATTGGTGACCCAGCCTGTTATCAAAATCAAAGTCAGTACATTGGTTGTCATCTTCAACTTCATAGGAATTAATGTAAAGATAAAGCCAAGGGCCAATGCTAATATATTATTTAAGAGAAGGTATCCCAAACCAAAACCTAATAGAAACCAAACAACTTGCTTAAGCACCTGTCCAGAGTCTTTATTTTCAATTCGCCTCTTTTTTTCAAAAAGCATCAGCAGCAGCAGGATGCTATAGCCAACAAAGATAGCAAGGACTTCCTGTGCAGCAGATTCTCTATTAAGATAAATAGATCCTGCCAAAATAAGAAGATAAGGGAGGCCTAACACGGCCAGCCATTTATCAAGCGCCCGGCAAGAAATTGCCCTCGAGTTTTGTTTATCCAAAAACTAAACTCCCCTTCCTTCTTTGCATGGTAAATCTTCCTCAGTTATTTCCCTTAGCTCATTCAACGTTATATCCATTCCTTTTTTAGCTAAGCGATCTGCCTGATTTTCCTTAATGCTCTCAGCCAAATTCCGAATCCAACGTCCATCGCCCTCTGCGTAGCCGCCATTTTCTTTTACAGTTTCAGAGATATAGATACCTATTGACTTTCTTGCCTTCATGTTAGGTATTAGACCTATTTTTTCAAGCTGCAGCAATGCCATTTCATATAATTCATCTGAAGAATAATGAGGAAACGCGAAATGATAAGGAACACGAGACCGTAGACCCTCATTAAGCTTCATTAATCCTTCCATATCATCGCCATACCCAGCCAGAATTACAACTAGATCTTCTCCATGATCCTCCATTTCTTTAATAAGAGTATCTAAAGCCTCTTTTCCAAAATCGTTATTTGACGTTGATGCGAGTGAATAAGCTTCGTCTATAAATAAAACTCCTCCCATTGCTTTTGCGATCACTTTCTTGGTATTGATCGCAGTTTGGCCCACATATCCAGCTACCAGATCACTTCTTGTCG
>ENA-ORXC01002014-ORXC01002014.1-marine-metagenome-genome-assembly--contig:-NODE-2014-length-11352-cov-145.068647_pt1 | contig 11352 bp, 19 predicted proteins | sample MGYA00237865_ERZ511478 | MGnify/ENA metagenome assembly ERZ511478 | reverse complement strand
AAATATGAAGTTGAAGGCTATGTCTATAACGATCAATACGAGAAAGTTAACATGCTATATAGATTATCGGACGTAAAAACGAAATACGTGATATATAAAGGATTATTCGCACGTCATGATAAAGCACTATCAGACGAATTAGAAGAAAAAGTGATTAATGATATTGAAGATCATATACTGTCTGATTTTGAAAAAATTGTTCTACAAAACACTGAAGAACAAGACAAAGGGTTTGTAGAAAACACGATATTACAATCCATTGAAGAAGCCATCGCAGGTATCCCAAAACAAGTGTTTTTCAAGTAATCGAAGTAATAACAACTAATCTATAAAGTATAATCCGAGGGAGAACTAAAGATATATATATCAAAAAGAAGCGGTATATCTAATTAAAGACAACCGCTTCTTTTTGTATGCTTCTACTTTGGGAGAATAATAACAATGAATGTAATTAATACATCAGTATTACATAATCACTACAGTTATAGTATCCCCGTTCAAAGATGTGTTAAACCACGAGTAAGTCACATCGTTGAAAAAAATCCCTCAAACCAAAAAATATATACTAAATAAAGAAATACCCTATGACTTGAAAAACTTTGGACGGCTTAAAGTCATAGGGTATAAAAACGTTCGATATATTCCTGTGCACAAAAAGGAAGTGTTGTATATGCGTAAACGTCTTGCACTTTTCGTGTACATAATATAACACACTTATGCCTAAATATAAATTGCAGACAAAGGAAGCGGAGACAACCGCTTCTTTTTTTGTATGTAGAGGCGTAACAAGAAGGTTGGTTAAGAAAAAAAGCTAAAAAAGTTAGCCACACACTTTACAAAAGATAACCAAAGTATTATAATAAAGATAAGTTAAAGATAGGAGGTGACGAGATGTTAGAACTCATGATTGTAACGGTTGGATTCATCATCACAGTGAGTCACGTAAGCTATTGCACAAAGGTGATTAAAGCCAATCGTTAAACTGAATAAAAGTAAGGGCTAAAAAATTTTGGCTCTTACTTTACAAAAGGTAACCATTAAATTACATTAACTTAAATTAAATATTGTATTAAACATCATACAAGTTTAAGCAAAGTGGTTAATACAAATAACTTAAGGAGGCATACAGATGGATTATTTAACATTAGCGAACAAAGGTTATGAAATCGTCGAAAACCACGAAACCATCACAAGTTATGAGTGTCATTTTGAGACCATTCCCGAATCGTATTTAAAAGAAGCGATCGACCTTTCAGAAGTGATGGAACATAAAAATGCGTCACAAGTATTTATAGGCACAGAACTTAATCACCAACGAATCACTTATGACTTATATCGTTATGATTTAAAAATACACGGTGGATTAACTCTGGAAGAACTTGAACTTGTGATTGAACGATTATAAAAAACAAGTCATTAAGTTAAGCCAATTAAGGAGGTATAAAGATGAAACTACAAGCCTATCGTAAAGCGTGGGACGATATGAAAGACACCCAAATACAAAAATACATCCAACTATCAAAACACTCCATGACCCCTATCACAATGGCAATACTCAGTGAATTAAAATTGTGGTTGCTACAAATGGACGAATTAGACCGCACATATACATTTCAAAATGTATTACACGATTTAGAAGCGGGATAGCCTAAAGGCAGGTTCAAGCAGTTAATCAATCAAATATAACGAAATTAAACACACGAAACGCTATATAACTAAACAGAAAGGAAGCGGATTAACCATGTTAAGAAGATGTATTCACGGAGAAAATAGAGATATTAATATTTTAAGTTCAGTGGTCAATGGAGCATTAGGTATTGTAACGCAACCTATTAAACCTTTAGAAGATATTGAAGCTGAAGATATCGCAGTGTATACGATTTCGCCTATCATTCCACCACTCGATGAACGTTGGGTACTATTAGACACTAATCATCATCCCGACGCTCATGAAGTGATGTATGCAGCGGGTATCGTTGAAAATGATATTGTGACGATGATTGCAGTTGGTAATAACTTACATCCATGCGTGAGATTAACTGATGACGCCTATCAATATTATTTAGAACAACAAGACAAAACAGAAATTGAAATATAAGGAGGTTATGACCATGTTAGACACGAATCTTAAACAAGCCGATATCATATTTGTAAATAAAGACCCACAAGCACAAATGTTAGGCGTGTTACGTGTTCATGAAACAACCGATCAATATATAGACAGCTCATATAACGAAGCGGGCTATCCTCATTATCGAAGCTACCCGCTTCATCTTAAAAATGGGCAATGGTATATCAAAGATAAGACCCAACAATATCCATTAGCCTCACATATCACATTGAGGGATAAATGGAATATGACCGAAGTCTATTGTTTAGATACGTGGGAGCAATCCTCTAAAGCATTGCGTATTACACTGTATAACTGGCATAAAGATAATCAAGATTATATACCGATACTTTAAACACAATGAGCAAACCGATACACCAAAGAAGCGGGCTCAACTATTTATACCGCTTCTTCATATTAAATGCTAAAGGAGGTCAAGGATGACACAGGTAAAACAAGCTTTGTTGATATTTACCAACAAAGACCTAACAGCCATGGAAGTGGGATTTCTTCAGATACAGAAAACAGGCAAACAATACGAAGTATATTACCAAAATTATGATAATGGTAAAGGTGCATTTATGGTGCGTAAAGGTAACAAAGATATGAACTTAAACGACTTATTGAGTCACGAAGATATAGAGCGTGTACAAAGTGCATTTAATTTGAAGCGGTGGAATAACGGAAGTATGTATCTCAACGTTAATTTATACGGTTGGGGACGATAAAGGAGCGATGACATATGACAGTACAACAAACTAAACAAAATCAAGATGAAACCATCGAAGAACAAAGAGAAAAAGAGCAATATATTGCGATTATAGATATGTGCATAGGATTGACAGATAATGAAGCGAAAGAGTTAAGACGTATGGAATTACGCAAAGTTGCATTTAAATATAAACTCGTATTAACAGAAAAAACGGACGAGATGTTGGGCTAATTCAAAACGTCGAAGCGGGTAAAAGGAGTTGAATCAATATGAGACAAGCATTAAAGCAATTTAAAAATATTGATGTTATCGTTACGGGTAGAGTTGAACATGTTATGTATCGTAGTCGTTTAAACAAAGGAAAGCGAAGAGTGAAAAACGTTAGAATACTACTTAAAGACGTTATGATTGCGGGACAACATTACGACCACATTTGGTTGTATGAACGTAATAATTATTTTAATTATGCAACACAACTCAAAGGGCATGACGTTAAATTTAAAGCAAAAGTGGTGCCCTATCTTAAACGAAGCGGAGATATATATAAAGAAGACTATGGTATAGAAAGACAAAGCAGATTGCTTAAAGCGAACGTATATGAACAAGAAAAGCCATTTAAAAAAATAGGACGATAAGGAGCGAAAGTAAAATGACAACACAAGCACATACAGGCAACACACAAATTATTGCAATGGATTTAACGGATTACACGCTAAATGTTGAGCTATTACATGAGCCGATGAATGATGTTTTAAATACTGAAGCGGACGTATATCATGTTGATACGGTTAAAATCCCTAATACGTTTATTAAACCAGAAACAAAAAACGTCTTATATGAGCAACTGATTACTAATGATTTAAAACATGTAGGGTATGACTATCAAACATGTACTGAAGCACTCACAACCCAACCGCATACGATGTATCATACACAGGTTAAAGGGACGTTAAGTATTATTCTTAAAGAGCTCGGGGAAAATGTGTAATGAATCGTTTAGATAAATACATTTTAGTCTTTTTATTTATAGCCATAGTGATATGTATAAGCATATTATTATTGAGTCCCCTATCTATGTTATTCAAAATCATTGTCAGTATCATTGCGTTATTTTGGTTTATTCTATTTGTAATGTTTCTTATAGGGAGTTATAAAGATGCTCATAGGGACAAAAATTATTATGAGTAGTTTTAATCACGGAGGGCTATTATGATGTTAAATATCGCTTTAATGAGCTATACAATCATCGACGTATTAACTGTAAAATGGAGCTTTTTTATTATCGTGTTTGGCGTTATCATATATCATTTTGTAAGAGCCTTTCATCATGTTATAAATGGGCACAACCTCAAGTCATTGAAATTTGCTGTTAAAGGTTTAGCATTGTTTGGCATTTATGCACTGGTTATTGTTATCTGTTTAGTTTTTCATATTAATATCATGCCATTTTAAATGTAAGTGAAGCGGATCGCCCCGCTTCTTTTTTATGCTTTTGTAACTAAAGGAAGTAGTTTTGCCACAGGTTTATTGAACGGCTTCTACAAGTTATAAAATGATTTTTAAGTATAAACGGGACACAATGTAACAGTATCTGAAGCACTTAAAATTCAGTCATTCGTAGCTATGTACATGAGCAAAGGCAACTTTTTGTAACACTATAGCATTCGCTTTTTAATATCTTTTTATAAATCTTTTTAAAACCTTTTTATGCACTCTTTGAAACCTAGAGCAACAAGGTATAAAGAATGGTTAAAGGAGACATTTATTACACCTAAAGGAGACGTCTATTACACTTCAAAGGAGACATTTATTACACCCAAAGGAGACATTTATTACACCAATAGGATACGTTTAAAAATAAAGACGCCTATATATTATTGAACTTATTATATCAATGCTTTATATTTAATTATGTTATTTAAATTAGGAGTCCTTAATAATAAGTGTCTTCTAAAGGAGGAAGAAAATGAGTAATGAAACAGTCATTTATAAAAATGAAATGAATTTAGTACCTTTAAGAAATTTTAATACTGTTGAAATTGATATATTTTTTTCATTGTGCAATAAACTTAAAGAAAAAGGAGAAGACAAAATAAAGATAAGTTTCGATGAGCTAAAAGAAGTTAGTAATTTCAATAAAAACGAGAAACATTTAACATTATTCGTATCATATTTAGAAAAAGTATATGACAAGATGTTAAAGCTAAATTATAGAATGGAAAACAGTAAGAAAATCAGAAAATTTGTGTTGTTTTATGATTACACAATAGACAAAGAAGAAAAATATATCGAAGTTTCTATACACCCAGAATTAAAGCATATTTTAAATAGTATTACCGGTAATTTTACAAAATTTGAATTAGAAGAGTTCACACAATTAAAATCGTCTTACACTAAGAATATGTATCGCCTTTTGAAACAATATAAACATACAGGTTATTTCAAAATAAAAACGGAAAATTTTAGAGAACGTTTAGATATTCCCAATTCTTATAGAATGACAGATATTAACAAACGTGTTTTTACTCCTATTGTTAACGAATTATCTCCTATATTCTCGGATTTAAGAATCAACAAGATAAAAGCTAAAAAAGGACGTAAAATTGAGTGGCTCGAATTTGTATTTACCCCAGAGAAGCGGATACATACGAAATCACAGTTTACTCAAACACAACGTAAGCCATCTAAACAAACGTATAGCCGTGAGAAAACGCCCGAGTGGTTAAATAATCCAGAATTAAGTAAAGATGATGTGAGTGATCCGAAATTAGCAGAAGACCGAGCACGTTTTGAACAACAGTTAAAAGACCAGTGGGAAGATTAAAAGTAAATTGCTATTAGCAACCATTGTCCGCTTCTGTATGTGTCAAATATTGCCTCATATTAAACAGTTAGGACGGATAATCATGCTTAACTGTCATTTAAAAGGTGTGTGTATAGATGAAACAGTATATTAAACGTAATCAAAGAATATTTATCATTTTAGGCGTAATTATTGCGTGTATCATTCTAATTGGTGCATTGGTGTTAATACTACAGAAAAGAGAACAAAACCACATCAACGAATACAAAAAACAGTTTAACCATGCCCCATTGTTAGGCAAGAAGAACGCAGATAAAACAATTATCGTGTATGCAGACTTTAATTGCCCTTATTGTCGAGCGTTTGACTTAAAAATGATGGATAAAATTAAGCAGAAGTATATTAATACCGATAAAGCGAATTTGAGATTTGTTAATGCCAGTGTATTAGGCGATGACTCAATTTATAAATCTGTTGTATCTTATAGCTTATATGAGCATACCGCTTCAAATAAGCTGTATTGGAAATTAAACCGTCGCTTTTATGAAGAACAAACGAAAGATAAGCAACATAAGACGTCACAGGGGCTTGATAGTAAGTACCCAACACAAAATGCAGTAAAAAGTATTCAAAAACATACAAAGCAAGCACAGGACGTGCAAAGTACGTTAAAAGACATAGGCGTTTCTGAAGATACACGTAATAAAATCAAACGAGATATAAACAATCCTAAGAGCAAAGCATGGACATACACGCTTAAAGATAAACAATTAATCAAGGATAATCATATTAAAGTTGTTCCTACTGTTTATATAGATAACAACAAGTTACAACATCCTAAAGATGAACAAGAATATAAACAAATGATTGATTAATCCCCCTACCCCACGTTTTAAAATTTATAGACTGTGGGGGATATTTTTAAGTGTACACAGTAGACACGGGAGACATGGTGGACACAGTGGACACGATAATTAATATATATTGAATTAACAATAAATAGTGATTGTGGTATATTTAAGATAAATTAACTATCGAAGGGGTAATGTTCAATGGATAACTTGCTTAATCAGTTAATGCAGTTGTTATATAGTCATCCCATTGTATCTATCATAGTGATTTTATTTGTCATTAGTGTTTTAAGCGTTAGGAAAGGTAAAACATAAGTAGACACAGTGGACACGGTAGACACAAACATAGTTTTCAATGTAGCAATTCAATTAGTAATTTGGAGAATTGAAAGTAATGTTATAAAAGTAGTAGTAATTAAAATTGATAAAATAATCATAGTTAACGAAGAGAAAGAGAAAACACAGAAGCGGACATTTTAACCGCTTCTTTTTTTGATTTATAGGTGTACACAGTGGACACGGTAGACACAGAAAGGAACATTTTTAACATGATGATAGATTAAGTTAGTAAAAAAAGATTAGAGCCGTGACAGTAATAATAAGGAGTATCTAAAGGTTTAACAAATGTGATAGATAATAATTTTTATACGTAGGGTGTACACGGGAGACACGGTGGACAAAAAAGTTTTAATTAATTTAAATTAATTAGTGAAAATCTATTGACTATATGCCTACAGTCATATATAATGTAATTATAGTCGAAAGGGGGTGACGTAATGGAAAACAGAAAAACAAGACAACTAGAAGAAAAAAAACTGAAACTAGAGATACTAAATATAATCTTACAAATAACACTCAAGATAGTATCAATAGTTTCAATTATCATCTCAGTAATAAAATACATTTTCTAGTAATTGGGGGGTGCCTCCCCTAATTACTTCATATCTATAATAACATAAATTGGAGGTTAATTTTATGAATTTAATTAATGATATTAAAGAACTAAAAAGAAAAGCAGTATTTAAAATCATATTGATTTTATTATTGGCAGGATTTATTGCATATCAAATTTATACAATGATTTAAAGAGTAGACACGGTGGACACGGTAGACATAAAAAATTTGGAGATGGCAAAAATGGAAAACAAAGTTAAAAAATTAATTGATAGCGAAGTGTCGAGTTATAAAATCGGAAAAGAAACAGGAATTTCTCAAAGTTACTTTAATAGGTTGAGAAATGGTGAAAGAGATATTAAAGAGATAAGTTTTAAAAAAATGCTAGCTTTATATCAATACCAACTAAATATTGATATACCAAAAACATATATTGATGAAACTACAGAAGAATTAAAAGAGCAAATGGAAATTGCTGAACAAATTATAAGTAATGTAAATGATAAAGAGAAAAAAATTCTGGATGAATATAAATCTCTAAATTTAAAGGTAGCTAAAAAATTAAATGAACTTATAAAAATTTTAGATTATCCAGAAGATGAAAATAAACAATTATTAGTTGATATGCTAAATACTCTGATCGAAATTAACGAAGAACGATCATAAAATAAATTATGGTCGTTCTTTTTAGTTCTGAGAAATGGATTTATTTGCATTGAAACAGGTATAACAAAGGTATAGTTAAACTAATTGCTGAAAAAGCCCTTAAATTAAAAATAAAAGAATAGTAATACTTGCTTTACAAAAGATAACCGAATTGTTATAATTAAGATAAGTTAATAAGGGGTAACAAAAAATTTTATCCTTTAAATTACAAAAGATAACAAGAAAGGTATGATAAATATGGAAACTATCAAAACTACAACTGATAAAGCTAAAGAAATGAGAAAAGAGATTAAAAACCAATTAGGATATACGGCAAGACAAGTTAGTGTTAAAAAAACAAGTTACGAAAGTATTTGCGTTACTGTTAAAGATTATAAAGTGAATTTCAACGAAGTTGAAAAGATAGCAAATCAATTTGAAGATGTAAGCTATGATGAATTTACTGGGGAAATTCTTCTGGGTGGTAACACTTATATAGACGTTAGAAATGAGAGCATAAATCCAGAGTATTTAGACAAAGCAAAACAAATCTATGAACAAGTTGAAACTAATAAAAAAATTAACGGAACATATACAATTAATGATGAAATGAAAGTAAAACTAATCGTAAATAAAAATGATGATTTAAACCGAGCTTATATCCAAACGAAAGATAAAGAACAATTAGTTATAAAGTTTAATGAAGTTAAATTAGCAAACTATATGACAATGTTATTATAACATTGTCATATTATTGTATTTAAGCATAAATATTAATTTAGTTCGGAAAAAAGGACTTAAATATGTTATAATTTACTTGTAATTAAAAAGTTCGTATTTACGAATTTTATTAGATATTAAAGATTATTAAAAACAGTATTTATTATATTATACTACCTTAAAACGCACTCATATAGCGATGTTTTATAGCATAATATTTATTATACTTGTATGATATAAAATTTCTTGTTAAATAGACCATATTTAAGATATAAAGCCATTTAATAATTTAAAGGGTACATGGTAGACATGGTGGACAGTGTCTATGTGTGGACACTGTACACTACATTTTTAAATAATAATTAATAATAAAAGGAGTGGTTTTATGAGAACTAAAACACAAAAAAATCTAACAATATCAAAAACAAAAAGTGAAAATATTTTTTCTTTTATCACAAAAGAAGTAAGTCCAAAAATATTAAGTGAATATATGCATTACGGAAAAACTAAAACATTTAATTTGAGAAATGAGTTAAATTCAACAAGACATAATTATGAAAATTCTTCTAATCCTTGTTTTGACGCTTTAGCAAAACATTTAACGTTAGAAGAAATAAATCAAATCATTAATTTATATAACGATTATATTCAGAATCCAGAAAGTTATATAAAACGCAGAAAGACGCCAGAAGAAAACATTGAGAAACAACATAAAGTTATTAAAAAGCATATGGATGCTATGAATCTTAATTATTCAAAATCTAATGAAAGCGACGGAAAAGGAGTGTAAACATTTGAGCGAATGGAAGTATATTATAGAGTTGCCACCAATGGCAACGCCACGGCCACAGTCTAGACGATTAAAAGACGGCAGAACTATAACGTATTACAGTACACAATACACTGAATATATGTACAACGTTCAAAAAATGTTAGTTGAAGACGGTGCCTATAATGAAAACTTTTATAATGTGTTAAATGCAGAAATGGGTGTAAGAGCTGAAATCATCTTCTATGTTCAAGCGCCAAAAAGTCAGAAAAAAATTAAGAATGTTATGAGAACGAGTGCACCAGATATCGACAATTTGGTTAAGGCTTGCTTAGATAGTATTTTTAGGGGATTAGATGTTAAAGATAGCAGAGTGTGTATGTTAGCGACAGCTAAATTTCAAGAGCTACATAGACCTAGAACAGAAATAAGACTCATAGGAGTTGAATAAAATGGCTTATACTAATTTAGATAAATTTTACGAAATAAAAGACATGATGGCAGATTTTAAAAGCGTTAAAGATAGTTATTTAGACACGTTAAAAGATAGACATGATTATATGAACGAATACAGAGCAGAATATAAACGCTTGGTTAGAACGCTTAACGACATTAAACGTAGTATTAAAAAAAATAGCGATACAGAAGAAGAAAGAAAAATATTATTAAAAAGTTCTAGAAAGCAAATAGACGCTCATATAGAGCACTTAAAAGAATTGCAAGAGCAAAACACCTATGAAGATTACGAACGTTATATAAAGGCTATGGAGCTTAATAAAGACAAATTAAACGATAATGCACGTAAAGAGTCTATAGAAGAAGTCAGAGATAGTATTAAGCGAACGGATCTAAAAATCGAAGAATTAGATATACTAATAGATTCGGAAGAAGACTACGAGCTATCAGAAGAAATTGAAGATATAACAACTTTAATCAGTACGGCAGAAGACGACTATTTAAGCTCATTCAAAGAATATAGAAAAGCTTGTGAAGAAAGTGACGAAGTTTATGACGCTTTTAACGATATATTTGAGGTTTTATTAGATATTGGTTTAGATTACGAAAGTGAAAAACTTTCTAACGCTTTGCCAGATGTAGAAGAAACGAGAAAGAAACGACCCGATCCAACAGAATTATTAAACATTTTAAAACCTATAAGAAGTGCAGGGCTATTATATTGGCAATCTAAATATAAAAATAGTAATTCTTATTCGCTAAACAAAACGTTTGCTAACGAAGTGGCATACAGCAGAAGAGCGTTGCTTGAAGATAGAGAATATAATGGCACGAAAAATGCGTTTGAACGCTTAGAGAACGCATATATAGACTTAAAAAATTACATGTATGAAAGATATCATCAACTAGGTGGAACACCTAATAATTATCATGGACACGATAGTAGAATTTAACAGTAAAAAACAAAAGAATAAATCTTATATCAACGCCTTATAACACACATACAAAAGTGCTATAAGGCATTTTTGCATGCGAATAGAATATATGTAAAAACTGATAAATAATGCTAATAAAAATAACAAAAGATAACGCTATAACCACACATAAATAAATAATATTTAATCATAACATAATAATTGATAGAAAAGCAAATAAAACTCTCTAAATTAAAGACTAAACTATAAAAAATATACCTAAGGTAAAAAGGTTTATTCTCAAAAAGAAAATTGATCAAAATATAAAAAATAAATAAATTTCGGAGAAGTTCGAAAAATAGAACCGAAAAGGAACGAGCACAAAAGGAAGTTCGGAAAAACGAACCGAAGAACAACTGCTATGGGCTAATAGCCCATAGCAGTTGTTCTTCGGTTCGTTTTTCCGAACTTCCTTTTG
>ENA-ORXC01002013-ORXC01002013.1-marine-metagenome-genome-assembly--contig:-NODE-2013-length-11356-cov-4.078642_pt1 | contig 11356 bp, 10 predicted proteins | sample MGYA00237865_ERZ511478 | MGnify/ENA metagenome assembly ERZ511478 | reverse complement strand
AGTTACGGTTATTCCAGGTACCCTTTTGTTCTTAAACATCCAGATCGTTTTATATCTTCTTGTGAATATCATTTCAATCGGTGTTGCGTTCGGTTTGACATGGGCATTTGGCTACAAAGACGGTATGCTAGGTAAATAAAGAAAAGGGGGGCCTCATTAAAAGCGGGTCCCCTTTTTCAAAATTTTGACGAATTAGGTGGTTTATATGATCGATCGAAATGATGAATTAAAAGAATTAGCAATAAAAGAAATAAATGAACATCGCAATACGGTTGAAAAAGATCATTATCGTTCCGCATTTCACTTATTGCCGCCCGTTGGATTATTAAATGATCCAAACGGCTTTATTCATTGGAAAGGCGTTTATCATGTTTTCTTTCAATGGATGCCGTTCAAAACGGATCATGGTGCAAAATTCTGGGGTCATTATACGTCGACAGATCTCGTGAACTGGGAACTTCAACCAATCGCATTGGCTCCAGGAGACTGGTACGACAAGAATGGTTGTTATTCAGGAAGTGCAGTAGTTTATGAAGATAAAATGTATCTATTTTATACAGGGAATGTGAAGGACGAAGAAGGTAATCGAGAAACTTATCAGTGTGTAGCCGTATCTGAAGATGGCATTCACTTCGAGAAAAAAGGTGTGGTCCTTCACTTACCTGAGGGATATACACCGCATTTTCGTGATCCAAAAGTGTGGCAGCATTTAGGTAAATGGTATATGGTAATTGGCACGCAGAACTTAAAAGAAGAAGGACGAGTCGTCTTATTTGAGTCAGCCAACTTAATGGATTGGACGTTTAAAGGTGACGTAACTGCTTCGGGGGAAGAAGCGATTGGTGATCTAGGATTTATGTGGGAATGCCCAGATTTATTCGAATTAGATGGTAAGGATATTCTCCTCTTTTCACCTCAAGGGATAGAGGCAGAAGGATACTTGTATCAAAACATTTACCAAACAGGATACGTATCTGGCAAACTCGATTATGAAAGTGGAAAGATGAGTCACGGAGGATTTACAGAGCTTGACCGCGGTTTTGAGTTTTATGCACCGCAAACAACGCTTGATGAGAATGGAAGAAGGTTGGTCATCGGTTGGATGGGTGTACCGGAGCAGGGAGAAGGGCATCACCCTACGATTGCTCATAAATGGATTCATATTTTGACAGTTCCTCGGGAACTTCATTACGAGGACGAGCGACTCATTCAGCGACCTGCCGTGGAACTAGAAGCGATGCGACATACCGAAATGACAAAAGAAGCGAATCTGTCGAATGAGTTAAAAGAGTGGAGTGAGCTGAACGGTGCGGTATACGAGCTGCATGTTCAACTAGAAGAAGTAACAGGAACGTTTTCGGTAAACTTACGAAACAACGCCTCTCTGACATATGATTCTACAAAAGCATTGTTAACATTTAAGAGAAAAAGCTTTGTAGACGGGAGAGAAGAAACGCGCAGCTGCTTGATTAACAGCGTGAAAGAGCTCCGTTTTTATGTTGATTCTTCTTCCGTTGAAGTGTTTGTGAACGATGGCGAAGAGGTATTTACATCAAGGTTCTTCCCTGAGGAAAGCAACGAGAGTCTTGTATTTGAAGCTGTTGGCGATTCAAAATTTCAAGTGACGAAATGGTTGTTAAATTAATGCACGTACAAAATCCCACTGGATCCAGTGGGATTTTGTTTTCTTATCTTAAATTCATGATTTCTAATAACTAATATGTGATCTTAATCAAAAAAGATAACATGAGTGAAAACACGATGCGAAATATATCACTCTAAGCAAGCGCTGTTTTATCCAGTAAAGTTAAAAAAATCCACAATTATGAACGAATTATGAATGAAATGTGTCGAAAAAGTGATAAATACATGAGCAAGTTTTGACACTTTGTGACACGTGTCACATTTATACGATGAACCTGCTACAATAGCCAATGGTAACAGTTGTTCCCTGTCATTTATTGTTTAAAATCTACTTAACTATTATATAGGAAGAAAGGAAGGTGGCCTGGCGGTGAAGCGAATGAAATCATTTTTTGCACTCAGTATGTTTCTAGCAGTGATGGTATTGAGTGGCTGTAGTAACTTAACCGTGCTTGATCCAAAAGGACCTGTAGCAGAACAACAAGCGAATTTAATTCTTTTCTCTATTGGATTTATGCTGTTTATTGTTTTGGTCGTGTTCGTGCTATTTACACTCATCCTTGTTAAATATCGTGAACGTAAGAGTGGTCCTGAATATGAGCCTCCTCACATCGAGGGGAATGTTTTTCTTGAAATTGTTTGGACCGTTATTCCGGTAATTATTCTCATTGTCCTTGCAGTGCCAACTGTACAAACGATTTTTGCACTAGAAGAGGCACCGGAAGCAACGTCTCATAAAGATCCAATCGTTATTCATGCAACATCAGTCGATTGGAAATGGGTCTTTAGCTATCCAGAGGAAAATATCGAAACGGTGAACTATATTCACATTCCTGAAGATCACCCAATTTTATTTAAACTAGCTTCTGCAGATTCAATGGGATCTTTTTGGATTCCATCGCTTGGTGGGCAGGAGTACACGATGTCTGGCATGATGAATGAACTTTATTTGCAAGCAGATGAAGTAGGTGAGTATCGTGGACGTAACGCAAACTTCACTGGTGAAGGATTTACGGAACAGGTATTTACCGTAACAGCTGAATCTCAGGAAGATTATGAAGAGTGGGTGGAAGAAGCGCAAGACGCACCTGAACTTACTCAAGAGAAATACAATGAGTTAATGCTGAAAGGTCATACAGAAGAGCAGACATTCTCAGAAACTCACCTTCAATGGGTTGATCATGGAATGGATGCTGAATATGCAACAAAGGTTCGTAACGGCGAATCAACTGATGAAGATGATTCCTCAGAGATGGATCACTCAGAAATGAACCATGATGATTCTGAGAAAGATTCCGAGGAACACTCGCATTAAGAGAGGAGGAAGACACCATGAAATTGGATGAATTTTTTGTCACCGGGGACCCGCTTATTTACGGTGCGGATGTTTCGATCGCCTTAACGTTGATCGGTGCCATTTTTGCATTAACGTATTTTAAAAAGTGGAAATGGTTGTGGACAGAATGGCTAACAACAGTTGACCATAAGAAACTCGGTATCATGTATATTATCGCAGCCGTTCTGATGCTATTCCGCGGTGGTGTAGATGCCATGCTCATGAGGGCGCAATTGACGGTCCCGGATGCAGGCTTCCTAGACGCCAACCACTATAACGAAATTTTTACAACTCACGGAACGATCATGATTATTTTCATGGCGATGCCGTTCTTAATTGGTTTAATTAACGTTGTTGTTCCGCTACAAATTGGAGCACGCGACGTCGCTTATCCGTTTTTGAACGCAGTAAGTTTCTGGACTTTCTTCATGGGGGCAATGCTCTTTAACATTTCTTTTGTTATTGGAGGATCGCCATCAGCTGGTTGGACAAGCTATGTTCCTTTAGCTGGTCTAGAACTAAGTCCATCAGTAGGACAGAACTATTATTTACTAGGGTTACAGATTGCCGGTATCGGTACATTATTAACAGGGATTAACTTCCTAGTAACGATATTAAAAATGAGAGTACCATCCATGAAGCTCATGCATATGCCTATGTTCACATGGTCTTCATTAATTACAATGGTTATCATCATCTTTGCATTTCCGGTACTAACAGTAGCGCTTGCACTTATGACGTTTGACCGTTTGTTCGGAAGTCATTTCTTTACAATGATGGATGGCGGTATGCCAATGCTTTGGGCAAACCTCTTCTGGATTTGGGGTCACCCTGAAGTATATATTGTTATACTTCCAGCATTCGGTATGTTCTCAGAAATTATTAGTACATTTGCTCGTAAAACGCTTTTCGGTTATAAAGCAATGGTTTACTCCATGGTTGTTATTGCCGGACTAAGTTTCCTAGTATGGGTTCACCACTTCTTTACGATGGGAGCAGGTGGAGCAGTTAACTCGTTCTTCTCTATCACAACGATGTTAATCGCCGTTCCGACAGGTGTGAAGATCTTTAACTGGTTATTCACTCTGTACAAGGGACGAATACGATTTACGACGCCAATGCTTTGGTCACTTGCCTTTATCCCAAACTTCGTTATTGGTGGGGTAACAGGTGTTATGCTTGCCATGGCGGCAGCTGACTATCAATACCATAATACGTACTTCCTTGTAGCCCACTTCCACTATGTGCTCATTTCTGGTACAGTTTATGCTTGTTTCGCAGGCTTACATTTCTGGTACCCGAAGATGTTCAATCATCGTTTGAACGAGCGCTTAGGAAAATGGACTTTCTGGATTTTTGTAGCAGGCTTCAACTTATGTTTCTTCCCGATGTATTTCCTAGGACTTGCAGGAATGCCACGTCGTGTTTACACGTATGGGGTTGCAGACGGCTGGATGAGCTTGAACGTACTTGCCACAATGGGTGGCGTTTTAATGGGAATCGGATTCCTGATTCTTGTTTATAACATCTATTACAGCTTCCGTTACTCTCCACGTGAAACAACTGGAGATCCATGGGATGCAAGAACGCTTGAATGGTCAACACCAGCTCCAGTACCGCATTATAATTTCGCTCATCTTCCTGAGGCAAAAGGACATGATGCGTTCTGGATTATGAAACAAGAAAGAAAGCAAGGAAAGACACAAGAGAAGAAACCTTATAAACCAATTCATATGCCAAGTTACTCTGGTGTGCCGGTTGTAATGAGTGTCTTCTTCTTTATCGCCGGGTTCGGTATGGTCTTCTCCTGGCACTGGATGTCGATCCTTGGACTTATTGGCGTACTAGCCACAATGGTCATTCGTTCGTTTGATTATGATAAAGGTTTCTACGTAAGCGTAGAAGAAATAGAAGAAGATCAAAAAAGGACTACTTTATAAAGGAGGCGTGAAGCATGGAATCAGTCGAATATTCTCCTAACACGCCTTTAGAATATCAGTCGGAAACTGGCCGACTGAATATTCTAGGCTTCTGGATTTTTCTCGGCGCCGAAATTGCACTATTTTCAACGTTGTTTGCAACTTACTTAGTATTGGTAGGTCGTACAGCGGGCGGTCCAGGACCAGAAGAGCTTTTTGAATTAAGTGGTGTGTTAATTGAAACGTTTTTGCTACTAACGAGTAGTTTTACATGTGGACTTGCCATACACTATATGAGAAATCATTCTCTTAAAGGTTTGTTTCTCTGGTTAGGCATTACACTTGCATTAGGTCTAGGTTTCTTAGGATTTGAAATTTATGAATTTGTTCATTACATTCATGAAGGCGCGGCACTAACAACGAGTGCATACTGGTCTGCCTTCTTCGTATTAGTCGGAACGCACGGTGCCCACGTTACAATGGGTATTGCGTGGATCATTCTTATCTTGATTCAGTTAAAACAGCGCGGGTTAACACCTGACACAACAAGGAAGGTCTTTATTTCAAGTCTTTACTGGCACTTCCTTGACGTTGTGTGGATCTTTATCTTCACAGCAGTCTACTTGTATGGGATGGTGATGTAAGATGTCCAACAACGAGCAGACAAACAGTCATAGCCACTTCCCATGGAGCCACTTAATTGGATTCGGACTTTCGATCTTCTTAACGTTACTTGCTTTATGGGTAGGCTTTGCTTCAGACTTTAGCCTTAGAACGATTATGATTATTGTCGTGATTCTGGCATTGATTCAAGCGGCGATTCAGCTCTTGATGTTTATGCATATTACAGAGAGTGATAGTAGTCGGATTCAAGTTGGAACGATTTTATATGCGGTCTTTATTGCCGTTGCAGTTGTTGCAGGTACAATCTGGGTTATGTCATTCGGCATGCACAATATGAACATGTAATTAAAAAACCGTTGTTTCCCTTAGAGGGAAACAACGGTTTTTGTTTACAAGTTAAGTTATTTATTCTTCTGTTTGTGGCATCTTCTTTGCAAGCTGACGTTCCTTAAGGAATGGACGAGCAAAGATTAGGTAAGCAGCTATGTGTGCAAATAAAACGTTAATCGCAAAAAGTGTAATGAAGAGTGTATGTGCTACCGGAGTTATACCGCCACCAATGTAGAAAATTAGCAGTGCCCAGATTGCCACAATAAACGGTGTGTGAACGAATGCAAGCTTCTTATAATCCTGCCACAGAAACAACGGTGTAGCCGTGATAACGAAAAGATAGACCATATAGACATCCATAGTGAACAACTCCTTTTAGTGATACCGCTTACAAATTAAACTTGTGTCGAAATAAAGGATAATTTGTGAATGTTTTGTTACAATTAGTATACCATAATTGTTTGAAAATTCTACACATGTTTGAGAATTTTTTGCGATCACTTTATGATTTAAGAAAATGAATGAGAAAGTAGGGTTGATGATGAGCAGGGTTTCATTCCTTATTATATGGCTTGGATTCATTTTATATTCTGTATTTCTAGCACCGGATGGCAATGGTTCTTATCTCTCAGACCTCCTAACGATGAATGATCCAGACGCAGGTTTACTTGCTATGTTTTCCTTACTTGGCGTTTTTCCAGCGGTATTTGCCATTCTTCTTCTACGGAATGATAGTGGATCAGTTCCAGCCTGGCCATTTGTTGTAGGTTCTTTTGTGTTAGGTGCTTTTAGTTTGCTTCCCTACTTTATTTTAAATAAAAATAAAGAACGTTCGAATCGAACACCAAATAAGGTGAGGAAATTTCTTCAATCGAGAGGTCTGTCTATTGTTCTAATCGGACTAGCTTTCGGTTTGATGGTGTATGGGCTTTTCGCAGGAGAGGCGACTATTTACCAAAAAGCTTTTCTGGAATCAAATTTTGTTCATGTAATGACCATTGATTTTCTTGTATTAACCGGGCTTTCAATCGTTGCTTTAAGAGATCGAGATGGGGTAGCAGGGTGGATCGGGTTGCTTCCAATTATCGGCCCATTATCTCATGTCATTACTAAAAATGGTAAGGAGCGAAAACATGCGTAAATTAGAAAAAAACGAAGTAATCGATGCTGTACGACTTTCAGAATATGCGTTCCAATATACAATGCCTAAAGAAGAGTTAGATGACAAAATCAAAGGGTATAGCGAGCATGAAATATGGGGCGATTTCGAGGGGGATGAACTTGCAGCAAAGCTACATTTAATCGATTTTGAAACTTGGCTAAGCGGAAAGAAAATAAAAATGGGTGGCGTTGCCTCAGTCGCAACCTATCCGGAACACAGAAGAGGGGGAAGAGTAGCACGTCTGCTCCGAAATGGTCTTTTTGAAATGAAACAAAAAGGCCAAACAATCTCTTTTCTCCATCCATTTCAAATTTCCTTTTATCGAAAATTTGGGTATGAAGTTTTGAATAATTGGAAGAAGGTAGAGTTGAAAGCGCAGGATCTTAAGCCTCTTCTTGCTGTAAGTGGTAAAGTAAGGCGTGTTGAACTTGATCACGTCTTTGAAGTTCTGAATCCTGTTTACGAAGCGTTTGCGACTCGCTTTAATGGCATGCTCGTTCGAACGGAAAATTGGTGGAAGGAACGCGTTTACTCGAAAGGCTTTCGTTTTGCTACTTATACAAATGAAGAGGGGAATATAACCGGTTACATTTATTACAAAATAGAGAATAGAACATTAGAGGTTGAAGAAATGGTTTGTTTAGATGGGGAATCAAGAAGAGGATTGTGGAATTATCTCTGTCAGCACGATTCTATGGTTGATCACGCTACGATTCTAACGAATGAAAGCGACCAGCTCGCTTATTTATTAGCTAATCCTAAAGTGAGAACAACGGTCGAGCCGTACTTTATGGCACGCATTGTTGATGTCGAGAATTTTCTAAAGGAGTACCCGTTTACATTAGAGTCGGATGAAACTCTCTTCCTCCATATTACCGATGATCAGGCAGAGTGGAACAATGGGAGCTATCTGATTGATCGTGAAGGAGTAAAGGTATTTAAGGGAGATAAAGCGAATGCAACGTGTGCTCATCCACCAAAACGAGGTATTCGATGTACCATTAATACGCTGACTTCTGTATTGACTGGATACCAAGAGCCTTTCTTTCTTTATGAAGCTGGTTTATTAGAAGGATCAAAGGAAGATGTAGCACGGTTGCAACGCATACGTTCCGCAAAGGAAACAAATTTCATGGACTTCTTTTAACCCAAAAACCCCTAATCTCACATATGAGAATAGGGGTTTTATTCGTATGATAACAAAAGTGCTAGAGGTGCTTATATTTCAGAGATATTTTATCTATAGTTCTTTCGTTTGCAATTTCTTTACATTCGGTTACATAGAGCATCAATCCATCCAAATAGGGGTATTCTGTTTATTAACAATTTAGAGACAGAAAGATTAAGACCAACTGAGGCTAGTTATGATGGACGAAGCCTTTTGTAAGGATAACTAATAGAGGTTGAATGAAACTGTAAACGAGAGGCGAGTAAACAATGACACGTATCCTAACATTATTCGTACTGATTCTTATAGCTGGATTATTAAGTGTAGTAAGCGCAAAAGGATGGCCTTCTTCAATGAAGAATGCATCCGAAAAGAGTGAATGGGTCGGTTCATGGACAGCAAGCATGCAGGCTCCTGCTAAAGATGGAAACTCTCATGAAGGATTTAAGGATCAAACAATCAGGTTAATTCTTCGCCCACATATGGAAGGGGAGAAAATGCGGATTCGATTATCCAATGAATTTGGTTCACTCCCTTTATCTATAAAAGAAGTGAGAGTGGCGGTTTCTGGTGAAGGGGCAAGTATCGATCAGGAGACGGATCAGCCCATCACATTTAATGGTGAAGAAGCCGTGACAATTCCCGCAGGAGAAAAAGAATATAGCGATGCGATTGACTTTCAGGTAAGTGCAGATCAGAATATAACGGTTAGTTTGTACGTAGATCGTGAAACAGGTCCAACGACGTGGCATCAGCGTTCAAATCAAACGGTCTATATGTCTGAAGAAGGAAACCATGCCGGAGATGAAAAAGACTCTGCATACACGTCAAAAGAAGAAGCATGGTTCTGGTTAGAACGTTTAGAGGTTGTGCCTGATGAATCTGTAAACGGTTCTGTCGTAGTAATGGGAAGCTCAATTGCAAATGGCAACTATTCCACGTTAAACGCAAACCGCCGTTGGCCTGATTATTTAGCGAATCGTATGAATTCGGAAAACGCTGAGGTAAAAATGTCGGTTTTAAATGCAGGGATTTCTTCCAATCACCTGATTAATAGTGAAGAAGGAAAAGGCCAAAATGCATTTGCAAGATTAGAACGAGATGTGCTTAGCCAAGAAGGAATCAATGGCGTTATCCTACATGAGGGCATTAATGATTTAAGACACTATCCTGAATATGATTCAAAGAAAATCATTGATCGAATGAAAAAAATCATTAAAGCAACTCACGAAAAGGGTCTTCCCATTTATGGAGGTACGTTAACTCCTTATAAAGATTCTAGTATGTTTACAAAAGAGGGAGAAAAGACGCGTCAGGAAGTGAACGAGTGGATTCGAACGAGCGGAGAATTTGATGCGGTCATTGATTTTGATAAAGCATTGAGAGATCCAAATGATCCAGAAAAGTTTCTCTCGAAGTATGATTCTGGGGATCATTTGCATCCAAATGATAAAGGATATAAAAAAATGGCAGATACAGTTGATTTTTCGATATTTAAACAAAAGTAATCCTTGCTAAAAGAACGAATGTTCGCTAAACTTAGGTTATCAACCGAATGTACGTTCTCACATCATGGTATGGCTTCCACTTTCTTAGGGGGAGGGAAAGGGAATGGAAAATGAGTACTTTTTAACGAACTTCCGAAAGAAGTCTCCCTCTTCAAGCGTGTGAAGGGCGTAGCCCAACGGTAAGGGGGAGATGAATTTCGGTTGGGGGACAGCCCATCCTAATTCCGAACTATCAAAGTTCATCAATGCCTATAAAAGTGCCAGCTCAAGACTGATCAAAAAAGAATTTCCTTTTGTGCGAAAGAAGCTATGGAAAGAAATGTTTTGGTCAAGAAGTTTTTGTTTGTTGACTACTGGTGGTTCGCCTATTGAGGTGGTTAAAAAATACATCGAAAATCAAGGGGTAAAGTGAGGTGATTTGATATGGCTAAACAGAATAAAGCATACAAATTCAGAATATATCCAACAGATGAACAGTCTTTGATAATCCGTAAAACCTTTGGTTGTGTTCGCTTTGTTTACAACAAAATGTTAGCTGAACGAAAAGAAGCCTATGAAAACCTAAAAGATGATAAAGAAGCATTGAAATCCGTAAAACACCCCACCCCTGCCAAGTACAAAAAAGAGTATGAATGGCTAAAGGAAGTAGACTCACTAGCGTTGGCGAACGCACAATTAAATTTAGATAAGGCATATAAAGCCTTCTTCAAAGGGAATGCCAAGTTTCCGAAATTCAAAAGCAAGCGACACAGACAAAGCTACACAACAAATGTCGTAAACGGTAATATCGAGTTGTTGGATGGTCATATCAAGTTACCTAAACTAAAAAAGGTCAAAATCAAACAACATCGAGAAATACCTTTCGTGCACAAAATCAAATCTTGCACCCTATCTATCACGGCATCAGGAAAATACTATCTTTCTATTCTGACAGAGTATGAGAAGGAAATCGAAACCAAAGAAATCAAAGAAGTAGTTGGATTAGATTTTGCAATGGATGGGTTGTTTGTTGATAGTGAGGGTGAGAAAGCCAATTACCCTAAATTTTATCGCCAAATACTTGATAAATTAGCAAAAGAACAGCGCAAACTTTCTCGAAAAAAGAAAGGCTCTTCGAATTGGAATAAGCAACGTATCAGAGTTGCCAAAATCCAAGAGAAAGTCGCCAATCAACGCAAAAACTTTCTTCACCATACATCAAAAAAATTAGTGACTCATTTTGATGCTGTTGTGATTGAAGATTTGGATATGAAAGGGATGTCGCAAGCATTAAAGTTTGGAAAAAGTGTTGCCGATAATGGTTGGGGAATGTTTACCTCTTTCTTACAATACAAACTAAACGAACAAGGGAAACAACTTATCAAAATAGACAAATGGTTCCCATCCACAAAAACTTGCTCGAAATGTGGTTCGGTAAAAGAAATCAAACTATCAGAGCGAACTTATCAGTGCACTTGTGGTCTAAATATCGATAGAGATTACAATTCAGCACTTAATATCAAAAAAGAAGGCATTCGCTTATTAGCAAGTGCCTAATGAAAATATAAACTTTTGGAACAAGAGGTTTAGCTTGGTCAATTTCGTCAGCTGATAAAAGTGGCGATTACCCAAGAAGCCCCCACTTCAAGCAACTCGTAAGGGTGGTAAGTGGTGGGAGTAGTTCAC
>ENA-ORXC01002012-ORXC01002012.1-marine-metagenome-genome-assembly--contig:-NODE-2012-length-11362-cov-5.816571_pt1 | contig 11362 bp, 17 predicted proteins | sample MGYA00237865_ERZ511478 | MGnify/ENA metagenome assembly ERZ511478 | reverse complement strand
GGGGGGGGGGGGGGGTGTGGGGGGGGGGGGGGACGGCCCCAGTCGATGGGGCGAGTGACGACGGCGCCGCCCCGCGTGGCTGGCTGTGCGGCCGCCACCGGCGGTTGCGGCAGAGCGGGACGGGTGGGGGCTGTGGGGAGCCAAACGGGAAGGGATGCGCCGGGCTTGCAAGTAGAGAGCACTTGGTGGCGTCCCTGTTTGTCCGACCAGCGCGCCACAATGTGCGCAAAGCTCTCGCCCAAGTCTGACCTCCACTGTAGTCTTCGTCTCGGCGGCTGATGCCGGATTTTCCTGCCTTTCTAGTGTCCTGCGGCTCTGCGTCAGTGCGTCCTTCCCATGCCACCGTTCTCTCTTCCCGCGTTGTCACGCCGACGCCCCCGCCGGCTCTCTGGACATGGATTGAATATGGCGCTAGTCGTAGCAGCGTCAGCGGTAGGACGACGGCGAGTTGCGGTCGGGCGCGCTCGCCGCCGTAGACGAACGGCCCCTGCCATGCCCAGACGATGCTGTACTCTTCCACACACACCTCAACGCGACGTCCGCGAGCCTCGGCACCCTGAAGCGCGCTGTCCACTCCTGACACGCGCAGTTGGAGCGGCGCGCGCCGCTCCAGCGTCTGTGGGGTGCGTGGGCCTCCGAATGAGGGGGAGATCGGGGGGGGGGGGGGGGGGGGGCGGGGGGGGGGGGGGGGGGGGGTGGGTGGAAGTGGAAAACGGACATCTTTTTCCACCAGGAAGAAAACATTCTCGAAAACGAGAACGCGGAATACCACGAATGCTCTTGTTGCCTTTGCGGCCGCCGCCGCCGCCGGTGCCACTGGCATTGCTTTCGCCGCCGGACCCATTTTTCAGGGCCCGTCGGCATGCGCGCGATCTGGAACGCGCCCGTGACTATTTAACACGCAAGTCGTGGCACGCCACGAACCCAGTCTGTGCAAATCGTCCCTGGGTAGCCGATCCACGCCAAGGCCTCGACGAGCGCCCTCCACTGCGGTTTCAGAGCAGTCTGAGGTAGCGTGGCGACCTCCTCTCACGCCCCAGTGGCCGGCACGCCCAACGGTGACTCCGAAATGGCCCAGCTACTCCCCCGACCACGCGGCGATGCGGTGGCCGAGGCTGCCGCGCTCCCTGCTAGCGACGGCCTCCTCATTCTCTCCTCAGGCCCCGCCCCCCCTTTCCTACTGCCCCCGTGAGCCACATTCAAGCGCATTGCCGTTTTCAAGTTGGCGGCGAGCGAGGCCGGCACGCGCGCCATCATCGTGGCGGTGTCCAAGTCGCAACAGCGGACTGCCGAAGCGACCGCTCGGCTGACGGCCTACCATTCGCCTGACGATACCCCGCCATGCCAAGAAGCAAAAGGTGCGGCCATACACGACGACGGCTGTGTCCCGGGGGGGGACGGAGGCGGGCAAGCCCAAATTGTCGGTCGGCATCGCCACGCACCCGCCCAGGGCTGTCCACGGCGGGTGTCTGGGTGGTATCGGAAGTGGGCAAGCTGATGCTTGTGACTGGCGGGGACGTGCCCGTTTCCAGCGGCTACAAGGGGCGGACAAGCTGGGGTGGCAGTCGGCCTCTTCAACCGACCGACCTCTCTATGCCAGACGGTGGGGCTGCGGGAAGGCGGAACGCTGGCGGTGCCGGTCGGCGCCCGCCCGCCCCCACCCGGGCTCAAAACACGCGGTCGAAGTAGAACAGGAGCCGAGGCTGGCACGTCTGTGGCGGTGGCTGCTTTATGCACCTTCCTGCCCATGGCTGTCGACGCGGCGGGAGTGCCGAGCGCGGCTGAGGCGGGCCAGGAGGCGTTGACAGGCATTATCGGCGCGCCTGCGTCGTTGCCGATGCGCAAGTTGGCTTTGGCGAACCCTTCCGGTCCGACGCCGCCCGAGGTCGTCAACGCAGCGTGGGCGTGGAGACTGGCCGTGGCAGACCACTTCGCGGTCTCGGTTGTATTTGCAGTCTGCTCGCCTCAGAACAGGTATGACAGTGTTGATCTGTCGCGCGGGCACAGTAGCTGTGCCAAGCACCATCGGCGCGCCCCTGCAGAAGGCCAATGAGGTAGCGTTGGTGGGGGAGGGGGGCATGGGAACGTGCTCTTCCTCGCAGTTGCCTCTTTGTGACGCATGTTCTCGCTGGCGTGGGCTCTCGTACATGAGTGTCTTCTGCAGTAGCGGCCTTTCACCTCGCCTCCAGACCAGCGCTCGTCTTTCACGTCCAGCCCCCACCAGTCGGTTTCTACAGCCTCGCACGGCACGGGAAACGACACGACGTCGCCCGTACCTGCTCGTAGGTTGCAGCCTGTCTGTTGTCATCCCTGCTGCGCCAGCAATCCGACCGCCTGCTGTCTCCGGCCCAGTCTCTCTGGTCGCTTCTACACCGGTACCCTAGCACACACTGCGCCGTCATGGCCATTCACCTCACCGGCGCCTGAAGGAACGTCAACTGGGCACGGGCACGGGGGGAGCAAAGATGACAGGTGACTGCACGAGCTCGGTTTGATGTACGTAGCGATTAACACGACGACAACAATGGTCTAACAAGCAAAAAAAAAGAAGCGAAGCACGGCCGACCATGCTGCCCACGACAGTCAAAAACTGCCCGTCTTCAAAGTCAGACTCATCCAAAAACATGTTGCTGTCACTCGCCGATGAAGCTCCCGGCGCGGTCCCACCGGCACGCATTTCGGAGGTCAGCGGCTGCATGTTAGCTCTAGCAGACGAACGCTCGTCTTGGGATAGGCGCGGGATGAGCGAAAGGTCCGACGGCAGCAGGTGCGCATTGAAACGCACCAGGCAATGCATATCCACGTGCTAGGGTAGGGGCGTGGACCTGTCCTCGCGCAGAACAAGCCCAGCAACAGAGAAATCACGCTCAGATGCAGAAGATGACCCAGACGCACCAAGGAGGGAGCACGCGACAATATGGAGCAGGGGGTAGTCATCTCGGCGCGCTCCCCAGAAGCCTAGGGCGCCGTCGTTGTCATCGGGAACGACCGTCATGAGAAAGCGATCCAGCTCCCGCATCGCGAGCCCCCCAGGCGTGTCGTCACAGGTCCCCCGACTCTCTTCCGAGTCCCAACCGATCAAAGACGTGCGGCACCTCTTTCGCTCACTTTCGAGCTCTCCGCGACGCGAGCGTGCTGCCGGGCGGTCGTCCAGAAAGTGCGTGGTCGTCGCCCTTACAGCCGCGCGGGCGCGGTCCGTGGCGTCAACTTGTCCGCGTCTGTTGGCCACCTTTTTGAGAATCGATCCGCCGCCAGGCGTGACGAGTGTTGCAGCCAAATCTGCGTCGTTCATGAGCCAATTCTTGGTGTTGTCCATCTCGTTGAAGAAACGCTTGTCGAGCTCTTCTTGAAGCACGGACACAACCGTTGCTGCTTCAGAGCACATACTGGTGGCGGTCCGAGTACGATTCACGGACACCTGCTCATGCTCGTAGAGGCGGCCATCAAGCTCCATTACGTCTGTCCCGCCCTTGTCCGCGTCCAAAAAGGCAAGAATGGCGTCACGTCCAACGGCGAGCGGCTCGGTGTGGTCAATGGGGCAAGGGTACGAGGGCACCTGCATCGTCCGCTGCAGTCGACACACAAGCTCGAACGCCTCCGCCACGGTGGCGGATGCGTTTTGCAATTCCATAGACGACTCGTAAGACGGCTGCAGGACCCCAATCAGGTGCCGCACAGGCTCCCAGTCAGCCCGCTCGATGCAGCGCCTCTCCTGCGCGGCCGATAGGTTCCGCAACCTCCCAAAACCGACCAGCCGCGGCACGAGGGTGAAACGCCGTGCAAGCGAAAGATAAGTTGAACCCCACCGAGTTGGCGACTCCGTGAGCAGCTTTCGGGCGCCATTATCTCCAGGAAGCGGGACAGCGTTGAGCATCGCGACGCTCGCAGGCGATTTGTGGAAGTGGGCTGTCGTCTTGCGTGTCCGACGCAAGAGTCTGCTGGCCGCCGGATTTCGGCTTCCCGGCCTTGAGGATGCGGCGGCGCCCGGCCGAGAGTCTCGTGCAGTTGACGTCTGCCCCGTCGCCCCCAGCGCCGACTTGACTGCTAGATGGATGGCATGTGCCGCACAGGGTATCCATCGCGGCCACAGCTGCCTTAGGGCCTTCTTGACGTTGCTGCCCGAGTCCGTCGTGGAAGAGCTGACGTCTTGTGGGCGCACCCCGAAGCGCGACAGCTGCTGCAGCAGCCAAGTCTTGATGTTCTCGTGGTCGTGGCGCCCGGCGAAGGGCGTGACGCCGAGGTGAAGCTCAAGCATTGAGAAGCCGTCGGGGTTCACGTACCTGAGCACGAGCGACCTGTAAGATCCAGAGCCGTGGCGCTCCGTCCACAGGTCCGTCAAGAGGTAACTTACGCCCGTAACTGTGCGCGCCGGAGCGGCACCGCCGGCAGCAGTATTAACGAGGACGTTTGTGGACGCCGCCGAGGCCGTGCGCGCCACTTCGCGCACGATGCTCAACATCCTGGCAGTCACAGCGGCGCGCGGCGGCGCGGTGGCGACGGCAGCGGGGCACACGGGGGTGTTGGTGCGGGCGTCTGGTGCGCAAGCACGCCGGCGCTGACGCGGAGCTGAACACTCTCGCGCTCGTTACTGTGCGCGGCGGAGCGGCACCGCCGGCAGTGGCGTTGACGAGGACGTTTTTGGACGCCGCCGAGGCCGTGCGTTCCCGCGCGCGAGCGGCGCTCCACATCCTGGCGCGCGTCGCGGCGCGCGGCGGTGGGGCGGTCACGGCGGCGGTGTGCACGCGGGTGTTTGTGATAGCAGCGGCAGGCATGCGAGCCGCCGTTCACGCGGCGATTAAGATCGTTGCGCGCATTCGGGCCCGCGGCGGCGCCGTGGCAACGGCTGCAGTGTGAGCGGTGGTCTTTGATGCAGCCGTGCGCGGCGCTGTGCAGACGGTGCTTAGCATCGTCGCGCATGGGTTGCATCACGGAATTGTGTGAAAATGGGCCACGCTCGCACGTACGTGTCGTGCACCGAGTGACAAACCCGCCAGAACAGTTCTATCAGAATCTGAACAGCCCCATTTTTGTCGACAACTGCCTATTTGCATTGGCGTTGATGTCCAGGCTTCGTTGAGATGTTCACAGCTCTCTCAGAACGCGGCAGGCCGACCGACCATGGGCGTGGCCGCCGATGGCTCACCTTCGATCAATCTGGAGAAAAACGTAGCCGAGACGTGTCTCCCTGGCAGCGGCGTCCCTCGGGGTCGCCTGTGCATGCTACTACTGTCCTCTGCACGCTGTCGACGAGTCCGTAGCCGATGGGCTGATCCACTTCCGCGGAAAGTGCTACTTCGATGCGCTATCTGCTCCTCTCAAGTGTGGCGTCTACTTGAGGGGCACAACAGCGAGTGGTAGTTGGGAAAGGGTCCTTCAATCGTGTGGACAGTAAGGCATGTCCTTGCACGAGAGTCATGAGAGAGGTCCCGTGACTCGCTCGTTGGGGAGATCCCGAACGACGGCATCAACGAAAGCCCAACGAACCCTATCCTTTCTTGAAATCGTTCGACCCCACCAGAACGAAAAGTCAACGAGACTCGCGTCCGTTGGTGATTTTAGGAACAGCACACACCCGCCCGACGCGATCGTCTAGACCCAGGCGGCTTGTGCAACGTAGCCGCGCCGCCGGGCAGATCACGTAGCCGCTCCGTCGGGCAGCACGTAGTCGCGCCGGAGGGCAGCACGTAGTCGCGCCGGCGGGCACGACGTAGCCGCGCCGACGCGCCAGCCCGGCGCGAAAGTGGCTCATGTTGTCAGGCCTCTGTTTGAGGCCACATGCCGGTCAAGACGTCACGTTGCGAACATGGCGTGGCTGAATTTGTCAGACCTCTCGTCGCGCCGGCGCGGCCCCATGCCGGTCAAGAAATCACGTTGTGAACAGCGCCGGTCTACCGGATCTGATTTCACTTCAAGTCGACTAACACTCAGTAAGTGCAAAAAAGAATTTCTCTCGTTCTATCAGTAGCCCCCATGTGCTCACACTCTGTTATCGCAGCACGGACAACTAAGCCTCTTAGACAAGATAATGCGACCAACTGATGGCAATGGACCAAACAAGGAATCGGAGAGATGCACGAGAAAAAAAAGGATGGGGATGCCTGGCTGGTACACGACGAAACGGCAGCCTGTCGCGCTCCATGATGATGAGGGCGCACTGCTCATCAACCAGCGGTCCATCGCGTCGCGACCTTCTCAAAAAGAGCGCGGGAAAGTTATCGGCATGACCATGATGTCGGCATGGCCATGATGGCGTGCCAAATCGAGGCCGGGATCGCCCAGCACCCCATCAACGACTCAGCGTGGACCATGGACATCAAGGAACACATTGACACATCTCTCCTGGAACATGTGGATACACGTTCAGTCGACGTGCGACGCTCATTGCCCTTTGGTCAAAGTACTCTGAAATATGTAGGACATATTTACACCTTTCACCGGATATCTTTAAATATTATCCGTTTCATATTGACCAGCGCGGGTGAAGTCAAGAAAAAAAACCTTGGTGGTGCATGGTACTGGGGCCTTCCTCGACGTGGCCGGGCCGAAAGATGCCGTTCGGCCAGCTCCCAGCCACCCGCATCGACTCGTCCAGAGCTGAATCTTCTGCACCAGAGCACCGCCCCGACCCCCCCGCCCCAGGCTGAGGACATTGTCGCGCAAGGTACGATGGTTTGTGCTGTCGAACCGGTGTCTGTCCATGAGCAAGAGCGGGAGTCTCAGATGAGACCAGGCCTACGGGACTCGCGCAGCGCGCGCACCAGAGCATATCCCCAACCCTACCTGCAGATTTGACAGAGGTACACAGAGTCCTTAAAACTGTTTGTGCTCGTTTGTGGTGCTCTTCTGCGTCTGTGCATGGTTCTCGTGTGTCTTCGCTCCCTCCTCCGTTCCCCCCTCTCCTTCCCCCCCCTTCCGCTGCTCCTTCCACCTACCCACGTCTTTCCACCACAGAGTGCGGCAAGAACCAACTTGTGGGAAAGCTGACGAGCATGGGACTTGCGGCAAGATGGTATCAGCCGAGGCGGGGGTGAGTAATGATCATGGTTTCGAAGGGGACGCTGGGTGTAGCTTTGTGTGTCCAGGCACTTCATGGTTTTGCAGCTGCGTGGGGGTAGCTGATGGTCATTTTTGCGAAGGCTGGGGGCTGCGTGTGGCATTGTGTGTTGGGGTGCACTGCGGTGGGGTACTTCCAATCGTGTTTTTATGGACAGAACGCAAACAGTATGTGAGCCAGCAGGTCCGGAGAAAGCACGACGCTCAATCGGGTGCATGAAGACATACATGAGCACTGAACGAGAGGAGTGGGCGTGCTCGATGTTCATGTTCACAGGGGCAGAGGGCTCCATGCGGCATCGTGTGCTACGGTGCACTGCGGTGGGGAGCTGCCTATCATGTGTTTTTGGACAAGCGCCGGCAGGAAGTGAGCCAGGAGGTGGGAAGGAAGCACAAGGCTCCGTCGGGTGCACGGAGACACGCACGTGCACTGCGCAAGAATGGGGTTGAGGACTGCGTGCCGCAGACTGCCAGTCTCACTGCGACTGCTGACGGCCTGGGATCCGACTCCGTTGTATCTTTCGTGACTGTTGACCCGTGCACCGTGTCATCCTAGTTGTGCGCTCGTTTTCTGGGCTGCACAGTGGCAAGCACACTAAACATATACCAACCGCACACCGTTTTCCGCCCCCAACACAACGGTGCGTTTTTCTGACCCATATGTCTCGGACCCCATGCCTTAGCATATGTATTGAAGAACAAGAACAACAGATCCGTGACATCTTCTTCCGCACCCTCTTCCCCATCACCGTCGGTATTCAGAGCTGTTTGCTCCGAACCGACAGCTGCCCTGTTGTGCCCCCGCGGGAGAGCTCCCCGTTTGACGAATGCCGACACCGTCGTGGATGCCTCTGCAGCCCGTTCGGTCGCCCAGCGCTCGCACATCCGCTGCGCCTTTTGCCTTGTTCCCTCGTTGTCCTGCAGCCCCGCTTCATTTTCGCGCAATCGGCGGTCCCCGGGCTTTGTGGCACACCGCGCCCCCGCCGCTGCAGGGCTGAGCCGGTTCCCGCGGTTGTGGTCTTCAGGGTGCCCCGTGGTGCGCCCGATGGCGGCTCGTCCAGAAAACGAAGCACACGCTTGCAATCATGTGTCCGACCCCGTCATGCGGGCGCTCTGGTTGATGTAAGCGTGCCACCCCTCCCACCCCTTGTTCACCGTAAAGACCAATTGACCCTCATTGCGCCATGAAGGGGGAAGCGAGGCGGTGCAGCATGTGCATCTTGGCGGACACGCTCACCCACTCAAAGGTGACCAGAGTTGCCATCAGCTCGTCGGTGTCCGCCGCAAAGGCCACAATGTCGGCGTGCGGTAAATGGACGCTGTGTTCAGCACCGGCCGGATGCGGCTCCACAGCCGCCAAACCTTTGTATACGCCTCCAGGGCGACGCGAGACACATCGTACTTGGCAAGCAATGCGATAATCACGGCGTTCTTCTTCGAAGTCGTGTGGCATTCGTTGCCAGCAAACGCGCCGCCATGTGCCGGCGCGGGTGCGACGCCCACGTCCTGGAGCAGCGCCATGCCCAGCCCTGGAGCAAACTTGCGCCCCTCATCGTGCGCCCACTCGGCCAACGCAATCTCGATGGCCAGCTTGAGCATCAGCGCCGTAAATACAAGCGTGACGTGCAACGGGAGCGGCAAGATCTGCCCGGGGTGCACGATCATCACAGGCCGCTTTCCCACCGACTTGTGGCCGAGCTCGGTCAGCTTCACGGGAAAGTCCTTGTTGTTGAATGCCTCGTAGGCGTGCATTTTTTAGCCGCCTCGTTCATGGTGCGCATACGGCCGGCCGGTAGGATGGTGTCCTGCATGCAGCCAAAGCGCTTCACCAGGCGCACGTTCTTGGCACTGCGTGCCCGCACCTGCGTGCAGTAGATGCACGAAAACTGTGCACTGGCCTCCGAGTGACCACGAAACGTACACAAGAAGGCCATGTCCCTCATCAAGAACAGCCGTACGGCCCGTCGCTCCCCATGCATCATCACGCCCGCCCGTAGTAATGCCGCAATGTCGTCCTTTCACAGAGACATATTTATCTCTATGAGCTCGTTGTCGTCCTTGTCGCATGGAGTGATGGAGAGCAGCACTGTGTTTTCCCGCCGATTGGGCTATTCCTGGTTCATGCAAGCAAGCAAAAGCTTGCACGAGCTACGGTTCCCTCCCTTGTCAATGCCCAGACCGATTTTCACGTCATGCACCGCCGCCCGGTGCCAGCCAAAAGGAGACGATCGAGGAAGGTGTACTTGTGTCTGTGGTACAGGTATCACGTCCGGGTCGTAGCAAGACCGTACCCGAAATCGACCAGAGGCCAGCAGCCTGTTGATCAGCTCCTGGACGGCGGCGGTCAGGTTCGCCAGGTGAGCGCCCGTCCCGTCCACTCGCACGCGCTTGGAATGTCTAGAGGCAAGTGACTGGCGGAAAGCACGAAGCGCAGGGATACTGGACATGCCAATGTCCGAGCCACCGAAGCCCAGGCGTAGGCGGTTAAAGGCAATGTGTGACACCCCACAAGACTCAATGAGGGCGACTTGCTCTTCGACACTGAGGGTGATGGCACGTTTTGGAACCACAATGGCCTCCCCGGCGCGGTAGCGGCGCCCAATATCGATGAGGACGGCACTCACCGCCTCCACGTCTAGCCCGATGTCCGTCCCGAACGCAGCCGCGCTACGGGCGAGGCGTCGCGACAGCTGCCGCTGCCGCACCGCGGTCTTGACCGGGACCAAAACACGCTCGTACATGACCGTCTTGCCCGTGCGGCACCATGGCACGCCGTGGCGCCGCACATAGTGGCCCATTATCGTCTCTGAAACGATGTGGGGGGGTGACAGGAGACCCGGCAGGCATTCTCATGGCCAGTACCCGACAGTCGACACATATCTTTCGCCGGGCGGAGGGTTTTAGCTTAAACTCCAACTATGCGATGGCTGGTGGCCAAAGGACGGGCACAATGCTCTGTTAAGGTGCGTACGTGGCTGGGGAATTCTTCCGCAGCCTCCCGTAGAGAAGGGAGTCGCACACTGTGGAGGTCAGGCGGGCCTCCCGTTCCAGGCTTCTATGAGAACAAACATACGTCCAGGAGCGCACATAGACCAAGCATAAAAAGATGGGGGAGGTGCAAGAAGTCAACAGAGGTAGGCACCGACGTCAGACATAGATCACACGGTCGGCAACAAGCCCTTATCCCAGGTCTGTCAATTCGAGAAAATGTTATGGAAGGTAACAAGGAGATATCAAGCGTGTTCCTCACATACTTCTGGTATTCTCGACTCTTTTGGGGGTCCCCGAGACGTGGAGGGGTCCGCGCGGGCATGATATAGGTTGTCGTCAAAGTGGAGTTACGTCGTTGGTCGCGTTCAGCCCCGGTCACACCAGGCAAAAGATCTTTGGCGACGGGGGCGGACACAGAAAACTTCGTAGGCCACCCAAGAGAAATGACAGCCGTGTGTGAGGAAGGCGACCACAACCGAGCTGATCCAACCTGTGTGTGGCTCGCAGTCAAGCAAGAACGTGGGTCAAAAGTCTTCTTCAGATTTTCACGTGTAACTGTAAATTTTCTGACCCAGAAGACGCCCCTTAGCTAGGTGTGATGCAGTTCGCAAGAGAAAGAAGCAATCCCAAAGGGTAAGCAGCGGCAAGCGAGTTGATTCGTAGACTCTGCTCAATTGGGAACAATCTCTTCATCCAGTGGGAGGCGCAGGTCCAGTAGGAAAGCAGCTTCACCAACTGGCAAAAAGCTCGTACTCAGCCTCGATCTCTTTGGCGTTCATATCCTCTAGGCTATTCTGAACCATACTGTTCTGGCAACGGTCAGGCTCGTTGGATTACGGTGGTATGATCGGTCAGAGCCCCAATTCCGACATCATGGCTCTGTCGAGTAGCGCATGGGAATCACATACCCCACACAGCCCACACGCAAGAGCCTGCAAGAAGAGATGACCGGAGAGTACACCATCTTCAAGTCTCTGCAGATGCGAGGGACGAGCACTTCTCTGCTTTGTCTTGCTCATGTTGTCGGGATTTCGTCCCATTGGGAAAGTCATACGATAGAGAGTTTTGACATGTAACTCGACGGTCGCTTCGACGGTCTTTTGACGGTACATCGCGCCACATTGCGGAGATACCGTCGAGATACAGAAATTCCCGACCGTCCCCGACGGTATTTTCGAGATGTACCGTCGGGCCCGAGTCGAGCGGACTGTACATCGGCTGTGCATTCCGACCATGTGTCGCGCCTCCTGGGCTCAAACGGGGTTGTCACGGCCGGAACACGTACTTGTACGACCCGATGGTGTACATTTGGGGAGTG
>ENA-ORXC01002011-ORXC01002011.1-marine-metagenome-genome-assembly--contig:-NODE-2011-length-11365-cov-5.205439_pt1 | contig 11365 bp, 7 predicted proteins | sample MGYA00237865_ERZ511478 | MGnify/ENA metagenome assembly ERZ511478 | reverse complement strand
GAAGCGGGTGGCAAAGATACACCGAAGTTCTAATCTGACAAGAATATTCTTAAGAAAATTTTAAGATAATATGCAACCCGCTGTAAACACAGGAAATAGCTTTCAAAATAATTTGACTGACAACTCAACTAGCTTTCTAGAGCTACAATTTACACGCTAAAAACCCAAGGAAATAAGCAATTCTTACCTCAGCAACTATCAAATAGCTGTAAAATTCACCTTAGATATTTTCGCGAAAGCGTAAACTACCTATAAGAAAAAGTTCCATACGATACCAAAACGTATATTAAAGTCTCTGTATGGATATCCTGGTGCACTGTAAAAGTCGCTACCCGTAAAACTACTATTAAAATGTTCTGCCTTTAAAAAGATCCGAGTTTGGCGAACTTTTAAATTTATGAAGAAATCTAATAATGGAAAATTACCTAGCTCTTCTGTATTTTGCACATAAAATTCGGCTAAGATAGGGTCATAGGCATTGAGATTATACTTAGTAAAGTAATTTGCTGTAATACCGGTCTGAAGGAACAATGCTTTCTTAAAGAGACGGTCTGTAAAGTAAAAACTACCTCTGCTTACTATATCTGGCACATTGAGTATACCCTCTGCTCCTGTTACACTTTGATAAGTAGCCGTCAGATCAAGATTGAACTTTCCAAATTTAATATCTCTATTTGCACTTATCTTTACATGGTTTATAGTTTCTCCAGATTGAAGTGACTCCACAAGTCCATCTGCTCCTAGTCCAAAATAGGCATAGTCTTTAATAGTAGATGCAGACGCCTCAAGATTGACAAGGCTCTTTGCGTCTAGCTGTGCTGCCAGTGTATTTGTCTTTACTGTAGCGTAGGTATCTTGATTAGACCAGTTATAATTTAAATAATTACTCTGAAACAGTAGGTGATTAAAACTAACCTGTCTTGCGTTACTGAGAACACTCACAGAAAATCGTTTATCATCTGCTATCGAATATCCTGCTTCTCCATATATATTAAACCCATCAAAATCGCCTACTACATTTACCTGAGCTTCTCCTTCTATATCAAATCCTCCTATGCTATTCTTATAGGCTCCGCCTACAGCGATAGTAGTCCCTTGCAATCTATTAGGTACACGCTCAGAGACACCATCTCCATCTGCATCTTGAATAAGTACTGCATCGTATCCATAATTATAATTCAAAGCGTTTGCTTGAAACTTGAGTTGCCCTAGTTTTTTATCTTCATAAACAGCATTTATCTCATTATAGGTTTCTTCATGATCTGTTCTGTCTGAAAAACTGGACTGGCTAAATGCTTCTCCAAATACTGCATTTGCCGCATCTTGTCTATAAGTATAGAACTTATTCTCACTATTAAAAATATGCCCCACCCTCAAACTGTAATCCTTAAGGCTATCTTTTTTCTGGACGAGGTTGTAATGGTGATTTATATAAACCCGCGTACCATCGAGTATATTTTCTGCATCTTCAAAATTTACAGGTAATCTCGATCTATCACTAAAATCTGCACCACCACTATTAAACTGCTCTATCCCTTGCTCTGTAAGCCCTCCATTTTCTTGATTTAATAAATCTTGTGCAACCCAGTGTGCTCTTATATGATACCTATCATTCTCTGTGCGGTAACTACCTGCAAACCTAAAATTACCAGAACTCGTTAATGCGTTTTGATATTTACCTAAACTACGCACTCCTTTATAAGCAATAGACATATTAAGTCTAGGATGGATATTTAAGGTAAAAAATGCATCTAGCTGCTGTCCTTGCTCGAAGGCGCTTCTATAAAATAGCTCTGTAAGTGGCGTAGGAGTATGGTAGTAATTAATATCCTCTACCTCCATATAAGCAAAATGTCTAGCCTGCGCTATATATCCTGGCGTTGTGCGTCTATTATTAAAATTATAGATAAGCGTGTTATTAGTTTGCCCAGTATTTGCAAATGGCAATAGGCCATATCTATCTTTGCGTAGGTAATTAAACTTGTAGTCTTTCTTTATATTAAGCGTAGTGTCTACATAGATTGTATCTCTATGTATGGATATAATTTTATAATCCTCAACAGGAGGTCTTTCAAACTTCTTAATATTAGTAGATGGCACTTCCCTAGCATTAAGAGGGTCGTTGTTATCTTGCTGTATAATTCCCGCAGAAGAGTTTCTTGTTGGTATTCTAGAAACTTGAGCAAAAAGAACAGTTTGCAACAGGCAGAAAAATAAAATCAAAACTCCTCTCATATAAAAAAATTATAGCGTCAAAATTACATTTTTATCCTCGAACCTCGTATTTTCCACCCCACAAAGATGCTCAAACTCAAATATCACACCCATCTTATAGAATGTGGCACAGACGAAGCCGGCCGTGGCTGCCTCGCAGGTCCTGTAACTGCTGCGGCTGTAATGCTACCTGAGGACTTTATTAACGAGATTCTTACAGACTCAAAACTTCTCACAGAAAAGAAACGTGAATTACTCAAACCTATTATAGAAGAGCAAGCAATTGCTTACGGATTTGCACATGTGATGATGCATGAAATAGACACTATTAATATCCTCAACGCATCTATATTAGGAATGCACCGCAGTATTGAAAGTATGATAAGTACGCTTTCGCGAAAGCAAAAAAAACCACAGCACATTCTTGTAGACGGCAATCGCTTTAAGCCTTTTCCTAAAATTGACCACACTACAGTTATAAAAGGCGACGGAAAGTACTTGCCTATCGCTGCCGCGTCTATTATTGCAAAAACTGCTCGTGATGAATATATGAATCTCATACATGAGGAGTTCCCTATGTACCATTGGAAGAAAAACAAGGGTTACCCTACTAAGGAGCATCGGGAGGCAATACGCAAGTATGGGATCACAAAGTATCATCGCAAGAGCTTTAAGTTACTTCCAGAACAATACGAACTGGATTTTACGTTTAAGAATAACAGCTAATACTTTGTTTAAAAAGTAGTCTATAACAATATGAGGTTCTCAAGAAGTTCTTAAGACGGAGGTTGTATTTTTGGACCCACCTTAAGCGCACTTATGAAATCTTTCTTTTACATACTTTTTACCCTTGTTGTTCTCGCTAGTTGTGACACTACGCCAAAGGCATCGTCTTCCCTTACTAAATATATTCCTCGTAAAGCGGCCGTTATCATAAAGACTAATGACTTTAAGGATCTTAAAAGTGCACTTGTAAATAATGACCTTATACAAGAGCTAGCACCTACGGTACTTTATAAAACCTTAGTAAAAGGACAGATATTGTTTAAAGACATACAGCCAGATGGCGAGACCTTGTTATGTTATACAAAACTAGGTCGTAATGACTATGACATTAGTATGATCACAAAAGCACATGCTTCTCTTTTTAAAGGAGACTCATTATTAATGAAAGAAGCAGCACTTAAGGACCCTACTATTAAAACATTAGGCAGTAACGCACACTACCTCATATATAAAGGCGTACTCATTGCTAGTACATCAAAAATTCTTTTAGAAAATGTACTGAGAGAGGATAACACAGACATCTATAAAGATGACCTTTTTGAAAAAGCATATACCTCTTCTAGCAATAGCGCCACAGCTTCTATTTTTATAAGAGGATCTGAAGGTGCCAGTTTGTACAAAAGTTTATTTCCTAAAGCGAGTACTAATCCGCTCAATAATTCATTTTCATGGGCGGCTGCAGATGTTGATCTGGATAATAATGATATTAGACTAAGCGGTGTTGCACTTGTGCAAGACTCTACATCACAAAGATTGAGTTTACTCAAGAACACACAACCAGTAGTAAACAGCATTGCGTCCATCACTCCTACCGCTGCTATTGCTGTAGAAGCTATTACTTATGATGACTGGCAGCAATTTAAATCTAGTAAAGCAGATCTTTTACAGCTAGACTTATCTAAATATAATCTCGCAAATGAAAAATTATTTGCAAGTTTCTCAGAGGTTGGCGTGATTCATCTACCTAAAGGAAAGGTGATTGTAGGAGTTTCAGCAGATATTACGATTACAGATAAAGAACTAGCTAGTGCCTCAGAAAAGGCCGAATTTAGAAAGGTTTCTATCTATGAGATTAATATGGGCTCTGCTTTCGCGAAAGCGTACTCACCGCTACTCAATCTTTCATCTCCTAATTTTTACGCATCGATAGATGACTTCTACCTTTTTGCTGAAAACCAAGAAGCACTAGAATCTGTAATTGCCAACTATCAAAATAAAGCTACTTTATCAAACAGCACCGTCTTCCAGAATACGGAGAGCACTTTAAGTCGTGCCTCTAGTTATTTACATATCTCAAACCTTGCCAGCAATGCTTATAAAGGGCTAGCCTCAGAAAGTGGCCAGAAAGATCTTGAAAAAATCACTCTTGATGGCTATGATTATAGTGCGCTGCAACTCATTCAAGAAAAGGACTATTTGCTATTAAATATGGCGATTCTAAAGAACGACGAGGCTACTACAGATGCAAATATTGCTCAAATTGCTCATGTGAAACTAAGCGCAGACATCACAATGACGCCGCAGCTAGTTACAAATCATCGTACTAATGGAAAGGATATTGTGGTACAAGACGTAAATAACACACTATACCTAATAAGTAATGCAGGAAAAGTATTGTGGCAAAAGGATCTAGATGCACAGATACTAGGGAAAGTACAGCAGATAGATTTATATCGTAATGGACGATTGCAACTTGCTTTTACCACATCATCTTCATTTTATGTATTAGACCGCAATGGGAAAGAAGTAGATCCATACCCACTTTCTTTTAAAGACAACATCACGCAACCGCTTTCTATTTTTGATTATGATAACAATAGTAACTATCGCTTTGTCATCGTACAAAATGATAAAGTACTTATGTATGATAAAAACACAAAGGCAGTTTCTGGTTTTACCTTTAGAGAAGCAGGAAGTACGATTTTATATCCTCCAGCACATATACGCATAGGCAATAAAGACTATATCACGATTGCCGAGAATAGCGGAAAACTACACATCCTAGATCGTACTGGAAATACGCGCATAGAGGTACAAGAAAAAATTAACTTTGGTGACACTCCTATATATAAGTATGGAAACAACTTTGAAACCTTTACAGTTAATGGCGAGAAGGTGAGCATCAATACTTCTGGGAAGCTTACTCAAAGTATTTCAGATTTTCAATCTGACTCTAAAATTGCTATTAAAGATAAACTGAAAGTAGGTTTGAGAGAAAATACACTTGTAGTAAATGGCAAGAAAAAGGAAATCGCCTTTGGCACCTATACAACTCCTAGTATCTCAAGTACAGAAAAATCACAATACATTGCTATTACCAATACAGAATCTAGCGAAGTGTTTATTTTTGATAACAAAGGTGTATTACTACCTAACTTTCCTATTTATGGAACCTCTAAAGTAGATGTAGGCTTTTTACAAAGCAATAAGTCACTAGGTTTTGTAACTCAAGGAGGTAGCAACTCGGTATTGATTTACAAGATTAACTAGCGCGACGTCCTTATATATATTCCGCGCCCGCTTCTGGAGTTATGAAGTTAGCTTCAAAGAGAACTTTAAAGTGTTTAAGTAATTTTTCTTTTACAGCAGCTTCATCTACGCTTGCTTTACCTAGCTCTACATTAAGAGATGTCACTGCTTTTCCTTTTATCCCACAAGGAATCATTAGGTCAAAGTAGCCCAAGTCTGCATTTACATTTAGTGCAAATCCGTGCATGGTTACCCAGCGACTAGCGCGCACACCCATAGCACAAATCTTACGTGCAAATGGCGTTCCTACATCAAACCACACACCCGTTTCTCCTGGGGATCGTTCGGCTTTTAGTCCGTATTCGGCTAGGGTGAGAATTACCATCTCTTCTAGTAGTCTCAAGTATTTGTGAATGTCTCTAAAAAAGCTATCAAGATCAAGAATAGGATATCCTACTATTTGACCGGGACCGTGATAGGTAATATCTCCGCCGCGATTGATCTTATAAAAACTAGCTTTTTTCTCGGCAAGCTCTTTTTCGCTGACAAGCAAATTAGAAAGATCACCGCTCTTGCCTAAAGTAAAGACATGAGGATGCTCTACAAACAAGAAATGGTTAGGCGTTACCAGTCCAGCATTTTGTCTACGGTTTGCGATTTTCATCTCCACCGTTTTCTTAAAAAGCGCTTCTTGATAGTCCCAAGTTTCCTTATAATCGCGGTTTCCGAGGTCCTGTACAATGATATTTTTATTCACGGCGCAAAGGTAAGAAAGCGTTGAGAGTATAGAAAGTTTATCAATTGATTACTCTTGTGAAACATCTCTTCTAAACTTAGTAAATCTGTGTGTGATTACTCTTGTGAAACATCTCCCCTAGCCCCTCTTCAAAGGGGGGAACACTCTTATGAAAAAAACCACCCATTAGGGTCGGAGAAAGTTTTTTGAAAACACCCTTAACGACTGGGGAAACTTCTTGAAAAGCCACCCTTTAGGGCTGGGGAAAGCTTTTTTAGTAGTGCCTAGATTTTTCTTTTCCCCGCCCTAAAGGGTGGAAAAATCTATTCAATAAAATCTGATTTGAAACATCTCTTCTAAACTTAGTAGATCTGTGTGTGATTACTCTTGTGAAACATCTCTTCTAAACTGAGTAAATCTGTGCGTGATTACTCTTGTGAAACATCTCCCCTAGCCCCTCTTCAAAGGGCAATTTCCTAGATACTGGCATTTTTCCTATATTTAGGAAAAATTACTAAAAATGACAATAGTAGAAGTGATAGAAAAATTCGGTAATCAGCAGTCTTGTTATGAGCACCTCGAGATGGTTCGCTGGGGTGGTATTCCCTTGTGTCCTTATTGCGGGGCATCAAATTCTAGCAAAAAGGCAGGATCCAACAGGCACCTGTGCCATCAGTGTAACAACTCTTTCAGTGTTCTAGTTGGCACTGTTATGGAGTCAACAAAGTTACCTCTCAATAAGTGGTTTGTAGCCATAGTTCTTATTGTGAACGCTAAAAAGGGAATATCATCACTACAGCTTTCCAGGGATATCGGTGTAAATAAGAATACCGCATTATACCTCCAGAAACGCATTAGGTGGGCAATGTCGTCACTTGATAACTTCCTTAGCGGTATAGTGGAAGTAGATGAGAGCTACGTCGGTGGGAGCCTGACAAACAAGCATAAAGCTGACAAAGAGAAAAACAATATGGATAAGTGCGGAATGACACATAGGCAAGTCGTGCTGGGAATGTTGCAGCGACCAAACAAGGTTGTCGCAATTAAGATTGAAAAAGCTGATTCGGCCACCATAAGACCGATCCTGAAAGATTATATAGATGGAGAAAGCACTGTAGTCACAGATGGGTTCGGTGCTTATAGGAACTTACACAATAGCCATTCAAAACACGTTGTTTTAAACCATTCAAAAGATGAGTATACTAAGGGAATATATAATACTTCTAGACTAGACAATTTCTGGATGATGGCTAAAAGAGCAATTGTCGGACAATATCATAAAATATCAGATAAACACCTACAACTCTATCTAAATGAATTGAGCTTTAAGGCTAATAACAGAGGAAAGGACCTCTTTGATTTATTGATAAATAACGTAATGAATCCAAAATATGCCTTTTGCTAGGAAATTGCCCTTCAAAGAGGGGAACACTCTTATGAAAAAAACCAACCTTTTAGGGTCGGAGAAAGTTTTTTGAAAACACCCTTAACGACTGGGGAAAACTTCTTGAAAAGCCACCCTTTAGGGCTGGGGAAAGCTTTTTGAACATTACCTTTACTCATTTATCTTCAAGAACCACCTCAAAGTTATCTAGTGCTTTGCTATTGTCTTCTAGCAGCGTTTTAAAATCTACTGTAAATGTTACTGTTTTACCATCTTCAGAGATCACCGCTCCTTCTGGAGATACAGAGACAATTTTTCTAGGAAACACATACTCTAGTTTCATCATAGATTTTTGTAGCTCTTCATCCATTTGATCCATCATTCCTTTCATCATATCATCTAGAGGTTCACTATCTGTATTATTTACTGCAAGAGCGTTTAGATCTAGTTGTGTCTTTTCAGATAATATGCCTTCGTCTTCTAGGTGCTCAGATAATGATGCTGGATCTGTTCTTCTAAAGGTGTTGTCGGTAAATGTATAAATCACTTTATCCATACTTAGCATATCTTTTGCAGGACCACTTGACGCTTGATTAGCACTTGGTGTGCTTTTCTTTGCACTATCAAATGCTTTATCCATGTCATAGGCCACTCGCTCTATTTCATTAAAAGATGTAAAGTCTTTTGCAACAGTAATAATCATCACTCCTTCTGTCTCATCTATATTCATCTGGAAGGACATATCTTTAAGTGCTTCAAGCTTTTCTCTTTCTGCTAGTGGTAATCCAGCTATGCTATCTTTATGTGTTAACAGTAACTCATTAAAAACTACAAGGGTGTCAGTTTTTTTCTTTTTGTCTGCATTTTTTGCTTGTCCTTTACCACCTAGTGCAAGTAATTGCGATACATCAATCGTTGTTTCATATCGCCCTCCCATATCTTCGTTAAAAATGATACGCTCCTGCACAGTACAACTACCTAAAAGAAACGTAAACGCAAGCAAAAATGTACTAATGATGTTTTTCATAATAACTATATATAAACTACTTTTTTGGATTATTTAATATTACGAGTGCTGCGATCACGCCGGGCACCCAACCACAGAGCCACAGTAAGAACACTATTAATACAGATCCACAACCTCTGCCTATGACAGCTAGCGGTGGGAAGAAGATGGCAAGTAAGACGCGCCAGATGCTCATAAGTGAAGCTTTTTAATGATGAATGTACTTCATAAGACGACATAATTTTCAGATTGTTACAATGTTGATTTCTTAGTGTGCTATCACTATCTTTGCGGCGCTCTACCGCTATATATGCTTAGCGCAAATTTGCAAAAAAATATAAAAGAATTATTACTGTATGCAACTGTCAGAACAAGAACAAGTACGCCGTCAAAAATTATCCCGCTTGCGCGAAATAGGAATCAATCCTTATCCAGCAGCACAATACCACGTTACTCATAGCTCTAAGAAAGCAATTGCAGACTATAAAGAGGGTGAGAAGGTAGTAATGGCAGGTCGCTTGATGCGAAAGAAGATTCAAGGTTCTGCATCTTTTGGAGAGATTCAAGATGGTGAAGGTCGCATACAACTATACTTTAACCGTGACGAGATTTGCCCGGGGGAAGATAAGTCTCATTATAACGAGGTATTTAAAAAGCTTTTAGATCTTGGTGATTTTATTGGTGTAGAAGGAACGTTGTTTACTACGCAAGTAGGTGAGATTACGGTGTCACTTACTGGCTTCACACTATTAAGTAAAGCTCTTAAACCATTACCACTACCTAAAACAGATGCAGAGGGTAACACCTATGATGAGTTTATAGATCCAGAAATGCGTTACCGCCAGCGTTATGCAGATCTTGCTGTAAACCCACACGTAAAAGAAGTATTTGTAAAACGCACCAAACTTTTTAATGCGATGCGTAACTTCTTTAACGACGCAGGATATTTTGAAGTAGAGACTCCTATCCTACAGCCTATTGCTGGAGGAGCTGCAGCACGACCATTTGTGACGCACCACAACTCACTAGACATGCCATTATATATGCGTATTGCAAATGAGCTGTACTTAAAGCGTCTTATTGTTGGCGGATTTGAAGGTGTGTATGAGTTCTCAAAGAACTTCCGTAATGAAGGGATGGACCGCACACACAATCCAGAGTTTACCGCGATGGAAATCTATGTAGCTTATAAAGACTACAACTGGATGATGGAGTTTTGTGAGCAGTTACTAGAGCACTGTGCGATGGCAGTAAATGGGACTACAAAGGCAACCTTTGGTGAGCACGAAGTAGATTTTAAAGCTCCGTATGCTAGAGTAACCATGGCAGATAGTATCAAACACTTCACAGGTTTTGATATTCTTGATAAAACAGAAGATGAGATACGCGCTGCCGCACAAGGCATGGGTATCGAGGTAGATGAGACTATGGGTAAAGGAAAACTCATAGATGAGATTTTTGGAGAGAAGTGTGAGGGTAACTACATACAGCCTACCTACATCACAGACTACCCTAAAGAGATGAGCCCGCTATGTAAAGAGCACCGTGATAACCCAGAACTTACAGAACGTTTTGAGTTGATGGTTTGTGGTAAAGAGATTGCAAATGCATACTCAGAGCTTAACGACCCTATCGACCAGCGTGAGCGTTTTGAGGCACAGCTAGAACTTGCAAAGCGCGGTGATGACGAGGCAACGGCTTCTATAGATTATGACTTCTTGCGTTCATTAGAGTACGGGATGCCTCCTACCTCAGGAATGGGAATTGGGATGGACCGTTTGATTATGTTCTTGACTAATAACCAGTCTATACAAGAAGTACTTTTCTTCCCACAGATGAAACCAGAAAAGAAGGCACTTGATCTTAACGAGAACGAAAAAGCAATTTACGACCTCCTTAAAAAGGAAAGCCCACAAGAACTTGGCGCACTTAAAACGGCAGCAGGTTTAAGTAACAAAGGATGGGACAAAGGCCTTAAAGGTCTTACCAAACTAGGCGCTGCCAAAGTTTCTAAAACAGACGAAGGTTTGTTTGTAACCATTGCAGACTAACCCCACCGTCTTACTATAAAAGACAACCTACGTACTAACTATCAAATCCCTGCTTTTTAAGTGGGGATTTTTTTATGCGCTTTCGCGAAAATTTGAATTGGTAATTGCAATTTTAAGTTACTTTAAAAAATAATTCACTAGAATATTCCAAACAAGAAAGATGAAGTACTTAGAAAGTGTATTTTAGTAAATTCGATATATAGAAATTTAGTGCGCAGTATAAAAAAATAAACATGAAGTTAATTAACAACATATTCGATAAACGTATTAAAGCCCATAATCTACTATTTGAGATTAGTATTGGGGACTATTTTGAAATGTCAAAATCTATATTAGAAAAGAATGAGTTTCAAAGAAGGAGAGTTAAGTCTTCATCGACAGTGTATAGTCTTCTTAAAAAAGATTTATTGGAAGGTTGTATTGTTCCTCCTATAGTGCTCGCACTGTCCGATAAAGATTTTGATCCTGAAAAAGGGTTTGAGGAAAAACTAATCACTGAATATATTATTAAAGAGCAAAATCGATTAATAATTTTAGATGGACTTCAAAGAACTTTTACTATTCGAGATTTATTTAGAGAATTGGAATCATCTGAAGATGAAAACTCTCTCAAAAAGCTTAGCTCTCAAAAGTTAAGAATAGAAATATACCTTGGTATAAATAAAATTGGAATTTTATATAGAATGCTAACATTAAACACAGGTCAAACACCTATGTCA
>ENA-ORXC01002010-ORXC01002010.1-marine-metagenome-genome-assembly--contig:-NODE-2010-length-11372-cov-3.834971_pt1 | contig 11372 bp, 15 predicted proteins | sample MGYA00237865_ERZ511478 | MGnify/ENA metagenome assembly ERZ511478 | reverse complement strand
AGTGATTGTAACCGTGGACCATCCAGGCTATCATGAGCCATCAGTCATTGTTGATAAGGTGATGTCTGGTTTTTCGAATCCAAATGCTCCGAATATCTATCGTACACACACAAGACGTGAAGGTGTATTAAAGTCACTGCAGCTTGGACGTGATCACGATATTATTCTCCTTACGAGTGGATGTATCAACGGCGCTCAAATGGTTAAAGGAAAGGAAATTCCACATTCAGATGAAGACTTAATCGAAATGTACTATCACCTTTCTTCTTAAACCTCCAGCTGGGGGTTTTTTTCCTTATTAAGGGTTGCTAACACGCGAAAGCTGACGTACACTTTAACTTTCAATAGATCGTGAAAGGGCGTAATGGTGTGACTTGGGAAATTCTTAATATTATCGGTACGATTGCCTTTGCAGCGAGTGGCGCACTGGTCGCACTTGAAGAAGAGTTTGATTTTCTTGGTGTAATCGTTCTTGGACTTGCAACGGCATTTGGTGGAGGAATTATCCGGAATTTATTAATAGGTGTTCCCGTAGCTTCAATTTGGGATCAAGATATTCTTATTATGATTGCGATCGCTACAATTCTCGTTATCTTTGTTTTTCCAGCTAGCTGGATTAACTATTACTGGGAAAAATGGGGTAGCTTCTTTGATGCGATTGGTCTCGCAGCATTCGCAATCCAGGGTGCACTCTTTGCGGAGGAGATGGGACATCCTTTTATTGCAGCTATGGTCGCTGCTGCTATGACAGGAACAGGTGGAGGGATCATTCGTGATCTTCTAGCGAGAAGGAAACCAACGGTGTTGCAAAAAGAAGTCTATGCTGTTTGGGCGATGATGGCTGGTCTGTTAATCGGCCTTGGTTATCCTAAAGAATTGCCTCCATTAATGTTACTATTTGGAACCATTGTGTTCCTCCGCATGCTTTCTCTTCGATATGGATGGAAGTTGCCGTATAGAAGCATTCATAGTGAGGAATCGAAAACATAGATGGAATAAAAAAATGCAGCTTAAGCTGCATTTTTTTATTAAATGATTTGGCTGAATGGCTAGAGATAATGACGATTTCTCCATTCATAAGAAAAGAAGTGGAAACGAATGATGTAAAAGAAGATCAAGCAATAGAGAGGAAAGTTTTCTTTTACCTGTTTTTCCTTAAAGCGTTTTAAGAAAAATAACTTTGAATCCAAAAAACTCGTTTGTAACAAGTGAAATTATGCTAAAATGCAAACGATGAGGAATATGACCCTTCAGTAAAGGTGCTGTGTTTCCTATATGTTAAAGATATGAGGATTTTGTAATGAAATCCATAACGATTTTGAAGCAATAACACGAACGATATCTTTTTACAATTTTAGCAACGGGAGGAAAGCTACCATGAGTGATAAAAACAATCAAAATAATAATTTACCTTCAAGACTTAATATACTTCTTGTGCTCACATTCTTGTTATTTATGATTCTTGTTTTTCGACTAGCGTTTATTCAATTATAAGTTAATTTGTTTGTGGGTAATCACAGTATTCAATAATTGTCCCTTCTGTATCAGCGGGATTTAAATAAATTAACCTTCTACCATGTTTATTGATACGTAGTGTTTCTTCCATCACACGGATGTTTTGTTGTTCTAATTCTTTAAGGGCTTCATCAAGGTTCTCGACCCTGTATGCAATATGGTGAACGCCTTTTCCTTTTTGTTTCATAAATCGTGCGATTGGAGAAGTTGTATTGTTTGTAGGCATAAGCAATTCAATACGACTTCCATTAAGGTCAATCACTGCAATTTCGCTCTCAACTCCTGTAGCTTCACTGCGATAGCGGTCGAATAGTTCTCCTCCTAATACTTCAGTATAAAACTGAACACTTTCATCTAATCGTCTAACTGCAATTCCCATATGATCCAATGTTTTTTTCATGATGAAACTCCTTCATAATGTAATGGTGTCATTTTAGCATAGACAGCAATTTATATAGAAGAAAGTTGTTTCCCGACAAAGCGTCTTTTAACTGCTTGAGCGGTTTTATGATTGTGTGTAAAATGAAAAAGAAATGAATTTAACGAAATAGGTGTTACTGATGAATTCAATGATTATTATAGGCTCAGGTATTCTTGGTGCCTCAACTGCCTACCATTTAGCAAAAATGGGGGTAGATGTTACAGTTATCGACAGAAACGAACCTGGCCAGGCTACAGAAGCCGCAGCAGGGATCGTATGTCCATGGCTCTCTCAACGGCGAAATAAGGTATGGTATCGACTCGCCAAAGGTGGAGCAAAATACTATCCAAATTTAATTGAACAATTAATGGAGGATGGAGAGACAGAAACGGGTTACAAGAAGGTAGGCGCAATTAGCCTCCACACGGATGAAACGAAATTAGATAAAATGATGGATCGAGCAAAAAAACGGAGAGAAGATGCACCAGAAATAGGTGAGATTAAGAAGTTATCAGCCGAAGAAACAAAAAAATTGTTTCCTTACGTAGCGGAAGAGTATCAGTCTGTGTTTGTGAGCGGAGCCGCTCGAGTAAATGGCGCAGCACTTCGACAAGCGCTTCTACGCGCTGCACAAATGCATGGGGCTACATTGAAATATGGTGATGCGAAACTCCAGTCAACAAATAGCGAAATCACAGGAGTAACCATTGAAGGCGAGACACTCGAAGCGGATAAAGTCATTGTTACCGCTGGAGCATGGGCGGAAGAACTCTTATCTCCGTTAGGACTAAAGTTCAGCGTCACTTCACAAAAAGCTCAAATTGTTCACCTTGATGTGCCTGGTGAAACTACAAGCGAGTGGCCAGTTGTGATGCCGCCAAACGACCAGTATTTATTAAGCTTTGACGATGGGCGAGTCGTCATTGGTGCAACTCATGAAAATGAAGCTGGGATGGACAGGCGAGTAACGGCAGGCGGTCTTCAAGAAATATTTAGTAAAGCACTCGCTGTTGCCCCTGGATTAGCAAAAAGTACTTTTTTGGAAGCAAAAGTAGGTTTTCGTCCTTTCACACCAGGTTTTCTTCCAGTATTCGGTTATGTACCTGAGATGAATAATTTACTAGCTGCAAATGGTCTGGGCGCCTCAGGCCTAACCGTAGGTCCATATCTTGGACTTGAACTTGCTAGGCTTGCGATTGGTAAAGAAACCGAACTCGACCCTACAGATTACGACATTCACGCAGCGATTACAAAACAATAATACGAAAGAAGTAGTTCAATTCGGTAGGCGGATCTTAAAAGGTCTTTCGAATTGGACTTCTTTTTTTGCTGATAAGAAAGTATTCAATGTCATAAGAAAGGTAGAATAGTTCGATTAAATAGAAAAAATATGGTATTTTTTAAAGCAGAGTGATGTTGAGCAATCGGGCAGAATAGTTGAAGAAGCAGTAGCTTGCTTTTAGAAGAATAAGGAGAGATACATTAAATGAATAAAACTAATAACCCCGAAAAACTTATTGAAAATGCTTTGAGACAATATGGAATTACTACTTATTCTTCAAGTTTTATAAGACATAATGACAATCTCACATTAAAAATAGATAATGAAGACGACAATTCTTATGTTTTACGAATTCATTCTCCTATTACCTCTGGACTACAAGGGGTACAACATACCTTCGAAGGACTAAACGCAGAGATGGAATTGCTTAATAGTTTAAACAAACAGACTTCTTTACATTTACAGCAAGCAATTAAAAACCAAAATGGACAATTGGTTTCTACAATTGTTGATGTGGATAATAATTTTATTCCATTGGCAACACTCCTTACTTGGGAAGAAGGCGTTGTTTATACGGGAACTGAAATAAATTCAGAAAAAATTGCTTATGAAGTGGGAGTCGTATTAGCTAAATTACATAATTTCTCAAATAATTGGAGTATCCCACAACCTTTTATCCGTCCAAATTATGATATTGAAAAGTATAGGAATTTAACTGATAGATTACAGTATGGGGTTGAGATTAACTTATTTACATCTAAACAGTACGATGTGGTTTTAGATACCATGAAGTACATAAAAATTATTTTTGATAGAACACCAAAATTTAGTACGAATTGGGGAATTGTTCACGCTGACCTTCAAGGTGGTAACATAATTGTAAATAATGACACTGTTATCCCTATTGACTTTGGTTTCTCAGGTTATGGTTATTATCTATTCGATATTGGCATAACTCTTACTTCATTTAATATTAATCATAGAAAAAAAGTATTAGAAGGATATAAAGTATTAAGAAATCTTAGTGAAGAAGATGAATTGCTAATAAGTGCGGGTTTTATTTTAGCAATTTTTGGGGGTTTTGGGTTTATGGTCAATAATCAAAAAGCTCACCAATGGATAGAGCGGAGAATGCCCTATGTTACAGAAAAATATTGCAGGGCTTTACTCGATAAAAAATCTTTTCTGTTGGATGTAGAGTAATAAATGATTTTTTTCTTCAACTAACTGGTGCAATTCAAGAATAATCTTTGCCTGGAGGAACTACTTTGATTTTCTTTAAATCTATGACTAATAGACAAGTGATAAATTGGAAAAAGGGAGCGATCATTGGCTTTTATACCTATTTGATATTGTTATTTATAAACTACACTCACAATCTAATTTTTACAGGTGATTTCTTTTCATCGGCTATAGTCTTTTGGTCGGGTTTAGTAGTTGCCTTTGGTTACGAGATTGTTTTAAATCTTAATGATAAAAGAAAAATGAGAAAGAACTTAGAATGAGCGAGAATGACGTATAGGATAAAAGCAATTGATGTTGCGTCTTCAATTAAATCGGAGCTTATCTGTAATAAGATTGGCTCCTTTTAATTTGAAATAAAAGATTGTGTTGTTCTCAATGATTTGAAATAATTGGAACTAAAGATAGTGACAGTATTTTGAGGAAGATGAAAGTGGGAATTTGGTTGAAAATTTTACGATACGTTCTATCAATATCAACTTTTGCACTTGCTGTTTATGGGGTGATTACGAGTAATTTTGAGTTTAATCATATAATGATATTGCTATTAGGACTTACAATGTTAGTTATGGGAATAGAAGAATTTCAAAAAGAACGAAAATCAATTGGTATTTTACTTGTTGGTGTTTTTGTCTTCTCATTATTTGTATCCATTAAGGGTTTTTTATTAAGCTAAATCGGAGCTTATCTAGAATAAGATAGGCTTCTTTTTAATTAAATGGCTATGTTAAAGTTTAATGTGATACTTCACAAAAAATAGGAACTGCCAGTTTTGTGGAAGTTCCTCTGTGGTATATTTTGCTTGTTAACTAAAGCAATAGGTTAATTAAGTTGGATATCATTTTCTCTCAATCACTGAAGATATCCTTCATTTCATTTTTTTCTTTTTTTAATCGTTGAAAATGCCTTTCTATCCGTCTTGCTATAAAAGGCAGAAATATAACTATTAACATAAGCCAAAGCATAAAAGTCCACCTTTATTTAAGAATTTCCCAGTCAAACTCCCCTAATCCTTCCGTCCGAGGAAAAAAGAAATGTTAGATATTGAACTTACTTAATCTAAGTGTATCATAAGTTTTTGTACGAAATTTACCATCTTCCATTATCTCGGAGCTTATCTTTAATAAGATAGGCTCTTTTAAATGCAGGGATTTTAAACTCTAGTAAAATTATCCGGCTCCTGTATAAGTCTCCTTCTAAAGTTGTAGCTTATTTAATCCTTGTAGCCGAGGCGTCATATTAAATTCCTATATACACTTAATTCATAGAAAATATGAAAAGAGGAAGTGGGTTAATATGATTGAAAGACTTTACGAAGCTCATTTACCAGTTAAAGATCTAGTATGTTCTATTCAATTTTATCAAAGCTTGGGGTTAGAGCTTGCTTGGGAAGGAGATGGAATTGCTTTTATCTGGATTGAGAGGCATAAAAGTTGGCTAGGGCTTTGGGAAGGAGAAGAATATTTAACCGAATACCACCCATCACTAAGACATGTTGCTTTTAGAATTCCATTTGAAGAGATGGAGAACTCTGTGAATTGGTTGCATAGTAAAGGGATAGAAGCTGTCCCTTTCGGAAACAGGGGATCAGTGAAGCCATTTGTAAGGCCTAATCAGGGGAATGCTTCTGTCTATTTTAAAGATCCAGATGGAAACAGTTTGGAGTTCATGAGTTTTGTTTCTGTTCCGGACGAACTCAAACAAGAAGATGGGAAAATTGAAATGACAAAGTGGATGGAATTAGTACGTCTAAGAGGAGAAGAGGATACCTGGTGAAGATAAGACGGGTTACTTTAAAAACAAAACATCTTGATAAAATGAAAAATTTTTATACAGAAATTCTAGGTATGCCATTATCAAAAGAATGCCAAGAAAGTTTTCAGGTATCAATTGGTTCAAGTCAATTGAAATTTACATCAAGAAATGTAAAAGGCGATCCTTATTACCATTTTGCTTTCAATATCCCTTCAAATAAATTCAAAGAGGCTAAAGCATGGCTAGAAGGTAAAGTTGAACTGAATGAAGAAGAAGGAAAAGATGAGGCGGATTTCCCGAACCTTCCTGGCCATTCACTATACTTTTATGACCCTTCTGAAAATATAGTAGAGTTTATCTCCAGACATTCTATAACCAAATCTAGTGATGAACCATTTTCACAAAGTAGCATTCTAAGTATTAGCGAAATTAGCCTTACTGTGGATGATGCAATAAAAACGGGAAGACAATTAATGGACATTGGGATTAACGAGCGTGATAACCACCAAATAAGCGACGAATCACTTAATTTTATGGGGAATCGTGCAATTGGCGTCTCTATTTTGTTAGTTCAACCAGGTAGAAGATGGATATTTTCTGATAAGGTTTCTGCTATTTATCCAATTGATCTAGAGGTAAATACGAATGATCAAATAGTAGTAAATGAGAACCATGCGGTAACAGTTAATCAGACTAGCTAATAGATTTTAGGTACTTATTCAAGTATCTCGGAGCTTATCTGGAAGACCAAGAACGTTATAACTTAATATAAATTCACCTGAGTCCGATGCTACTAGTCGATAGCTTTGATCAAAATTAAGAAGGAGTGATCTAACTATGGCAAAAAGCAAATTAATAAGAATGGACAATGTCGGCATCGTTGTAGAATCCCTTGATGACGCAATCTCATTCTTCGAGGAGATTGGCTTCAACCTCGAAGGGCGAGCCACTGTCGAAGGTGAATGGGCTGGTCGCGTAACAGGATTGGGTTCTCAGTGCGTAGAGATTGCTATGATGGTTACCCCAGATGGTCAAAGCCGACTTGAACTTTCGAGATTTCTCACCCCACCTACTATATCAGATCACCGGATTGCTCCTGTAAACGCCCTCGGTTATCAACGAGTAATGTTCACCGTTGAAAACATTGATGAAATGGTATCCAGACTCACTAAGTATGGTGCTCAGCTCGTTGGCGAAATGGTTCAATACGAGGACTCATTTCGACTCTGCTACATTCGTGGAATCGAAGGACTTCTAATCGGTTTGGCAGAACAACTCGGTAACAAATAAGTAAGCGAGGTTTTATAAAGAGCCTTTACTGAAATTTAAATCTAATTCGTCAATAACTTTAGCATAATTGGAAAGTGTAAATTTGAATACGGTGATGGTACTAGATAGATATGAACACTGGGAGATGATGAGTAATTAAAAGTTAAAAAAAGGTCTTTAATTTCAACAGCTGTTTTTATACTTATAGCGATTCCCTTAAACCTTTTTCTCCCATTCCCAATGATACTGAACTATTTAGTAATAGGTATCATTGCAACGAACTTATACCCTGCACCAGATAAATATTTACCAATAGATGAAGAAGGGGAAAGAGGATTAAGAATCAGGAGAATTAAACAATTGAGAAAAAGGGCTAAAAAAAAGAAATGGAAATCAGATGGAAAAAAGCCTGGATTTTGATCAATATCTGTTCTTGAAAGGTGAATGATTTGGGATTGTTTGCACTGATTTGAAATAATCGGTATTGCAGATGTGTTCGTAATTGCTAAATAGAATCTTCATTGCATTAACTTTTTGAATGGGAAAATGACTTATTTAGGAGGCTTAAAATGGCGAATAAGATAGTTGTTGCATTAATAGGTAGTTTTTTTATTTTTGCGGTTGGTTTGTTTAGAGTATTTACTGAAACGCTATCTTCAACGCCTTTGTTTATTGCCTATGTATTTATTATTACAGGGGCAATTGGTGTTGTTGCTAATGGGTTAAGATTAAGGAAAACACATAATCCCTAATTATGACAGGATTATAGTATCCTGAAATCAAGTTTTCCGAAATATCGGAGCCCCTGCTGAATAAAAGGTAAGCGCTTTATACAGGTATAGTGCAGAATAGTGCGGTATTGATAGAAGGGATCATATGGGGATGGGTGGGATGAGCATTGCATTAATTTCATTAGTTTCAATCATTCTAGTAGTAGTTGACATACTTCATCTGAAAAGAAAAAGGAGTTAGCTATTTTTACTGATTTAGCCAGATAATCGGAGCTATTCTCGAACAATAGGAGCGAAAACAGATAGTGAATGAATAAAAGATTCTTACGGGAGGGAATTGATTGGAAAAGTATGGAGCAGATTTGTTTAAGGATGCAGCAAGTTTTTATTCAAGATACAGACCAATGTATCCAGCATCTCTAATAAGGTTTTTAGTGGAGCAGTTTTCGCTTAATGGAGAGCAAAACCTCCTTGATCTAGGTAGTGGTACAGGTCAACTTACAGTAAGGTTCTCGGATTGGTGTAATAAAATAGTAGGTATAGATATAGAACCAGAAATGATTAATGAGGCAAAACGTCTTCACCAAGAGTTGAGGGTGGGGCAAATTCAGTGGTTTAATGGAACACTCGAACAATATAAAGAATTACATAATGACCAATTCACTATTGTTACAATAGCATAGGCTTTTCATTGGATGGACAGACCCAGGGTTTTAGAGGAGTTATACGACTTACTTCCCTATGGTGGTGGAGTGGCTATCATTGATAATTATGATCCAGATAAATCGCTAGAACCTTGGCAAGTAAAACTGAATGAACTCATAGAAAGATGGTATGTGAAAGAACGGAGAGCAGGTAAATCCACCTATACTCATCCAATTATTAGCCACGAAGAAGTTATATCAAATTCAAAATTTGAAGTTGAAGTACATACTTTACCTACGTATGAGATCAATTGGACGATTGAGTCAATTCTAGGAAACTTATACTCCACTTCCTATGGGGCAAGACGGTTTTTGGGCAATAAAATTGAGGAGTTTGAAAAAGAGGTCAAAGAGTCATTATCGGAGTTTTCAACCACTGGTGAGTTAAGAGAGACTGTAATTGTATCTGTAAAGCTCGGTAGAAAGAAAAGACATGCGCAACAATGAACATTATAAATGGATCGCTGATAGGATATAACCAGAATTTATTTCAAAGTTAGAATTACTACCCCGTATTATAACTGAGAATGTTAATGGTTTTAATTTGAGGAACAAATCTTTAATAAGGAAGGCTATTTGAAAGGTGGTGTTCTTACTATGAAGTCATTAGGTCAAATCCTTTCGGTAGTCGGAGTGCTTCTCTTAATGACTAGTTGGCTAGTAGAAGGTCTAAAATTCTTCACTATTTCAATAGTGTTATTAGATATTGGTGTTATAGCAGTATTAATCTCTTCTATCAGAGAACACACAAGTAAGCCTTTTCTATGCAAAATAGGTTTTCACAGGTACAAACATATCGATTGGGTGCAAGGTTCTCCAAGAGCAATTTATCAATTGGAAAGATGTAAAGAAGTTAAAAGAGTTATGAGGGGAATGTAGAAAAATATTTCTAAGCTAAGTCTTCAAGTATATCGGAGCGGCAGCTGGTTATCTGTTATTTCATTCATTCAATGATAGGGTAATTATCTGAAACGGTGGTGCATATTGGGAGTCTGCATTTGTTAAGTATATGAACTTCAAATACCCTAATCTGATTTTAATCACGACACATCATCATTTGGCTTGGGAATCAGCTTTAAAAGAAGCTGGTATTGAAGGTTTAAAAGAGAGACATGCGTTTTTATCTGTATGTACTGCTATGTGGTTGTGTGCTGAATTAGTATCGATTGAGACTATGGGATCTGATGTACCTATAGAAAATAATAAATATGCAGATTACATCTTTTGGGACAAACTCACAAAGGATGGTTGTTGGGGGGAATTTAAAAGTAATGAATATCCCAATGATCAGCTTGCTAGCATAGGTGAGACCTTCTGGACTTCTTTTATTTCAAAAAGAGGAGAGAATTTAAATAAAACTCTTGAGGAAGCCTATCGTTTGAAAATGATGTAATTAAGTGGACATAGAAGAACTATACTATCTTTTACAAACTCGAAGCTTATCTTTAAAAAAGTAGGCGCAGTAGAGCTACGATAAGTAATGACTATCGTAATGGAGGGAATTAGAATGAAAAAAGTAGCTTATGATGACTATTATACGGAGAAAAACTATTTTGGAAATCCCTATCCAGGACTTGTCGATTTTTTTAAACATTATCAACCTAAAGGTATAGTTCTTGATTTAGGATGTGGACAAGGCAGAGACACAGTAGTACTAGGAGAACTTGGGTATAAAGTTATTGGAATTGACCATTCTATTGTGGGGATTAAACAGTTAAATAATGAAGCTGAAGAAAGAAATTTAGATGTTGAGGGAATAGTAGGGGACGTACATGACTATCGAATTCCGAAAGAGATTGATATTGTTTTATTAGACTCTATGTTACATTTTTATAAACGTGATTTAGAAAAAGAAACCGCATTCGTGAATGATATATTAACACAGCTTAAAGAAAATGGGCTATTTGTGAACTGTACTTTAAAAGGAGCTAAACGTGAAAAAATCCTAAGAGAAATTATTAACCGGTCCCCATATGAATGGGATATCCTAACCGACGTTTATACGGAGTATAGTGAAGCCAATGCAGAATATCATCTGCTTGCTATTAAAAAGGGAAAAGCTATTTGAAATGTCGGTAAACAAGAGGAATGCTCACTAATTTAAAAGATGCCAATAAACTAAATAATCAATTTAGAAGGGTGTCATTCAAGAGTAATGAATGACGCCCTTCTTACAATTATACCAACGAATTTTAGCTAAGCTTTTTTTCGCAATCTCGGAGCATTTGCTTTATAAAAAAGTAAACGCTCTTTAAGGAAAGGATTAGAGCAATGATAAAGGTATGAAAAACGTGGGGAGGCTATTTATTGAGCAGGATAATACAAAGTTGGGTAACAACCACCACCAAAATGAACGCTGGGGGGTTAAAAAACATGAAGCAGATGGGCATGCTATACTTTTTCTGTGAAAAAATGGTCTCAGGTAAATCTACTAAATCAAAACAATTGGCGAT
>ENA-ORXC01002009-ORXC01002009.1-marine-metagenome-genome-assembly--contig:-NODE-2009-length-11373-cov-3.445556_pt1 | contig 11373 bp, 9 predicted proteins | sample MGYA00237865_ERZ511478 | MGnify/ENA metagenome assembly ERZ511478 | reverse complement strand
AATATTTAGACATTTCTTTCAATTCTGACTCATAGTCTTTACACCCCCTATTCTAGCCTAAGCTTTGATAGCACGCAAAGAGCCTGTACATCCTTCTTTTTCCTCTACTTTATTCCCATTCCCTTTCCAACCCATTTAAAAACATTCTTTTCTTAATAATCTGAAAATAAAACCAATAGAAAAACCCGGTCCTTTGACCGGGTTTGAAATCTATAAATAAGATTTTATTGCATTCCAGACATCTTCTTTTCCTTGTCCAGTATGAGAAGAAAATGTAACGAGTCGATCCGTTGGTTCAATTTTTAATGTCTGACTCACAACTTTTAAATGTTTTTGCCATTTCCCTTTAGGGATTTTATCCGATTTTGTCGCTACGACAATCACCGGAATTTCATAGTGCTTTAACCAATCATACATTACCACGTCGTCATTTGATGGGGCATGGCGTAAATCTACGATTTGGATGACTGCTTTTAACTGATCGCGATCAGTTAAATAGGTTTCGATCATTTTCCCCCAGGCATCTCTTTCTTTCTTAGATACCTTAGCGAATCCGTAACCGGGAACATCAACAAAATGCAATCGTTCATTAATAAGATAAAAATTAAGCGTCTGGGTTTTACCAGGTCTTTGAGAAGTTCTAGCAAGGTTCTTACGATTAATCAGTGTATTAATGAGCGAAGATTTCCCCACGTTTGATCGTCCGGCTAAGCCGATCTCGGGCAAGCCTTCTACTGGGTACTGCTCTGGTTTAACAGCACTGATAATAAAATCTGATTTTGTTACTTTCATTTGTTCTCCCCCACAAGTGCGGTTTTTAACACTTCGTCCAGATGTGACACTGGAAGGAATGTTAAATCTTTGCGAATGCTTTCTGGAATATCCTCCAGATCTTTCTCATTTTCTTTTGGCATAATAATTGTCGTTAATCCAGCACGATGAGCGCTTAGCGACTTTTCCTTTAGTCCACCGATCGGAAGAACTCGTCCTCGGAGCGTGATTTCTCCTGTCATCCCTACGTCTCTTCGAACTGCTTTACCCGTTAACGCAGATACAAGAGCTGTAGCGATTGTAATACCTGCAGAAGGACCATCTTTAGGCGTAGCTCCTTCTGGAACATGGATGTGAATATCGTTCGTTTCATGGAATGTTGGATCAATCGATAGCTCTTCGGATTTCGAGCGAATGTAGCTGAACGCAGCTTGTGCTGATTCCTTCATCACATCCCCTAGCTTGCCTGTTAAGATCAATTTGCCTTTTCCTGGCGAGAGAGATACTTCAATTGCTAGCGTATCTCCTCCTGCTGTTGTATAGGCGAGCCCTGTCGCTGTACCAACTTGATCTTCTTTCTCAGCTTCACCATAACGGAATTTCGGATGACCTAGCAACTCTTCCAGCATTGTTTCAGTAACAATAACTCGTTTTTTCTTCCCTGATACAATTATTTTTGTTGCTTTCCGGCAAACCGTTGCAATTTGACGTTCTAGGTTACGCACCCCGGCTTCTCGTGTATAATGACGAACAAGCTTATAAAGACTCTCTTCTCTAATTTGGAGATTCCCTTTTTTCAACCCATGTTCTTCAAGCTGCCTAGGAACAAGGTAATTTTTAGCAATGTTCACTTTCTCAATTTCCGTATATCCTGCAATTTGAATCACTTCCATTCGATCAAGAAGTGGCTCAGGAATCGTTGAAAGGTTATTTGCAGTTGTCACAAACATCACTTTTGAAAGGTCATACGGTTCTTCGATATAGTGGTCACTAAACGTATTATTTTGCTGCGGATCCAATACTTCCAATAATGCTGAAGATGGATCACCACGGAAATCATTCGACATTTTGTCGATTTCATCCAACAGGAAGACCGGATTGACAGTACCCGCTTTTTTCATCCCACGGATAATACGACCAGGCATCGCACCAACGTAAGTTCTACGATGTCCACGAATTTCTGCTTCATCACGTACACCACCGAGAGAAATTCGAACAAACTCACGGCCAATTGATCGTGCAACCGATCTTGCAAGTGACGTTTTCCCAACTCCTGGTGGTCCAACAAGACAAAGAATCGGTCCTTTTAAAGACTTTGTAAGCTGTTGAACGGCAAGGTATTCGAGCACTCTTTCTTTCACTTTCTCGAGGCCATAATGGTCCTCATCGAGAATTTTTTCGGCATGATTAATGTCAAGGTTATCTGTTGTCTCATTGGACCAGGGCACTTGTATTAACCAATCGATGTAATTCCGAATGACAGAACTTTCGGCGGAGCTTTGTGGAATTTTTTCATAACGATCTAACTCTTTATACGCCATTTCCTGAACGTTTTCAGGCATATTGGCTTCCTCGATCTTTTCTTTTAAAGTAGCGATTTCACCAGTTTTGCCTTCTTTTTCACCAAGTTCTTTTTGAATAGCCTTCATTTGTTCACGAAGATAGTACTCTTTTTGCGTTTTCTCCATTGAGCGCTTTACTCGCTGGCCAATTTTCTTTTCAAGATCAATAACATCTTTTTCATTTTGAAGAATTTCAATCAACTTATTCAATCGTTCATGTGAACTATACGTTTCGAGAATTTCTTGTTTTTGCCGAATCTTTAAAGAGAGGTGAGAAGCAATAATATCAGCTAATCGCCCCGGCTGTTCAATATCACTCACTGAAGCAAATGTTTCTGCCGTCACTTTTTTTGAAACTTTAATGTATTGTTCGAACAAATCAAGCACTGTTCGCATTAATGCTTCCTCTTCTACATTCACATCAGCACTTTCATCAATTTGCTCGATCTCAACTTCGTAAAATTCTTCAGTATCTTTAAATTCAATAATCTTGCCTCGCTGCAGTCCTTCAACGAGTACGCGAATTGTACCATTTGGTAATTTTAACATTTGCTTTACAGTAGCAAGTGTTCCAATCTCATAAATATCCTTTACTTCAGGTGTTTCAATCTCTACCTCTTTTTGGGTAGATAGAAAAATCTTTTGATCATCCATCATGACCTTTTCAAGTGCTTGAACCGATTTATCCCGGCCTACATCGAGATGAAGAACCATTGAGGGATAAACAAGCAATCCTCTTAAAGGTAGCAATGGTAATGTTTTATGTTCATTTTTCAATCATGGCACCTCCAGACAACAAACTATAAAAACGTTATAAAAATTCGTTTTGATCCGAGCTTATACTATTGATAAGTTGTACTTCATTGTATCCTAAGTTTCTTCTACTTGTCTAATCATCCCTGCTTAAACTCTAAAAAAACTTACATCCATTAGAAAACTCACTTTGTAAAAGTAGTAGCAAGTGCTTCCTAGAAATGAAAACCATTTAGTCAATTCGATGTTTAACCGTTACATAGGAAACTGCATCAATCACTATTGCAAAAAGAAAAACCCCGCCCGTTAACTTCCTGGCTGGGATTTTCCAATAACAATGGAAGGGAATTCTTGGGGTTTTCCAGTTTCAAACGCTGCATCAAACACTTCCGAGAGATGTGTAACGGCTACAACTTTAATTCCTTTAATTATTTGCAACATTTCTTCATCGTTTTCTTTCGGAATAAGCGCTAGTTCAGCTCCGGCATCACGCGCAGCCGTAACTTTTGCAAAAACACCGCCTACCGGCTTAACAAATCCATGAATACTAATTTCGCCCGTCATCGCAATTTTATTACTAACTGGAGTTCCTTTAATTGCTGAGTATATCCCTGTTGCAATGGCTACACCAGCTGATGGACCATCTACAGGCACTCCTCCAGGAAAATTAATATGTAACTGATAAGCGTCGACAGGAATGCCCATGGACTTTAATACAGTCATCACATTTTCTACGGAAGATTTGGCTAAACTTTTTCTTCGTATGGACTTTGATTGATTTCCGATGCTTTCTTCTTCTACTATTCCTGTAATGGTAACGGAACCTTCTTTATCTAATTTTCCTTTAACTGCCGTGACCTCAATCTCAAGTAACGCACCAGTATTAGGTCCATAAACCGCTAGCCCGTTCACGACACCTACTGCCGGATAAAGCGGTACTTTTCTTTCAGGTCGAGGCGAAAGCCGACTCGCATGGACGACCCATTCCATGTCAGTAGCCGTTATCCTATCACGGTTTTCTGTAATGGCTAGTCCAGCTGCTATTTGCATTAAATTAACTGCTTCGCGCCCATTCCTTGCATATCGACTTACTCGTTCAATTCCATCTTCATCAAGAGTTAAATTTAGCTTTTTGGCTGCTCTGGTTGCAATTCGTGCGATTTCATCCTGGCTTAACTCACGAAAATATACTTCCATACATCTTGAACGAATAGCAGGAGGAATGTCGTCAGGGGTTCTTGTTGTAGCACCGATCATCCTAAAATCTGCCGGTAGTCCGTTTTGAAAGATATCGTGTATGTGATTCGGTATTGTTGTGTTTTCTTCATTATAATAAGCACTCTCAAGATACACTTTACGATCCTCAAGCACCTTCAATAACTTATTCATTTGGATCGAATGAAGCTCTCCTATTTCGTCAATAAAAAGAATACCGCCATGAGCATTCGTAACTGCTCCTTGCTTTGGCTGAGGGATACCCGCTTGTCCCATTGCTCCAGCACCTTGGTATATAGGATCATGAACAGAACCGATTAATGGATCCGCTATCCCTCTCTCATCAAACCTCGCCGTCGTTGCATCCAACTCTACAAAGACAGCAGACTGTTTAAAAGGCGTTCCCCGATTACGTTTCGCTTCTTCCAATACAAGTCTTGCTGCTGCCGTCTTTCCTACTCCAGGGGGGCCATAAATGATAACGTGCTGTGGATTTGGCCCGCAGATCGCCGCCCTTAACGTACGAATTCCTTCTTCCTGACCAACGATTTCTGAAAAGCCTGTAGGGCGAATACGCTCTGATAACGGTTCGGTTAAAGAAATGCTTCTCAATCGACGTAAATGCTCCATTTCTTTTCGTGATTCTTTATCTATAGAAACCTTTTGAGTTCGCTGATTCCGAAGTAAATTCCAGAAATACAATCCTATGACAATCCCAAAAAACAATTGTATCGCTAGTGCTATCCCTGTCCAATTCATACTCCTACCTCCTGATGATTGATCAATAGCACTAGTATCTCCTCAGCATTGGTTCCATAAACCGGAAATCAACAAAATGACTAGCCGAAAGTTAGCATCCAATCCACTAAGTGTAAGACCGAGAAGGGTATAGTGTTAGTTAGAGAGGAGCTATACATACAAAAAAACCAACCACACTTCAGTGGTTGGTTTTTAGATTAAGCACTTTCTTTTGGCGATTTCTTGTCTTCATCGATGACTGAACCATCTTCAAGGATTAATTTAGGTGTCGTTTTTTCGCTTACTGTAGAAGCAGATAATACGCACTTTTTAATTTCATCCCGTGAAGGAAGATCATACATGACATCAAGCATGATGCCCTCAATAATGGAACGAAGTCCACGCGCACCTGTTTTACGTTCAATTGCCTGTTTCGCAATTTCAACAAGTGCATCATCTTCGAATTCAAGTTCAACATCATCAAGTTCAAGAAGCTTTTGATATTGTTTAACAAGCGCATTCTTAGGTTTAGTAAGAATTTCAACAAGTGCTTCTTCATCAAGCGGCTCAAGGCTTCCAATAACAGGAAGGCGACCGATGAATTCAGGAATAAGTCCAAAGCGAAGTAAATCTTCTGGAAGAACTTTACCTAGATATTCACCCGGTTTAAGATCTTCTTGTTTCGCTTCACCACTAAATCCGATAATCTTCTTACCTAGACGACGCTTGATAATTTGCTCAATTCCGTCAAATGCCCCACCACAAATAAAGAGTATATTTGTTGTATCAATTTGAATAAATTCTTGATGCGGATGTTTTCGGCCACCCTGTGGAGGTACGCTAGCTGTTGTACCTTCAAGAATTTTAAGAAGTGCCTGTTGAACACCTTCACCAGAGACATCACGTGTGATCGACGGATTTTCCGACTTACGAGCTACCTTATCAATTTCATCGATGTAGATAATTCCTTTTTCGGCTTTCTCCACATCGTAATCCGCTGCTTGGATTAGCTTAAGAAGAATGTTCTCAACATCCTCACCAACATAACCAGCTTCTGTTAACGACGTAGCGTCTGCAATAGCAAAAGGTACGTTTAGAATTCTAGCAAGCGTTTGTGCAAGTAGTGTTTTACCACTACCGGTTGGTCCGATAAGAGCAATGTTACTTTTCGCCAACTCTACATCATCAGGTTTCGAAGATGCATTGATTCGCTTATAGTGATTGTAAACAGCTACTGATAATGACTTTTTAGCCTTCTCTTGTCCAATGACATAGTCATCAAGAATCTGGCAAATTTCATGAGGTTTCGGTACTTCTTTGAAATCCACCTCTTCTTCAGTTCCAAGCTCTTCTTCAACGATTTCAGTGCAAAGTTCAATACACTCATCACAGATATAGACACCTGGTCCTGCAACTAACTTACGGACTTGATCCTGTGTTTTACCACAGAAAGAACACTTAAGTTGTCCTTTTTCATCGTTAAATTTAAACATGAATTCACCCCTAACCTTTGATCTCGATGAAACCCGAGTAGGTCTATCTGGAAAAGGAACTCCGTCTGTTCATTTGAACTCCGATTACAAAAAAGCAATCATAACGGTTATCCACCACTGGTTTCTCATCCTATTTATGTACTGAAATTGTATCATATAACACAAAAGGATACGAAGTAAAACGACTCTTTATAGCTTATTATGTATCGAGTGATTGTCTTACTACTATGTTTAGCAACTTCGTGTCATTTCATTACTACTTCTTTTTGTAAAAACAAGGCGCAATTAAGCGCCTTGTTCAAGATAAGCCAGTCTATTAGCTTGAATTATGCTTTTTTACTGTTATCTACAAGAACATCAATTGCTTTACGAATGCGTAGGTCACCTTTAAGTGCATCAGTTCCACCTTGCATCGTTAACATGGAACGAATTTGTTCTTCTTCCATGTTGTACATTGCAGCCATCTTAGAAAGTTCTTCGTTTACTTCTTCTTCAGAAACTTCCACGTTTTCAGCATCTGCAATCGCTTCAAGCGTTAAGTTTGTGCGTACGCGCTTTTCAGCGTCTTCTTGCATTTGTTCGCGAAGTGCTTTCTCATCTTGTCCAGAGAACTGGTAGTACATTTCAAGGTTCATACCTTGTTGCTGTAGACGTTGCTCAAATTCTTGAAGCATACGATCTACTTCTGCATCTACCATTGCAGATGGAAGATCAATTTCACTGTTTTCAGCAGCTTTTTCAATCAACGAGTCTTTCTTTTGAACGTCAGCATCTTCTGCTTTTTGTTTTTCAAGATTTTCTTTCGTTGTTTTCTTAAGCTCATCAAGCGTTTCAACTTCTTCATTTACGTCTTTAGCGAACTCATCATCCAGCTCCGGAAGCTCCTTGCGCTTGATGTCATGAATCTTCACTTTAAAAGTAGCTTCTTGTCCAGCAAGATTTTCAGCATGGTACTCTTCAGGGAAAGTTACTTTAACTTCCTTCTCAGCGCCAGCTTTCTCACCAATCAATTGCTCTTCAAAACCAGGGATGAAAGTGTTAGAGCCAACTTCTAATGAATAGTTATCGCCTTTTCCACCTTCAAATGGTTCTTCACCAAGGAAACCTTCGAAGTCGATTACAGCAGTATCGCCTTCTTTTAGCTCGCCATCTTCAACTACTACAAGTTCAGCTTGTTTTTCTTGAAGAGATTTAAGCTCTGCTTCTACTTCTTCATCTGTAACGTTTGTATCTTGTTCTTCAACTTCAAGACCTTTGTATTCGCCAAGTTTCACTTCAGGCTTAACTGTTACAGTTGCTTTAAAGATCAAGTTTTGACCTTTTTCCATTTGCTCAACGTCAACTTCAGGACGGTCAACTGGTTCGATACCAGATTCGTCAATTGCTTCTGAATAAGCTTTAGGAAGAATAATATCAAGAGCATCTTGATAAAGAGATTCTACGCCAAAACGTTTTTCAAAAAGAGAACGTGGCATTTTTCCTTTACGGAATCCAGGAACGTTAACCTGTTTTACAACTTTTTTGAATGCTTCATCAAGCGCATTATTTACCTCAGCAGCGTCTACCTCAACAGTAAGGACGCCCTGGTTACCTTCAAGCTTTTCCCAATTTGCAGTCATTTACACATTACCTCCAACAATAAATATATTTCCACTAATCGAGCGTTTAAAAAAGATGACGCCTTTTGGAGTATAAAAGCGTCTACTGTCTTTTAAACGGTCTCTTTTACTAGTAAATATGGGTTTGCAACTATTGTATTATAACATAGAACAACGAGTTTTCAACACATACGGCGTGAATGAAAACCGTTTAGCCATAGTACAGCTTAACGATAATGACGCGTTAGCGCAAGCAAAACCATTTCGTTTCCATGTATTACTATTCGAATGGCCGATAAAAGGGTTGATTCTCAATATTCATGATTCGATTCGCAGCCACTTCGAACTCGGAAGGCTTTACTTCGTAAAACATACGTAGTTCTTCATTTGTTACGTCTTCACCGTTCATTTCAGATGCAACCTTATGGACAGCAGCTGCCCACACTGAACTACTTGAAGGCTCTGCTTCAAATGGAGAGATGGCAAATAAATAGTGCCACCAAATTTGCATGCACATTTCAAATAGTGCTGGATTTCCTTGCTCGACAACATCAGAGAGCTTGGATTTCACACTTAAGGAGAAATCTTGTAAAAAGATATCCTGTAATGTAGCTGGATTAACCTTGATCTCTCTTCCAAACTTATGTACGACAACTTCTTGATCCAATTCCTTTTCTCTCAATACTTGTAAAACAAGACTCTTTAGAAGAGGATCCTTGTTTGTTGCATTTAAATATGTAAGATATACGGGGAGAGACTTTTGTTCATCCACAGTGCTTAATTTTTGAATGGCTAACCACTGTTTTTCCGTCTTATCGCTCTCAAGATAATCAATGAGCTTGTCAACATCTTCCTCGTGACCAGCATCATAATCAGCCTCAGAATCAAGGTCATAACTCGTCATTTGTCTGCTAAAATGTAGCAGCTGGTAGAGCGACTCCGCAATGTTAGACGGAAGTTGATTTTCTTGTAATACTGCTTCGATCATCGTAACTACTTTCTGATACTTTCCAAGCTGAACTAAAATTGATATGTATACTTGAAAAATGTCGTAATAGTCCCCGATCCCCTGCTGCATCATTGTTTCACAGCGTTCAGACGCTTCACTCAAATTGCCCATCTCCACCAGGCTTAAAACCATTCCAAAATGCCCCTGTGGATGTTCCGGCTCAATTTCAAGTAGCTGACTAAAATGTTCATGCGCTTTTGTTATTTCTTTAGCTTTTAGTGCTGCCATTCCTTTTTCGACAAGCTTACCTGCCACGTTTGGAAAATAAACTATTTTCCTTTCATCCTTTTCTTTATCCATGACGTAATCGCTCCACTCTCTTATATTCTCTATTAAAAGAGTTTACAGCAGGAAAGGCGCAGCTACGATTAGATATCAGTTTATCAGTATCCACCTGTAAACTCAAGCTGAAGCACGCTACCGGAATCTGAAATCCTTTTATCTGTTTATTCATGATTGCTGTAAAAGCTCATTAGCAACATCAGATATACAAAAAAAGCCATTCTATCACAAAGGATAAATGCCTTTAAAGAAAACATATAATGGTGTCCCAGGCAGGATTCGAACCTGCGACCCACAGCTTAGAAGGCTGTTGCTCTATCCTGCTGAGCTACTGGGACATTGTTAGTATAAAACGATTTAGTTTCTAGCGACATGTATTAATATATCGGATTACATTAGTAAAGTCAATAGGAAACAATAGAAAAAACACAGCATGCGCTGTGTTTTTTCTATTGTGAAAGAGTAAACGTTGAGGAAATTTCCTCAATCACTTTTCCATTTTCATCATGGTATGTGACTTCAATTGCATCACTGGTCCACTCCACAATAGCGTAAGTTTGAATAGCGGGTTTTCTCGGAAGTTTCACGCTGCCTGGATTAAGAAAAAGCGTACCTTCTTCGAATACTGTTAACACTTCATGCGAATGACCAAAGCAAACTAAATCTGCCTGGGCTTCTTTTGCTTTATAGTGCAATTTCATTAAGGTCATCTTTACATTATACAAGTGGCCGTGCGTAGCGAAAATAGTTTTATTTCCCACCGTTTGCACTAACTCATCTGGATAGCGGTCATCAAAGTCACAATTCCCTCTGACTCTTACCCGGAACGGAAGCATCTCCTCTGCATCATAATCAAATTCAGAGTCCCCACAGTGAATCATACATTCCACTTCGTGCTTATGTCGTTCTACCAGATGGTGTAATTCTTCATCAGAGCTATGATTATCACTTACAACTAGTACTTTCACATTACGCCACCTCTTTTCGTTAAAATAATTGCTTAAATACCTCTTCTAAACGATCGAGTGCTTGTCCCCTATGAGAAATCGCATTTTTCTCTACAGGAGAAAGTTCAGCCATCGTTTTACCATAGGAATGAACGTAGAAAATTGGGTCATAGCCAAAACCATAGCTTCCAGAACGTTCTAACGTAATCATGCCACTGCACGTCCCCGAGAAAATTTCTGTATTTTGACCCGGTATCGCTACTGCAAGAACACAATGAAAGGAAGCGTTTCGCTGTTCTTTAGGAACATCTTTCATTTCCATTAATACTTTATCAATGTTTGCCTCATCATCTTTTTCAGGTCCTGCATAACGAGCAGAATACACGCCTGGGTCTCCATCAAGCGCATCGATAACAAGCCCTGAGTCGTCAGCAATAACAGGCTGGTTTGTTAGCTTCATGATTGCTTCCGCTTTTAACACTGCATTTTCAGCAAATGTACTGCCCGTTTCAGCTACATCCGGAGAGTTTTCAATGTCAAGTAAAGAAAGAACACTCAGCTCATCAGATTCAAATCTCCGCTTAAATTCTTTTACTTTGCCTTCATTTTGCGTCGCAATAAGCAATTTACGCATCTGCTGATGATGCCTCCTTTACCTTAGTCGCAAAGTCTCCGATTACTTCAGCTTGTGTGTTAATTAATTCTTCCACACCAGTTTTTCCAAGTGCAAGCATTTCATTAAGTTGGTTCATATTAAACGTGGCTTCTTCACCTGTACCCTGAAGTTCAACAAATTCTCCGCTTCCTGTCATAACAATATTCATGTCTACTTGAGCAGAAGCATCTTCTTTGTAGCATAAATCTAATAAAGCTGAACCACTTTGGTCAATGCCAACAGATGTAGCTGCAAGGAAGTTCGTTAACGGCATTTTCTTAATTTGCTTCCGATCCATTGCTTTTTCTACGGCAATTGCAAGAGCCACAAATGCTCCTGTAATGGAGGCT
>ENA-ORXC01002008-ORXC01002008.1-marine-metagenome-genome-assembly--contig:-NODE-2008-length-11377-cov-6.087611_pt1 | contig 11377 bp, 18 predicted proteins | sample MGYA00237865_ERZ511478 | MGnify/ENA metagenome assembly ERZ511478 | reverse complement strand
GAATTGGAGGTGTACTTCATGTTTATTTTTGATTTATTAAATAAAGGTGTTCAATTTTTTAAAGATGTTTTTAAAACTGATGAAAAATAATCAAAGCCTTTAAGAGAACAATTAATAATTAAACCTTTAGGCATTTTATCTCACACGACTACATTACAAACACATTTATATCAATCATTTTCAACTGTTAGGACATAACGTATAGAATTTTACTTGAATGTTCTACATGTTAAAAAGTTAGGGAAAGAAATACAATTCTTCAAGAATTTTTTCTTTCCCTACTTTTAAAACATTAATCCTTACCAAACATATAATAATTATAAAATACATAAATTATATCATATTTTTCGAAACAGAAAAGAATTCAAAGTTATTTTGTTTTTGAAATTATTTTACACTTAAGAATATTTTTTGATTACTTTAGAACTAGAAACCCAATTACTTTAGTTCAATACTATAATTTAGTTAACAAATACATAGGAGGTGAGTCACATGTTCATCATTAACTTAGTTAAAAAAGTTATCTCTTTCATCAAAGGTTTATTCGGTAATAACGAAAACGAATAATATTAAACTATTCTCTACTCCGCCCCTCCTGTTAGAGGGGTTTTTTACGTTAATGATTGTCTGACGCTGAACATAGTTTAATCAATACTATTCAAAAGTCAACTGCAAAAAAGCACACTGAAAACTGAAGTAGAACTATAGTCATAACGGCAGAATTATTAATAGAATTAGTGAAAATATTTCTACAAACGTTATCAAGTTTCATCACAAAAAGACATAAAGATAAAACTTGAATAATAAAATTTAGTATCCAATGGCTATAACATAATCCTCATCAAACTTTATTTGGGAGTACTTTTAATTCATTAAGATAAAGTTATATAATTAGAGTGTAAGTAACTTTTTCATACACATTATTTATGCAATACAACTCTTAATCAGTAAAATACTACTCCCCTATTCTTGAAGTTGTTTGAAATAATCCTCATCTAAATGATTGAGGTTTATATTTTCAATTTGAAGTGTTACATGTTCTAAACCGTATTGTGTTTTTAACAAATCCGAAACTTTATTTATTGTAGCATAAGGCGATTTAATGTAGTCATCACTTAGTACAACATGTGCACTTAAAGAACTTTGATTCGTTGTAACACTCCATAAATGGAATTCATGAATATCTATCACGCCTTCAACATCTTTCATTGCTCCCATAATTTCATCTGTATCATATCGATCCGGCACACGCTCCATCAGAACTTTTGAAGCATTTTTAATAATTTTGTATCCTCCTCTTAAAATAATCAATGAAATGAGAATACTAATAATTGGGTCAATAATGTTCCATCCAGTAAAATGAATCAACACAAACGCCACAATAATACCTAAAGAATTTAATAAATCACCAATGAAATGCCATAATGCACTTTGAATATTAATATTATTCTCTTTTTTTAGAGAAATCATTAAAATGATGGTCAATACGATATTGGCAATTAAACCAATAAACGCAATTATAATCATAATGCCACTTTCAACAGGTCTAGGGTGTATAATTCTCATGATACCCTCATACATAATTCCTAGTGAAATAACAATAAGTGCTAAGCCATTGAGAAAAGCTACGATAATTTCCAAGCGTAAAAAACCATATGTATAGTTCTTTGTAGGCGGCTTGCTCGAGAAATAAATCGCTACCATTGATAAACCTAATGCTAGAACATCACTTAGCATGTGAAATGAGTCAGAGAGTAACGCTAGTGAATTTGACACAATACCTCCTACAAACTCAACTACAGTGAATATCATAGTAATAACTAAAGATAACCATAATGTAATTTTTGAGCTACTTTGAAACTTTCTATGTTCAATGTGGTGAAAATAATCAGGTTTATTTTCCATGTTTTTCCTCCATCTTTTTACATCTGTTTAATTTTAAAGTTATTATACCCTTAATCTCATTTAAATAACTTAAATGAGTATTCGTTTGTAACTTCTCTAACTTTTTATAACTCAATTTTTTAATATGTTATAAAACTAACATTTCCTTTAAATTAAAGTTCATATTATTTAAACATTTAAAGGACATAAAAGTAATATAATTAGGTTGAATTCTATTAAAGTTTCTCTTTTTAACAACGCTAATGGTGTTTAAATATAAATGAGGAACATAAGGAGACATGCAAAATGAATCATCAAAAAAATCAGAGTAGGTTTAAACTACTAATAGCTGGCATAATAGCAGGACTTTTATCTGGTGTAGTCAAACTAGGTTGGGAGGTAATGTTCCCACCCCGAACACCTAGCAGAGATGCCACTAACCCACCTCAACAACTCTTACAATTACTAGGTATACCGTCGGATATAACCCATCTCACATACAATTTTTCTGAGCATGCATTACCTTGGATAAGTTTTATCGTACACTATAGTTTTTCTATCGCTATTGCAATCATCTATATTTATATCGCAAAGAAATATACAAAAATCACATTAGGTTATGGTGCTTTATTTGGTATAGTTATTTGGATCGTTTTTCATTTAATCTTAATGCCAATGATGCATGTCGTACCGAATGCTTTTAATCAACCATTTTCAGAACACCTATCAGAATTTTTCGGACACATTGTTTGGATGATGGTTATAGAAATGGTCAGAAGGTATTTCTATAATATTCAATTAAATAATTAATTAATGAGACACAAAGTTCCAAAAGAATTGCATTTTTGCATTCATTTGGAACTTTTTTATTTCCTAACGTTATAAACAATATAGTATTGATACTTTTATGATTTCAAATTCCTCTTATTACATATAGCAATAAACAATCATACTATTTTTAAATCATTTTGATAAATCATATGTTAATGACAACATTTTATATTCTCTATAATAAAGTAGAAATTAATCCTAATATTGTCGGTTATAAATTTACATTGTATACTGTATTTTATATAAGAATAAATATGGAATACGTTTGTTATTTTCGGTTCGCTGTTCAAATTAATAGTTATATAAATTTAATATTGAGAGAAATTACTAATAAAAGTTAAAATATTAGTTGTTTTTCTTATCAATATTACTATTCTTAACGGCATGTGGTGTAAACTCCAAATATAGCTCAGAAAAAATATTGAAATGAGAAGTCAAAGTAAAAACAAACCATCTCAAACATAAGAATTGCAATGAATAAGTTCATTGAACATTACTATAGTGACTTATGATTCTTAAAGGCTTTCAAAATACAATTCAAACTCAAGAACAAGCTATTGATGATAGTAATAATTCTAAAGATACTCAATATAATCAAAATACAAATACCACTTCAACAACTTACAATAACAACCTGAGTACACGCCAAATAACAAATATATAAACATGCCAAATCAAGAATGGAGAAATAATACTAGGAATGGACTATCTTCTAGTAAGAGGCAAATTCGTGACGAAATTCTCAATGGTAATTACGAAGGATATGACGCACAAAAAGTTCTAGATGCAAATAATTATTATAAAAATTAAAAATTTACATTTAGTTCAACTAAATAGAAAGAGGTTTATATGTTATACGTAATTATAGGCTTTTTTATAATAGGAATCGGACTATATATTTTTAGTTTCTTTTTAGCACAAAATCAAGGATTATCTTATAAAAGTCATTGCAGAAATTTTTCTGCAGTTTTTATATCACTCGGTGTATTATGCTTAATGGGATATCTCGTTCATTATATATCTAAACACTATTTAGGCATATAGTTATCTCCACCAATTACACTTACCAACAAGCGTAAATTTTTTAATCGAGCGAAAGATAAGGGCCAACGTTTTATGTATAGACCGATAAAATCTATCATTTAATGTATAGCTCTTTTTTATTTAATCATCTCAACATATACGATATTATTTATTACTAATGTAGTCACTATATATGTGTTACCTTTAATACCAACTTTTAATGATTAAAGATATAACCATCATGGATCGCTCATAACTAAATTTATTAAAATAATCGCATTGAAAATATCACTTAAGATACTTCAACAATGCCTCCTAGAATCAGACTAAAATTAACCGTTGATATTATCAACTTCATTTGTTTATTGTCCTTGACATTGACGTTGCGTTATAGATTAAAGTTGATCTTACCAATAAAGGAGGATTAACTATGGAATTATATAGTATGCCTATGTTTAATAAAATTTTAGTTAACGACATAGAGAAATCATCAGAGTGGTATCAAGAGAATTTAGGTTTTAAAAGTATTTTTAAATTTAAAAATGAACAAAATCAAATTTTAATGGAACATTTACGATTAGCAAAATATCAAGATATAATGTTAATTTTTGGCAAGCAGTTTGAGGTCGGTAATGCAGTTTATACAAATATACTTGTACCAAATATTCGAATTTTAAAACAACGAATATCTTCTCAATATATCGTGGAAGACCTTGAAGAAAAACCATGGAATTCTATTGAAATGACAATTAAAGATTTAGATAATCATTTAATTACGCTTACACAAAGTAACATAAGAAATGAAGAGTTTAATGCCTTGATGCAACATACTTCAAAAACTTTTTAAACTATAAGCTAAATCTCCTAGACAATAATTATTGTTTAGGGGATTTTATTTATAAACAGTCATTAATTAAGTTAAAAGTATAATAATATCACGCATTTTATTTCTAATTTAATGAGGTAATTCAAAAAATTTAATAATCACTCTCCATTACTGTATTATATTAAATCGTTAATACCATTGATTTGTATAACTTGGAATATCTATTCAGAAAACTATGATTATATCTTTTGTATTGTCGTTTTATCAGTATCTGATGAATATTTAAGTCTGAAACCCATAGTTCTATCCATACTAATATGAGCTAACCATATTAAAGCAATCTGTAAAAGTAACTTTTCATCAATGTATAAATATAATAGCGCGATAATTATAGGTATGATACACGTATGTCCAATATTGTAGACATAACTACCTGTTTTTCTATTAATCACATATCCTAACATAAAAATATCTGGAACTAATAGTAAAAGTAAAAACAGCCATATAGAAAATTCTAATTTAAAATAAACAGCGATTGTGATTATAAATATAAATGCATTTTCCAACTTAATTACACTACGCATATTAACCCCCACTTTACTTTGATGTATTTTAATTGAATACTTACTACTACAATTTTAAAAATTATCACTTATTCAGGCTAAGCATCTTTTTAAAGCTAATATCGTGCTTATGCTCATTGTAAATAGTAAATATTTAAAAACTTTAACAAGTTATTACACTTTAAAATTCACTTATGATATTATCATCTTTGTTATATAACTCATATAAAGAATGGTGGAAATTTATGAGCAAAGTAAATAAACCTTTATATTTCTATCTTATGTTATTTCTGTTGACAACTTTAATTGGTGCTTTTCTACTCTATTTGCCCTATACAGGAAGGAAACCCATTAACTTTATTGACGCATTGTTTGTAGCTTCTAGTGCATTCACAGTAACTGGTCTATCACCAGTTGATGTCGGAACACAATTTAATATTTTTGGGGAAATCATTATCTTATTACTTATACAAATTGGTGGATTAGGTATTGTTACAGTAGCAATGCTAACTCTCATCTTTTTAAATAAGAAAATATCAATTAACAATAGAATTTTATTTATGATTACTTGGAATATTGACGAACCCGGTGGTGTAATTAAACTTATTAAACATCTAGCCATATACAGCATCGCCACTGAATTATTTGGTACACTTTGTCTATGTTTATCGTTTATTCCAAAATTTGGTATAGGTAAAGGTCTATTTTTAAGTCTATTCACTTCAGTTTCCGCATTTAACAACGCAGGATTCGCCCTTTTTAAAAACAACTTAATCGACTTTTCAAATGATCCGGTAATCATTATCACTATTCCAATACTTATCATTTTGGGAGGCTTGGGGCATTTAGTTGTGGTTGATTTGTGGAACGCCAAAAGTTTTAGAAAATTATCCCTACACTCTAAACTCGTGTTAACGACCACTGGTTTATTAATTTTGATAGGCACAGTTTTCTTCTTTTTACTAGAAAATCAAAACTCTATGTTACACATGGGATTAATTGAAAAAATAGGAAATGCATTTTTCCAATCAGTGACAACAAGGACTGCAGGATTTAACACAATTGACGTTGGAAACATTAAAACACCTACAGCTTTATTACTTATGGCTCTCATGTTTATTGGAGGTGCACCATTGAGTGCTGCAGGTGGTATAAAAGTTACAACTTTTGTTGTTGCAACAATCGCTATTTTTAATACAATACGCAAAGAAAAAAATAACTCTATATTTAATCGAGAAATATCAGAAAGATACATACAGTTGTCTTTCGTAACTATTCTCATTTCTATTGCATTTATCGGTATGGTTACGTTTATACTTACCATAATCAATTCCAATATACCTTTAATCAAAATACTCTTCGAAGTCGTATCAGCATTCGGTACAGTCGGTCTCACTATGGATTTAACTTCCGAATACTATAATTGGACTGAGTTTATTATTATTATCGTAATGTTATGTGGTAAAATTGGATTACTGAATATTAGTAGAGCCCTTGTTCCACCTAAAGACCCTAAAAATTATAGATATACAAAAGGACACATTCACCTATAATGAGTTCCAATTACTGTAGAGTTAATATTCAAGGGTTAAAAAATATGTACATAATTTCTAAGTTATTTAAAGCGTAATTGAAAGGATTTTAAGTTCTAAAATTTTAACTGTGAAAGGATATAGAAGCGCATTTGTTAAGTATAAACCTACAAAAGCGCTTCTTTTTTATTATATAAAGAAGCCAGTAAATGAATTTATAAAAACTCATTTACTGGCTATTTTGCTAGGAATTATGTCCCAGCCTCTGTATAGTGGAGACGGCGGGAGTTCATTAAACCGTTTATCTATTGATATGATAATCGCTATAAGTATTGTCATATCAACGTTTACATTGACTAATCAGTTGTGTGTAAAATGGTAAAATTGAAAAAACAAAAGTAATTTGGGGCAAAGAATAGCAATAATTTTACATCAACTTAAATTTCTTTTATCCTATACCACTTCGTTGCATTTTTATAAAATATATTCTCACACTCTTCGTTAGTGAAATTATTTTCTATAATTTGAATATCATTCTCGTTAAACCTGTATGGTGCTCTGGTCGATGGTAAATCTGTACCAAACATTAGTGCTTCTGGATTAATATTATATATAGATCTCAAAGTATTGGGAATATCTAAATCAGTCCTGCTAAAGCCAGTAGCCTTTACTTTCACACCTTGTTCAACTAAATCAAGCATATGTGGTAATCCCTCTTTTGACAGCCCTAAGTGATCTATTGAAACTGCAGGTAACTTTTTAATAGTTGTTTTAATATCAGACAATTTCTTCGAATCAATATATAATTCTGTATGCCAGCCAACAACTTCATTTACTCTTTTTGCAAAATATTCAAGCTTTGATAAGTCTTCTGAACCACCACGTTTTACATTGAACCTCAAGCCAGAAACACCTTGATTATTTAAAAAAATCAATTCATCATCAGTAACAGAATGAGGCAATTGTGTTACTCCTACATAATTACCATTTAATTTATTTAATGTATCAATTAAGTATGACTGGTCAAAACCTTGAAAAGATCCTGAAACAATAGCGCCACCTATAATATTTAAAGAATTAACTTCGCTTTTATATTCAAGTGGCATATAACCGTTATTTTCATTTATTTGATATTCATAATCTATTATATGTAAATGAGCATCAAATTTTTTCATTTTTCTTCTCCTTTTTTAGAGTTACTTAATTAAAACTCTATCATATTAATAGAAAAAAAAATTATTTAATATACAAATAAAAATCTAAATGTTGTTTACACCTTACTTCATCCACTTCTAAAACTCTGCAAAATGTTGCTTAAATTGATGTTTGTAGGAATATTACAGAGCGTTTATCAATCACTTAAAACACATAGTTACACAAGAATAAAACTCGATGCAACACAGTACGTTTCTCAGCGTAAAAAACGCCACAATTAAGTGGTGTTATCTATCTTGCTGTAAATGATCAATTAGAATTTTAGGGCACTTCTTTTTAAAATGACATACTCTCTCATTTAATGGTAGTGTTTTTTACATTAGACTACTAGGCATAGAACATAGACACTTACAAATTATTAAACTTTTTATGTTTGCTTAGTCTTATACTTATATTGCAAAGTTTTGTTTTTGCAAATTCACTATTAAAGGAGATCACTGTATAATGAAAATCACAAAAACTGTTGGATCACTAGTCTTAAGTGCTGTTTTATTAACATGTGTTTCACCTTTAGCAAGTGCAGAAGAACAAGTTCAAACGCAAAATAGCAATGTTCAACAACCTCTAGATAACAAGACAAATCAACAAACTAATGAAAACAAAAAAGATGTACAAACCTATGTAGGTGGGACATATCTTACTAAAAAAGCTATTAAGGGTATATTAAATAATAAAGGTAAATTAGTAGGTGTAGTTAAAACTTTTACTGGCAATCAAAAAGCAACAAATGCTGTTTCAAAAAATTTCGACGCAATTGATGCAGAACTACGACCTTTGTTAAAATTATCTAAAGTCCCAGCTAACTCAGTTGCTGATGCAGTGTATAGAGGATTAGTAGAAGCTGGCGTTAAAAAAGGCCTCGCTGGTCAAGTTAAAGTTGCAGTAAAAGAAGGTATTAAATTACTTGTTTAGGAGTGAAAATAATGTTTGAAAATAAAGATGATATAAGGTTACTATATCAAGCAGTTTCAGAACTAGCTGAAATCGTAGGACATCATCCTTACAATACAAAATCAATAAGTCTTTTATGTTTAGATTTAGGTATCACTCTAGATGAATTTGAAAAAGTATTTATGGCATTTATAAGGTTGTCTAATAACAAAAGTACTGATGATATGAACATTGAAGAATTTAAATCTATATTAATTGAAAATGTGGGTAAATATGACGAAATAACAGACTCTCAAACTTTAAGATTTATAGAAGGCTACGCTAGAAATTATATACCTGAATTATTACCATATGCAGAAAAGTTATATCTTGATTTAAGAGTATAAAAATAAGTGCTTAGCATTGATTTGCTAGGCTCTTTTAATTTTAACCCTCTAATAGAACATCATTTATAATTTTAGTTCTATTAGGATACTTTTTTCGTTTATTTCTCAGCATCTTCTATTTTCTTACGTGCGATTGATTCAGAGCGTTGTGCTTGTCCCACTTGTGATTGGAGTTGAGCATTTTGTTCATCTCGTTGTTTAAGTTGTTTCTTTAACTCTCGCAATTCTCGAACAGTCATCTCGTCTGGTGTTTTAGTTTCTCAATTTGACGTTATGTGTTCTTTGGTGCGTTCTGGTTCGGGGAGAGTTGTAATAAGATATAAAGCACTTGAACCTAAATTGTGGTACGTATCAGAATTTGGTAATTCTGATGAAACCTTCATAAATCTGTTATCAGTATTCCAATCTAAATTTAAATTTTTAACCACTTGCTAAATTCTCCATGTGCTAAATCATTTTCTTTAACATGTTTCAATCTGCGACCTATTTCAAATATCGATTGACCAGCAATGTTGTTCGTATTTCATGCAGTTATATTTACACTTTAAACATAGGTTACACAAGAATAAAACTCGATGCATCACAATACGTTTCTCAGCGTAGAAAACACCACTATGAGAAGTGGTGTAATCAATTTTTATTCGTTCAATTTTTAGATTGTTCTTTTTTGATTACTGAAACAGATTTTTCTTTAGACTTCATCATTGACTCCAATTCTGAACTTGTTGATAACACATCTTCAAATTGATAGTTATCAAATTGTCCTATGTGTGCAGTGAAAATTTTACCTTTATCGTTGTTTATGTAACCTATTATTGCATATCCATCCATTGGATTCTTCTTAATTTCTGTGAATTTAATAGCTTTGAAGTCTTTTACGTTATACTTCATATAAAGAGTAATTCTTTCTTTTTGTTTATCATAGTATTTCTCTTCTTGTTCTTTTTGTTTGTCATTCTTCATTTTTAAATAACCACTTGAACCTATAATTACAATTACTAGTATTAATAAAACTAGAGTTTTAATTTTCATTTTCTTTATTTTTCTCTTCTTTTTTTATTTCTGAAACTGTTTTAGGATTTTTAATAATTATTTTATCAAATTCTTCAGTACTTGAGTAATCTCCTTCAAATTGATTTTTTTCATCTAAATAAGCAGACGCAGTAAAGCTTAATTTTTTATTATTATTAATATAACCTTTAATTGCGTAACCTCCCATTGGATCTCTTTCGCAACTTGTAAAATCAATACTTTTGAAATCTTTAACATTATATTTCATATATAATGTTATCCTTTCTTTTTGTTCATCATAGTATTGTTGCTCTTTTTCTTTTTGTTTGTCATTCTTCATTTTTAAATAGACGCCTCCTATAATTAATACTATACTAATTAATACAATGAATATTAAAATTATTTTTTTATTCAAACAATCATTCCTTTGAAGTGAAATAACATACAATCTTCATACTAAGAGGGCCTGTACCAGCGTAACCCATCACAATATTATTCGTGTCTGGCTTTCCATTAACAACTGGTGCAAATGCATAAGATCTTAAACCATTTTGGGTATCATCTCGTTTTTCCATAATTTCAAAAGTCTTACCATCATGTTTTACTGTATCTCCAATTTCATAATTTTCATAACTTTCTTCTGACAGGTTTCTAAAGTCTTGATCAGTATGTACCATAATTTGCTCCTTACTATTTTTGAAAAGAGGGTACTTGTATGAATAAAAAAATTGTATTCCTATTTGTATGTATAATAACATTAATCTTAGGGGGATTGTATATGTATAATAAAAACACAGAAAAACACTATATTGATACTCAAAAAAAAAGGATAGATCTTTTTTTTCAAAATAATTTAAGGAATTACGAAAATTCTTCAATTGATTCAATACAAAAAACTCCAATGGGAAGCATTGAATTAAAAGGACACATCAATAATAAAAAAAATTTATATTTTAACGTAAAGCTAAATAAAGAAACAAATTATCAATTTAATGGAGATTTAGGCCAGTCTAAGGATTTGACTGAAAAATATATAAAAACCTTTTCTGATAAACAGAAAACTCCTTCCGAATTAATTAAAGAGAAAAAACTTAATAAAAAAGACTACGAAGCAGATCCACCTCTAATTTTGGGGTTTTAACATCAGAAAAGCACTAACTACTCAACCTAATGAATAGTTAGTGCTTTTAAATTTCATTATTAGTTCTCCAACGA
>ENA-ORXC01002005-ORXC01002005.1-marine-metagenome-genome-assembly--contig:-NODE-2005-length-11395-cov-3.412087_pt1 | contig 11395 bp, 10 predicted proteins | sample MGYA00237865_ERZ511478 | MGnify/ENA metagenome assembly ERZ511478 | reverse complement strand
TGCGCTCCGACGGCTTCATCGATATCGGGCCGTATAGCGGGGCGCAGACCGCGATGCTCGCGCCCGGTGCCGGGTCCATCGGGTACGAGCAGATGTCGGTCATGTCCGACGTGCCGCAATACCTGCCCGCGCCCCAGCCGCTCGCCCCGCAACTGGCCGCCCCGATGCCGGCCCCGGTCTACGAAGCGGCCCCGCTGGCGTATTCCGAGCCGGTCTACGAGGCCGCCCCGATCGCCTATTCCGCCCCCGTCCTGACCGAGGCGCTACCCGCACCCTATGCGGCGGCCCCGATGCAGATGGTCGATGACAGCTACGGGACGATCGCCTCCGATTCCTACGGCGTGGCGCAGACGGCCCCTGCCTATACAGCGATCGAAAGCGCCCCGCTCGGCATGATCGAGACGGTGCCGCAGGCTACGCCCCAGGCTACGCCGCAGGCCGTGCCGCAAACCTATGCCAGCCTGGCGGGCCAGCCGCCCCGCAACGATGCGCGCGCGGTGGCCGACTACTTCGATCTGAACCGGACGAAGCAGGACGGTGCCGTGCAGCAGGCGCGCATTCCGGTCGCCGCACCGGTTCAGGCCCCCGCGCCGGTCGCAACCTTCGCCGCGCCGAACGGGCAGGGCATCGCCTTGCCCCCGGCCTCGCAGGAATACCCGCGCCCGTACGAGGCGCTGCCCCCCGGGTTCTTTCCGGAATACGAGTTTCCGTCCGGCAACGATCTGATTTCGCAGGCCGAACCGGTCGCGGTACCCGCCCCGGTCCAGGTCGCGGCCCTCGCGCCCCAACGCACGGCGAGCGATGCCTTTACCGGCAACGTCCTTCCCGAAACAGCGTCGGTTCCGATGGTCGAGCAAGCGTCGGGCAGCACCTTCTCCGGGCAGAGCTACACCATCCGCCCCGGCGACACGCTCTACGGCATCGCGCGCATGTTCGGCGTCACGCCCATGGGTATCGCCAAGGCGAATGCCCTGCCGATGGCCGGTACGATCTATCCCGGCGACGTGCTGAACATCCCCGGCGGCGAGGTCGGCGGCAGGCCCGAGACGCTGGGCGACGCGCCCGTCGTCGTCTTGCAGACCGCCGATGCCGCATCCATCAGCACCTTTACGCGCGACCTGACCGATACCCGCGATCTGACCGACCAATCGGTCGAGATGATCGATATCGAGGAACTCGCGCGCATGTTCCGCGAGCGCGAGAACGGCGATTTCGGCGCGTCGATGCCGATCATCAGCGCCGAAGCGGGCAACGCCCTGCGCGGCCGCCCCGATCTCAGCCCGACCGAGATCATCTCCGAACCGGTCGGGCGCACCGCGCCCCCGGTCTTCGACACGACGCAGGAACTTCCGGCATCGACCCCGATGGCGCAGGGAGGCGGCTCCTACGGCTGGCCGATCCATGGCGATGTCTTTCGCCTGAGCGGGGGCGGCATCGAGATCGGTGCGCCCGCCGGGCAGGCCGTCGCCGCCGCCGCAGGCGGACAGGTCGTGCATGTCGAGAGCGGCCCGCGCGGCGTGCTCGTGGTCGTCGAGCACGATGACGGCTGGCGCAGCCTGACCATCGGCCTGCGCGATGCGGTGGTGCAGACCGGCCAGCGGGTCTCGGGCGGCGCGACCCTCGGCTATTCGGGATCGCAGCGCATCGGGTTCGAGTTGCGCGACACCTCCTCCAATATCGCGGAGACGCTGGGCGTCCTGCGCGGGTGACGGATTTCCCGGCGCAGCGATGCGCCGGCCCTTCGCTCTCCGGCGAGACATGAAAAAGCCCCGGGCATCGCGCCCGGGGCTTTTTCGTCGTATGAACAAGGCGCGCGAGCAAGGCAGCCCCGGTTCGATCCGGGGCCGCGAAACCCGTATCAGCCGCCCATCGTCTTGGCGACTTCGGCGGCGAAGTCCTCTTCGACCTTGTCGATGCCTTCACCGACGGCGAGGCGGGTGAAGGCGACGACCTTGACCGGTGCGCCGATATCGGCCTCGGCTTCCGCCACGGCCTTCTCGACGCTGAGATCGGGGTTCATGACGAAGTCCTGCTTCATCAGGCAGACTTCCTGATAGAACTTGTTCATGCGGCCCACGATCATCTTCTCGATCACGGCATCGGGCTTGCCCGATTCGCGCGCCTGTTCGGTCAGCACGCTCTTCTCGCGCTCGACGAGGGCGGGGTCCAGATCGTCGACGCCCAGCGAGGCGGGGCTGGTCGCCGCGACATGCATGGCGATCTTGCGCCCCAGGTCTTCGAGTTTCGCGGTATCGCCGGTGGATTCCAGCGCCACGAGTACACCGATCTTGCCCATGCCGGGCGCGGCGGCGTTGTGGACGTAGGAGGCGACGACACCCTTGCCGACGGTCAGGCGGGCGGCGCGGCGGGCATTCATGTTCTCGCCGACGGTCGCGACCTTGTCCTTGACATGCTCCTCGACCGACTTGCCGGAGGAGGGGACGGTCGCGGCCTGGACCGCCGCGATCACGTCCTGGCCGGTCGCGTCGACATCCTTGGCGACGGCTGCGATCTCGCTGACCATTTCCTGGAACGCGGCATTGCGCGCCACGAAATCGGTTTCGGAGTTCACTTCGACGGCGGCGGCGGTATTGCCCGCACCGACGACCCCGACCAGACCCTCGGCGGCGGTGCGCCCGGCCTTCTTGTCGGCTTTCGCGATGCCCTTGGAGCGCAGCCAGTCTACCGCCGCTTCCATGTCGCCGTCGTTCTCGGTCAGCGCCTTCTTGCTGTCCATCATGCCTGCGCCGGTCATGTCGCGCAGTTCTTTTACCTGTGCAGCGGTAATCGCCATGGTGAGACCCTCCTCACGAATCGCGCCGGCGTCTCCCGGTGGGTCGCACGGCACGTGAATTTACGGAAAAACGCGCACCCTTTGTCGGGTGCGCGGAGACAGGTTTCAAGAGACAGGCCGGGGGCCGGTCGACGCCCTAGGCGGGCGCGCCTTCGGTCGGTGCGGCCTCGGCCGGTGCGGCTTCGGCGGCCCCCTCGGCGGGCAGCTCTTCCATCATCGGTTCGTCCATCTCGCCCAGATCGATGCCGGAGGCACCGGCGGCGACGCTGATGCCGTCGAGGGCGGCGGCGGCGACGAGGTCGACATACAGCGTGATGGCGCGCGAGGCGTCATCGTTGCCGGGGATCGGGTAGTCGATGCCCGCCGGGCTGCAATTGGTGTCGAGAATCGCGACGACGGGGATGTTCAGGCGATTCGCTTCCTTGATCGCCAGTTCTTCCTTGTTCGTGTCGACCACGAAGAGCATGTCGGGAACCGACCCCATCTCCTTGATCCCGCCCAGCGCGAGGGACAGCTTGTCCTTCTTGCGCTGGCGGCTCAGCAGCTCGCGCTTGGTATAGCCGGTGCCGCCGTCTTCCAGCTCGTTCTCCAGGCCCTTGAGCTGGTTGATCGACTTGGAAACCGTGTTCCAGTTGGTCAGCGTACCGCCCAGCCAGCGGTGGTTGATGTAGTATTGCGCGCTGCGCTCGGCGGCCAGGGCGATCGGCTCCTGCGCCTGGCGCTTGGTGCCGACGAAGAGCACACGGCCCCCCTTGGCGACCATGTCGCGCACGGCGACCAGCGCGGTGTGCAGCAGGGGCACGGTCTGGGTGAGGTCCACGATGTGCACGCCGTTGCGCGAGCCGTAGATATAGGTGTCCATGCGGGGGTTCCAGCGGTGGGTCTGGTGCCCGAAGTGAACGCCAGCTTCCAGAAGCTGACGCATGGTGAATTCTGGCAGAGCCATGTCGTCTCCGATGTTTTCCGGTTTGTCCTCGGCGCGCCTGTCATCCTGCTGAAGGGCAGAACACCGGGTGGATGCAGCGGGGATGTCTCCCCCGTGCACCCGAAGCACGCCTGTGAAGTGCTGCGCGGATAGCCCACGGAGCGCGGCGTTGCAAGGATATTCGCCCCGGGCATCCATGCAGGGCGGGGCGCATCCCCCGAATGCCTCGCAGGCCGGGATTCCCTATCCCCGGTTGCGCACGGCCAGCGTCGTGGCGAGGACGAGGAAGAACACCACCGTCTCGAAGATCGTCTCGTTCAGCACCGGCCCATGCGGAATGCCCTCGCCGTACAGCCCGGCGATTCGGGCGAGCAGCAGACCGCCGAACACGAACAGCGTCACCATTCCGGCATCCACCATCCGCCGGGCGTGCCATATCATCCACAGCACGGCCATGCCGACCCCCAGCATCAACCCCCCGAAGACCGCGCGAATCTCCGATACCCCCATGGGTGCGGTCAGGGTCATGGGATACAGATCCTCGACGGCGCGGGGTTGCAGCATCAGCCACATGCCCAGCCCCACGAAGAGAATCGCGACGACGGAAACGATGCTGCGATGCAGGGTTATCATGGGGCGACTCTCTGTTTCATGGCTTGAGGTGTCGTGACAGTGCGCAGGTGCAGCCGAATTAGCAATTAATCAACCCGGCAGGCCTAAACTCGTAATCATGTCAGTTGTGCGGGTGGGTCTTCATTCCCGCGTCGGGAGAAACGCAAAGATGTTCGGCAAAAAGGTCAATCCGACCAACTATCGCGCTCACCGGCGCCATCAGGCCGAAAACATGAGCGTCGTCATCGACGGTGTGGACTGTACCCTGCACGATTACTCGGACGGAGGGGTCCGAATCTCCGCGCATGGGCAGACCCGGCGCGTGGCCCTGATCGAGATCTACAAGAACGGCAAGTGCATCCGCAAATCCCCGGCGATCGTCGCGTGGCGGCGCGAATACGAGGCGGGATACGCCTTTCGCAGCAATCTGAAGGTGTGCGAGATCGAAGGAGCGGACGAGTATTACCGCAAGGAAGTGTCGCGGGAGCGGGTCAGGAACGACACGGGGGCCGTTTCCGGCAGCGCCTTGCGGGCGCGCCTGAAGATGTGAGGGGGCCGAATCGATTCGGGGGGATTCAGGCAGGCGATTGCAGTGGCAGTCGCCTTTTTTTGTGACGCAGCGCCCCGGACCGTCGCGGTTGCGGCAGGCTCGATGACCGTCTACCCTTGTCAGAACGATGGCAGGAGGACGAGCGATGGTCGGATGGATGGCGTGGACATGGCCGACGGCGGCATTCTTCCTGTTCCTCTTCGCGTCGATCGCCTTCATGGGCTTTCTGGAGTACCGCGCGCCGGGGGGGAACCCGCGCGACGGTATTCTCGGCCTGCACACGACCCGGGGGGACCGGTTGTTCATCGGCCTGCTCGGCTCGGCCTTCATCATGCTGGGCTGGCTGGGAATCATGAGCACGCCGCTGTGGGGCGGGCTGGCGATATCGGTGCTGTGGATCGCGTTCGTCTTCTGGAAGGCCTGATTCAGACCGGTCTATAGCGGGTCGATATCGCCCTGCGCCCGGGTCGCGTCGAATTCCGCCGCGAAGGCATCCAGCCTCCCCGCCGCGATGGCGTCGCGCAGCCCCTGCATCAGCCGCTGGTAATAGCGCAGGTTGTGCCCTGTCAGCAGCATCGACGCGATGATCTCCTGCGAGCGGTGCACGTGGTGCAGGTAGGCGCGGCTGTAATCGGTGCAGCAGGGGCAATCGCAGGTGGCGTCCAGCGGGCGGGGGTCGTCGGCGTGGCGGGCATTGCGGATATTGACCGGCCCGCGCGGGGTAAAGCCCTGGCCCGTGCGCCCGGAGCGGCTGGGCATCACGCAATCGAACATGTCGATCCCGCGCTGCACGGCCCCGACTATATCCTCCGGCTTGCCGACGCCCATCAGATAGCGGGGGCGGTCGGCGGGCAGGGGATCGACGCAATGGTCGAGGGTGCCGAACATCATCTCCTGCCCCTCGCCCACCGCCAGCCCGCCGACCGCATAGCCGTCGAACCCGATCCGCGTCAGCGCCTCCGCCGATTCGGCGCGCAGGTCGGCATGGACGCCCCCCTGCTGGATGCCGAACAGCGCATGGCCGGGGCGGGTGCCGAAGGCGGCGCGCGAGCGTTCCGCCCAGCGCATCGACAGGTGCATGGATGTGACCGCCTCGTCCCGGGTGCAGGGATAGGGGGTGCATTCGTCGAAGCACATCACGATATCTGACCCGAGCTGGCGCTGGATCTCCATCGACGTCTCGGGGTTGAGCAGGTGTTTCGACCCGTCGATATGCGACTGGAAGGTGACGCCTTCCTCGGTCAGCTTGCGCAGCTTCGCCAGCGACATGACCTGAAAGCCACCCGAATCGGTCAGGATGGGCCGGTCCCAGTTCATGAACCCGTGCAGGCCCCCCAGCCGCTCGATCCGGGGCGCACCGGGGCGCAGCATCAGGTGATAGGTGTTCCCCAGCAGGATATCCGCCCCCGTCTCGCGCACGGACCCCGGCAACATCGCCTTGACCGTCGCCGCCGTGCCGACCGGCATGAAGGCGGGCGTGCGGATATCGCCGCGCGGGGTGGAGAGCGCGCCGGTGCGGGCCTTGCCGTCGGTGGCCGCGAGGGTGAAACGGATATCGGTCATGGGATCTCGTCTAGGCGATGGCGGAAGCGGTGTTATCCTGCCCCGGACTCGATCCGGGGCCTGTTCGCAGCGGAGACAGGCCCCGGATCAAGCCCGGGGCAGAAAAATTCTGCCGCCCCGCCTAACCGCCCGCCCGCAGCCAGTCCAGCACATCCCCCGCCGCGCGGTCCGGCGGGAAGACCGGATAGAAGACCTTCTTCACGAAGCTGTCCTCGATCACCAGTGTCATGCGCTTGAAGAACGTCCGGTCCTCGACCAGAAAGCGCGGCAGGCCGACGGCATCGGCGAACATCAGGCCGTTGTCGCTCAGCAGCGGATAGGGCAGGTGCAGGCGCGCCGCCGCTTCCTTCTGCTGTTCGGTCGTCTGGGTCGACAGGCCGAAGACGCGCCCGGCCCCCGCCTCGATCAACTCGTCGTGCAGGTCGCGGAAAGCGCAGGCCTGGGGCGTGCAGCCGCGTGCGCCGGGGATGGCATCCCACCCCTCGGGCAGGGCGGTGTCGGGCTGGCCGGTCATCGGATAGACGAACACGACGCTGCGCCCCGGGGCCGAGAGGTCGATATTCGTGTCGTCGCTGGCGGGCAGGGCCAGCGAGGGAACCGCGAATCCCTCGACCCGCTCTGCCGCGCCGTCATCCTCGGGGACGGGCAGGGTGCTCCAGTCCACGTCCGTCAGGTTGGCCTTGTTCATCGCATCGCCCTTCCGATTGTCGTCCCACCGCCCTATATGGAGCGCCAACGTAATCTAGGAACGGGAAAAGACCATGGCCAGCATGAAGGATCGCGAAAAGGCGTTCGAGAGCAAGTTCGCCCATGACGCGGAAATGAATTTCAAGGCCGAGGCGCGCCGCAATCGCCTGCTGGCGGCCTGGGTCGGCGACAAGCTGGGCATGAGCGACGAGGAAACCAAGGCCTATGCCGGCACCCTGATCGCCGCCGACCTCAAGGAAGCGGGCGACGACGACGTGATCGACAAGATCATGGCCGATGCCAAGGACCGCAGCGCGACCCTCGACCGCGAGGAACTGAAGGCCAAATCATCCGAGTTCCTGACCCAGACCCGCGCCGGGCTGATGGACGAAGACTGATGCGCCGGTCCTGACCCGTGGCGATGCGCCGCAAGGGCGACCTGCCCGCCAAGGACTGCGCGACCTGCGGGCGACCGTTCACGTGGCGCAAGAAGTGGGCGGCGGTGTGGGACGAGGTGAAATACTGCTCCGACCGCTGCCGGAGGGAAAGGAACCGGAAGCCGAAAGATGACGGGACAGACCTTTCGTAACCTGATCGTCGTCTGCGGCGACCAGCTCGACCATGCCAGCGCCGCGCTCGACGGGTTCGACCCGGAGCGCGACGCCATCCTGATGACGGAGGCGGCGGAGGAGGCGACCTATGTGTGGCAGTCGAAGCGCCGCATCGCCGTGTTCTTCGCCGCCATGCGCCATTTCCGCGATGCCCAGCGGCGGGCGGGGCGCACGGTGCTCTACAACGCCCTCGACGACGAGACCCCCCCCGCCACCCTCGCGGAGGGCCTGATCGCGGCCATCGCCCGGCACGATCCCGAGCGGGTGATGATGGTGCGCCCCGGCGACTGGCGCGTGGCCCGGGCGCTGGAGGAGGCGGCAGGGGCGACGGGGGTGCCGGTGTCGATGGTGCCGGATCGCCATTTCTACGGCTCCGTCGCGGAATTCGAGGCATTCTCGGACGGGCGCAAGCGCTTCGTCATGGAGGATTTCTACCGGATGATGCGCAAGCGCACCGGCCTGCTGATGGACGAAGACGGCAAGCCCGAGGGCGGCGTCTGGAATCTCGACAAGGACAACCGCAAGAGCTTCGGCAGGAAAGGCCCCGGCCTGATCGCCCCCCGCGCCCGGTATCAGCCCGGGCCGGTCACGCTCGACGTGCTGCGTCTGGTCGCCACGCGATTCGCGGAGGCGCCGGGGTCGCTGGAGGATTTCGCCGAGCCGGTGACGCGCGAGGATGCGCTGCACGCCCTCGACGATTTCATCGCCAACCGCCTGCGCGATTTCGGCACCCACCAGGATGCGATGTGGGAGGGGGCCTCGACCCTGAACCATTCGCGTATCTCCGTGGCCCTGAACCTCAAGCTGCTGGACCCGCGCGAGGCGGTCGATGCCGCCATCGCTGCGTACCACGACGGGGCCGCGCCGCTGAACGCGGTGGAGGGATTCGTGCGCCAGATCCTCGGCTGGCGCGAATGGGTGCGCGGGATCTACTGGACGCGGATGCCGGACTACGCCGATCTCAACGCGCTGGAGGCGACGAACGACCTGCCCGCGTTCTTCTGGACGGGCGAGACGGACATGGCCTGCCTGCGCGACATGCTGACCCGCCTGCTGCGGACCGGCTATGCCCACCATATCGAGCGGCTGATGGGGACGGGACTGTTCCTGCTGATGTACGGCGTGCGGCCGCAGGCGGCGCAGGACTGGCACATGGGCCTGTATCTCGACGCCATCGACTGGGTCTCCCTGCCCAACATGCTGGGGATGAGCCAGCACGGCGACGGGGGTATCGTCGGCACCAAGCCCTATTGCGCAACCGGCGCGTATGTGGACCGGATGAGTAACTATTGCGGGAACTGCCGTTTCGATCCGAAACAATCGACCGGGGACGAGGCCTGCCCGTTCACCACCCTGTACTGGGATTTCCTGGCCGCTCACGAGACCCGGTTCGAGGGCAATCCGCGCATGGCCCTTCAGGTGAGGAACCTGCGCCGGAAGGAGGATTCGGACGTTGTTTCCATCCGCAAACACGCGGAAAGGCTGCGCTCCGGCTGACCCTGCGTCGGTATGCGGGCACCTTAATCAACTTAAATATACGCTGCATGACAAATGCCTGATTTCATGGACTTACACAGAGAACCCGCGTGACAAGCGCCATGGTACGCGCTATGTGGCGCGGGTCTTGAATGAAAATAATGATCGCGCAAAGCGACACTTTTCAGGGAGAGTGAGAGATGGACGGTATGGACATCGACGCACAAGAATACGTTCCGGATGCATCCGAAGAGTTCATGAACGACCGGCACAAGGAGTTCTTCCGTAAACGTCTTAATGACTGGAAGAACGACATCCTGCGCGAATCGCAGGAAACGGTGTCGACGCTCCAGAACGATACGCGCAGTGTGCCGGACGTGGCCGATCGCGCCTCGGAGGAGACGGATCGCGCCATCGAGTTGCGCACCCGCGACCGGCAACGCAAGCTGATCAGCAAGATCGACTCGGCCCTGCGCCGGATCGACGAGGGCGAGTACGGCTATTGCGAGCATACGGGCGATCCCATCAACCTGCGCCGCCTGATGGCCCGCCCCACGGCGACCCTGTCGCTGGAAGCGCAGGAATCGCACGAGCGCAAGGAAAAGGTCTATCGCGAGGAATGATCCTGTGTGAAAAGCGGGGCGGCTGATGGTCCAGCCCCGCAACACGGAATCCGCGCATGACCGGCAAGAAGAAAGCGGCCAGGGGGCCGGCCCCCGCCGTGACGATCGACCGCTTCGGCGTGATCGATATCGGGTCCAACTCCGTCCGCTTCGTCGTCTTCGACAGCGCGATGCGCAGCCCGGCCTATTTCTTCAACGAGAAAGTCTATTGCGGCCTCGGTAGCGATATCGAGAAGACCGGGGCGCTCTCCGTCTCCGGCAAGGCCCGCGCGCTGGCGACGCTGCACCGCTTTGCCCTGCTGGCCAAGGCGCTGGGCGTGGGCGATGTCGCCGCTGTGGCGACCGCCGCCATGCGCGATGCCAGTGACGGGGCCGCCTTCGCCGAGCAGATCGCCGCCGAGACCGGCATCACCGTGCGCATTGTCAGCGGCCGCGAGGAAGGGCGCTTCGCCGCCCTCGGCGTCCTGCTGGGGGATCGGCGGTCGGAGGGGATCGTGGTCGATATCGGCGGCGCGTCGATGGAACTGGCCCTGATCCAGGCCGATGCCGTGCGCCACTGCACCACCACGCCCCTCGGTCCCCTGCGCCTGATGGAAACCGGCAGGACCGGCGCGGATCTCGACACCTATATCGGCGAGCGCATCGCCGAGAACCTGCCCGAAGGCACGCGCCCCGGCCTGCGCATGACATTGGTGGGAGGGGGGTGGCGCGCCCTTGCCAATCTGGTGATGCGCCGCGCCGATTATCCGTTGCGCGTGCTGCACGGCTACGAATTCACCCCCGACCAGGCGATCGAGACCTGCGACTGGCTGACCGGGGACAAACCCTCCGACCTGACGGATTTCGGCCTGTCCCGCACCCGGGCCGAGAACGCGCCCTGGACCGCGCATGTGCTGCGCGGCCTGATCCGGCACCTCGCCCCGGAAACCATCACCGTCTCCTCTTGCGGGCTGCGCGAGGGGGTGCTGTACGAAAGCCTGACCCCCGCCATGCGCGGCGACGACCCGTTGACGCAATCGGCCCTGATCATGGAGCGGCTGGGCAGCCGCTTTCCGGGCTTCGGGGCCGAACTGGATGCGTGGTGCATGGGGGCATTGCCGGAGATGTCCGCCCGCCTGCGCCTCGCCGCGTGCCTGCTGGCGGATGTGAACTGGCGGGTGCATCCGGATTACCGCGCGGCGGCCTGCTTCACGACCGCGACCCAGTCCAGCCTCGTCGGCCTGACCCATGCCGAGCGCATGTCCCTCGCCGTCTCGCTGGCCTATCGCTACAAGGACGCCAGGCGCGTGGTCGAGCAGAACGGCGGCAGCCGCATTCTCGACAAGGACCAGCGCCGCATCGCGGAGGCGACGGGCCGCATCATCCGCCTGGGCGCGATGCTGACCGGGGCGACGCCTGCCCTGCTGCACCGGTGCCCGCTGCACCGGGATGACGAGGCCCTGACCTTGAGCATCCCCCCCGACCTCGCCGCGCTGGGGTCCGAGGCGGTCGAGCGACGTCTGGACTCGGCGGCGTCACTTCTGGGCCTGACCCCGCGCGTGGTGACGGGCGGCG
>ENA-ORXC01002004-ORXC01002004.1-marine-metagenome-genome-assembly--contig:-NODE-2004-length-11396-cov-3.261331_pt1 | contig 11396 bp, 9 predicted proteins | sample MGYA00237865_ERZ511478 | MGnify/ENA metagenome assembly ERZ511478 | reverse complement strand
AAGCCAGCTCAAGAAACACTTAAATAAAATCAACTAACCCCAGAGAGCGCTGCTCTCTGGGGTTTATTTTAGTTTAATTAACCTCTTCGTCTTGGAAAAAACTTCGCACAGTTACCACTCATTTAAAAAATTCCGAATTTTAGGCCGAATAGGTGGTTATTTATTTCGAATTCCGATATATTATGTATATTGTCACTCTATTTATCATTACATACTGTCAAAAGGTGGTGTTGGAATGGAAACGTTTAAAAGATTGAAAGACTTTTATTGGCCATATAAGAAGCTTTTTCTATGGTCTGTGTTTTCCCTTGTATTTGTAACAGGAATTACCGTCCTATATCCTATGCTTCTTCAATTCACAATTGATGACGTAATCCTTAAGCAAGAATACAAATGGGTTCCGTATCTTGCATTTGGTTTTATAGGAATTATGATCGTGAAAGGGACCGCTACATTTTTTCAACAATACTTAGGAGATCTGTTTGGCGTTACCGCTGTTTACAGGCTAAGAGAGGAGCTTTATAAAAAACTGCAGTATTTGCCTTTTCGTTATTATGATAATGCAAAAACGGGAGACTTAATGTCGCGTTTAACCGCTGACGTAGAAGGATTTCGCTTTTTCTTATCGTTTGGATTTGCTCAGGTGATCAATTTCGTTCTTATCGTAAGTTTTAGTTTGATTGTGATGTTTAGCTATTCGGTTCCACTAGCTTTTGTTACGTTAGGGATGCTGCCATTTCTTGCGATTGTCGTTTATCAATTTGATAAGCGGGTGCACCCGGCGTTCCGTGGGATCCGGAAGTCGATGGCACGCTTGAATACAAAAGTACAAGAAAATATTAGCGGCATTAATACCGTGAAATCACTCTCGAGAGAAGATTTCGAAATTGATAAATTTGTAAACAGTAATACCGATTACCGTGATAACTACTTAACAACGTCTTATATTTGGGCCAAATTCTTTCCGTTAATGGAGTTTATCGGAAACTTATGTGTTGTTTTTCTTCTATCTTATGGTGGTTATCTTGTCTTCCAAAACCAGCTACAGCCAGGCGAATTAGTCGCTTTCTTTAGTTTAGTCTGGTATATTATCTGGCCAATTATGAATCTTGGATTTGTCATCAATACCTTCTCTCAATCAAAAGCATCAGGCGAAAGGTTGCTTGAAATTCTGGATGAGCCTGAAGACATTTATGATCGCGAAGGCGCTGTTAACGTTGAACGTCTTGAAGGAAATGTAGCCTTTAACAATGTAACCCACCAGTATGCTGTTGATGACGATGAAGCGTTAAAAAACATTTCATTTCATGCTCCGAAAGGGACGACGATTGGTTTATTAGGAGCAACAGGAGCTGGTAAAACGACGCTTACTCAGCTCATTGCACGTTTTTATGAACCAAATAGCGGTGAGATTATGATTGATGGTCGAAATATTAATGAGTATAGCTTGAAATCGCTCCGAAAAAATATCGGCGTCGTTCTTCAAGAAACATTTCTTTTTTCATCAACGATCAGAGACAATATTGCTTACGGTGATCCTGATATCTCGTTTGATTCGATTCAGGATGCTGCGAAAAGAGCACAGGCCCATGACTTTATCATGGAAATGCCAAATGGATACGATACCGTTTTAGGAGAGCGTGGCATGGGACTCTCTGGTGGCCAAAAACAGCGGATAGCGATTGCACGTGCAATTTTAACAGATCCAAGTATTTTAATTCTTGATGACGCCACTAGCGCAGTTGATATGCAGACGGAAGTAAAGATTCAGAAAGCATTTGAAGAAGTGATGAAAGGGAGAACAACCTTTATCATCGCGCACAGAATTTCTTCACTTAAACACGCAGATAAAATCCTTGTATTAAATGAAGGAGAAATTGTTGAGCGTGGGAAGCACCAAGAATTGATTGAACAGAATGGATATTACCGGGGTATTTACGATATTCAATACCAAGATCGTAAGGAGATAATGGCCAAACAGACTGGTTGAAATGGGGTGAAGGCTTGAAGCAAAATCGAAGAGAACGGTTCCATTATTCGCAGGATACAGCGATTGAAAAGCAGTTTAACTGGAAACAGATGTCACGCCTGCTTGGGTATATGGAACCTTATAAGAAAAGTTTATTACCAAAAGCGATTATTTCAATGCTGCTGTCAACAGCAGTTCGACTAATTGTCCCGATCTTCATCGGGGTCCTGTTGTTTGATCACGCAATAAAGAATCAAAATCAAACGCTACTCGTCCAATTGATTTTTGGAATAGCAGGCTTGTATTTGCTATCGTGGATCGCCAATACGTATCGAATTAAATGGACGAATCAACTTGGTCAATATATTATTTATGACATTAGACAGGGTTTGTTTAAGCATATTCAGCGACTTTCCCACGGCTTTTTCGATAAACGATCGGCAGGTTCGATCCTCGTTCGAATTATTAATGATGTGAACTCCATGCAGGAGCTTTTCACAAGTGGTGTTATTAACCTACTAATGGATATTGTTTTATTATTAGGAATCATTGTGATTATGTTTGTGTTAAGTCCTCAATTAACGCTCGCAATTATGATCATTTTGCCGCTTATGTTTTTAATCTCAACGAGCTTAAGAAAACGAATCCGTCGATCCTGGCAGGATGTTCGAATCAAGCAGGCGAAAATAAATTCACACTTAAATGAAAGTATCCAGGGAATTCGCGTTACTCAATCCTATACCCAGGAAAAAGGAAACATGGAATTTTTCCAGGGCGTAAATCAAGAGAATTACGCAAGCTGGAAGGATGCTACGCAAAAGAGTGCTATTTTTAGACCGTTTGTTGAAATGTCAAATGCCATTGGAACGGCCATTTTAATTTGGTTTGGCGTTTATCTTATTCAAAATGGAATGGATTACGGTGTTTTCGTAACGTTTGCTTTCTATTTAGGGATGTTCTGGGAACCAATTTCTCGTTTAGGGCAAGTATATAACCAACTCCTTGTAGCCATGGCTTCTTCAGAAAGAATTTTTGAGTTTCTAGATGAACAACCAAATGTCCCTGAAAAGAAAAACGCAATTGAGCTCGACGAAATTAAAGGAGAAATCACGTTTGAAAATGTTGAATTTTCCTATGATGAAAGTCGTAAAGCACTCCATGAGTTAAGTTTGAAAATGCAAGCGGGTGATACGGTTGCGCTTGTTGGCCATACCGGTTCAGGAAAATCAACCATTGCAAACTTAATTAGTCGTTTCTATGATCCGACCAGTGGAACGGTTCGAATTGATGGAATGGATTTAAAAGACGTGAAACTCGATAGTTTGCGAGAGAAGGTGAGTGTCGTTCTTCAAGATACGTTCATTTTTTCCGGAACCATTATGGAAAACATCCGTTTTGGACGTCCAGATGCAAGTGATGAAGACGTGATCGAAGCAGCTAAAGCGGTAGGGGCTGATCACTTTATTCAGCGCTTAAGCAATGGTTATGAAACAGAAGTAGAGGAGAGAGGGAACGTTCTCTCGGTTGGTGAGAGGCAGCTATTGTCCTTTGCGAGAGCACTGCTCGCTGATCCTCGTATTCTTATCTTAGATGAAGCTACTGCAAGCATTGATACAGAAACCGAGCTTAAAATTCAAGAAGCCTTGAATGTCGTCCTAGAAGGTCGAACGGCCATTATGATTGCACATCGACTTTCTACCATTCGTGAAGCGGATAATATCATCGTTCTTGACCACGGTCGAATCCTAGAACAAGGAAATCACAGTGAGTTGATGCGTAAAGGCGGAACTTACTATGAGCTTGTAAAATCACAGTTTAATATGATGGATGCTGTTTAAAAAAAGAAGCCTGCTTGGCTTCTTTTTTTTGGATAGAGTTTAACGAAAGGAAAATTTAATAAATGTGAACAGATTATTAACGAACAGAAAATTATTCTTACGAAAAAAGATTGTGATACTTGTCACAATCTTAGTGATGATTCATAATAAAGGTGTAAACAAGAGGTTCACTGTTTCTATGTGCATTGATAAGGGAAGATGAGTAACAGATGATGAGAAATTGGTACAAAGGGGATGAGCAATTTGGAACTAGATTCAGCGATGCTAAGTCGTCTTTTAACAAGTCTAACGTTAGGCTTTCACATTATTTTTGCGACGTTAGGTGTCGGTGTCCCGTTATTAATTAGTCTAGCTGAATGGATCGGGATTAAACGAAACGATCCCTATTATACGTTACTTGCTCGGAGGTGGGCGAGAGGTTTCGTCGTTACCGTAGCGGTAGGTGTTGTGACAGGTACTGCTATTGGGTTACAATTATCACTTTTATGGCCTAACTTTATGCAGTTGGCGGGTCAAGTCATTAGTTTACCGCTATTCCTTGAAACATTTGCTTTCTTTTTTGAAGCGATTTTTCTAGGAATCTATCTTTATACTTGGGACAGGTTTAAAAAGCCGATCTACCACTGGTTAATTTCAATCCCAGTTGTCATTGGCTCAACGTTATCCGCTGTCTTTATTTCAACGGTTAATGCTTTTATGAACTCCCCTCAGGGTTTTGATATGGTAGATGGTGTGCTTACCAATATCCAACCGCTTGCAGCAATGTTTAATCCTGCAACGCCAACTAAGGTTGGGCACGTTGTGATGTCAGCATATTTAACTTCTGCGATCGTACTAGCGGCTATTACAGCGTTCCATATGTTAAAGGGAAAGCGAAGTACGTATTATCGAAAAGCGCTCAAATTGACGATGACAGCCGGTTTTATCTTTGCGATCGGAACAGCTGTCATTGGAGATTTTTCAGGGAAATATTTAGCTGAGTACCAGCCAAGTAAGCTAGCTGCTGCAGAGTGGCATTTTGAGACGTCTGAAAATGCTGATCTCGTTGTTGGTGGTTTTCTAGATGACGAAACGAACGAAGTGAAATATGGTCTTGTTTTACCTAATTTCTTAAGTATTCTTGCCCATGGTGATCCTAATGCTGAAGTAATGGGACTTGATCAAGTTCCGGAAGATGAAGTACCGCCGCTTTACATCCACTATTTATTTGATGGGATGGTCGGCATCGGGATGTTTTTGGCCGCTTTAACGTTCTTTTTTGTGATCGCTCTTCGATTAAAACGTTTTAATACCGAAAATAAATGGTTCTTGCGCCTCATCGTCCTTGCTGGACCGCTCTCAGTTCTTGCAATCGAATTTGGATGGATTTTCTCGGAAGTGGGCCGTCAACCGTGGATTCTATGGGACATAATGAGGACGGGTCATGCTGCTACGTCTGCAAATGGTGTAGGATGGATGTTTGTTCTTTTCCTTCTCCTATATATTGTACTTGGCACGCTTTGTGTAACTGTGCTTAGAAAAATGTTCAAAACGAATCCAGCTGAAAATGAGCTAGAGGAAATTGCTAGAAGGAAATAAGGGCTTTCAATAAAAGGGGTGAAAAAATGGATATTCAATTACTTGGAATCACCGTTCTGTGGGTTTTTCTTTATGGCTATCTCATTACAGCCTCCATTGATTTTGGAGCGGGCTTCTTTGCTTATTATGGAGAGCTTACGGGACGCGACCACATTATTAATAAAATCATTAGTCGTTATTTATCACCTGTATGGGAAGTGACCAATGTCTTCTTTGTTTTCTTTTTCGTTGGCCTCGTAGGCTTTTTTCCTGATACGGCCTATTATTATGGAACGGCTTTACTTGTACCAGGTAGCATCGCCATTATTCTTCTGGCGATACGAGGGTCATTTTATGCATTTGGAAACTATGGAGCGAAGAAAAGCAGAGTTTATACGTTTTTATACGGGGTTACAGGCTTATTGATCCCAGCTTCACTTTCAACTGCTTTAACGTTATCAGAAGGTGGATTTATTGAAGAGGTTAACGGAGAAGTGAAATTTCTTGCAGGAGAGCTATTTTCCAGTTTTTACTCATGGTCTGTTGTCCTGCTTGCGATTGTATCCGTGCTCTTTATTAGTGCAGCGTTTCTCACTTACTATGCTAGTCGGGCGAAAGATGAGCCCGCGCTTGAACTGCTTAGAAAGTACGCGCTGTTTTGGAGTGCGCCAACGATTCTATCCAGTATTCTGGTTTTCGTAGCACTACAACAACATAATTCCGTGCATTTCGAACGAACACTAGATTATGCCTGGTTCTTTATTGCTTCACTTTTTTGTTTTTTAATCGCGACGTATTTGATTTTCCAACGTAAACGATATGGAACAGCATTTATTTTTGTGATGCTTCAATTCTTTTTCGCATTCTTCGGGTACGGCATTTCTCACTTACCATGGATTTTATATGATCACATTACCATTTATTCAGGGTATACGAACGAAACAACTGGTGTATATCTTGTTATCGCCTTTATAGCTGGTCTTTGCTTACTCGTCCCTTCCCTCGTGTTATTAATGAGGCTGTTCTTATTTGACGCAGAGTATGTAAAGGGGAATAAGTCCTGAAGAAGAAATATTGACACTGATAATAAGAGTGGTAGGATAGATATGATAGTGCGTCAGCAATGTTGCTGGCGCGCGTTTCTTTCTGAATGAGTAGGAGGAGTGTGTCTTGAAAAAGCAATTTGCCGTTATTGGACTCGGTCGTTTTGGAGGAAGCATTTGTAAGTCACTAAGTCAGCAGGGGATGGAAGTTCTTGCGATTGATATGGATGAAGATAAAGTAAATGAGTTTTCTTCTGTAGCGACACATGCTGTTATCGCTGATTCAACTGATGAAAGTGTTCTTAAAAACCTTGGTATTCGTAACTTTGATCACGTTATCGTAGCCATTGGTGATAATATTCAATCGAGTATTTTAACGACGTTAATTCTAAAGGAATTGGGCGTAAGTAAAATTACGGTAAAAGCCCAAAATGATTATCATGAAAAAGTATTAAACAAAATTGGTGCAGATAAAATTGTGCATCCCGAACGAGATATGGGTGTTCGGATTGCTCATAGCATGATCTCAAATAGTGTATTAGACTATTTAGAACTCTCTGATGAGCACAGCATTGTAGAGCTGATCGCAAACTCGAGAATGGATAATAAAACAATCATTGAATTGGATATTCGCGCAAAGTATGGTGCAAATATTGTTGCTATCAAAAAAGGTGATGAGATTATCGTCTCGCCTCAAGCTGATCAAAAGATATCAAAAGGTGATATTCTTATCGTAATTGGCTCAGATCAGGACATTAACCGCCTTGAGCGACAAATATTAAATCGTGATTAATCTTTACACATAAAAAACAGCCTGTCGAACGATCGACAGGCTGTTTTTATTTGATCAAATTTCCATAATGATTGGAAGGATCATTGGACGACGCTTCGTTTTTTCGTATAGGAAAGGTGCAAGAGTATCTGTAATTTCATTCTTAATTTCAGACCACTGGCTTGTACGCTTTTCCATTACACCATTCAGATGCTTTGATAAAAGCTCTTGAGCATCATTAATCAAATCACCGGATTCTCTCATGTAGACAAATCCACGAGAAATGATGTCAGGTCCGGAAAGAATTTTAAACTCTTTCATGTTAATGGAGACAACAACAATAACAAGACCTTCTTCAGAAAGGATTTTACGATCTCGTAGCACAATGTTGCCAATGTCCCCGATTCCTTTTCCGTCAACATAGACAGATCCAGAAGGAATTTTACCACTAATGGAGGCTTCATTTTCGCTTAGTGCGAGAACTTCACCGTTATCCATAATGAAAGAATGATCCTGCGGAATGCCACAATCTTGTGCGAGCTTTGTATGCATCTTAAGCATACGGTACTCACCGTGAATTGGCATAAAGAATTTAGGCTTAATGAGACGAAGCATAAGCTTCTGTTCATCTTGTCCACCGTGACCAGAAGTATGGATGTCACTTAGTTTATGGTGAATCACATCAGCACCTGCGCGAGAGAGTTGGTTAATGATTCTCGATACGCTTACCTGGTTTCCAGGAATAGGTGAAGAAGAGAAAACAACTGTATCTCCAGGAATGATTTGAATTTGACGATGTGTCGCGTTCGCAATTCGAGATAGAGCAGCCATCGGCTCTCCCTGACTTCCTGTACAAAGAATCGTTACTTTATTTTCTGGAAGACGGTTGATTTGATTCGCATCAATAAATGTATCTTTAGGTGCATTAATGTACCCAAGTTCCTGACCAATTGTAATGTTAGATTCCATACTGCGTCCGAAGACTGCTACTTTACGTCCGTTTTCAACTGCTGCTTCCACAACCTGTTGAAGGCGGTGAATATTTGATGCGAAAGTTGCGAAAATGACACGGCCATCTACTTTTCTAAAGATATCCTGGATGGTTTCCCCAACGCGGCTCTCAGACATTGTAAAGCCTGGAACTTCACTATTTGTACTATCAGAAAGAAGCGCTAGAACGCCTTCTTTACCGATTTCGGCCATTTTAGTTAAGTTTGCGGGTTCGCCAACCGGTGTGAAATCAAACTTAAAGTCTCCCGTATGAACGATGTTACCAGGAGGTGTTTTAACAACAACACCATAGGAATCAGGAATACTGTGAGTTGTTCTAAAGAACATTACTGATGTTTTACGGAACTTAATAATGTCTTCTTCTGTGATTTCATTTAAAGAAGCGCCTCGAAGAAGTCCGTGCTCTTCAAGCTTATTGCGAATAAAACCTAATGCAAGCTTACCACCATAGATTGGCACGTTAATTTCACGAAGTAAGTAAGGGATGCCGCCTATATGGTCTTCGTGACCGTGAGTGATAAATAAACCTTTGATTTTATCCTGGTTTTTAACGAGATAAGAATAATCGGGAATAACGTAGTCAATTCCTAGTAATTCTTCTTCTGGGAATTTAATCCCAGCATCAACAAGGATAATTTCATCCTGAAACTGAATACCGTACATGTTTTTACCGATTTCTCCGAGTCCACCTAAAGCGAACACGGCGGTTTGATGATTTTTAACAAATTTCATAGTCTATACATTCTCCAATTCAAAGTGCTCTGATTTTTGCTCAAACGCCAGGAAGTCATCTTCCACGGTTTGAATAAATTCAATATTAAGGTCGCGGTCCTTTAATTTGTAGCGAACTTCCCGTTCAGAAGTAGCCTCTACGTAAAGGCTCATTGTTCGCTCTCTTACAGGAACCTCCTTTTTTGTCTCTTGATAAAATACCTTATAAATCATTCTAAATCTCTCCTTAACTCAGACAATTTGTGTGCATCTTCGTTTATTATATAGGAAATTGGTTTCTTTTTCATGTTTCTAACCACATTTCCATAAGAAATAGGAGAATTTGCACGAATTTAAGGGTAGAAAAGGTTAATCAATGGAATATTTAGGTTGTGGAAATAGCACGTTCCTCCAGGTTTTTTTTAATTTACGCTTCATTTTTCGATACATTAAGCTCATCCTTCCTTTTTTTAATAACTATTTTTATTATTGATCATGGCGTTAAGAATTAGTTTGGAAAAAGATGGAGAAATAGTAGGGACACCACTTCCTTAATCATGTAACATGTTAATGAATTAGCTTATAAGGAGGATGAGATTTGAAGTTATATGTTGCGCTTATTTCATTGAGTTTAATATGGGGCATGTCGTTCATGTTCATTAAATTGATTGTTCCGATTACGGGGCCTTGGGGCGTAGTCTTTTTTCGCTGCTTACTTGGTGCAGTATCGATTTTTCTTTACTTAATGATAAGAGGAAGAATAAAGAAGTTAAAAGGCAATCATAAGTGGGGAGGTCTTATTCTAGTAGGGATTATGAATGCGCTCATTCCCTGGGGAATGATTGCGCTTAGTGAAGAACGGATCTCGAGTAGCCTTGCTGCTACGTTAAATGCGACTACACCACTATTTACAAGTATTCTTGGGGCTTTTTTATTTGGGCGAATGCTATTTCTGAAACAGTGGACTGGTATTACCGTTGGATTTATCGGCATCCTTTTTTTAATTGATCTTGATCTAAGTACATTGGTAAAAGGCGAGTGGAGAGGTGTTTTTCCAATGCTAATCGCCACAAGTTGCTATGGGTTTGCTTCACAATATACAAAAAAGAACTTAAAGGGCGTACCTGTTGATGTGTTGTCGTTCATTACGTTAACGATCGGAGCGACAGGAGGACTTCTAATGATGCTCATTAGTGGGGAAGGGGGTATTCAGTTTACGTTACTCCTTCAACGTGATATTCTAATAGCGCTAATTGGTCTAGGTGTGTGCGGATCGGGTCTTGCTTATTTGCTCTTCTATTATATGATTCAACATGGTAGCGCAGAGTTTGCGACATTAGTGACATACCTTGTACCTGTCACCGCTTTGATCTGGGGAAGCCTTTATTTAAATGAAAACATCACACTACCTATGATTGTAGGATTGCTACTTGTGTTTTTTGGAGTTTATTTATCAGGTAAACATCAAAGAACAGAAGCTAACACGATAAGAAGATCAGCATAACGTTTTCAAGATAGTTATGGTAAAAAAATAGCGGGAACAGGTGAATGACGATGCATAACGAAAAGATTGTGTTTTTTGATATTGATGGCACACTTCTTAATCATGAAAAAAAAATTCCAGTGTCAACGCGGGAAGCTTTAAAAACACTTACAGAGAATGGGGTTCATGTTGCCATTGCAACAGGTAGAGCGCCGTTTATGTTCGCCGATCTTAGAGAAGATCTTGGAATAGACACATTTATCAGTTTTAATGGACAATACGTGAAGCACCAGGACAAGGTTGTTCATACAAATCCGCTAAGCCGCGATGAAATTACAGTTCTTGAAGAAGAAGCCAAAAAAAATGGCCATCCCATGGTATTCCTTGATCACGAAGCGATGATGAGTAACCATGATGAACATCCTCATATTATGAAAAGCATGGACGACTTAAAAATGCATTATCCTGGATATGATCCTTCCTATTATCACAATAGAGAAATTTATCAGGCGCTTCTGTTTTGCGAAAGTAATGACGAGGGTGGCTATCGTGATGCATATGGAAACCTTGATTTTATCCGCTGGCATGATTATTCCATGGACGTGATTCCGCCTGGAGGCTCAAAAGCGAAAGGGATAGAAGCTATGATTGAGCACCTTGGATTTAAACGAGAAAATACGTACGCTTTTGGAGATGCACTCAACGACATCGAAATGTTGAAGTTTGCAGGCACGGGAGTCGCAATGGGAAATGGATATGAAGAAGTGAAACAAGTGGCTGATTACATCACGGATCCAGTAGACCAAAATGGTATTCAAAAAGGGTTGAAAAAAGTAGGCTTACTATAAAAAAGGGGATCGCCTATTGAAACGGCGATCCCTTTGCTCATTGTAGAATCAAGCTTATCGACCTAAAGGTGTTAATTCACTTGCTTCTTCATTGTTAATCCGATCGTAAAACATAACGCCATCAAGATGATCAACTTCATGTTGTACAACGATAGCAGGCAGCC
>ENA-ORXC01002002-ORXC01002002.1-marine-metagenome-genome-assembly--contig:-NODE-2002-length-11404-cov-3.331950_pt1 | contig 11404 bp, 14 predicted proteins | sample MGYA00237865_ERZ511478 | MGnify/ENA metagenome assembly ERZ511478 | reverse complement strand
ACCGCCAGTACCTGTTCCAGAAGGGCACCCCCCCTGACTAACAAAGCCAGGAATTACGCGGTGGAAGTTTAAACCGTTATAGAAGCCTTCGTTTGCAAGCTTCTCAAAGTTTGCAACTGTACCAGGTGCTTCGTTTGGGTATAGTTCGAATTCAATTTTTTCACCATTTTGCATTTGTATGTATCCTTTTTTAGCCATGCAAATCATCTCCTTGTGTTAAAATCATTGTTATCATAACACTATTACAAATAAAAATAAAAGTATCCACCTTCAAATTGTATTTTTCCAACATAGTTGTGTTAAAATATAACTGCCTCTGCCGAACATTCGCTTGTTGCGGGACACTTAACCACTGTACGGACGGCAGGGGCCCTGCCTTGGCAGGATAACCAAATACATATTCTCAAACCTTGCCATGCGGCAAGGTTTTTATTTTAATTATTAATATAAAGGTATTCATTTCTAATTAAGTTATCGTCGGTTTGGGTAATTAATATCTAGTATGTCTTTTTCAAAAATGCCTATGTATCTTTTAAAATATCATCGTTTACTCTTATCTTTTACCAACCCAAGGAGAAGTTATGCTAAATCTAATAGATATTAAAAACAAGAAATGGATCTCAGCAATATCCTATACTTTATTCATTGTCTACATCATCATTGCCGTCATTTTGTTGTTTCTCAGTCCATATCGGCAGGCTGCGTATGAGCTCAATTCTGGAGGCTCCAACCCTTATAACATCATTCCATTTAAAACAATCACAGATTACATAAAAGCTTCTTCGCACATTAATCAAAATATCTGGATGTCCAACTTATTTGGCAATGTTCTTGCCTTTTTCCCGTTGGGAGTCTTTCTTCCCTGGCTGTTTAAAAGGTACATTGGATTTTGGCGAACGACCAGTACTGTCTTTCTGGCGACGTTATCGGTGGAGATTCTCCAGTTTGCCACAAGGGTTGGCAGTTTTGACATCGATGATATCATCCTTAACACGATCGGCGGTGCAATTGGGTATCTCTTAATCAAGATCACTTATCTGCTTTTATTGAAGGAGAGAACACATGAAGATTAGGATGTTAAAAGAAAGCGAACAGCCGCCCTGGGATCTTCTGCTCCTGGCAGACCCTTCTCGAGATTTGGTTTCAGGATATTTAGATAAAGGTTTGTGCTATGTAATGGAGTCAGAAAACGGTGAAAAAATTGGGGCAATCGTACTTGTTCCGGTTAATAATCATACCATTGAAATTATGAATCTGGCAGTCGATGAATCTCACCAAGGCAAGGGTTTAGGGACCCTTCTGCTTAAATACGGGATTCAAACTGCAGCCGAAAAGGGTTATAAAAAAGTTGAAATCGGTACAGGGAATTCAAGTATCCACCAACTGGCTCTTTATCAAAAAGTTGGCTTCAGGATCACTGGAATAGATCATGATTTTTTTATAAGGCATTATGAAGAACCTATTTTCGAAAATGGGATCCTGTGCAGGGATATGATCCGATTATCGAAGGCCTTATAGTATAAAGAAAGGACCTCCATCAGGTCCTTTTTCACTTAGATACTAAACGTTCTTTCAATAACGGAAGTTCTTTATAAATCCCCACTACTTCATCCATTTTCATCCTTACGAGTCCGCTCGAAGACGGGGCGACGAAATCGACGGTACCATCCACAACAGACTCATCCTGCTTGCCCCATGGAATATCTTTTTTGCCGCTATATTGCTGGTAGACACCTTTACCGACAAAACAAACGATTTTCGGACTGTATTTTTCAATTTTTTGTCTTAGCTCCTGCTTTCCCTGCCGGTATTCTTCTTTCGTAATCTCATCTGCTGCTTTAGTAGGCCGCTCAACAATGTTCGTCATCCCGTAGCCTAAGTCCATGAGCTTATAATCCTCCGAAGAGTCATACTTCCTTGGTGTGATACCAGCTTCAAAAAGGATCTTCCAGAATCTATTGTTTGGGTTAGCATAATGATGACCTGTTTCTGATGACCGGATGCTGGGATTGAAACCGACAAAAATAACGTCCAGATTCTCCCGTAAATGATCGGTAATCGGCTTCATATTCTCTACTCCTCTCCTATGCTGCCTATCTCTCTTCACTCACCAAAATCGGTGAGGCAGCTCATTATTCTTGGTTATATTCTTGAAAATTCTTAAGTGGAACAAAAACTCGTCATAAAACATGGTTTCGGCACTTTCAAATGAATAAGCGTCCGAAAAATGATCCAAGAGTTCGACATCAATGTTATCTTCAAGGCCGCTCAGCCACATTTTATAGCCATGCTGCTCATAAACATCAGATAAACCTGCCCATTCGAACATATCTTGCATTTCCTTCTCACCCATTCTATCACTCCTTCAGCTATCACCTCCATTTTTCCATACTTTTACATACCTTATACAGGGTTCATGATCTCTCCCTATATATGAACGGGAACTTTGAGTTTCCTATGCCATGCCTGATTTCAAAAAAGCCAGGCTTATTCAACCTGGCTTTCCTTAACTCCGTATTTAGCCTCTGCAACTCGTTCAGGGTGTGTATAAACATTAAGTGATCGATTCCTGATAAAGCCAATTGTCGTAATCCCCAGTTCCTCCGCTAGCTTCAGGGCAAGTTCGGTGGGAGCTGATTTGGACAATACAATCGGGCAGCCGATTTTGGCTACCTTCAATAAAATTTCTGAGGAAATCCTTCCACTGAAAACAATTACTTTATCGTGTATCGAAATATCATTTTTCAAACAATGCCCAAGAATTTTATCCAAGGCATTATGGCGGCCGATATCCATCCGTGACACAACTGGACCAAACAAACTGCAAAGAGAGGCGTTATGGACTCCCCCTGTATTTTGGAAAAGGCGAGCGGAATCCTGCATTTCTTCCGTGAGCCTGAAGCAATCCTCCACTTCAATTTCCGTCTCTACCTTGTGCAGCTTTTTAGCAGTCAATGCGTCTGTCGCAAATACAAAGCCAGTTCTGCTTGCCCCGCAGCAAGAAGTTAAGTAACGCTTTCCCTGTAAGTTCTTATAAACCGGATTCATTTGCGATGTTTTTACATGAACAAATCCCTCTTTTTCCTGAATCCATATATCTTCTATATCTGAATATTTCTTGATAATGCCTTCTGAAGCGAGGTATCCAATGACCATTTCTTCAATATAATCTGGAGTACAAACCATCGTAACAAATTCCTGACCATTCACTTTAATGGTGACGGAATATTCCGTTACGATGCTGTCTTCCAAAGTTTCGGCCTGGCCATCTCCAAAACGAAGAATTTCCCTTTTGACTTCGACTGGTTTCACAACAGCCATCCTCTCTGATTGAAGTTTTATGCTTTGCGGTAATCTCCTTTTATCCATAAATCTAAACTGTGAAACTTGAAAAAGCAGGCGAGCAAAGCTAGAATGCTTGCTGCCTGCTCATTGGATTACTTATCTTCAAGGGTACCTTCCTGGCTCTGGTGTATATCCTGGTTTTCCGGCAGTTGAGTGGTTCTTTCTAGTCCCTCGGTGTCTTCACCCATCCCTTTTAGGAATTCAAAAAGTAAAGATAGCGCACGATTGATTTCCGGATCTTTCAATGAACGGACAATATCAAAATACCCCAGCTTGTCTTCATCCTCGCTGTCAGTATATTCTGCTACTCTAGCAATGCCAGAATTCAATTTTAACAGCAAAGGCTCAAGCTGCTGGACATTGATTGTGCCGAGGACGCCAATCATCAGCAACAGGTTTTTGATTGTATTGGTAGCTTCAGGCTTGTCTGCTGCTTTAACAAGAACATTCAAGACCTTATCACCTTCACTGAACAATCCGTCCAACAGCGACAGCACCCCGCGCTGATTCATATGTTTGAGGATGTCCATCGATTGCAAAATCGCATCCTTGTTATCTAGCAGGGCAGTCTCGATTTCCTCCAGGTCACTCTTACGTTTTTGTTCCTCAGTCACCTGTATACGATTGATGTTAGTGATTGCTTTAGCCATGTTGGGTACGCTCCTTTTTCACAAGATCTCCTGGAAAGCTGTAATCGGGACGAGCCCACTTCTTTTCAACCTGGACGCCGATTTGCGGCTGTGGATTACCGTATCGGAAATTATTCCTCGGCAAAGGATTGACTCCTTCAAATTGGAGGATCTCCATTTTGGCCTTCGTCTCCTTATAAGCTGGAGTATCTGTGTCTTTGTCCCCATAGCTGCTTGTCAGGAGATTGATAGCTGCATCGCCCTGGTCATTCATCGGCAGGTATACTTCCTTTCCTGCCACTCGATCAGTGACAACACATCTGACCTTCACATTGCCGTATGGTGATGTCAGTCTGACAAGTGTTCCATCCATCAAGCCTCTATCTTCTGCAAGCTCTGGTGACACTTCAAGGAAAGTCTCAGGAGTTTTTGAAGTGATCCCCTCTGATTTATAAGTCAAGTTTCCTTCATGGAAATGTTCAAGCAAGCGGCCATTATTGACATGAATGTCATATTCCTCTCCATATTGAATCGGAATCGACCATTTTACCGGATAGAGACGTGCTTTACCATCCGGGAACGGGAAGCCATCCAAATACAGGACAGGACTGTCAGTTCCATCCGGCTGTACTGGCCATTGAAGGCTCTTATACCCTTCAAGGCGTTCATACGTCACACCAGAGTAAATCGGCATTAGGTTTGCCGCTTCAGCCATGATTTCAGAAGGATGCTCATATGTCCAGCCTGCACCAAGGCGATTGGCGACTTCAATCAGAATCTGCCAATCAGGTTTAGATTCACCAACTGGCTCGAATACCTGGTACAAACGCTGAATCCTGCGCTCGGTATTCGTAAACGTTCCCTCTTTTTCGAAGCTCGGGCTTGCTGGCAGAACAACGTCTGCAAATTGTGCCGTCCTGGAGAAGAACACATCCTGGACTACCAAGAATTCGAGCTTTTCATAGCCGGCCTGGACGTGATTGATATTGGAATCCACAAGGCCCATCTCTTCACCCTTGATGTAAAGGGCTTTAAGCGTTTCATTATGCATCCCTTCAACCATGTCATGGTTATTGATCCCTGGCTCAGCAGGAAGCCTGGTTCCCCATGCCTGCTCAAACTTCTTGCGCGCCTCTTCATCGGTTACCTTTTGGTAGCCTGGCAGTGAGTCCGGGCTGCTGCCAAAATCGCCTGCGCCCTGGACATTATTATGTCCTCGCAGTGGATATGCCCCCGTTCCTGGACGGCCGTAATTTCCGGTAATCAGCAATAGGTTCGAAATCGCTGTACTGGTGTCGCTCCCGCCAATATGCTGTGTAACTCCCATTGCCCATAGTGCACAAACGCTTTTTGCTTTATGGATGCTCTCAGCAATCTCAATCAGCGTATCTTTAGATAGGTCTGTAGTTTTTTCTGCATATTCCAAAGTGAAACCTTCAAGACTTTTAACGTATTCTGAAAGTCCGTTGACTTTATTGTTCAGGAATTCTTCATCAGCCCAGCCCTGGTCGATAATGTATTTAGTGACAGCGGAAATCCAGACAAGGTCACTGCCTGCCTTAGGCCTTATGAACATATCAGCACGATCAGCCATTTCATGCTCACGAAGATCGGCGACAATCACTTTTTGCCCATTCAGCTTTTGAGCGCGTTTCACCCTGGTTGCAAGGACAGGATGTGCTTCTGCTGTATTGGAACCGACGATGATGACCAAATCCGCCATCGCAATATCTGTGATTGATCCAGCATCGCCACCATGTCCAACTGTTCTGAACAAACCAACAGTAGCAGGCGTTTGGCAATAGCGGGAGCAATTATCGACATTATTTGTGCCAATTACAGACCTTGCCAGTTTTTGCATTAGATACGATTCTTCATTCGTACATTTAGACGATGTTATGAAGCCAAGAGAGTCAGGACCATACTCATTCTTGATTTCTGTAAATTTATTGGAGATGAGATTTAATGCCTCATCCCATTCTGCTTCTCTAAAGCTGTCTCCTTCACGGATCAGCGGCTTGGTCAGGCGCTCTTCGCTGTTAACGAAATCCCATCCAAATTTACCTTTTATACATGTAGAAATTCCGTTGGCTGGAGCTTCAACCTGCGGCTCGACCTTCAGGATTTCTCGGCCCTTCGTCCACACATCAAAACTGCATCCCACTCCGCAGTATGTGCAAACAGTCTTCGTTTTCTTGATTCTGGATTCACGCATGGCCGCTTCCATATCGGAAATCGCCAGGATGGAACCGTAACCTGTCTCGACATTCTTGGTAATTTCAATCATCGGCCGCAAAGTATCTTTTGCGATTCCTGTCAAAAAGCCGGCTTCGCCTTCCATTCCTTTTTCCATCATTGCATTACATGGACATACCGTTGAACAATGACCACAAGAAACACATGAGGATTCATTGATTGGTACATCATTATCCCAGATGACACGTGGACGTTCACTTTCCCAATCGATTCTCAGTGTCTCGGTTACCTGTACATCCTGACAGGCTTCCACACATCTCCCGCATAAAATACATTGATCAGGATCATATCGGTAAAAAGGGTTTGATTCATCTTTTTCATATGGCTTTTGGCCAAATGGGATGCTCTGGTGATTGATTTTCATTTCTTTTACTGTGTTATGTACCTCACACATCCCATTATTGTAGTCACATACAGTACAATACAGTTCATGATTAAACAAAATCTTGTCCATCGCCATTGTTTGTGCCTTCTTAACATCTGGCGCCACTGTGTCGATGGTATCCCCGTCCTTCATGAGTGTCGAACAAGACCTGACCATTTCTCCATTCACTTCTACAATACAAGTATCGCATGTCTCGATCGGGCCAAGACTTGGATGATAGCATACACTTGGCACTTCAATCGAGCTATCTGAAAGGTATTGAAGGATTGTTTGATTTTCTTTAGCCGCGACGTCGGCACCGTTGATCGTTACATTTATTTTGCCTGACAAGACCTCATCTTCCTTTCTGTATAGAAATCGCTCTCTTTCTCACTACCCAAACCAAGAATGACTTTAACCACTTTTATGAGAGTTTTTTAAAAATTGCTTTGTAACTGGAACCAAAAAGGAATAAAGATCCATCATTTTAAGATAATTTTTTCTCTTCCAGCAGAACTTAGGAATAAGTCTGAATTTGTACGTCTTTCACTTTTTGTGCCCGTGAGTATGCTCAGGTCTAACATATTGAAAAAAAATAAAAGCCCTACCTGATTAAGGTAAAGGCTTTGAGATTATTCACTATAAAAAGCGGCAAGCATCATTTCCTGCTTCATCAGAGGAAAGAATATACAGCGTCTTACCATTGGTTGTTTTTTCTTTAGTAAAACCAAAACTCTCTAGTTCACTATAATCTCCAACAACAATGATTGCTGAAGCAAAAAGCAATGCCTGCAGATGGAATAGAGAAACATCAATTATTTCTGTTAGTGAATCTCCACGTTTGGGTGCTTCCATGACAGCAATCCTGCCACGGTTTCCAAGGCTTTCAAAAGCATATTCAATACTGTCGGCCATGGTTTTGGAAATGACCGATGCAGAACTGATGATGTCATTCCAATTCTCATCAAAAACATAAGCAAGCCAGGAAGATTGTTCATTTTCCAATAGAAAATCAATTTTAAGAAATTGCTGGTCATCATCAAATTGATAAACCGATTTCACTATATTCACGCTTCCCTCCATTAGTAAAGTAGAGATAGTTTCCCACTGTAAGCAAAAGTTAATGAATCTGTTTTGCATGATTTAAAATCGTTAGTAAATACTTACAACGACGGTACCCGAGGCATGAATTTTTCTGTTGTGGGAAGAAGATATATAAAATACTAAACAGATGCAGGAGGATGAGAAAATGGACCAAAAACAAAATAGCCATAAACATATTAATGAAGAAAATGAACAGCACAGTATGGTATGCAATGACCAGTTATTTTTTCAGGAATTAAGGATAGCAGCTGAAGATGCTGAACGAGACCGCATCGATACAGACCAAAATAAAGCAAAATAAAAAGAGCCTTTAACTAAGGCTCTTTTCTCAAACTTTGTTGCAATTACAACCTTAACTGATGAACCGGTCTCTTTCCGCTGCATCTTCTTCCCGCTGTGCTTCTCTTTCTTCATACCAAAACTTAATATGAGTCAGAATGGAGAAAACGAGGAAAAAGTTCATCGACCAGACACTGACAAACGGGGCCATCCCTCCGAACTCAATTGTCTCATACTGCTTAAATACCATTACAATATATGACTCAATGAACACAAGGACAAAGCCGGCTACACCTGCAATTGCCATTCGCATCATAATCAAAAACCACCTTATCGTATTATCAGATTATTTAAATAATACGACTAATTATAGATTAACGCAACTGTTTTGTTCACTAATTCGCCATATTTGAACCTTGACAATTTGGCATAGTTCGATTTACCCATATCTCTTTTTTAATGGACATATTAATCATTGATCTCAGTCCGGCTTATCTATTCAACCTCTTTTGCTTTTGCATGATCTCATATGATTTTTCTACTATATCTGTTAATACATCGCCTTTGTATATCCTGCCGATCTTTGTATTCTCTTGATAGTATTCGACAATCTCATCTAGTTTATCAGATGTTTCCTTGGACACTCTCACATTCAACTGAATTCTCTGGGCCTCATTCATGGAACAGATTTCCCTCCAAATCCTTTACTTCTATGTAAAAAAATACAATTCATCAATTTGCTAGCAGTTTGATATTATGTAGATATATGTCGCTAACTCTGCCGCAACGACCTTTATTTTAACATAATCTATCACCATACAACACTATGTTGTTTTTCCTATCCTCTTACAGGGTAATTTATATCAAGATTTGTTTTTAACGCGGGAATTATTTAGGATTTCTATTCCCCTCACAACTGGATTACATAACTGTTTGAGCTTTTCATTGCTCCCTTTTAAAATTTTAATGACGTGGAGATTTTCTATGAAGCTTACAAATTGGTCATACACAAAGAGATATAATATTAAAGCACAGTTTGACGTTTTTCCAAACTCGGTCGTCATATTTCGCCAAATCAAAGATTACTATTTCGTTTATACTGTTAAATGGTCTTTAAGTGACCCTGTCGTTTCAAAAAAAGATCTAGGCGAAATGGAACTGCTGCTGAATACTGAGCTCGGTACTCTGGAGAGCTATTGCCAAAGAAAAATTTTCGGAAACCATTCCGAATGATACAAATTTTTAGAATTAGCCATTTACAATCCAGTCTTTTTACATTAAGATGATTTTGAAAACAACAACTGCATAGGTTTTTGCACTAGGGGAGCTTTTGGCTGAGAAGAACTTTGTTCTGACCCTTATTACCCGATCTGGATAATACCAGCGTGGGGAAGTGCAGGCGAAGCTCTTCGTTATATCTCTTTTTATCTAACGATAGAATTCAACTGCATCCAACACGCTGGATGCAGTTTTTTGTTTTCTAACCAATGAACAAAGGAGATGTAATGGTATGAAAGAGATTTTTTGCGGTACAAGTGAGATTACAGGGGCCAGGTTTTCCATTTACCCAATGTCAGACAGGTTTGTGGACATTATCCTCTCTGCATTGAAGGAAGTTGATACATCAAAGGTTTGGTTGAAGACAGATGATGTCAGCACATGTGTGCGGGGACGTTCTGAACATGTTTTTGACGTTGTTAAAGCGATATTCCTGAATGCTTCAATCGGTGGAGACCATGTGGTCCTGAATGCCACGTTTTCAAATGGATGTCCTGGTGACAGTGCAGGCGATGCTTTTATGGCGGAAGATTCATATTTAATGAATGATGAGCGTTCTCAAGAAATCAACCAGGAGGTCGCAGCCCAGTTTGCTCTCTATCCTATAGGAATTCCTGGATATATGAATGTAATCATGGATCAAATAAAAACGGTTGAGCAGCAAGGAGTCTTTAGCGGAGGAGTTCATTACGCCTCAAGATTGGATGGCGACGCCAATAAGGTTTTTACCGGAATGGAAAAAGCTTTTGATGGTGCCCGGAACAGTGATTCTTCACATATCGTCCTGACGGTGACCATGTCTGCCAACAGTCCTTCCCATAAGGAGGGACGATAATGCTCGCAAATTGGAAACTTCGAGAGGTTGTAGTTTTATCCGTACTGGCAGTCGTTTTTGGCGTCATCTACCTTCTGTTCTTACAGCTCGGCAATGTGCTTGTAGGCATGTTCGGACTAATCGGCTATGACTTGATCTTCGGGATCTGGTTCATCGTTTCCATCATAGCTGCATACATCATCAGGAAGCCTGGAGCAGCGGTGTTATCAGAAACAATCGCAGCAACAATCGAGGTCATGCTTGGAAATGCTATTGGTCCGCGTCTGATCCTGGCCGGGATTATCCAGGGACTGGGTGCAGAAGCCGCTTTTGCGGCAACCAAATGGAAGAACTATTCTTCATGGGTTCTTGTAGCAGCAGGAATGGGATCTTCAATTACCAGCTTCGCATGGGGCTACTTTTTAGGCGGCTTCTCCGCTCTATCAACTGGTTATGTAACAGCCATGTTTTTCGTCAGGCTTATAAGCGGAGCAATCTTAGCAGGTCTTTTAGGTAAATACATAAGCGACAGTCTCGCTAAAACAGGAGCATTGAATAGCTTCCCGCTTGGAAAGGAAGCCAGAAAGGCAATGCAGAACCATGATATCTCCTCCTAGTCTTCCATTACTAGATGTGTCAAACGTAACTTTCCGATTTGATGATGATCAGGATGATGTTATAAAGAATATCACTTTTGATATTAATGAAAATGAGAACATTCTAGTACTGGGTCCAAGCGGTTCAGGTAAGAGCACACTCGCATACTGTATGAATAATCTATACCCAGCGTCTGTTGATGGAATAATGAGCGGCAGCATCAAGTTCAGAGGCAAGGAATTATCCTCCTTCGAGTCTGGAGAGATAAATAAAAAAGTCGGATTGGTCATGCAGGATCCTGATTCTCAGTTTTGCATGCTGACTGTTGAGGAAGAAATAGCTTTTGTATTAGAGAACATTCAGCTTCCCAGATCGGAAATGAAAGAAAGAATAGATTATGCCCTTGACTTAGTAGACTTAAAGCACTTTAAACACAGGCTGATCCACTCACTCTCCGGCGGGCAAAAGCAAAAGCTTGCGATTGCCTGTGCGCTGGCAATGGAACCAGAGTTATTAATACTTGATGAACCTACTGCCAATCTAGACCCTGCCTCAGGGTTCGAATTGGTCCGGACGTTAAAAAAATTAAAGAATAAACACTCGTTTAGCATCCTCGTAATCGAGCATAACCTGGATCATTGGCTTGAAATTATGGATCGCTGCATCATATTGAATTCTGCGGGTGAACTGTTTTTTAATGGTCCGCCTAGTGTTTGTTTTAATCACTTTGCAAATGAA
>ENA-ORXC01002001-ORXC01002001.1-marine-metagenome-genome-assembly--contig:-NODE-2001-length-11406-cov-3.387413_pt1 | contig 11406 bp, 6 predicted proteins | sample MGYA00237865_ERZ511478 | MGnify/ENA metagenome assembly ERZ511478 | reverse complement strand
GATTTCGCTGATGTACCAAAGACTGATCGCATCTGGTTTGCCCTTGCCGCTTATAATATGGGTCCAAATGCTGTAAAAGGTATCCAGCGTAAATTGAGCGCCAATGGCATCGATGATAAAAGCTGGGCAAACATATATGCCTATTTGTCAGAAAACAGAGCGTCAAACAGCCGTTATGGTCAGGCCATGCATTATGTGAGTAATATTAGAAGTTATCTTGAAACCATTAAAACCCAAACGGTTTAATATGATTTTGCTAAAGGCTCTAAACCTTGAATAAAGTCTTAAATCTTGAACAAAATAATGCCAACAAAAAAGCTGCTCTTAATTAGAGCAGCTTTTTTTAATGCTTAAAATTTGTCAAATGCGACTACATTCTACATTAGCGATTCGGTACGGTTAAACGTTGACCGCGTTGCAGCATGGTATCGACAGCGATATTGTTCATATCAGCGAGCTCTTTGGTAGATACGCCATACTTACGTGCTAGGCCAATCAAACTGTCACCCGAGCCTACGGTATAGCTGACGGTTGCTTTTGGTACTTTGATGGTCTGCCCACGTTGTAACTGGGCGTTGGTCGCCAAATTATTGGTCGCCGCCAAATCCTCTACCGATATCCCAAACTGACGCGCTAAGGCAATAAGACCATCGCCCGCTTTTACTTTATAGCTCTCAGTATTACCAAGTTTTTTGCCGCTACTGCTTGCGGTTTCTGTACTTGCGGTGCTGCTCTTACTATTGTTACTAGTAGCAGTACTGTTAGACGTACTAGTAACACTGACCGTACCATTTGCAGGAATGGTAATCGTACGACCCAATATCAGATTAGAATTGGTTTTCAAATTATTGGCGGCGGCCAAATCACTTAAACCGATATTATAGCGCTGCGCCACGCCCGTTAACGTATCGCCTGATTTCACTTTATAGCTGACCGCTTTGTCATTAAGTTGACGATCGACCAAATCTTTTGAAACCGGCACTTTGATTGTCTGACCACGCTGTAAGCGCGTCCTAGCATCAAAGTTAGGGTTAACGGCTGCTAGCTCTTCAGGACTGATACCGACACTATTTGCAATACCGATTAAAGTATCGCCCGATTTGACCTTATAGTTGGTCGTTGCCACTATACTTGTAGGAGCACTGGTTTTCACAGGATTGCTAGCGCTACTTGAGCTAGTATTTGCGGCAGTAAAGTCTACATTGGCAGGCACTTTTAAGATTTGACCGACGTATAGTGAGTCCGTCGTACCCATATTATTTAAGTTTGCCAAGGTGGTGGTCGGTACATTAAATTGACGAGATAGCGCAATCAAGCCATCGCCCGGCTTGACTTTGTAGTTTTTGGTAGCCGTACTAGATTTACTAGGTTTGGTTGATGGCGCAGCAGGCGTGGCAGCAGGCGCAGTGACTTTACCAGGTACCAACCACAGTTTTTGTCCACGTAGCAAGTCTGCTCTACTGCTCAGATTATTGTATGTGGCGAGCTGAGTCACCGATAAGCCAAAACGATTGGCAGTACCGATTAGCGTGTCGCCACCTTGAACGATATAGCTTTCAGGCTGGCTAGTGGTATTGCTCGCACTACTCAATGGCTCGATAGATTTAGCGTTGTATAGGTATAAAGTACTGCCAGCCAACAGATTGGCACTCGCATCTATCTGATTCCATTCAGCGATATCACGCCAGCTAACACCAGCACGGCTGGCGATATTCGCCAAGGTATCACCACGCTTAACCGTATAGGTAGTACGCGTGCCTTGTGGTTTTGGTTTGCTAGCCGATTTTTTCGGGAAGCTCAGTTTCTTCTCTTGCCCAGTTGCCTCTAAAATAGATTGCTGCGTCTGAACGGCTGATAGGTTGATATTACCATCGGCGTTAACGACATTGGTTTCAGGCGTACTGATACGAATCTGATTGGCAATGTAATCACGCTCCGCTTTACTTAATGGCGGCTCTTGAATGATAGTATTGTTTTGCGTGATTTGCGCCGATGTGGTCGGTAAGCTGTTGCTGCTCTTTAACTCAGCGTTAATCTTTTTGGTTTCAGCAGACGTCAGCGGTGGCTCAGTACGGACGGTATTGTTGTTACTGTAAACGGAGCTGCTGGTCGGTGAAGCCGTCGGCGGAATATAACTGGTGGTCTGCTGTGGTACGCTTGCGCTCGCGGCATACTCTGCAAGGGCGCTGCCGGTAGTCGGTAACGAGCCACTACTGGTGTATGGTTTATTATTGTAGCTTGGTGTGGTTGAGCCTGAATAACTAGGCGTTGTACTCGTGCTCGTATTACTAGAAGCTATCACGTTACTGCTACCATTACCTCTTAACGAGCTCAGCTTAGCATCTGTCGTCAAGCTGACATCGTTCGGGATGATAATACGCTGCGGCCCTGATGCGTCGACGCGCGCTGATGTCAGCGCCGTATTCAGCCTTTCTAACTCATCGTAACTAACCCCTGTCACTTGCGACACTTCCGCTAGGCTCACACCATAATTGACCGGTACACTACGGAAATGCTGACGGTTAGCGATAGCAGGCAGATAGACGCCATATTGCTCAGGCTTGGCAACGATTTCGGCAACCGCTAAAAAGCGCGGTACATAGTTCATGGTTTCAGTCGGTAGTCTGAGCGACCAGTAATCGGTTGGCAAACCGCGCGCCGCATTGGCATCAATGGCTTTTTGCACCCGACCAGGACCGGCGTTATAAGCAGCTAATGCCAGCTCCCAACTACCAAATTGATTGTGCAATGCGGTCAAAAAGTCGTAAGCGGCACGCGTTGATTCAATCACGTCACGGCGACCATCATAGGTGCTACTTTGATTTAGACCATAAATGCGTCCGGTACTTGGAATAAACTGCCATAAACCGGCGGCGGCGGCACTACTGGTACCACTTGGATCGTAGGAGCTCTCAATCACTGGCAATAACGCAAGTTCGGTTGGAATATTACGGCGCTCAGCTTCTCGAACGGTATGGTAAAGATAGCGACTGGCACGAGCGGTCAAGCGGTTTAGATAGTCTTGGCGACTGGTAAACCAACCTTTTTGCGCTTCAATACGCTGATTATAAACAGGGCGTCCACCATTCATACGGTAGCCTGCGCGCAAGCGATTCCACAAATCACCATATTGTTGAATAGCAAGTTTATTACCTTCAACCATCGTCATATCAGTCGCTTCTAATAAATCTGCCAGCTCATCTAAGCTTTCAGCATCCAAAAAAGCTGTCGAATAATCAGCGCCCGTGCTTGGTTTAGTCACTTGGGTAGCGGGACGTTTGTTAACCACAGCTGAGCTGCCGGTCGTACCCGTCTTTTTTACCGCTGAGGTATTACTACAAGCACTGATAAGTAAAGTCGACACCGCCAGCGTCAATGGTAAAGCGATAAAGGAGCGAGATTTTGATGACACAGTAGACATGATAGTGGAAGTTTCCTAACAACAATAAGTGATAAAATAAAGTTAATCGACAGTATAGTACGCAATATCAAACAAAAACCAGCCTAATCGTAAAGATAATGCGCAAAAAGTCATTTGCCTTATCTTTTGATGGCTTACTTCATAATACAGAACTTGATATATGACTAATTTTTAGTTGATGGTCACTTGTGAGACCGCGCGTAGAAGCACTGCATTACCCGTAGATAACGTCAGTGTGACCCGCGATGAGGTGACAAATGAAACTTTTTGACCGTCTTTTACCCAGCTTTCATTGGTGGTGACATTGGCTTTAGCTTGGTCGCCCGTAATCACAATGTTATCCACCGTAATATCGTAGCGATAGTTTGACGTATCACGCCAGCTTCTTTGCAGTAGTTGCAGATAAGCGTCTTTATCAAGGCTGGTGGTTTTGCCTTTTCTGGACATCGAAATCAGCGCATCATCTGACACCAAGCGCGCCACTTGGTTGGAGTTTTGGCTATTGGCAGCTGACTTCATAGCAGCCGCATAGTTTTGTACCAGCGCATTGCTCATGGTCGCCGCTTGCGCGCTGATACTGATAGCGCTAGCAGCGGCCACTACCGCTGTCACGCCAGCACTTTTTATCAATAGAGCAATTAGCCCTTTTCCCCATAGTCGTTTCATGATATTCCTTAGTAATACTATTATCATTATCGTCGTGTGTCGTTAAAGCCAAATAATATTATGGCTATAGATTATGGTCATATATTGACTTAAGACCTAAATCTATCAGGCGCTTATAATTCTTTTGTGTTTAAGGCTATTTGTGTGTAAAACTTAGGTTAATTAACGACACATTGTTATGTTAGTTTTAGCCTATCACTCAATTCTCACAGCCATGTGACACCCTGTGTGATTATTGCGAATCTCACGCAAAACAATGCTGTGCATTTATCTGCTTAATCCAATCTTTAATGACCATTTTTCTCATGCTTATGTTCATTATGACCGTCTTCATAACTTTCATCATCGCTGAGCTTCATGCCTAAACGCTCAACGCGTCTGTCCATCATCTGCCGAGCCAAAGCTTGCATGTCTTCGACGCGATCTATCTCATCGACAATTTCAAGCCCTAATAAAGTTTCAAACACATCTTCTAAAGTCACCAGTCCTTTAACTTCGCCGTACTCACCGACGGTAATAGCAATATGAATACGGTTTTTTAGCATCAGCTCTAATAAATCAAACAGTTTCATCTTTGAAAATACAAAAGTAATATCGCGTTTAAACTGGGTCAATGGTTTATGAGCGGCATGGTTAAATTTTGCCAAAAGCATGTCGGTTTTTAAGACAAAACCGGTGATGTTGTCCAAATCGCCATCATAAATTGGCAAACGCGAAAAGGTCAGTTTTGGCCGATCAACCAATAAATCAGCGACGGTTTTATGCTCTTCAAATGCAAGCATCACCGAACGCGGGGTCATGATATCTTCAACTTTAATCGCCCCAAATGCCAATAGATTACGAATAATACGTGACTCTAATGGATCAATCTGTCCTGATTCTTCGCCGATGCTGGCGAGTGCCGCAAATTCACGGCGGCTAAACGCTTGCGGCTCTTTACCGCGTACCAGCAGTTTGGTTAATTTTTCTGAGAACCAAATCAAAGGATAGAGCAGCAAAATAATACCGCGAACAAAATAAGCAACCATGCCGCCCAATTGACGCCAATAGATAGTGCCTAGGGTTTTTGGCATGATTTCGGATAAAAACAAAATAGCCAAGGTCATGAACGCCGAAAACAGACCAAACCAAGCGCTACCAAAGACAATCGTCGCCTGCGCACCCGCCCCAATCGAGCCTAAAGTATGCGCCACGGTATTTAACGTTAAGATAGCTGCCAACGACTGATCGATATTATCGACCTTTAGGCGTTTTAGCATGTTGGATTTTTTTGGGTTCGTTTCCTGCAAGTCAGCAATATACGACGGCGTCATGCTGAGGAGTGCCGCCTCGGCGAGCGAACAAATGAACGAGATGCCAATGGCAATGAGCACAAATAAAATAAGCAGTAGCACGCTACTAGCAGTAGGATTTGCTACCTCACCCGCTGCCCAAACCGCTTGTGGTAGCAAAGAGGTTAGCAATAGAATAAACGCCGAAAACGATTTGCTATTAAATCTGGTCACATAAGAGCGACCATTGCCAGCCATCGTCGGGGGAGGTTCAGCAGAAGCGTCTTTGCGGCAAGCGCGCGGACGGTATAAGCGAGGTAAAGACATAAAAAAGGTAAACAAGTTAGGTAACCTAAACAAAGAAGAAAAAGGAAATCACAATATATCATGCGCAAGCGCCAGCAGATAGAAAATAATAGCCGATAAATGCGAATGCTTTTCTACCCAATCATTAAAAACGCGCTTACATACCTTTATTATACAGCCATTTGGTCTATGATAAGAGCTTGTTTAATATCAATGTTAATAATAGCATTTCGCAATAAATCACCATACTTATCAGTTGCTTATAAATTTATGCCCACGAAATTTTAAACGTATAAAGTTAATATAAATTTACCGTAGCTTTATGTTAACTTAACATTTGGCTTTTTTGTCTGCTCAGTAATTTATCTTTACATCCTTTATAATAAGAAAACGCCCACCATTATAAAGGTCATGGTTAGTCCGTGAGTTTTAACAAAAACGCCCCCAGCCTATGATTAACAGTTACCAAGCCTGAGATTTTTTGTTACTATGCGTGTAAATTTATTCTTATCTATGACTTACTGAGAGAAATTATGAGCTTATTCATTCAAGCGGCCCATGCGGCACCAGAAACTGCCGGCGCTGCGTCAATGTTTGGTCAAATCTTGTTGCCGGTTGCCTTTTTTGCCATTTTTTACTTTTTGGTGATTCGCCCACAGTCTAAGCGTACCAAAGAGCACCGCGCGATGGTCAACGCCTTGACCGTTGGCAGCGAAATCATTTTTGCTGGCGGTCTTATGGGTCGTATCAAGGCATTGGAAGGCGATTATGCGGTTGTGAGCTTAAACAACCATACCGATGTTAAAGTGCAACGTGCGTCCGTGATTTCAGTATTGCCGGCTGGCACCATTGAAAGCGTTTAATTGTCATTTAGAAATTCAATAATTGACAAACTTTTATTGAGCTTAATTGCTGCTAGATATCAATTATTGGTTGTAATGACTGTAAAATGACCGTACATTATTTACGGTCATTTTTCGCTTTACTGTTTACGCTTAACCGTTTTTTGCTTTACTATCATCGCGGATGATCGCAGTGGTGCAGAATTTAGTACGACTACTAACACACAATAGTAGCTCTCCATTTAATCACCTGCCATTGTTATCGCTAACTTCCCATCTGCTAACTTGTGGCCTGCGTCGCCAGTAGTTTATCAACTTAAAGAAGTGATTATGCAATATCCCGCTTGGAAATACTTACTCATCGCCGTCGTGCTTATCATTGCCGGTCTATATGCGGCCCCTAACCTCTATCCTGATGAACCTGCCGTACAGATTACCAGTGCCGCAGCAGGTACACAGCTATCTGAAGGTATTTTGACCCAGTCTAAAAGCTTACTTGAAGAGGCTGGCATCAATAATCATGATGGTACCTTTGAGGGCAACAGCGCGCTGGTGCGTCTCGATAATCCAGTCGATCAGCTAAAAGCTCAGGAAGTGCTGCGTCAGAATTTGGGCGAGGACTATGTGGTCGCACTAAACTTGGCACAAACGACCCCAGAGTGGTTGCGTGATATCGGTGCAAAACCGATGAAACTCGGGCTTGATTTGCGCGGCGGTGTACGTTTTGTACTAGAAGTGGATATGGATAAAGCGCTCGAGCAGCGTTTGACCAGTGCCAGTCGTGATATGCGCCGTGACTTACGTGCTGAGCGTATTGCGGTAAAAGGTATCAAAACCGAAAAACGTGGCGTGGTGCTGCATTTCGCTGATACCGATACCCGTAACCGTGCGCAAAACATCTTACAAGGCTCGATGGGTAATACTTTCACGCTACAGTCTTCGATTGATGAGCAGGGCCCTGCGCTGATTTTAGCGTATAACGATGCCACCTTAGATGAAATCAATAGCTACGCGGTCAACCAAAACTTGACCACCCTACGCAATCGTATTGCTGAGCTTGGCGTGACTGAAGCTTTGGTACAATCGCAAGGTGCTAGCCGTATCGTCGTTGAACTTCCAGGCGTACAAGATACCGCTGAGGCAAAACGTGTCCTTGGTCGTACGGCTAACCTTGAGTTCCGTATGGTTGCTGAAGGTGCTGAAAACTATATAGGCGGTATTCCGCCTGCTGGCACTGAAGCGTTCCCCTTTGAAACACTCGATGGTCCGCCAGTATTGCTTGAGCGTCAAGCGATTGTCACCGGTGATAAAGTCACCAATGCTCAGACAGGCATCGATGAAAATGGCTCGCCTGAAGTCAGCATTACCCTAGATAGTGCTGGTGGCAAGCTCATGCAAAACGCTACCCGTACTGCTGTCGGTAAACAAATGGCGGTGCTGTTTATTGAGAATAAACAACGTATCGCTTATAAAGAAGACCCAGCGACTGGTGAGACGGTTGAAGTACGTACACCGTATGCAGAAACCAAAGTCATTAACCGTGCCAATATCCAAGCGGTACTGGGCTCGTCATTCCGTATTACTGGACTTGACAGTAGCGCTGAAGCGGCTGAGCTTGCCCTTTTACTACGTTCAGGGGCGCTAGCAGCACCGATGTATTTCGTGGAAGAGCGTACGATTGGTCCATCACTCGGTCAAGAAAATATCGAAAAAGGCTTATTCTCTACCCAAGTGGGTTATCTATTAGTTTTCGCCTTTATGATTGTTTTCTATCGCTTATTTGGCGTCATTGCCAACGTGGCCCTAGCAATTAACGTCATTATTATCATTGCTATCATGTCAATCTTAGGCTCATCACTCACCCTACCGGGTATTGCTGGTATTGTCTTGACCATTGGTATGGCGGTCGATGCCAACGTGCTGATCTTTGAGCGGATACGTGAGGAGCTGGCAAATGGTGTCCGGCCAAAATCCGCCATCGTCGCAGGTTTTGACCGTGCTTTTAGTAGTATTTTCGATGCCAATATCACAACCTTACTGGTCGCCTTTATTTTATTTGCGATAGGTACGGGTCCGATTAAAGGCTTTGCGATTACCCTCGCGATTGGTATTGTCAGCTCGCTATTTACCGCCATTTTGGTGACGCGTGCGCTGATACAAATTGCTTACGGCAAGCGCAAATCTATCAAACGTCTGAGCATCGGTTAGGAGAAAACTATGGCTATCGATAATAACAATCCGCTAGAACAAGAAAATAACCCAGATCGAAATGGCTCAAACGGTGAAGCAAATACTACTGGTACGCGCCGCCGTAAAAAACCGCGCCGTGATGGCAAAGGCAGTAATACGCAAGCTAATAATCCTAGAACCTCTAAATTGACCGGTTCAAAAACCCGCCGCGGTGGGAAAGAAAATCAAGCCTTGGCGACCCAAGCATCTGGTAACACAGCAGCGGTTGATCCTAATTTGATATTAGGTGGTTCTGCCGAAGATGCCGCTGCTTACGCAGAAGGTGGTATCAAAGCCATTGGCGATCAACGTATCATCCCATTTATGAAGTTAGAAAAGCCGATGGCACTTCTATCGCTTCTGATGGTGATTGGCAGTATTATCGCCATCGCCGTTAATGGTCTAAATCTAGGTCTTGATTTTACCGGCGGGGTGTCAGCGGATGTGCGTTATGAGCAGCCTGTTGAGCAAGTCGACGTGGTAAACGCGCTAGCTGATAATGGGTTTGACGATGCGGTCGTACAGTATCTAGGTACGCGCCAAGAGCTTTTAGTGCGCTTGCCGCCTCAATCAGATAACGTCGATGGACTGAACGCCAGCCTGAGTAAAGCATTGGCACTGCCTAATAATAACGTTGAAATCAGTAACGTTAATATTATCGGTAGCCAAGTCGGTAACGAAATCTACTTAAACTCGGTTATGGCATTGGCATTGGCATTGGCTTGTATGCTTGGCTATGTTGCCCTACGTTTCCAGTTTAAGCTAGCGCTTGGCGCAGTACTGTCGCTATTCCATGATGCGGTGGTGACCATCGGGGTGTTTGCCTTATTTGGCTTTCCGTTTGATTTAACTGTCCTAGCTGCTGTACTGGCGTTGATTGGTTACTCGCTGAACGATACGATCGTCGTTTATGACCGTATCCGCGAAAACTTCCGCCGCGTGCGTGGTATCACGCCGCGTCAAACGATTGATTTGTCATTAACAGAGACGCTGCGCCGTACGATTATGACCATCTCAACAGTATTGCTGGTAGTGCTAGCGATGTTATTCTTAGGCGGTGATGGTCTATACTGGTTCTCAGTGGCGCTGTTTATTGGTTTACTTGCGGGTACTTATTCTTCAACTTATATCGCAAGCTCTATTCCTTTAAGAATGGGCTTATCACGTGACGACTTTATCGTCAAAGTAAAACCTGAGTTTGAAGAAGAAATCGTCACGTTTAATGATCCAAAAATGTATGAGCAAGACTAACGCTTGTATAAAAGCCAATCACTAGACTTTTAGTTGTTTAGCAAACGTTATCACGATAAAAGCACCTAAACTCTAGGTGCTTTTGTCTTTATACTATTTTTATCCATCTTTTAATACTATTCGATAAGTCATCACTAAACTTTTCTGTCTTATTATATGGTTATATAAGCGACTAAGCTATGTCATCTACCCTGCCGCCAAGTGCTATGCCGCCTATTGATACTCGCTATGCGCGTATCATCGCGATTGCCTTACCTGTATTATTGGCTAACCTTGCGATGCCACTACAAAGCGTCATTGATACAGCGATTGTCGGTAATATGAATGACACTGCCAAGCTTGCTGGCATGGGTTTGGCTATTCAGCTGCTGTCTTTGATATTAGTCAGCTTTAACTTTTTGCAATACGCGTCATCTGGACTGTCCGCACAAGCACTCGGTCAACTTGCTAATAATAGCCCTTCTAAGCAAACGCAATCGCCGCTGCTATCAATTTTGCAGCGGGCTTTGTTACTTGCTTTTATGATAGGCGCGGTATTACTTATTGCAAAACCTTGGCTCATTGATTTTGGCTTGCAAGCACTCTCCGCCAATCCTGATAGCGGTCGTGCAGCCAAAAAGTATTTGGACGTCCGTTTTTGGGGCGTTATCGCAGAGCTGATGAATTTTGCCTTTATCGGCTGGTTTGCCGGTCAAGGCAAAACCCGCTATATGCTTTATCAGCAAGGCTTTATCGCCCTGCTTAATATTATTCTGACCTTGTTTTTTGTTTATGTGCTGCAGATGGGCTTGGTTGGGGTAGCATTAGGCACGACCATTGCCTTTTGGCTTGGGGTGGTCTTAGCATTGTGGCTCAGCCGTCGACATCTACAAATCTCTTGGCGCGCGTTATTTAATGCTAATAAAGACCACTTTACCAAACATAAAATGCTTAGGCTATTTTCATTAAATAAAGACATTTTTATCCGTACGCTTATTTTAACCCTAAGCTTTGCTTGGATTACCCGACTGTCGGCCCAAAGCGGCGATGTCATTTTGGCCGCCAATGCTATTTTATTGCAGGTATTAAGCATCTCAGCCTTTGCCCTTGACGGCGTGGCGGTATCGGCAGAAACCTTAAGCGGACAAGCAGCAGGACGACGCGATTGGCCACGTTTTCGCATTATCGTCAAACGCACAGGCGTGGTCAGTTACGGCCTTGCCATGATGCTAAGCGCGATTTGGTGGCTTGCAATGCCAACTTATTTGGATTTTATGACCAATATTGAACCCGTCTTTGCGCTGGCTTATGACTATCATCTTTATGCGGTACTACTGCCACTTGTTGGCGTTGGCGCTTATTGGCTCGATGGAATATTTTTTGGTTTAACGGCTGGTAGCGTCATTCGTAATGCCGCGCTGATATTGGCGCTTATCTTTTT
>ENA-ORXC01001995-ORXC01001995.1-marine-metagenome-genome-assembly--contig:-NODE-1995-length-11444-cov-5.190112_pt1 | contig 11444 bp, 23 predicted proteins | sample MGYA00237865_ERZ511478 | MGnify/ENA metagenome assembly ERZ511478 | reverse complement strand
CCGACGGCCCGCGCGCCGGCCCCCCCCGCACGTGGCACCATGACGCCAAAGGAGTCGGCCGCTCCCGCTCATGCCCCCCTTGAGGACGTCGAGGACACCTTCGACACGCTGTAGGAGGCCCTCAAGTACATGGCGGCCCAGACGAATAGGACCTTTTCGTCGACGCGGTCGCCGTGCCACCGCTCGCGGCGCTGGCACAAGAAATGGCATGTGCAGCTCAAGCTGAGCACCGAGCAGGAGGACAATACGGTCTCCGTGAATTAGGCCTTCAGTGTCAACAACGTGGCCCTGGGCGTGGAGCAGATGAGGCAGCTGGTCGAGCGCAAGTATGGCTTGAAGGTGTCCCGGCAGTGGGTCTGCCGTTTCGTCGGCCTCCATCGTCGACAGCTGAGCAAGCGCACGTGTAAGGTACTGGCGGACAAACGGGCGCGGTGGGTGGTATTTGTTGACGTCGTCGACGTGTGCACAAAGCTGGAGGCCTTCATGGCTCACTAGAAGCTCCCGCAAGACGCCATCGTCAGCTATGACGAGGCCAGGGTTGTGCAGAAGGGCTACAAGCTGTTTCTGCGTCGGATTGAGGCAGTGAGCAAGGAACGGGACAACGTACGGTCCACCCGGCACCAGGTGGTGGTCTCCCTGCTCACCTTCGTGGCTGCGGACGGACCGGTGTTGCTGAGTGTGTACATCTTGAAGGGGTGGTTTGGGGAAGGCGGCCAGGCGACCGTGAACGCTTCTTTGGAGAAGGCTTTACGCGTCACACGCGGGCCGTGGCCGCGTTACTTCGTCTGGAATGACTCGGGCTACCTCGACGCGGACATCTTCAAGTCGGTTGTGGTAAGGGTCGCCGATGACTTCCATGCCATGTACCCAGGGCTGTCCTCCCTCCTTTCAGGATACCACGTCGCCCCCCAGCGCCGCGCTGACACTTTCTAGTTTGCGTTCGGGCTCAGCCTGTTCCTTTCCTCCTTGGAAAATCACATGTCTCATATCACGCAGCCGCGCGATGAGGCACCCTTTGCTACGCTGCAGATAGACAGGATGCGCCGTAACGAGGCGGCGGTCATGGACGGGATGCTGACCAACAAGGATTTCCGGGACTCCCTGCTGATGGTCTGTTACGAGGCGGAGCTCCGCGCCGTCTTTCGCCACATCATTCCCGGCGCCGTCCGTCGGCGGGGACTCTCGCCCTTCAACACGGAACTGATGACAGCCAACGTCCGTGCCAATTTGTGAGTGGTCGCGACTGACAAGACGGCCGTCGATGCCGCGCGTCACGCGGCGTCTGAGGTCATTCAGGCAGCGCAGGCGCGGGTCAAAGCGGCCAAGGTCGGGTCTGCGGGTGGAAAGGCGACCGTCAAGCGGGGTGTCATCCACTCCCCCTTCCTACTCTTGCATCAGCAGCGAAAGGCCGACTAGGAGGCGGCCACGGAGGAGGCGGCCAAGGTCGTTCGCCGCGAGGGGCGCGAGAAGAAGAAAGAGGACAACGAGACAGATCCGACATTTGGCTCAGCCCAGCGCCAAACCCCTGCCGCAGACTGTTGTACTTGGCGTCCCTGAGGCAAATGGCTGGAAACAGCCCAGGGGACTCTGCCGCAGGTAGCAGAAGGCAGGGAGAGCGCGATAATAGGGTGCGGTGGACGGCGAGCGCCGAGGATGTGGGGCCCGACGCACCCAGGCGACGCACGACCGCCTGCCGCCGAATCTGCTGGATGCGCTGCACCACCCGCTTGCGGGTCCCTGGGTGTCGTACGTACGTACTGGCACACCCGTTCCAGTGCTTGACCGTAAATGTGGAGGGAAGTGTTCCTGCTAATGTAGCAGATACCGCAGCTTCGACACCCAATTCGGCTAAGTCGGCAGCCGACCGAGCCGCTCGAACGAACTCCGAAAAACGATGCGCCATGGATGTCCGCACCGTCTCTCCCGCGACGGCGGTAGTCGCCCATGGGTTTACACCCGTCCCACCCCTCCGCAGCGCGAGTGGCTGCCCCCCACCAGCCGACACGATGGGGGCAGGGGGGGGGCCGGGGCCATCGTCTTGTTCCCGTTGCCCGCTGGCCTCAACGCCACCCGACGGCGTGGGCCTAGAGCCGGTGACGACTGGATTTGCCTCCACAAATGGAGATCCCAGCAGCATGGTGCGATCGTTGACTGCGTGGCGGTCAGCCGTCACGACAATGTCGGCAGACTGGTGGTGGTGGCGATGCGAGCCGGCCGCCTCCATCCGACGGTTTACCGACCAATCATCTCCGGCGCGTTGCCCGTCCGCCGCCACTTGGGCCCATCTCGTTGCTCTTGGAATTCAAGGCGGGTGCCATGGGTCGAACAGAAGCAGGCCCACGAGATCTAGCGGGTGCGTCTGTTGGGGCCGGACCGACCACGTCGTTCATACCGGCCCGCTGGCTCGAGCCAGCGGGCGCAGCAAGGCGGGATACGTGGGTGGCCTGCAGGACGCCTGCGTCCCAAGACGCGCGGTCACCCATCCCCACCACGACGTGGGGCGCGTGGCGAGTGGTGAGGGGAGGTTGACCTCGCATTGTCTCGCAAAAAAGCCACAGGCACAATGTGGAGCCGGGGGGAGGGGGGTGGGGGTGAAGGTACTCTACAGATGGCCTCCAAGGAGCGCGTGGGGCAGGGTGATGGTGGTTACACCACACTGGAAGAGGTCTTGGGTTGACGATGCAGGGTGGGGTTGAGACGGCCAAGTGTCTGCGACTGCGGGGGCCTCTGCGGCCATTCCATTTCAGTGTGAATCGTCGCTGATCACCACTCCGCAGACGGGCAATTTTCACCACAATTCTTCGTTTTTTAATACGGCTGTGTAAAGCAGATCCATCTGAGTGCGCACCGCTAAATAGGCGTGAGATGCCAGGACACGCAGGGCGCCGGTGCTCATTCCGTGATCTTACACTTCGACCGTCGATGTCCGGAGCACCCGCTCGCTTGTTGACAACAGTGTGTCCATCCCCGCCACTGGCCTCATCTATCTCCGAGCCCCACGTTCCGCGAAAACCGTCTGCCGCTCGCTGTCGCATTACGCGGCCCCAGTCCGCGCCCCTTTACTGGCCCGGATATCTGTGGGGCGCCGGGCGACGCGGATGAAGTGTCATGCCCCGGTTCGGACAGGTGGCGCTGTCCTTGCTGTTTGGGATCTTGATTGATTGTGGGTCGTTTGCATTTGCATTCAATTGCTTGAATTATCTGCTTTAAAGTAGCGGGGTCCACTGGTATGGATCCCCAGATCTCCCCTTGCGGGGGCTATTGTGTGGGATTTGGAGCCATTTGGGCCCGCTTGCTCGGATAGCTTAAGGGGACAGCGGGATGCCCGTGGCCCGGCTTCCCCACAAGAGAGTAACTGCGTTCTCACGACCTTCCTCCCTCTTTGCGCCTTTGGGTGTTTTCCTAGGTGACCGTGTCACCGGGAGAGAGTAGAGCAAGGGTGTGCGGGCGGGTTCCCTCAGCTGGGCAGGTGTCCCTATCTGTTTCTGTGGGCTGGGGTGACACGGAGTTTTATGCGACACTCGCCCCCTCCAATCCCCGCACTCTCACGGGCCTGTGTCGTGCACCATCATGAATTCTGTCGAGACCCGCCAGCACCTTGTGCGGACGGTACGTGAGTGGGTCCGCGGCATCGCGGCCGCTGCTCAGGACCTCAAAACCCCGGTGAGGTCGACAACTATCTTTTGGATTTTCTTCGTGACACCGGCGACGACTATCACTATGACCCTGCTATGTGGAACCGCCACCGCGACAACCTCACGGACGACCCGCAGCTGGGTGAGGCGGCGCGGATGACTTTGGAGGAGCAGCCTGAGCTGTTCTTACACGAGATTGTCGACACCGTTAATGGAATTTCTGCTCAGGAGATGAGGCCGTCGTGTTGTCACGCGCGACGGTGGCTCGGATGCTGATCCGCCATGGGTACACCCGCAAGGTGATTTTGCGCGCCATTTCTACTCGCAACAAGGTGAGTTGGGCTGTTTGGGTGTCGGCCCAGTCTCAGACTCCGCTGGGCTACAGCGTCTACGTGCATGAGACGCATCGTATGGGATGAGCGGCGAAACGGCGTTGGGCGTGGTCCCTGTGAGCGCCGAGGGCGGAGCTGTATGTTGCGTCGTCTTCTGGGTTCCGAAAAGCATCTCTGCGGCTATGGAGAACGATAATGTCTTTAGCTGGGCCGTCACGCGACCCTCTCCCGGGGAAACAACAGTCGACTGTTCTTTTTCATGCCCAGCTTTGTTTCGCCTCGCATGAGGTCCGTGGAGCCGGGGAGCGAGTCGGATGACCAGCCTGGCAGATGCGTGCTTGTATTGGAAAATTACTTCTCCAGGAAGGGGTAGCTTTGGCAAGTGTCACGGCGGCGTGTTTCGTAGCTCTGCTTCTCCCAGCGTACTCCACAGACTTCAATCCCATTGAAGATGTATTCCGGGATGAAGTAGCTGGCTACTCTGCTGGTGCTGCCGAGATTTGTCAACCTCTTGGCCTATGATCAATATCACATCCGTGCTTAAACCCATCAGCGGCGAAATGTGCCACGGATTCGTCCATGCCGCTATACTCCGGTACAATGTGTACGTACCGTCCGGCAAGAAAGGAAATGAAATCCTGAGCACAGTGAGGCAAGAGACGGACCGATCAACACCACATCCTCAAACAGCCTGAACGGCGGCACAACCCGGCACTATCCCATCGCGCGCGCCAGCACGCCACCCTTGTTTCCGCCGCCATCACAGACGCCGACCCTCCGCACGCCTCATACTCGTCGACTTCGACGGCGGAGGCGGCAGAAGCGCGGCCGCCGCCCACCAGGCTGCGCCTCCCAGATTCCCGCCGCTGCGCGCTCCAGCACTCCTCCCTTGTTGCCACCGCAGTGGGCGGCTCCGCCAGGCCAGGTGCCTCTGCAGCGACAGCATTGAAGGCGTTGGCGGGAAAAAAGCATTCTCTCTTCGGCGGCGCCGCGTCTCCGTAGCGGTGGCCATGCGCCAGTGCCCGACCCGCCGCGTCACCTGGCCCCCTTCCGCAGCGAGCACCAACACGCCACCCTTGTTGTCTCCGTTTTAGTCGCCGGCGCACCGTCGTGTTCCTACTTGGCGTCGAAATCGGCTTCGGCGGCGGCAGAATAACGGCGACCTCCCACACTGTTCCGCCATTCTGAACCCCGACCGCGCGAGCCAGAACTCCACCCTAATATACGACGTCGATGCCACCGCCACTCCGCCCCGCGCCTCCTCGGCCACGGCATCCACGGCGGTGGAGTGAAATGGGGCCCGCCTCGGTGCGGGGCAGCACCGGGAGGTCAGCGGCACTGCTCGCACGCTCACCCCGGCTCACAACCCGGAACGCCGCCACAAGGTGCGTCAACACGCCATTGTCGTCTCAACCGCCTTCGCCACTTTCGCTTAGACACGCTTCTTGTTGACCTCTGTATTAGCCTCGGCGGCGCAACGAGCTCGACAGCCCTGCAGCGCCGCCGCGTCGCCGGGGAAGCGGCCATCCACCGCCGCCTGGGCCTCCGCGCTACCCAGATACCCTTGGCATCGTGCGCCATCACACCGCCCTTGTGTCCACGGCGGTCGATGCAGGCGCCCCTCCGCGCCCCTCGGCAAGGCCCGCGTCGTCTAAGTGAACGGAAGTGTGGCTTGAGCCGTGTGCCTGGGCACATGTCGGACCGCTGTCTGATGAACTTAAAAAGCAGCGTTAGGTGCGTATGCAAAAAGCGGACGTGATCGCGTTGCACGGCGATGCACGATATCTGAAAAAAAGCGGGTCACAATTCCAACAACATGGAAAAGAAGATGGAGGCCCAAGCGATACTTTATTCTTCCGCCTTAAGCACAAAATAAGGACAAAAATGAGCGCTTGCCTTTGATTATCAAGAGCCCCTCACGGACGGTGAGCGCTCGCCACGAGGCGGTGAGCGGACACGAACGGACGCTGTCGGCCATGGCTTCACAGAACGACGAAGGGTTCCGCGCGCGCGCGGCACAGTCCGAGAGCACTGATCTGGCAGGATTAGGAGGGGCAGAGGCTCTGCAGTCGTTCGAACAGCTGCGGGCGTGGCGGCAGGGATGCAAGACGCCGGGGCTTCCAGGCAGGGTGCCCGAAGTCTGAGAGCGTACGCCTCCGAAGCGAGCGGCCGGCCCCTCTCAACCGATTTCACATAGGCCGGGGACGATGGAGTTGAACCGTCGCCGAGGAGCCTCCATTTAGGCCCTTGGGATTGACCTGCGCGACGCGCCCCAGTATCCCGCGAAGACCTATGTGTGCTAAAAATGTCGTTGGTTAGTGTAACCAGTAGATACCGACCGACCGTAGACACACAATAAGTGACCTTTATTGCCCAAAGGGCCAGGAAGGTGAACCTTTGTTCGTACGACCTCCGATGCGGAGCCTGGGGCTCCGACGACGGCGAGCCCCAGATCCATGGTGCTATTAGTAGTCAGACGGTAAAAAAGCGGGGTCGATCGACCAAGCCATCAAAAGTATGAAATAGACCAACAAAACCGAACCGATAAAGAAGGACAGACAAACAGGACGGAAGCAGCCTCGCAAAGAGCACACCACAAGTCACATCACTCCTCCGCATCAATAATGATGAGTCAGGGGGTCTACCGGTGGCTGAATCTATTTAGGACATACGCTAGATACCCCTGTAACGAGGTTCGAGCAGTGCCAGCGAGTGGGCGCAGATCGACCGATCTGCCACCGCAAACGCCAAAAGGGGATACCAACCAGAGTGCAACGATTGAAGATTGACGCGCGAAGAGTCGTTAAGGCGTTAAGCCGGCTGGTTGTGCCGGTGCCTGCAAAGGCTGCTCGGGGCAGACCACGACACTGTCGTGGGCGGCGCCCAAAGCGGGTGCCTGCTCGGTAGGGATTGTGTTTGGGCAAGTGGGGCCGATGCGGGCCGCAGAGAGGCGAGTGTCGTGAACACAGAGGGCACCCGCGGGCAGCGGGAACGCCAGGGGGCATCCTGAAAGGGTTGGCGGGGAGGGCCTGCGGCCGAGCCGAGGGAGGGGCCGATCCAAGAGCTTTAGGTCTTGTTGTGGGGGCGGCGCCGGGCTAGGGCTGAGGTTAGATGGCCAGGTGGTGTCGCCGAAATCGGTGTCCTTACCGTCGTGGTCGTCCCGATGAGTACCCGCCTGTCGCCCGAAGCCTTCCAGCTCTCGGTTGCATAGCTCAGTCGGGAAGGTAGTGGTGGCTTGCGCTTGCGCACTTGCGACCTTGCGTAACCATCCGGTCGTGTCCCGCCCGTCCAGAGACGAGGCGGTGGTTACTACCGCTTTTCCCTCGACGGGGGGGCTCGTTCCTGCGCATAAGGCCGGTGGCGTGACGGGGTCAGGCTCATAGCCACGGGGGAGTTGGGAGCCCGACTTCTTACTCAGCCCGTAGACCACAGATCACTTGGTGCTCAGAGGGCGGTGTTTCGGCGCGGCCGCCTTTGTTTTGTGTTGCCGCCCTATGTTTCTGGCGGCTCAGGCGCACAGCCAAGCTCACGTGTGCCGGCGGCGACCATGGTGCCAAGGCAGTTGACACTGCCAACGCGGCTGGCGCGGCATGCGCACACAGCGGCGCCGCCCATGATGAGAACGGGCCGGTGGGGTGGGGCCGATTGGAGAGCTTCGGGTCGTCGTCCCATCTATCAGACTCCCCGGGTCGAGACATCTTCGACGGCGGTGGCCATGTAGGACAGGTCTACCCCAAAGAGGGCGCGGACCAAGAGGCGGATGCGCTACTCCCCGAGAGATGGATTTCGTCCCCTGTGCGGCGGACGCTCTGTAGTCCGTCATGTGAGGGGACACGAAAGACCGTCCTGGTCATGAGCGACCATGTCCTTTGGGGCGCTGCTACTAACAACCGCCGGATGGCACTTCTGCGCTTCGAGCAAGGCCACTCGTGTAGCCCACACGGGTTTGTAGACGGTTTGGGGAGCCCGCCTGACGAGCACGTCGACGCCCTCGTGTGCGAGGTGCATGGGAACGCCGACTATGGAAAACAAGGCCACGCCCATTAGTTTCCAGAGGCCTTGACGTCTGCCAAAGAGATGGTCAGATACACACGGCCACTCCAGGACTTCCAAAAACGCTTGTATGCGCAAGTCTATTGTTCCCCGTCCGGAACATGGGGACATGCGATCTTGCTGCCAACAACCTTGGGCGTCTCCGCCGAGCTTGGCCGGAGGCCGTCTTCCTGTCGCGCCCAATTGCGAAAGAGCTCGCGGTGCCTCCCACTCAGGAGGCAGGGATGGAGGAATACCTCGACGGGCTCATCGAGACGACCAAAGAGGTGCAGGGAGACGTGGATGAGTAATTCACTCTCCATAAGGAGATGTTGACTTCACCGATTCGAGCTCCAAGTCACCCCGCCGCCCACCGGCGTGCTCAAGATGCGGATCTCCTTTCGGCCCGCGGGTTTCTTCCTCCCGCTTTGTGTGGTGGTGTACTTCGGGCTCCTCGTCATTAAGACGTGTATTGGTGGTTTCCCAAGTGCCCGCAGTGGTGGGTCAACTAGGGCATGTGGATGGAGATCCCTCATGCGCTGTCTTACATGGCTCATAAGCTTGTTAACTAGTATAGCGCCGTGTGGAAGGCGGTCAACGCCGAGTATTTGTACTTTTTGGCGCCCGGTCGGGTGCACGTCCTGATAATGGACAAATTCTCGACCTGGTCAGATGACGTGGTCATCCGGCGCATGGGGCAGCTCGACGACCATCTCATGGCCAACTGGACGCAGGGGCAGGATATGCTCGCCATGTTCCAAAACATTCGCAAGGCCCACGATGTGTTCCCGTGGGCGGTGGTCGTCAATGGGGTCATCCGACGCGGTGCGCAGACGCGCGCCGGGCGAAAGGCGCAAGTCCAATTGGACTCGAGTACGGAGTACGGGTCCATACTCAGCTACCCGTGCCGGTGCTTTGACTTTCGTCCGGCCTGTGTTGACGGCCTTGATTCGGAGGACAGTCCGGCGGCCGCGGTGGGCGTCGGCCGCGGAGGCTTCGTCCGTCGGGACGCGCGGGAGACAAGTGGGCCATCGCGCCGTGGGGCTTCCAGTATCCATCGTGGCTCGCTGCCTTTGGTGCGGGAGACACACGTTGCTTCGTCAGCCGGTGTCCGCAGGTGGTAGAGTCTTTAAGACGTTTGGACGTCCAACGAGGGCTTCGAGGCTGCCGCTGCGCTGTTTGGCGAAGGTCCCAGTCTTCGTAATGATGACCGTAGATTTACCCGGGCGGTGGTGGTTGCGGGCCTAGCCGCGAAGTCGCTCCGCCGGGCGGACGATCTGGTAAGGCAGTTCCCGACGCCCATGGGTATTTCTGGGATGAATCTATGCCGGTCTCATCGCGTTCCGTGGGCTCAGCAGCAAATTGGGCATCGTCCCTAGACTTGTTCCGTCAAGAAGTAGAGCTTATACGCCGTGTTTCGGTGGTGCCTGCTTCGCCTGTGCGTTTTGACGCGGGCGATGTGTCCGGGCGCCGCGCTAGTCGCGAGGAAGACGCGAATGAGGAGGAGGCTCCGCGCAAGAAGCGCCGTCGTAGCTCCTCGGAGGAGGATGATGGCCGTGGGCCTGCCCGTATTTAAGGAGGCGCAGTCGAGGACCGTTGTGTTTGATTTGTCTCTTTATTGAGAATTTTTACTACCGGTTTCCAACGGAGGTGGCACTGTGGCGCTGTTTTTCACCTCGCCAGTCTATGGGTTGCTGTCTTGTCGACAAATAGGTTCTGCTTTTGAAGCTTTGTTCGCTTTTTCTCAAAGCGGAAGGCGACTAGCGCCCAATTGGTATCACTCTCCTGTCCGTTGGACACTGGAGGAAGCACCTCTCGCAATGCGCACGCTGCCGTAGCATCGGCGTACCAGTTGGTGCTTTCCCACTTTGATGCAATATGCGTGGCTTTAGTGCATTGATACATCAGGTCTTCCACTGATGTAGTGGGATCGTGGACTGGGGGCAGTAGTAGACCATTCGGCTCGGATGCGATCCCTTGCGCAACAGGCGGCGGAGGCGTGTTGGAGTCCTGTAAGGGCGGTGGACAGAGCCATGCAAGTGTATATGGGAAGTGCCACTCAGAAAGCTCGGCGTGACGCCGAAGGGCAAACCACGGCTTGTGGGAGACATGACGCGTGCGTTTCGGTGGCGTCAAATCCAGCAAGTTGGTAAAGTCTCCTGAGCTGAATTAGCAGGCGCGCCGGCGCGCTGCTGCCGCCGTGCAGTTGGCGCCGCGGCAGCGGACGTTGAAGAGGCGCGTGGCGGAGAGGCGGCGGCGACGACGGCGGCAACATCGGCGGCGCTGTGGCGCGTGCGGTGATGGGCTGGCTGAGGGTAGATTGATTTTATTTCCGTTGTCGATGCCCGCATGGACTACTCGAGGTCTTCTGGGACGTGCCTAGTGTACCGATGCATGTCGGCACGCATGAACGCACGGAACAACTTTCCAGAGATGTGTTCAAGCATGGCGTTGATAGTAAGCATAGGCAAAGCCTTGTACTGGTTCTGACAGAAGAAGCGACGCTGCCAGCTGCTCCCCACCAAGAAGACATCTTCAAATGGGTTGCAGTCGGGCGATTATGGTGGGAGAAGCAGAACCAAAACTTTTGGCTGCCCTCACGATCGCCAAAGCCACCACATCGTGAATGCGAGCACACATCTGTCAGGCTGGTCACCCCACTCGCTTCCCGCCTCCAAGGACCTCATGCGAGGAAACACAAAGTCGTTCAGACACAAAAAAAACTCAACGGCGGTTTGCGCCGTAGGGGGTCGTGTATTGAGCCAGTCCAGCAGACGATCTTTGGCCAGCCACGAAGAAGCTTGGCCGAACCCCAGCAGACGACGCAACGTACAAATCATCCCTAGCCCCTCGTAGAGACCAAGTCCACCGCCGCTGCGCCGCCCGGCCCACAAGATGTGCCTCATACACGTAGACGCGGCAGTCCAGCGGAATCTGAGACTGGGGCGCCACCCAGGCAACCCGATTCGCTTCCTTGCGAGTGGTAACGGCGCGTTCACACACCTTGTGGGTGTATCCATTGCAGGTCAGCACTCGACGCACCGTTGCGGGTGACACCACGACGGCCTCATCGACCTGGGCAGCAATCTCACTGACAGCGTCGGCCATCTCGTCTAAGAACTGCTCGGGCTGCTCCTCTACAGTCAACAGCACCGCCTCACGCAGCTGCGGGTCGTCCGTGAGGTTGTCGCGGTTGCGGTTCCACATAGCAGGTTCGTAGTGATACTCGTCGCCGGTGTCGCTAATATAAACCAAAAATAGAGTTGCCGACCGCACGGAGACATTGAGGTCGTAGGCAGCGGCCGTGACGCTGAGACCCTGATCACGAACCACGGTGCTCGCGCGTCTGTAGCGGTCGGGGGGTTCCGCGGCTGGAAGGGGCGCGGCCCCTCAGCTGTGGACAGCACACCCCCGGGGGCGGCCCCAAAATATCCCGATCCGGGCC
>ENA-ORXC01001994-ORXC01001994.1-marine-metagenome-genome-assembly--contig:-NODE-1994-length-11451-cov-32.459117_pt1 | contig 11451 bp, 4 predicted proteins | sample MGYA00237865_ERZ511478 | MGnify/ENA metagenome assembly ERZ511478 | reverse complement strand
TACACATCAGAAAAATTAATTGAGTTCCCTGGGCGTATATTTAAAGTTGAAGATATTTATGATTACTCAAAGAAAACTTTTAAAAAATCAGGGATTTCCAAAGCCAATATCACCACAAGAAATTTCCCCGATTCGGTTGAAAAAATCAGAAAAAAACTAGGCATTAAAGACGGTGGAAACGACTACCTATTCTGCACCACGAACATCGATGGAAAATTAATAATAATTTCTACTTTTCAACATTAAAAAACATCCAAAAAAACTCGTTTTGAAGTTTTCTATGTCCACACATTCATAAAAATTAGAATGTAAAATTCACTAACTACAACGTTGTAAATTATAAAATTATCTGTAGATATTTTCTTACATTTAACAATAAAAATGTTAAAAAAAGAACCTAATGATTTACAAATTATATCAACCCTAAATTATTGATAACCCAATAATTACGCCTATTAATACAATTAATTACAATAACAATAGCTTATATGAGTAATATTAACCTAATAAAATAATACAAACATACTTACGGTAATTCAAGTAAAATTGCTATTATTATACCGGATTTTGATTTTTTTAACATTTAATACTGCAACTAAAAAATTTAAATAATACAAAATCTACTTAATTAATTTAAACTAACAAACAACAAGGATTATGAATCAAAAACGTGATTACACGTTGATGAAATCTGGAAAAAGGTCTTCCTTTTTTAAATCTGGAATTTTATCGATGATCGTTTGCTTAGGCACCCAAATGGTACAAGCAAATGAAAACACAAGTGCTTCAAATAAAGTTGAAGTAAAAACAGTTCAATCTACTATTACGGGTACCGTTTTAGATGACACAGGCCAACCACTACCAGGAGCCAATGTTGTCGAAAAAGGTACAACGAATGGTACGCAAACAGATTTTGACGGTAATTATACCTTAAACGTATCTGATGGCGCAACTTTAGTATTTAGCTATATAGGGTTTAAAAGCACTGAGATAGCTGTAAATGGTCAATCAAGTGTGAATGCAACTTTAGCTGAAGATGCTGCTGCTCTAGACGAAGTTATTGTATTAGGGTATTCTCAACAAACAAGAGGTGATCTAACAGGCTCGGTAGCATCTGTAGATGTATCTGAAGCAACGAAAGCACCAGTTGTAAATGCTGCTTCTGCTTTACAAGGTCGTGTAAGTGGTGTAACTGTAGTACAGAATGCTACACCAGGTAGCCCACCAAAAATTAACATTCGTGGTTTTGGTACTAGTAACAATACCAACCCATTGTTTATTATTGATGGTCTACAAACAGATGACCCATTTGTATTAAACAGTATTAACCCGAACGACATTGATCAAATGAACGTCCTAAAAGATGGTGCAGCTGCTATATATGGTGCAAGAGCATCTAACGGGGTAGTAATTATTACAACTAAAGGTGGTGGTTATAATATGGACAAACCAATTGTATCTGTTGACACATACACTGGGTTTTCTACAGTAGCTAATACACCAGAACTTTTAAACGCACAACAATTAGGTGATGTCCTATACCAAAGTGCCATAAATGATGGTAATGCATTTAATCATCCTCAGTATGGTAACGGACGTTCTGCCGTTGTGCCTTCTTCATTAAATGGATACACAAGAGTTGTTTCTTACGACCCAATCGTTAGAGGTCCGGCTTCTGCAACTGTTAACCCTAATGGTACAGATTGGATTGATGCCATTACTAGAACTGCAGTTATACAAAGTGTTGCATTTTCTGTTTCGAACGGTGAAGAAAACAGTAAGTACAATCTCTCTGCAAACTATTTGAACAACCCTGGTAACCTTTTAGAAACAGATTATAAAATCGGACAAATTCGTTTAAATTCTGAATTTAAAATCGGAGATAAAGTACGCATCGGAGAACATTTTAGTGCCGCGTACAGTAATTCTAAAGGCGGCGGCGGTGCTCAATACGAAGAAGCGATAAGAAGTAGCCCGTTAATACCTTTATACGATGACAACGGTAATTTTGCAGGTACCGGAGCTCAAGGTACTGGAAACTCAAGAAGTCCGTTAGCTCAGTTAAAAAGACAAAGTGATAACTTTAATAAAACGATCAGAATCTTAGGAGATGTTTATTTATCCGCTCAACTAATGGAAGGTCTTACATTTAAAACCACCTTTGGCGGTACTTTAAACACTTTTAATACACGTGCTTTTACAGCCCTTGATCCTGAGCATAGCGAACCTCTAGGTACAAACGCACTATTTGAGCGTAATCAAGATGGTTATTCCTGGACATTTACCAATACCTTAAACTACAAGAAAACATTTGAGAATAGCAAAATCGATGCCTTAGTAGGTATTGAATCTGTAAAAGATGGTGTAAAAGGAAAGGTTGTTAGTCGTACTGGGTTCTTGTTCGAAACACCAGATTTCTACTTATTGAATAATGGTACAGGTGTACCTTTAGTAAATGAAGCCTTCGATTCTGCAACATCGCTTTATTCTTTATTTGGTTCTGCAACTTATTCTTATGGTGACAAATACTTTGTTACAGGTACATTGCGTAATGACACCTCTTCTCGTTTTACAGGAGACAACAAAAGTGATATTTTCCCTTCAATAAGTGCTGGTTGGGTAGTTAGTAAAGAAGATTTCATGTCTTCAGATTCAGCATTAAGTTGGTTTAAATTAAAAGGATCTTGGGGTCAATTAGGTAATCAGTCTTTACCGGCAAGTAACCCAACAAGCAATATTTCTTCATTAAATGAGCAATTTGGAAATTATGCAATTGACGGCAGTTCAATAGCAACAGGAGCTATATTAACTTCTGTAGGTAACCCTAATTTAAAATGGGAAACAAGTGAAGCAATCAATGCTGGTATTGAGTTAGGTTTTTTCGATGACAAGTTGAATTTAGATTTTGAATGGTTCAACATTAAAACCAAAGATTTAATTACTCAAGATAATAGTAAAATTAGCTCAACTGCTATTGATGCAGGTGCGCCATATGTAAATTTAGGTAATGTTGAAAATACAGGTTTTGACATCAATCTTCGTTACAAAGATGAAACTACCAGTGGTTTTAAATATGGTGTAGACATCAACTTCTCTCACTACAAAAATGAGGTTACTTCGTTAATAAGCGAATTTCAGGTTGGCAACGAAGGTTTCCGTGGTGGAGCCGTTTCTAGAACACAAGTAGGTCAACCTATATCTTCTTTCTTTGGTAGAGAAGTAATTGGTTTTACCGATCAAGGTAGATTTGAATATAGAGATGTTAATAATGATGGTGAAATTAATGATGATGATAGAACTTTTATTGGTTCTCCACACCCAGATTTCACTTACGGTGTAAACTTTAATTTAGGTTATAAATCTTTTGACTTATCTCTATTTTTACAAGGATCTCAAGGAAACGACATATACAACTACAATAAAATATTTACAGACTTTCCAACTTTTGTTGATGGTAACCGTAGCGTAAGAGTTTTAGATTCTTGGTCTCCAATAAATACTGACGCTACCCTACCAGCTTTAAGCAGTACAATTAACAATAGTGAAACGCAACCAAATTCTTATTTCGTTGAAGATGGTTCTTATTTACGCCTTAAGAATATTCAATTAGGCTATGCTTTCTCAGATAATATTGCCAACACATTAGGTTTAGATTCTTTTAGAGTTTACTTACAGGCAACTAACTTACTTACTATTACAGGTTATGAAGGATTCGATCCTGAAATCATATCAGATGTAACAGGTAACAACCTAACGTTAGGTGTAGATAGTCAGGTTGTACCGCAATCTAGAATACTTACACTAGGATTTAATTTAAAATTGTAAAAAAATGAAAAAGAAACTAATATATTTATTCTCACTTCTCGCAGTTTTAAGCGCTTGTAGTGATGATTTTACAGAGCAACCCGCAATTGGTGCTCTTAGTGACGCTGCCGTACAAAACGAAGATGGTGTAGAATTACTTTTAATAGGTGCATATTCTACATTAGATGGAATACGTAACAACTTATCTGGAAACGGTTTTGCCGCAAGTGGCGATAATTGGTGGTTCGATGTTTTAGCAGATGATGCACACAAAGGTAGTACTGACGGTGATCAAGCTGAACTTTTTGAAATGGAAACCTATAACTGGACTACAGGTAACCCTTATGTATTAGGAAAATGGTCTTCTACTTTTGCAGGTGTCAACCGTTCCAATGCTGTTATTGCATTAATAGCAACCATAGAAGACGCTGACTTAACAGGTAAACTTGCTGAAGCACGTTTTTTACGTGGTCATTTCAACTTTGAATTGCAAAGAATATACGGAAATGTACCATACATTTCTGAAGAGAACTATGCAAATACAGAGTTTAATCAACCTAATCCTGGTCCTATTTGGGAGCAGATAGAAGCAGACTTTCAATTCGCGATAGACAATTTACCTGCAACACAAGCACAATCAGGTAGACCGTCTTCTTGGGCTGCAAAAGCTTACTTGGGTAAAGTACTTTTACAACAAAGTAAATGGGCTCCTGCTCTTGACTTGTTTAAAGAAATAATCAATGATGGTCCTTATTCTTTAAACCCTGAATTTGTAGCTAATTTTGAAAGTACTGGAGAAAACAGTACTGAAGCAATATTTGCAATTCAATTTACTGCAGATGACGCAGTATCTTATAATGGAAATATCGGTGGTGTATTAAACTTCCCTAACCCAGGTCCTTTTGGATCATGTTGTGGTTTTTATCAACCAACCCAAGATTTAGTGAATGCTTTTCAAACTGATGCTGACACAGGTTTACCTTTATTAGACACTTTTAACGATGCGGGTAAAGACGTTGCAAATGATTATGGCAAAGAAGATGATGAGGATTTTACACCTCATACTGGACCTTTAGACCCAAGATTAGACTACACCGTAGGAAGAAGAGGTATTGATTATAACGGCTATGGAACTTTCCCTGGTCATTCATGGATTCGTGCAACCTTTTCCGATATTTCAGGTCCTTACTTACCTGCAAAAAATGTTTATCAATCAGGTGATACTGACAACCAAGGTACAGGTGCTTGGGGTCAGCAACATTCTGGTATCAATTATCATATTATTCGTTATGCCGATGTTTTATTAATGGGTGCCGAAGCAGCTGTAGAGACCAATGATTTAACTTCTGCTTTAACTTGGACAAATTTAGTTCGTAACAGAGCTAAGAATATGACTTATGTAAAAGATGAAACAGGTGAAGTTGATGCGGCTAACTATCAAATAGAGCCTTATACTTCTTTTGACACTCAAGATTTCGCAAGAAAAGCTGTTCGTCATGAACGTAGACTTGAGTTGGGTATGGAAGGACACCGTTTGTTCGATTTGAGAAGATGGGGCAACGCTGCAAGTGTAATGAACGAATACATTTCTAATGAAAGTCGTACTATACCAAACTTTGGTACTAAAGCTAATACGGTTGAAGCCAAACACGATATTTTGCCAATTCCGTTGAACGCAATTGATTTAAGTGGTGGAATTTTGCAACAGAATCCTGGCTATTAATAAAACAGAATAATAAAAAATTATACTAAAATAATTTAGATATGAAAACATTTCGAATATTAGGTGTCTCATTATCAATGCTAGCCTTAATTGGTTTTAGTTCATGTGATGATGACGATATTGATGGTAGCGACACCTTGGTCGGTCCAGGTACTGTCGACTCTAGAATTAATACTGTTGGTAATATTTCCAGTTTAAATGCTGCCATAGACGTAGCATCTGGTGACATTGCCACAACTTTAAACGGTACTGGTCCTTTTACCGTATTTGCACCAAACGACGCTGCATTTGAAACATTTGCAACACAAGTAGGTTTTGAAGCTAATGATGATGAATCGGCAGCGGCACAATTGTTGTCTGCGGCTGATGCAGATTTACTTGCTCAAATTTTAACCTATCATGTAGTTGCAGACAATATAGAAGCATCGGGCTTTTCGGACGGACAATCATTGACCACCGTTCAAGGAGGTACAATTTCAGTTGCTGTGGGTGAAGATGTTCAGCTTTTAGATGCCTCTGATTTACCAGAGACCAATCCTGTTTCTACAGTTACACAACCAAACTTCTATGCTGATAACGGTATAGTACACATCGTAGATAAAGTACTATTACCACAAGAAGCAATCGATGCTCTTGACTTTGACATAAGACCAACTTTGTTGGAGTGGGCAACCGGAACTGATGATTTGAGTTCATTGGCTGCAGCGGTCGTAAAAGCAGATTTGGCTGATGCAATTGCCGGCTTAGATACTGCTAGGGTATTGGCTCCTAGCAATGAAGCTTTTGAAAATCTTTTCGATGCTTTAGGTGATGACTATAACGAGCTTGATGATTTTGATAATTCTGCAGAAATAGAATTACTTGGTAAGATTCTGCTATATCACATTCTACCACCTGTAGATGGTTCTGTAGATTTGATGGCAGGAACATCAATGACTCTTTTACAGGATAATACGTTAGAAGTTGTAGATAATGCAGGTGCTTTTGAATTTGGCGATGTTACCGGCACCAATGCAACAATTATCACAGACGATACTGATGCTAAAAATGGTCGGGTAACTGTTATAGATAAAGTTCTCTTACCTCAAGCTGCATTGGATTTTCTTTCATTACTTGAATCTGATGATTTAGCAACTACCGTAGTAAATGCGCCATCTTTGAGTACTTTAGAAGAAGCTTTAATTGCTACTGACTTAGTTGATGTATTTGTTGACGCTACTAATATGGAAGATGAAGAGGCTACTAATTTTACATACTTTAGAAATGCAACAGTTTTCGCTCCTTCAAATGACGCCTTTGTAGCATTATTTGATGTATTAGGTCCTGATTATACTAGTATTGCTAGTTTTGATACTGAAGAAGAGTTGGAATTACTTACCAACATACTTTTATATCATGTTGTGGCAGGAAAAATTACTAGTGCAGATTTAGAAGCAGGTACACTAACAACGTTATCTGAGAAAGAATTAGAAGTGATCAGTGTTATTGGCTCAGATAACTTTACGATTGGTGATGCAACGAATGATGTCAATGCAAATATTACTACTCCAGATGTTTTAGCAAGAAACGGTGTGGCACATATTGTAGATAAAGTTCTACTACCACAAACGGCTGTAATTTTTATTGACAATTTAGATGACTAAAAAATCAATAAAATTCATATTTGGGTTACATTAAAAATAACCACTAAAGCAGGACATTAACATGTCCTGCTTTTTTATTTTATACGGTTGATAGAAATCCACCCTCCATTTATTATCATTAAAATATGTTTAAACTACCATATTGATTAATGGATTAAAAAACAAACAAGCATTACAATAAAAGCTAAAAGTAAATACCCTTTTGGCTATGATATTCTATTCAAAAATATTATTTTGGTAATTGATAAAATGATCGGATTTAGTTATCCAATTTTCTATTAATTATCATTTTTTTCAACTCTTACATTCAACTAACTCATCTCACTTTGTATACTTCTAAACTAACAACTACTTTTAAGCATAAGGCTGTAAGAACAATTCTAGCTATAACTTTAGTACTGTTTCTACTTAATGCCACTCATTGTAAAAAACAGAGCGATTCATTATTTGAAATTGTACCAAGTTCAGATTCAGGAATTGATTTCAATAACAAAATAGTTGAGACAGATAGTTTCAATATTTTAACAAGTGAATATATTTTCAACGGTGGTGGCGTAGCTATAGGAGATTTTAACAATGACCAAAAACCGGATATATTTTTTAGCGGAAATCAAGTTTCAAACAAGCTATATTTAAATGAAGGAAATTTTAAATTTAAAGATGTCTCCAAAGAATCTAAGATAGAAGCCCTAAATAAATGGAATACAGGAGTTGCCTTGGCAGATATAGACAATGACGGATTTTTAGATATTTACGTCTGTTCTGCAATGCTAAACAGTGAAGAGGAAAAGAAAAATTTACTATTTATACATCAAGGTTTAGATAACAATGGTGTACCATCCTTTAAAAATATGGCCAAAGAATATGGTCTTGAAGAATCAGGCAATAGTATGGGTGCATCTTTCATTGACTATAACAAAGATGGTCTTTTAGATTTATATGTTTTAAACAATGTGGATGTACATATATTACCATCTAATTTTAGAAAAAAAATTACCGACGGTTCTGCCCTAAGTAATGATAAGTTATATAAAAATAATGGTGACGGCACATTTACAGATGTTACGATAGAAGCAGGTATTACCATAGAAGGTTATGGTTTGGGTCTCTCTATAGCCGACCTAAATTATGACGGTTGGCCAGATATATATGTTAGTAATGATTACCTGTCAAATGATATTCTCTACATTAACAATCAAGACGGAACATTTACTAACAAGATAAAAGAGAATATTAAACACCAAAGTAAGTTTTCTATGGGTAATGATATTTCCGATTATAACAATGATGGTTATTTGGATATTATCACCTTAGATATGCTTGGTGAAACCAATGAAAGATTAAAAACAACATTAGCAGGAAACAAATACACAGAATATATTTTAAACGACCGTTTTGGCTATGAATACCAACATACCAGAAACATGTTACAAAAAGGTAATGGAAACAATGTGCCTTTTAGCGAAATAGGATTAATGGCAGGTGTATCTAAAACAGATTGGAGCTGGTCTCCCCTATTTGCTGATATGGACAATGATGGATATGAAGATTTACTAATTACAAATGGTTTTCCAAGAGATATTACGGACTTAGATTTTGGCGATTTCAAATTTAACGTTAGCAGATATTTAAGTCCCGCTCAAATTTTAGACTCTATCCCAAAAATAAAGATTCCTAATTACGCATATAAAAACAACACCAACAATCAGTTTACAGATGTTAGTGAGGATTGGGGTATTGGAATAGCATCATTTTCCAATGGTGCCGCATTTGCTGATTTAGATAATGATGGTGATTTGGATTATATTGTAAATAACATTAACGATGAAGCGTTGATTTTTCAAAACCAAACCGACCTAAAAGATGGTCAACATAATTACCTAAGTATAGACCTTAAAGATTCCCCTTCAAAATCGCAAAAAACAGGTGCGAAAATTATTTTAAGGTTTGATGATGATACATTTCAATATAAGGAACATCATACCTACAGAGGCTATATGTCTACCGTTGAAGACATCATGCATTTTGGTCTCGGCTCCAAAAAACAAATAACATCCATTGAAATACTATGGTCAGATAATAAGTTTCAAAAAATTTCTAATGTCAAAGCAAATCAAAGAATAATTCTAAATTATGAAGATGCAGTTTCAATAGTCTCAGATAAATTAAGTTTCCCACTAGTAGCCAAAAAAGAAAAAACAATTTTCAAAGAGGTTTCCAGTGATATAGGATTATCATATTTACATGAAGAAAAAGATATTGTAGATTATAATATTCAACGAACAATACCACATAAATTAACGCAAAATGGTCCAGTAACAGCTGTGGGAGATATGAATGGTGATGGTATTGAAGATTTTATTATTGGTAGTTCTTCAGGCAATTCACCTCAACTATTTTTTCAAAACGCTGAAGGTAAGTTCATGCAACAAAGTTTATTTGATGATGAAGAAAACAAGAAATATGAAGAGGAAAGCATTGCTTTATTCGATTTAGAAAACGATGGTGACTTAGACATGTACTTAGTTTCTGGTAGCAATGAATTTAATCTAGAAAGTATATACTACAATCATAGGTTATTAATTAATGATGGTCAAGGAAAATTTGATATTGCAACTGATCAAATGCCTACAATTAATGCAAGCGGCTCTATTGTTACCATCTCAGACTTTGACAAAGATGGGTTTATCGATTTGTTCATTGGCGGAAGAACTCCTTATTCAAAATACCCTAATACGGAAAAAAGCTTTTTATTAAAAAACCAAAATGGCATATTAAAAGATGTAACCAATAGTATGGTTCCTGATTTAAGTAACATAGGTATGGTTACAGATGCTGTTTGGGCAGATATTGATTTAGATGGAAATGATGATTTAATTGTTGTTGGTGAATTTATGCCTATCTCAATATTTAAAAATAACGGTACCAGTTTTAAAAAATTAGATAAAACTGGAATTGAAAAACTTTCCGGTTGGTGGGAAAGTATCATAAAAACCGACATAGATAATGATGGCGACATTGATTTCGTAGTTGGTAATTTAGGTATGAATAATTTTTATCAACCTTCAGCGGAAAGACCAGTAACCGTAGTCGCAAAAGATTTTGACAACAACGGCACTATAGACCCCGTAATGTTCGCATATTTCAAAGACAGCTTTGACAATCCCATCTACAAGGCATTTCCTGTAAATTTTTGGGGAGATTTAAATGGACAGAGTCCAATTTTCAGAGCAAAATACAACACATTTAAAGCATATTCCAAAGCAACTATTGCTACCTTATTTACAAATGAAGAATTAGAAGGGTCAACTAAATTAATTGGCAATTATGATAAAAGTATTATTATAGAAAATAATGGTGATGGTACATTTAAATATAGTCCACTACCTATAGAAGCTCAAGTTGCTCCCATAAACGGAATTACATCTTTGGATTACAACAATGATGGCTACCAAGATCTTTTATTAGTTGGAAATAATTTTGGAAATGAAGTTTTTATAGGAAGAAATGATGCCTTTAATGGTTTATTACTACAAAACGGCGGAAATGGTAAATTCAAATCTATTGAAACATCTAAAAGCGGATTTCTTGTGCCTGGAGATTCAAAAAGTATTATACAGGTGAACAGTAACCATAAAGAAAAGCCTTATTATATAGTTACTCAGAATAGAGATTCATTACGCGTATTCCAGAAAAACTAAGGGAAATTGGTCATTTCAACTCCTGATTTATAAACCAATCATACAAAGCTTCGGTTTCATACGCTTTTATCCATGCGTTGTGGCCTACGTTAGGGTATCTTGTGAAAATGACCTCATAGCCCATTTCCTTTAATTTGGCGACCATATTTTCAGATTCGGAAAAGGGAATGGACTTATCTTTCTCTCCATGGAAAACCCAAATCGGCATTTCGCGATTAATCCATGAAGCATATGGTAATGGTGCCATGCCACATACTACCGCCATAGCTGCAAAAGTATCTGGGTATTGAACCGCCAATTCCCATGCAGCTCCACCTCCTCTACTCAATCCCGTTAAATAAATTCGCTTTTTATCTATTCTATTATTATCTACAATTGAATCTAGCAATTGTTTAACCGCTCTAGTATTCCACCATTTTTTGGCATTCGGATTTTGAGGCGCCAGTATTAAAAAAGGAAACTTTTTGCCTTGAACTATTAATTTTGGAGGACCATTCCTCTTCACGGTAACCAAACTATCGCCCGATTCACCACCACCATGTAAAAACAAAAGAATAGGAAAATCTTTTTCAGGCTCTTC
>ENA-ORXC01001992-ORXC01001992.1-marine-metagenome-genome-assembly--contig:-NODE-1992-length-11452-cov-7.720879_pt1 | contig 11452 bp, 9 predicted proteins | sample MGYA00237865_ERZ511478 | MGnify/ENA metagenome assembly ERZ511478 | reverse complement strand
GCTACTGAATATTTAGAAAAGGAAAAGAAAATTCCTAGAGAAGTTTTAATTGATGCAATTGAAGCAGCTTTAATTACAGCATATAAGAAAAACTATGATAGTGCTAGAAACGTGAGAGTAGAGTTAAACATGGATGAAGGTACTTTCAAAGTTATAGCAAGAAAAGAAGTTGTTGAAGAAGTATTCGATGACAGAGAAGAAGTGGATATTAGTACAGCATTAGTTAAAAATCCAGCATATGAAATTGGTGACATTTACGAAGAAGACGTAACACCTCAAGATTTCGGACGCGTAGGTGCTCAAGCTGCAAAACAGGCTGTTATGCAACGCTTAAGAGATGCTGAAAGAGAAATTCTTTATGATGAATTTATCGACAAAGAAGAAGACATTTTAACAGGTGTTATTGATCGTGTTGATCATAGATATGTATACGTAAATTTAGGCCGTATTGAAGCAGTATTATCTGAGGCTGAAAGAAGTCCTAATGAAAGTTACATTCCAAATGAACGAATCAAAGTATTTGTCAATAAAGTTGAACAGACAACTAAAGGACCTCAAATTTATGTTTCAAGAAGCCATCCAGGTTTACTAAAACGTTTATTTGAACAAGAAGTACCTGAAATCTTTGACGGTACAGTTATTGTTAAATCTGTTGCACGTGAAGCTGGCGATCGCTCTAAAATCAGTGTTTATTCTGAAAATCCTGATATTGATGCAGTTGGTGCATGTGTAGGTTCTAAAGGTGCACGTGTAGAAGCGGTTGTTGAAGAACTAGGTGGAGAAAAAATTGATATCGTTCAATGGAATGAAGATCCTAAAGTATTTGTAAGAAATGCGTTAAGTCCATCACAAGTATTAGAAGTCATTGTTGATGAAGAAAATCAATCAACAGTTGTTGTCGTTCCAGATTATCAATTGTCATTAGCTATTGGTAAACGTGGTCAAAATGCACGTTTAGCTGCTAAACTGACTGGATGGAAAATTGATATCAAATCTGAAAGCGATGCACGTGAAGCGGGTATTTATCCTGTTATTGAAACTGAACCTATTGCGGACGAAGTAGTCAATACAGGTGACGAAGATGTTGAATTTGATGATGTGAATTTAGAAGAATCTAATTTAACAACTGCAGAATTAGCTGCTGAGACAGATGAAGAATTAGAAGAAACAGATGACGTTTCTGTTGAAGATAAAGATACAGAAAAATAGGTTGGAGTGATGATGTAACATGAAAAAGAAAAAAATTCCAATGCGTAAATGTATCATATCGAATGAAATGCATCCTAAAAAAGATATGATTAGAGTTGTGATCAATAAAGAAGGCGAAATTTTTGCTGACGCTACTGGTAAGAAACAAGGACGAGGTGCTTATGTTTCAAAAGATGTCCAATTAGTAGAAAACGCACAACAAAAAGAAGTTTTAGAAAAATATTTTAAAGCGTCAAAAGAACAATTAGAACCTGTTTATAAAGAGGTTATTCGTTTAATTTATAGAGAAGAGATTCCAAAATAATGAATGAGAAGATATTTAATTTTTTAGGGCTTGCAATGAGAGCTGGCAAAGTGAAAACGGGTGAATCAGTTATTGTCAATGATATGCAAAAAGGCAATATAAAATTAGTTATATTAGCTAATGATGCTTCTCCTAACACTATGAAATTAATACAAAATAAAACTTCGAGTTATAAAGTGCCATTAAGGGTATTTGGAACTAGAGAAGAGTTAGGGATAGCTATTGGTAAAGGTGAGAGGGTGAACGTAGGTTTAACTGATCAAGGTTTTGCCAAAAAATTGCTATCTATGATAGATGAATATCGTGAGGAGTGATTATATGAGTAAACAAAGAATTTACGAATATGCGAAAGAATTAAATCTAAAGAGTAAAGAGATTATAGATGAATTAAAGAGTATGAACGTTGAAGTGTCAAATCACATGCAAGCTTTAGAAGACGACCAAATTAAAGCTTTAGACAAAAAGTTCAAGCCAGAACAAAGCAAAGAAAACACTAAAAATACTCAAAATAATCACAAAAAATCTGAAAACAAACAACAAAACAATCAGAAACAAAATAATAATAAATCAAATAATCAAAGTGGTCAGAATAAAAACAACAAAGGTAAACAACAAAACAACCAAAATAATCAAAATAACAACAATAATAAGAAAAATAATAAGAATAACAAAAATAATAAAAACAATAAAAAGAACAACCAAAAACAAAACAACCAACAACAAGCAGAACCTAAAGAAATGCCATCAAAAATTACATACCAAGAAGGTATTACAGTTGGCGAATTAGCTGATAAGTTAAATGTTGAATCTTCAGGTATTGTTAAAAAATTATTCTTATTAGGTATTGTTGCAAATATTAATCAATTATTAGATCAAGAGACATTAGAGTTAATTGCAGATGACTATGGTGTTGAAATCGAAGAAGAAGTTGTTATTGAAGAAGAAGACTTATCAATTTATTTCGATGATGAATCAGAAGATCCAGATGCAATTGAGCGTCCAGCAGTAGTAACAATCATGGGACACGTTGACCACGGTAAAACAACATTACTAGACTCAATTCGTCACACTAAAGTAACAGCAGGTGAAGCTGGCGGTATCACTCAACATATTGGTGCTTATCAAATTGAAAATGAAGGTAAAAAAATCACTTTCCTTGATACACCAGGACACGCAGCTTTCACTACTATGCGTGCACGTGGTGCTCAAGTGACAGATATTACAATTTTAGTAGTAGCTGCTGATGATGGTGTTATGCCTCAAACTATTGAAGCAATTAACCATGCGAAAGAAGCCAATGTTCCAACAATTGTAGCAGTTAATAAAATTGACAAACCAACATCAAATCCAGACCGTGTTATGCAAGAATTAACAGAATATGGTTTAATTCCTGAAGACTGGGGTGGCGATACTATCTTTGTACCACTTTCAGCTTTAAGCGGTGATGGTATCGATAATTTATTAGAAATGATTGGTTTAGTAGCAGAAGTACAAGAATTAAAAGCTAACCCAGAAAAACAAGCTGTAGGTACAGTAATTGAAGCAGAATTAGATAAATCACGTGGTCCAGCTGCATCACTATTAGTACAAAACGGTACATTACACCAAGGTGATTCTATCGTAGTTGGTAATACGTATGGACGTATTCGTGCTATGGTAAATGATTTAGGACAACGTATTAAAACTGCTGGTCCATCAACTCCAGTTGAAATTACTGGTATTAACGATGTACCTCAAGCAGGCGATCGCTTTGTAGTATTTAAAGACGAAAAACAAGCTCGTCGTATTGGTGAAGCACGTCATGAAGAAAGTGTTATTCAACAACGTCAAGAAAGTAAAAACGTTACCTTAGATAACTTGTTTGAACAAATGAAACAAGGTGAAATGAAAGACTTAAACGTGATTATTAAAGGTGACGTTCAAGGTTCTGTTGAAGCATTAGCTGCATCATTAATGAAAATTGATGTTGAAGGTGTAAACGTACGTATCATTCACACTGCTGTAGGTGCGATTAATGAATCAGATGTAACATTAGCCAATGCATCAAATGGTATTATCATCGGATTTAACGTTCGTCCTGATTCAGGAGCAAAACGTGCTGCTGAAGCTGATAATGTAGATATGCGTTTACATCGCGTTATCTATAACGTTATCGAAGAAATTGAATCAGCAATGAAAGGTCTACTTGATCCTGAATTTGAAGAACAAGTGATTGGACAAGCAGAAGTACGTCAAACATTTAAAGTATCTAAAGTTGGTACAATTGCAGGTAGTTATGTTACTGACGGTAAGATTACACGTAATGCAGGTGTACGTGTTATCCGTGGTGGTATCGTACAATTTGAAGGTGAATTAGATACACTAAAACGTTTTAAAGACGATGCTAAAGAAGTTGCTCAAGGTTATGAATGTGGTATTACAATTGAAAAATACAATGACCTAAAAGAAGGCGACATTATTGAAGCATTCGAAATGGTTGAAATTAAAAGATAATTTATATTAATGATTTATTCGAGGTTGAGACTGGCGACACTTTTTGAAACAACGTTAAGTTTCTAAAAAGAAAATTGCCTTGATCTCACCTCTTATTTTAACTAAAGAAAAATTTAGAAAGGGTGACAAAGATGAGCAATATGAGAGCAGAACGTGTTGGCGAACAAATGAAAAAAGAAATCATGGATATCGTTAACAATAAAGTGAAAGACCCACGTGTTGGTTTTATCACAATTACTGATGTTGAATTAACAAATGATTTATCTCAAGGAAAAGTTTATTTAACAGTTTTAGGCGATAAAAAAGAAGTCGACAACACATTTAAAGCATTAGAAAAAGCTAAAGGCTTTATCAAATCTGAGCTTGGATCACGCATGAGATTACGTATCATTCCAGAATTATCATTTGAATATGATGAATCCATTGAATACGGAAATAAAATCGAACGAATGATTCAAGATTTACACAAACAAGATAAATAAATATAGCATGACAACACTTAGCCTGGGAAACTTTTTTCTCAGGCTAAATACATATAAAATGACTGAATAGATTTTAAATATCTATCAAACGAATCATATTACTAATTAGTAGTGGTATAATAGCCAAGGATATTAATATTGATAATTAAAAAGGTGTGAAACCATGTATAACGGTATATTACCAGTATTTAAAGAAAGAGGCTTAACTAGCCATGATGTAGTATTTAAGTTAAGAAAAATACTTAATACTAAAAAAATAGGTCATAGTGGAACATTAGATCCTGAAGTATCAGGCGTATTGCCTATTTGTGTAGGACCTGCTACTCGTGTAAGCGATTATGTAATGGATATGGGTAAGGCATATGAAGCAACAGTAACCATTGGAAGAAGTACAACTACAGAAGACCAGACAGGAGAAACAGTTGAACATAAATCAATTACTGAAACTGATTTGACTGAACAACAAGTAGATCATGTTATTAAACAATTCGAAGGTACAATTGAACAGATTCCACCTATGTACTCATCTGTTAAAGTTAACGGAAAAAGATTATACGAATATGCACGTAATAATGAAACGGTTGAAAGACCAATAAGACAAGCCACTATAAAAATTATTAAACGTACATCACCATTACGTTTTGATGGGGAAGAATGTCACTTTGATATAGCAGTTAGTTGTGGTAAAGGAACATATATACGAACACTAGCTACTGATATAGGTGCTAAACTAGGGTATCCTGCTCATATGTCATTATTAACTCGTATTGAATCTGGAGGCTTTAATTTAGAACAAAGTTTGTCATTAGAAGATATTAAAAATTTGCATGAGCATGATTCGTTACAAGATAAATTGTTTCCTATAGAATATGGTTTGAAAGGTTTACCACAACAAATGGTTACAGATGATCAAATCAAACAACGCATCCTAAACGGACAAAAATTTTATAAAAAGCAGTTCGAAAACATTAATGATGATCAATTTGTATTTGTAGATAATGCATCACAAAAAGTGTTGGCTATATATATCATACATCCAGATAAACCAGGAGAATTAAAACCTAAAAAAGTATTTAATTAAAGGAGATTTATTATGAAAGTGATAGAAATTACCCATCCAATTCAAGAAAATCAAAGAATAAATGAAAACGTTGCGATGGCGTTTGGTTTCTTTGATGGTATGCATAAAGGGCACGATAAAGTTTTTCAAACTTTAGATGAACAAGCGCAATCACACGGATTGAAAAAAGCAGTTATGACCTTTGATCCGCATCCATCAGTTGTGTTAAATCCAGAACGTAAAAGAACAACTTATTTAACACCACTTTCTGATAAAATTGACATGATTGAAGCACATGGTGTTGATTACTGTATTGTCATCAATTTTTCATCTAGATTTGCTAATGTTACTTCTGAAGAATTTATAGAAGAATATATTATTAAAAATAATGTTAAAGAAGTTATTGCAGGATTTGATTTTACATTTGGAAAATTCGGTAAAGGTAACATGTCAGTGTTAAATGAGGTAGAAGACTTTAACACTACTATAGTTGGTAGACAAGAATTAGGCGAAGAAAAAATATCAACAACTGCTATTAGAGAAGCATTGCAAAATGGAGAACTACAAAAAGCCAATGAAGAATTGGGTTACTTATATAAAATCAAAGGTACTGTAGTTCAAGGTGAAAAACGAGGCCGTACTATTGGTTTTCCAACTGCAAATGTTCATCCTAGCGATGATTACTTATTACCTAAAAAAGGTGTATACGCTGTAAGTATGGAAATCGGAGCAGAACAAAAGCTGTTCCGTGGAGTTGCTAATGTAGGTGTTAAACCAACTTTCCATGACCCAGCTAAAGCCGAAGTAGTTATCGAAGTAAATATTTTCGATTTCGATGAAAATATTTATGGTGAACGTGTAGTTGTTTATTGGCATCATTTCTTAAGACCGGAAATTAAATTTGATGGTATAGATCCATTGGTTGAACAAATGAATGATGATAAAGCGCGTGCAAAATATTTATTATCAGTTGATTTCGGTGATGATGTATCATATAATATATAAAGTTGATTAAAACGAGTTGATTCGTTTTAACCACAACCTTTTTCTTAGTAGGTCGAGACTCCGACGCCTAACTCGGATAAAGGTGTATATACAATAAAGGAGGAAATTGATAATGGCAATTTCACAAGAACGTAAAAATGAATTAATTAAAGAATACCGTACTCACGAAGCAGACACTGGATCTCCAGAAGTTCAAATCGCTGTCTTAACTGCTGAAATCTCAGCTTTAAACGAGCATTTACGTGAGCACAAAAAAGACCACCATTCACGTCGTGGATTATTAAAAATGGTAGGTCGTCGTAGACATTTATTAAACTACTTACGTGGTAAAGATATTCAACGTTACCGTGAATTAATTAAATCATTAGGTATCCGTCGTTAATCTTAATAATAAATTAGGAAAGCACCATTCGATTGGTACTTTCCTTTTTTTATTCTCTAACAAATAAGAACTAATATAAATTGAAAGTAATAAGTGATATGATATAAGTAATAGAATTTAGAGAGGAGATTCATAATGTCTCAAGAGAAGAAAGTTTTTAAAACTGAATGGGCTGGCAGATCATTAACAATTGAAACAGGACAGTTAGCCAAACAAGCTAATGGTGCTGTTTTAGTTCGTTATGGTGATACAGTTGTATTATCAACTGCAACTGCTTCTAAAGAGCCACGTGATGGTGACTTTTTCCCATTAACAGTTAATTATGAAGAAAAAATGTATGCTGCAGGTAAAATTCCTGGAGGATTTAAAAAGAGAGAAGGACGTCCAGGTGATGATGCAACTTTAACTGCACGTTTAATTGATAGACCAATTCGTCCATTATTCCCTAAAGGTTACAAACATGATGTGCAAATTATGAACATTGTACTTAGTGCAGACCCAGATTGCTCACCTGAAATGGCTGCAATGATAGGTTCATCTATGGCATTAAGTGTTTCTGATATTCCATTCCAAGGACCAATCGCTGGTGTAAATGTGGGTTATGTTGACGGAAAATATGTTATCAATCCAACTGTTGCAGAGAAAGAAGTATCACGTTTAGACCTAGAAGTTGCAGGTCATAAAGACGCTGTTAACATGGTTGAAGCGGGTGCTAGCGAAATTACTGAAAGCGAAATGCTTGAGGCAATCTTCTTTGGTCATGATGAAATTAAACGCTTAGTTGCATTCCAACAAGAAATTATTGACCATATTCAACCTGAAAAACAAGAATTTATTCCAATTGAAAGAGATGAAGCACTTGTTGAAAAGGTTAAATCTTTAACAGAAGAAAAAGGTTTAAAAGACACTGTATTAACATTTGATAAACAACAACGTGACATTAATTTAGATGCATTAAAAGAAGACATTGTTGCTGAATTTATCGATGAAGAAGATCCTGATAATGAAACTTTAATTAAAGAAGTTTATGCAATCTTAAATGATTTGGTTAAAGAAGAAGTAAGACGTTTAATCGCAGACGAAAAAATTCGTCCTGATGGTCGTAAACCTGATGAAATTCGTCCATTAGAATCTGAAGTTGGTCTTTTACCTAGAGCACATGGATCTGGTTTATTCACTCGTGGACAAACACAAGCATTGTCAGTATTAACATTAGGTGCTTTAGGAGATTATCAATTAATTGATGGCCTAGGACCAGAAGAAGAAAAACGTTTTATGCATCACTATAATTTCCCTAACTTCTCAGTTGGTGAAACGGGTCCAGTAAGAGCACCAGGACGTCGTGAAATTGGTCACGGTGCATTAGGTGAAAGAGCACTTAAGCACATCATACCTGATACTTCAGATTTCCCTTATACAGTAAGAATCGTAAGTGAAGTATTAGAATCTAATGGTTCATCATCACAAGCTTCAATTTGTGGTTCAACATTAGCTTTAATGGATGCAGGTGTGCCAATTAAAGCACCAGTTGCCGGTATCGCTATGGGACTTGTTACTCGTGAAGATAGTTATACTATTTTAACGGATATTCAAGGTATGGAAGATGCTTTAGGTGACATGGACTTTAAAGTTGCAGGTACTAAAGAAGGTATTACTGCTATCCAAATGGACATTAAAATTGACGGTTTAACTCGTGAAGTGATTGAAGAAGCTTTAGAACAAGCGCGTCAAGGTCGTTTAGCTATTATGGATCATATGTTACAAACTATTGATCAACCTAGAAATGAACTAAGTGCCTATGCACCTAAAGTTGTTACAATGAATATTAACCCATCAAAAATTAGAGATGTCATTGGACCAGGCGGTAAAAAAATCAATGAAATTATTGATGAAACAGGCGTTAAACTTGATATCGAACAAGACGGTCAAATATTTATTGGTGCAGTAGATCAAGAAATGATTAATCGTGCACGTGAAATAATTGAAGAAATTACTCGTGAAGCTGAAGTTGGTCAAGTATACAATGCTAAAGTTAAACGTATTGAAAAATACGGCGCTTTCGTTGAATTATTCCCAGGTAAAGATGCGTTATTACACATCTCACAAATTTCTACTGAACGTATTAATAAAGTAGAAGACGTGTTGAAAATTGGAGACACAATTGAAGTTAAAGTAACTGAAATTGACAAACAAGGTCGTGTCAACGCTTCACATAAAGCTATAAATGAAAAATAATATTGTTTAAATGATTGGAATCTTTATAAAGGGTTCCAATCTTTTTATATTTCGCTAACCTTTTATATTAAAGCAGTGATGACATTGATTAATAGTGTACATCAAGCCCATTTTAACTTATAATAAATGGTGAGTTTATATATGGACGGGGATAAAATATAGGAGGTAACATTTTGAGTTTAATAAAGAAAAAAAATAAAGACATTCGCATCATACCACTTGGTGGTGTAGGAGAAATTGCGAAAAATATGTATATCGTTGAAGTAGACGATGAGATGTTTATGCTTGATGCTGGTTTAATGTTTCCAGAAGATGAAATGTTAGGCGTAGATATCGTAATTCCAGACATTCAATATGTCATTGAAAATAAAGAAAAATTAAAAGGCATTTTCCTAACACATGGACATGAACATGCAATGGGTGCCGTAAGTTATATATTAGAACAAGTTGATGCTCCTGTTTACGGGTCTAAATTAACAATTGCCCTTGTTAAAGAGAGTATGAAATCACGTAATATTAATAAAAAAGTTCGTTACTATTCAGTTAACCATGAATCAGTTATGCGTTTTAAAAATGTGAATATTAGTTTCTTTAATACAACACATAGTATCCCCGATAGTTTAGGTATCTGTATTCACACATCTTATGGTTCAATTGTATACACAGGTGAATTCAAATTTGATCAAAGTTTAAGTGGACAATACTCACCAGACTTTAAACGTATGGCTGAAATTGGAGAAGAAGGAGTCTTTGCTTTAATCAGTGACTCTACTGAAGCTGAAAAACCAGGATACAATACACCTGAAAACGTGATTGAACATCACATGTACGATGCATTTGCTAAAGTAAATGGACGTCTTATTGTATCATGCTATGCTTCAAACTTTATAAGAATACAACAAGTATTAAATATTGCGAGCCAATTAAATCGTAAAGTATCTTTCTTAGGACGTTCACTAGAAAGTTCATTTAATATTGCACGTAAAATGGGTTATTTTGATATTCCGAAAGATTTACTTATTCCAATTAGCGAAGTTGAAAATTATCCTAAAAATGAAGTCATTATTATTGCAACAGGTATGCAAGGTGAACCTGTAGAAGCATTAAGTCAAATGGCTCAACAAAAACATAAAATTATGAACATCGAAAAAGGTGATTCAGTATTTTTAGCAATTACAGCATCAGCTAATATGGAAGTTATTATCGCTAATACATTAAATGAATTAGTACGTGCAGGTGCACATATTATTCCTAATAATAAAAAGATTCATGCATCAAGTCATGGATGTATGGAAGAACTAAAAATGATGATTAATATTATGAAACCAGAATACTTTATACCTGTTCAAGGTGAATTTAAAATGCAAATTGCGCATGCTAAATTAGCAGCTGAAGCAGGTGTTGCACCTGAAAAGATTTTCCTTGTTGAAAAAGGTGATGTTATTAATTATGACGGTACAAATATGGTATTAAATGAAAAAGTACCTTCAGGTAATATATTAATCGATGGTATCGGCGTCGGTGATGTAGGTAATATTGTATTAAGAGATCGCCATTTATTAGCTGAAGACGGAATCTTTATTGCAGTAGTTACACTTGATCCTAAAAATCGCAGAATTGCAGCGGGACCTGAAATACAATCAAGAGGTTTTGTTTACGTTAGAGAAAGCGAAGACTTATTAAAAGAAGCTGAAGAAAAAGTACGTGAAATCGTTGAAGCAGGATTACAAGAAAAACGTATTGAATGGTCAGATATTAAACAAAATATGAGAGACAAAATTAGCAAATTACTTTTCGAAAGTACTAAACGTCGTCCAATGATTATTCCAGTCATTTCAGAAATATAATCATTATAAATATAATTTAAAGAGGTTGGGACATACTCACATTGTTTTTAGTCATTTGAAATATATGACTTTGAACTTCAATAGACTATTGTAAGTATAAGGAATGATTCGAATACATTCTTTATTTTACGAAATGTTTCTATTATGAGTGTAAGTGTCCTTGCCTCTTTCATCTTATTAAAAAAGCCTTAAATTATTGGCACAAAAGTTATTTATTATACATATGAAAGATTATAAAAAGAAGGTGTACCAATTTGCCACAAGCAAAGAAAAAATCGCCGACAAAGAAAAAAACAAATACAACTAGAAAGAAAACAACCACAAAGAAAAAGCAAACGGAGAGTCCATTAAGATATATTATTGCTATCGTTGTGGTTATTTTAATCATTTTAGGTGCTTTTCAATTAGGCATCATAGGACGAATGATTGATAGTT
>ENA-ORXC01001991-ORXC01001991.1-marine-metagenome-genome-assembly--contig:-NODE-1991-length-11456-cov-3.891467_pt1 | contig 11456 bp, 12 predicted proteins | sample MGYA00237865_ERZ511478 | MGnify/ENA metagenome assembly ERZ511478 | reverse complement strand
TTACTCGGGAGGAGTTTGACGCAATCGGGGAGCTCTCTCGTGGGCGTTTCTAGTTGCCTATGGATCCGCGGCTGTACCAATCCTCTGAAAACAACCAGGCGTGCCGTTCGCGTCGACGGGTGTGCTCTACGGTTGAGATCATCTTTTTGACGTTGGTGCTGCTCCGAGGAGGTGATTAGGGGGCGCTCCCTCTTCGTCTTGTTGCCTTTGACTTTGGTGTGTCGGTTGCCACAGTGAGTAACACCTTCTACCACTGCGTGTTCTCTCTGCACGACGCATTCATGGCCGCGTGTCCTATCGCGTGGCCGACTTCGGCTGAGAGGCGAGAAGTGGAGGGATTGATCAATGGGTCCCCCTCTGGCATCCCTGTTGTGGACGGCACCAAGGTGCGTCGATGGCGTCCATTCCATCCGAATCTCAGGAGCAACTCCGAGTGCAGGATGGGCACCATCACTTCCGTTGTTTCTCTGTTTTGGTGTGCGTAGACGTGTTTGGTCTGATTGTGCGGGTGGATATGTGCACCCTTGGTTCCTGCCACGACCGATGGCTATTCACCCAGACAGGTCCACAGATGTCTCCCACGACTTAATTTGACGGCGACCAGCACGCTATCGGTGCCAAGGGCTTTATCGGCCCTAGCCGACTGCTGGTCTGCCCCTTTCGTAGGAGCGCTGATGAGACGGATGTGGATCCGGCGCAGTGGAACATTGAAATCCGCCGCAGTCTCATCCTCAATGAGTGGGGGATACGTGACGTGAAGAACCTCTTTCGTGTGTTTTTGGGGCTGCGGTGGTACGAGCCTGAGTTTTTCGCACTTACGTTCGATTTGTGCTGCACGCTGTGTAACTCGCGGTAGAAGCCGGGAGATAACCGCCTCGTGCCAATCCACCGCCAGCTTGAAAACCTTGAAGCCTCCAACACCGCCCGCTTTCTCTTCTCGTAAATACGGGTCGCTGCTCCGTGCGAACGCAGCCCGCAGAAAGCGAACCACGAAGAAAAAAAGACGACATGCAGAGCGCCTCAAAAACAAAATGTGCTGCACCACACAATAACATCAATGCTCTGGTGTTTGAAAGAACACACCAGCAGGAAAAAATCTTTTTTGAGCACTTCCCCCTCTTTTATGGCCACGTACACGTCACAAATAAGAGCGAGGGTTCACCCCAGATATCTCTTTTGTTGGCAATATTCATGTGACCACTGCCACGCGACAGGATGCTCCTCACGTGGCGCGACATTCTCCACCCACGCGCGTGTCAAAAGAACAAACACAGCCGCAGTTTTGCTCATTTATCTCTTTTGTGACCCGTTGTTCTGGATTGGTCGTCTGTTTTCGTTTGCCGTAGTAGTTGCCTACCAGAGCATGACTGGAGCCTTTCTTCTGCAATTCTCTCGTCAAGCCAAGGTGATCTTGAGAAATGCACATCCTTGTGGCGTTCTTTTTCACTGCAAGAAATCCTCCGGTTCTTAGCCAGTGCCAGAGTCCGCTCCTGTCCCCGTCCCCGACGCAGGCCCCGCCCCCTCTCCTGCACCGCACCTCGATCCCGACCCAGCACCGGTGACATTCCAATCCCGCCCGCCGCACCTCCCCTGCCGTTCTTGCTGCTTACGCTCGTCGAGGTACTCGAATCGCCGTCGCTGCTGCCGTCCGATATCTGCAGAAGTACCGGCGGTGGAGGAGAGGGGGCAGCGTCTTGCACAATCGAAATTGACGTCCTCATGGCATCCAAATCCGCTTGGGGGGTGCCGATAGACCTCGCAAACAAGGCCGTCAGCATCCCCCCGTGCTGAGCTGACGCGGTATCCGTCAGCTGGGCCGGATACATCTGCTGGACGGCCCAGTACTGGTGCCGGAGCGTCTCGTTGTGGGTGCGCTGGGCCTCTTTCTTGGCCTGCTTCTTGCGCTCGCTGTGAAGGTCCTGCTTCTTGCCATGCTCCGTCTTGCGCTTCTTCTTGGTTGTTTCCGTGTTTTCCCGCAGATTCTCGGGCGTTTACTCGCTTGCCGTACGCACATCCGCCTGCAGCGATCGGTTATTCACGTCCACGTTCTTCCAGTGCGCCGCCTGCTCCTCGTCCGCGGCGTCATACCCGCCCACGTCAGACATGCATATCTTGGCTACTTCTTTGTGATTGTTGTCCATGAGCCGCTTGAGCTTCTCGCCCGCGTATTGGTCTCGGATGGCCCTGCGCAGGTGTGGGCGGACCTTGTCGCACAGCTCGGTGTAGGCCTTCACCTGAGCCGCCCCATGCATCTGCGACGCAATTGCCTCCTCGGACACCTACTCGTACTTGACCAGTACGGCGTTTACTGCCATCCTCTCTTTGTTGGTGAGTCGCACTCGCACCGTCGGCTGCTGTTTGGGCGCCATGGTGTTCCGGCACAGGAGACCTTGAGGGGAAAATGGGGGACGAGGAGGTAGTGGGGGAGGTACAGAAGCAAGGGCAGTATGATGCAATAGTGGCACAGCGCCGGGGCGCGGGACCCTCAAGAAGAAGCCATGACCTTGTAAAGGACGACTTAAAGCCACCATGGGAACAATTGACAGCGAATTTAAGTCACGGGCTCTGGGAGTTCACTCGTATTTAATGGGCTCAAATGCACTTGACGGTCCGTTGTTTATAAGGATAAGGATAAGACAGCGTTCCGGGCTGCGATCTTTTGCCAGGGGGATAAGAGCTCTTATCTGAGATAGTGTCAGCGGTTACATTAACAGCCCTAATGTCTGCCAGCCTGCTACATAAGTGGGTATTGACGGTACCCTTGGTATCGTGATGGCCGCGGGTCGCGTGACATGGCGCCGCGAGCTCGCGTTCCGCGGGGCGCCACCCCTGCTGGCCGCTGCCGCCGCGGGCCACTGCGGCGCGGCGGCGGCGCCGCGCGGCGCCCCCCACACGCTCGCCCCTGACCCCGCTTGCCGTGGACGCAGCACGTGTTGGCATCCCGCCGGAAGGCACGCGGGCGGTCCCGCCTACGTCCGCGCGGTGGCTTTGGCGGCCGGCAGCGGCGGCAGCGGCCGGCAGCGGCGGCAGCGGCCGGCAGCGGCGGCAGCGGCCGGCAGCGGCGGCAGCGGCCGGCAGCGGCCGGCAGCGGCGGCAGCGGCCGGCAGCGGCGGCAGCGGCCGCAGCGACGGCGGCGGCGGCGGCGGCGGCGGCGGCGGCGGCGTGTCGCCGCGCTGCCGCGGCACGGTGGGGGCCGCCGGGTGTCGGCGCGCGGCGGCACGCCTCCCCTCTGCGTGGGGGCGACCGGGCGGGGCGCTCGCACGGCCCAAACGCGCACCGGCGGCGGCGGGCCGCTGCGGGGCGTCCCCCCCTCCCGGCCCACGCCCGCGTGGCGGCGAGCGGCGAGCGGCGCCCGCTGCTGCCCCATCTGCTCCCCTGCGGCCATCCCCGACGCGTCCGCTCTGTCCGTGTTTGCCACCCTTCGCACCCCACCTTCTGTGCCCACGGCGATGGGGCCTCCCCCCCCCCTGCCCACGGTGGGGCCGTCCCGTTCGGCGCTGGCGGCCGCCGCCACCCTGCTCCTGTCCGCGGCCTCTACGGTGCACCCCCCCCGCCGCCGCGGCTGCTGCGTGCGTCTAGACCGGCTCCCACTGCTCGGGCCGCTCCCCCGTCAGTGCGTCAGTGAAGGGCCGCCGCCCTGCCGCCCCCGGCGCCCGCCCGACGGCGTGCACGGCGGCACCGTTCCGCCCCCGGCGGCGACCCGTGCGGCTGCTCCCCGCGGAGCCTGTTGCACGCACACGCGCAGCCGCCACTAGGGGAGGCCGTCGGGTGCCGTGGCGTCGGCCGACGCGTCCGTCGCGTGGGCGCCGTCGGCCGCGGGCGGCTCGTCGGTGCCGTGCCTGACCAATGCGCAGGCCAAGGACGTGCTGATGGATTTCGACGCCCTGTCCGAGCTGAAATCCGGCCTCGGAACGGCGGCGGTGATCGTGATGGACGAGAGCACGGATATCATCAAGGCGATCTGGCGGCTCTCGAAATTCTACAAGCACGAAAGCTGCGGCCAGTGCACCCCCTGCCGCGAGGGTACCGGCTGGATGATGCGCGTCATGGACCGGCTGGTCGAGGGGCGCGCGGCGGTCGAGGAGATCGACATGCTGCTGGAGGTGACCAAGCAGGTCGAGGGTCACACCATCTGTGCGCTGGGCGATGCGGCGGCGTGGCCGATTCAGGGCCTGATCCGCAACTTCCGGGGCGAAATCGAGGAGCGGATCAAGGCGCTCGACACGGGCCGCGTGACGGCGGCGGTCGCGGCGGAGTAACCGATGGCCGTGCCGATCCGCTCCGAACCGTACTGGTGGGAGGCGGCGGCACCGCTGGTATCGGGGCACGATCCGGTCGCCGCCACCTGCGACGTGGCCATCGTCGGGGCGGGGTACACGGGCCTGAGCGCCGCGCGTATTCTGGCGGGGGCGGGGCTGTCCGTTCAGGTCTTCGACAGGATGCGGGTGGGGGAGGGGGCCTCCTAGCGCAACGGCGGTATTCTCAGCGGGAACCTGCGCCTGGGCCTCGGCGCGGCCATGCACAAGGTCGGCTACGAGAAGGCGGTCGCACTCTATCGCGAAGGGGTCGCCGCGCGCGATTTTCTGGAAACGACGATCCGCGATGTCGGGATAGACTGCGACTACCGGATGAGCGGGCGGTTCACCGGCGCGCTGAATATCGAGGATTTCGAGGCGATGAAGCGCGATGCGGACCTGCTCAAGGAGCATGTCGGCATCGCGGCGGAGGCGGTCGGCAAACCCGATCTGGCGCAGGAGATCGGGGCCGCCGGATACAGCGGCGGGGTGCTGCGCCCGGATATCGGCGTCTTCCATCCGGCGAAGTTCCTGCACGGGCTGCTCGGCCTCGCCACCGGGGCCGGAGCGATCGTCCATGGCGAGACGGCGGTGCGCGGGGTGGCGCGCGAGGGGGGCGGCTTCGATGTCGCGACTGCGCGGGGCCTGGTGCGGGCGCGGCACATGATCGTGGCGACCAACGGCTACGGCGATGCGAGCGACCGGTGGCTGCGCCGCCGCATCGTACCGGTCAGGAGCCGCATGGTCGTGACCGAGGAAATCCCGGACACCCTGATGACCCATCTGCTGCCGAAACGCCGGGCCATGGGCGAGAACCGCAATCTCTACCGCTACTTCCGCCCCAGCCCGGACGGCAAGCGCATCATGTTGGGCAGTCGCGAGCCGGCGCTGGGCGCGACCCCGCACACTGCCGCCGAGCATGTGCGGCGCGGGCTGGCGAGCATCTTTCCCGAATTGTCGGATGTGGCGATCACCCATTCGTGGAGCGGCAATGTCGCCTTCAGCCGCGAGGCCCTGCCGCTGATCTTCGAGCGTGGCGGCATTCACTACGCCTGCGCCTATGGCGGGTCGGGGACGGTGTGGGCGCATTGGCTGGGGACGAAGATCGCGATGCGCATTCTCGAAAGATCCGAGGGCCGCAGCGCCTTCGATGCGGTGCCGAGGGCGGTCCCGTTCTTCGCGGGCCGCCCGTGGTTCCTGCCCGCCGCCATGGCGTGGTACGGGGTGAAGGACCGCCGCAAGATGCGCAAACCGCGCTGATATCAGACGTATTTCACCCTGTCGCTCTTCAGCAGTTCGACCGTCGAGGGCGGTATCTTCAGGCCCCCGGCGATCTCGGCGTCCAGAGCGGTTTCCAGCGCCCGGATCGTTTCCAGTTTTGCGATCACGGCGTCGATCCGGGCGAAGGGGACCACGACCACGCCGTCATGGTCCGCGACGATCATGTCGCCCGTCTCGACCTGCCGCCCGCCGATCTGGACGGGCAGGCCGACCGTGCCGGGACCGTTGGTATAGGGCGAGGCGGGGGTCAGGCCCGTGGCCCAGCAGGGCAGGCCGACCTCGACGATCCCGGCATAGTCGCGCACCGGCCCGTCGGTCACGAACCCCGCCGCACCGGCATTGCGCATCATCCCGCAGACCCGGTCCCCGCACGCGGCACTGCCCTGGAATCCATCGAATGCGGCCAGCACGATATCGCCGTCCCGCACCGAATCGAGTGCCGCCAGCAGGGCGAGGATATCCCCCGCCCCGCACCCGACCGTCAGGGCCGGTCCGGCGGCCACGCTGACCAGATCGCGGCTTTCGCCCAATGGTCTGATGATGCTCGACAGCGCCCCGGACCCGTACATCGCATCGACGACGAAGCTGGTCGGCATGCCCCGGAAGGCGGCGACCTGCGCGGCATCCGGGCGGCGCGGGTCGCGGGCGATGGTCAGCAGGGGTGGTTCCTCGATCATCTCTCGTTCTCCCGGATGCCTGTCAGAACCGTTCGGCGCGCAGCACGTCGCAATCGCTGACGGTGACCACGCCGATATGACGTTCCACCACGGCGAACACGCTGTCCAGCAGGGTATCGAGCCGGTCGGGGCGGATGATGCAGCTCACCTGCACCATGCCCCCGGCCAGCCCGACCTGCCCCTCCGCACTCCACGCGCCGGAGCGACCCGACCCGCCGATGACCGGCAGGATCGAATAGCCGGTGACGCCTGCCTCCTCGATGGCCGCGAGCAGGCGGCGCTCCATGGGTGCCTCGATGGTGATGGCGACCTGTTTGGCCTTGTGGGTCTGCATCGGATCAGCCTCCGCTGAGGGTACGCGCCAAGGCAAGGTAGAGGGGCAGCCCGAGCGTCAGGTTGAACGGAAAGGTGATGCCCAGCGACAGGGTCAGATAGATGCCGGGGTCGGCCTCCGGCACCGCCACGCGCATGGCGGCGGGCACGGCGATGTAGGAGGCGGAGGCGGACAGGATCATCAGCAGGAACAGCGATCCGGTGGGCAATCCGATCAGCAGGCCGCCGATGGCCCCCGCCGCCGCCCCGACGACGGGCATCAGCAACCCGAAGGCGAGCAGGCCGGGGGTCAGCACGTCGCGACTGCGCCGCAATCCGCGCCCCGCGACCAGCCCCATATCCAGCAGGAACAGGCATAGCGCCCCCTTGAACGGGGCGACGAAGAACGATTCGATCTCGCCCATCCCCTCCTTGCCCACGATCATGCCGATGGCGAAGGCCCCGACGAGCAGCACGATGGACCCGTTGAGCAGGATTTCGCGCCACAGATCCGCATCGACCTGCGTTCCCGACCCGCCCCGGCTGATGAGCCACAGCGCGGTGAGAATCGCGGGGGCCTCCATCGCCGCCGCGACCGCGACCATGAACCCGTCCGACGCGATGCCCGCGCTTTCCAGCACCGACGTTCCCGCGACGAAGGTGACGATGGAGATCGACCCGTAATGCGCCGCCACCGCCGCCGCGTTCGTGCGGTCGAGCCGGGTCATGACGTTCAGCAACCAGAACGCCAGCAGGGGCAGGGCCGCCGACAGGATCACCCCCGTCAGTACCGTCATCCCGAGGCGCAGGTCGATACCGTGCTCCGCCACGCTGACGCCGCCCTTCATGCCGATGGCGAACAGCAGGTAGATCGACAAGGCCTTTGCCGCCGCCTCCGGAAACACGAGGTCCGAGCGCCCGAGCGCCGCCGCCACGCCCAGCACGAAGGACAGGATCAGCGGCGACCCCAGATTCGTCAGCGCCAGTGATAGAAATCCGTCCAAGCCCGTCCCCCCCCGGTCGTTGTCCGATCCCGCATAGCACGAATGCCGCGCCCGTGTCGCGATTCGGTCGGCGCGCGAAGAGGGGGGTGGACTTGCGACGCGGCGCGGCATCTAACAGGTTGACGATCCGGGCCGCAGCGCCTCAGAACCGGGAGCGAGCCATGCCGCAGCGCGACACATCCTTTCCCCCCCGCCTTCTCGAAGGCTACCGCTCCTTCGTCGACGGCGCGTTGCCCCGGCAGCAGGCGCGGTTCCGCGATCTGGCGGAGGCGGGGCAGAAGCCCGAGACGATGATCGTCGCCTGCTGCGATTCGCGCGCGGCGCCGGAGCAGATCTTCGACACCATCCCCGGCGAGGTCTTCGTCCTGCGCAACGTCGCCAATCTCGTGCCGCCCTACGAGCCGGACGGGGCGTATCACTCCACCTCCGCCGCGCTGGAATTCGCGGTGCAGGCGCTGAAGGTCAGGAACATCGTCGTGATGGGCCATGCCCGGTGCGGGGGGATCGCGGCGGCGCTGACCCCGCTGGAAAAACCGCTCTCGCCCGGCGATTTCATCGGCAAGTGGATGAGCCTGCTGCGCCCCGCCGCGCAGAAGGTCGCCGGCTACGACTCGATGACCCCGTCCGAGCGCAACACCGCGCTGGAGCGCATCGCCATCCGCCATTCCATCGACAACCTGCGCAGCTTTCCCTGCGTGAACATCCTCGAAGGCAAGGGGCGTCTTGCCCTGCACGGGGCGTGGTTCGACATCGCGACCGGCGAGTTGTGGATCATGGATGCCGCAACGGGCGATTTCACGCGACCAAATCTGGCGACGTCCGACGTGGCAACACCCGATGCGACGCAGCCCGGACGTTAACGTTTTCGAATTCTCTTTCTCCTACCGTGTACGCAAGTCGCCGGAAGTCGCCGGTGCCGCCGTAGAAGTCGCGTAGTGCGCCCATGAGGAGAGACCCCGATGAAACGAATTCTGGCCCTCACGATTGCCGTGTCGACCCTGTCGCAGACCGCGTTCGCCGCCGGCGAGTACAAGTACGGCTGGATGACCGGTCAGCTTCCGGGCACGCAGATCATCGCGGCCAATGTCGTGCGCGAGCCTGCCTTCGTGGGTGAACGGGACGAGCAGGCCCAGGCGATGGACCAGGCCAAATCCGCCCTCGAAACCGATTACTGCAAGAAACAGGGCGGCGAGTTCGTGGCCGATCCCGGCCTGATCGTCTTCGACAAGGGCATCAATGAATGGCTGGTCGGCGGCGTCTGCCGCTGAGGCCGGAGCACCCTACCTCAAGTTGATCGAAAATTACCGTGAGTCGCGCCGTTAGCGGTGCGTCTCACGTTCGCGTGATAAGGCCTTAGATTTCAAGCATCTTTTTTGTATCCGCGTATGGCCAAACCGGTTCCACCCCACTATCGTCAGCCTCCGGGACATAACGAGGAGAATACAGATGAAGGCTTTTCTTGCAGTCGCCGCTCTCACCGGGATGTTTGCCGTTCCGGCAATCGCCGCCGAAGATTTCACCTACAACATGATCACGGGCCAGTTGCCGGGGACCGAACTGATCGCGGCAAACGTCGTGCGCGGCCCGAAATTCGTGGGCGAGAAGGACGAGAAGGTCCAGGCGATGGACCAGGCCAAAACCCAGCTCGATGCCGAATATTGCGGCAGTCGGGGCGGCGAGTTCGTCGTCGATAACGGTCTCGTTCTCTTCGACGAAGCCAAGAACGAGTGGATGGTCGGCGGTCTGTGCCGCTGACACCCCCCCGGGTTCTGTTGCACTGCCCCTGCTAGGCCGTTAAGCGTTTGACGCCATGATGAAGCGACTCTTCGGCGTCGGCGCGACCGAACTCCTGCGCCTTTTCTGGACGCGGCTGTCCGATCTGGACCAGCCCCGATTGTGGCTGTACGCGCTGTTCGTCGGCACGATGTCCGGCTATGCCGCCCTCCTGTTCTACTGGTCGGTCGCCGCGCTCCAGACGCTGTTCTTCGGCGAGACGGAGGCGGCGATCGAGACGAGCGTGGCGCGGCTCGACTGGTGGGTCGTGCTGGGGGTGCCGACATTCGGGGGATTGTGCGTCGGGCTGATCCTCGCCCGGTTCAGCCGCAGCGGGCGCGTGGCCAGCGTGGCCGAGGTGATCGAGGCGTGCCGCATTCGCGGTTGCGACATTCCGCTGCGCTCCGGTGCCATCTCCGCCGTCGTCTCCGCCCTGTCGCTGGGCGTGGGGGCGAGTTCGGGGCGGGAGGGACCGGTGGTCCATCTGGGCGCGACGCTCGCGGCCATCTTCTCGCGCGTTGCCCGGGTCACCAAGGTCGAGGCGCGCGTCCTGCTGGGATGCGCGGCGGCGGCGGCGGTATCGTCGTCGTTCAACGCGCCCATCGCCGGGGCGCTGTTCGCACTGGAGGTGGTGCTGGGCTACTACGCCGTGCGCGCATTCGCCCCCATCGTCATCGCCAGCGTGGCCGGAGCGGTGATTTCGCGGTCGCATCTGGGCGACTATCCGGCATTCTTCATCCCCGACCGCAATCTGGAGACCTTCTGGGAACTGCCGGCCTTCGGGTTGCTGGGCGTCGTCTGCGCGATCACGGCGACGGCCCTGATGGCGACGATCATCGCGACCGATACCCTGACCGACCGCATGCAGGAGAAATGGAGCTATCCCTTGTGGCTGGAACCGGCGGTCGGCGGCTTCGTCATCGGGTGCATCGCGCTGGTGTTTCCGCAGGTTGTCGGGGTCGGCTACGAAACCACCTCCTCCGTCCTGTCCGAAGGCGTGTCGTTCTGGATGATGACCGGCATCATCGGGGCCAAGGTCGCGGCGGTGGCGGTCACGCTGGCCACGCGCTTCGGCGGCGGGGTGTTCTCGCCGTCGCTGATGCTGGGCGCGCTGACGGGCGGGGCATACGGCGTGGTGGCAACCGCGATCTTTCCCGACCTGTCCAGTTCCTATGGCCTCTATGCCCTGGCGGGGATGGGGGCGGTGGCGGCGGCGGTGCTGGGCGCGCCGATCTCGACCTCGCTGATCGTGTTCGAGTTGACGGGGGATTACCAGACGGCGGTGGCGGTCATGGTCTCCGTCTCGGTCGCGACCGTCCTGACGCAACAGGTGATCGAGCGCAGCTATTTCCACTGGCGGCTGGGCAATCGCGGCCTGCATCTGGGCGACGGGCCGCAGCGTTACCTGCTCGATACGATGCTCGTCGGCAGCTACATGCTGCCGCGCGGGGGCGAGGGTACGCCGTCGGAGACCCAGAGCTGGGACCTGATCGAACAGGGGGTCACCCTGTCGAAGGACGATACCATGCAGACGGCCCTGTCGATGTTCTCGAAAAAGCTGGATTACATCCCCGTCGTGTCCGAAAACGAGGGCGGCGGGCGCACCCTGACCGGGGCGCTGTTCCATATCGACGCCCTGCGCGCCTATAACCGCGCCCTGGTCGAGGCGCATGAGGAGGAGCACGGGTAGGCAGGCGTCCGCCCCGAACCCCGATCCGGGGCCTCTCGACGTTCCGCTCCCATGCTCCGACGGGATCGGGTCCGGGACGGGAATATCCTCCCTATTCCTCCGGCGGCCAGGGCCGCGAATCGTCGGCGGCGATCCAGGCATCGACCCAGTCGGGCATTACGGGTCGCCAATCGGGATAGCCCAGCGCCTCGCTGACATCCTGCGTCGGCAGGATGCGCCCCTTTCTGGTCACGGCGGTACGGATGAGGGCGGCGGAGCACGTGTCCTCGCCCCGGGTCATCTTCTGCACGAAGTAGAACCAGCGGTCGTCGCGCCCGATCAGGCGCGTATGCATCGTGTAGCGCTGGAAGGGCAGCAGCCGCTTGCGATAGCGGATGGTCGACCCGGCCACCACCAGCCCCCAGCCCTCCTTTTTGAGCAGCGG
>ENA-ORXC01001990-ORXC01001990.1-marine-metagenome-genome-assembly--contig:-NODE-1990-length-11459-cov-5.167370_pt1 | contig 11459 bp, 9 predicted proteins | sample MGYA00237865_ERZ511478 | MGnify/ENA metagenome assembly ERZ511478 | reverse complement strand
GCTCCAGTAGCAGTACCTTCTCAGGATATGGTATTAGGTCTTTACTATATGACAAAGGCCAGAAAATCGACTCCAGAATTTCACGTAAAAGGAGAAGGAATCACTTTCTACTCTGCAGAAGAGGTAAATATTGCCTACAATGAGAAACGTGTAGATATTAATGCAATTATTAAGATTCGTGCTAAGGATTTTAATGAAAAGAAAGAGCTTGTTTATAAAGTAATGGAGACTACGGTAGGTCGTGTTCTATTTAATGAAGCTGTACCAGAAGCTGCTGGGTATATTAATGAAGTATTGACTAAAAAGTCACTTCGTGATATTATAGGTGGTATTCTTAAGGTGACTAGTGTACCAGTAACTGCAGGTTTCCTTGACCGTATTAAAACAATGGGTTATGGATTTGCATTCCGTGGTGGTCTGTCATTCTCTCTTGGAGATATTATTATTCCGGAAGAGAAGCATGCGATGATTGATAAAGCAAACGAGCAAGTAGAAGGAATTACAGGATCTTATAACATGGGTCTTATCACAAATACAGAGCGTTATAATCAGGTTATTGATGTATGGACATCAACAAACGCGACTCTTACGGAGCTTTCTATGAAGCGTATCCGTGAGGATCAACAAGGTTTTAACTCTGTGTATATGATGCTTGACTCTGGAGCACGTGGATCAAAAGAGCAGATTAGACAGCTTACTGGTATGCGTGGTCTTATGGCAAAACCTAAAAAATCTAACGATGGAGGTGGTGCTATTATAGAAAACCCTATTCTTTCTAACTTTAAGGAGGGTCTTTCTATTCTTGAGTACTTTATCTCAACACACGGTGCACGTAAAGGACTTGCAGATACCGCCCTTAAAACGGCAGATGCAGGATACTTAACACGTCGTCTAGTGGATGTATCGCAAGATGTTATTATTAATAGCACAGATTGTGGTACGTTAAGAGGTGTAGAAGTAGGAGCTCTTAAGAAAAATGAGGAGATAATAGAAACTCTGAGTGCGCGTATTATAGGACGTACTTCTCTTAATGATGTAATCAATCCACTTACCAATGAAGTGATTGTTGAGGCAGGATTAGAGATTAATGAGGATATTGCAGAGATTATAGCCGCAGCACCTATAGAAACAGTTGAAGTTCGTTCTGCACTTACTTGTGAAGCAAAGAGAGGAATTTGTGTGAAATGTTATGGTCGTAACCTAGCTACTAATAAAACGGTACAAATGGGTGAGGCAGTAGGAGTTGTTGCAGCACAATCTATTGGAGAACCAGGTACACAACTTACACTTCGTACGTTCCACGTAGGAGGGGTAGCAGGAGGTGTGTCTGAAGATTCTAGTGTAACTGCTAAGTTTGCTGGACTACTTGAGATCGAAGATCTTAAAACGGTAAACGGAGAAGATAATGATGGAAATGCTGTTGAAATCGTAATATCTCGTACTTCTGAAGCAAAAGTATCAGATCCTAAAACAGGAATCACACTTAGTACAAACACCATTCCTTACGGTTCACAAATATATGCCCAGTCTGGTGATAAGGTGAAAGCGGGAGAGGTAATCTGTAAGTGGGATCCATTTAACGGGGTTGTGATATCTGAGTTTGCTGGAAAAATTAAGTTTGAGTCTATCGAGCAGGGTATTACATACCGTGTAGAAACAGATGAGCAAACAGGCTTCCAAGAAAAAGTAATATCTGAATCTAGAGATAAGAAGAAGATACCAACGTTGATTATTGAAGATAGCAAAGGAAATGCGCTACGTTCTTACAACTTACCAGTGGGAGCTCACCTTATGATTGATGATGGTGAGAAAATTAAGGAAGGTAAAATTCTTGTAAAAATACCTCGTAGGTCTGCAAAGGCTGGCGATATTACAGGAGGTTTACCACGTGTAACAGAGTTATTTGAAGCACGTAACCCATCTAACCCAGCAGTAGTGTCTGAGATAGACGGTGTAGTTTCATTTGGTAAAATCAAACGTGGTAATCGTGAGATTATCGTTGAGTCTAAGCTAGGAGAGGTTAAAAAATACTTAGTAAAACTATCTAGTCAAATTCTTGTTCAAGAAAATGATTACGTAAGAGCAGGTATGCCACTTTCTGATGGATCTGTAACACCTAATGATATTCTTAATATCAAAGGGCCATCTGCAGTACAGCAGTATCTAGTAAACGAAGTACAAGAAGTATATCGTTTACAAGGAGTGAAGATTAACGACAAGCACTTTGAAGTAGTAGTGCGCCAGATGATGCGTAAAGTGCGTATTCAAGACCCAGGAGATACTATTTTCCTAGAGAACCAGCTGGTACACAAAGCAGACTTTATCGAAGAGAATGATGCTATGTACGGGATGAAAGTTGTAGAAGATGCAGGAGAATCTGAGAACCTTAAACCAGGGCAACTCGTTTCACCACGTGAACTTCGCGATGAAAACTCTTTACTTAGACGAGAAGATAAGAATCAAGTGACAGCTCGTGACGTAAGTCCAGCGACAGCTTCTCCTATCCTTCAAGGTATTACAAGAGCATCACTACAGACTAAGTCATTTATTTCTGCAGCATCTTTCCAAGAGACAACTAAAGTATTAAACGAAGCTGCTGTAAGCGGTAAGATTGATTACTTAGAAGGTCTTAAGGAGAATGTTATTGTAGGTCATAAAATTCCAGCAGGAACGGGAATGCGTCGTTACGATAATATTCTCGTAGGAAGCAAAGAAGACCTTGAAAGTATGATGACTGAAAAGCAAGAAGTAAACTATAACTAGTATATAATGTAAGTTTCTTAAGTATATAAGAAATAACATGTACATAATGATAAAACCCGTTCAGCAATGCTGAACGGGTTTTTTAATGATTACACAATATGTTCTTAATTAAAACATTGTATAATTATTAACTAATATCTAACACTGATGGAGGTATTTACGCTTTTGCAAAAGCAAGGCAATTCTTACCTTTAACCCTCGACGAGTTAATAAAATCATTAACTAACTTAATTATTTAAAGAGTGTTATTCTCTTTACAAAACATACTTATGGCCGAAGATAAAAAGAATCAAAACAACCAAAAACAAATAAATATTGAACTAGATGAAGCAGTAGCCCAAGGAACTTATTCAAACCTAGCTATCATAAATCACTCCGTTTCAGAATTTGTAGTAGACTTTGTAAATATTATGCCAGGTACGCCTAAAAGTAAGGTAAAGAGTCGCATTATACTTACACCGCAACATGCAAAAAGACTTGCTAAAGCACTTGCCGAAAACGTAAAACGCTTTGAAAATGCGCATGGAGTCATTAAGGATTATGAAAGACAGCCAGTACCACTTAATTTTGGACCTACTGGTCAGGCATAATCTATTGCGGAGCGCATATTGTATGACTCTGTTTAAAGAAATTTTAAACGTCGTGAATTCTTACTCATGATGTAGCACTCTTATAAAAACATCCCTATGATTTTAGAAGCACTAAAGAATGGAACAAATTCTATTCATGATAAATTAGAAAAAAATAACCTTACCAGTTTGATTATGGATGGCTCCATTAATCAAGAAGAGTATGATACACTGTTACGTCAAAATTTTAGAGTATATAAACCTGTAGAAGATTTTGTAAATGGAAGGTATGAACAGTTACCAGTGACTCTTATGCCTTTTTCGGGATACCATAAGACTAATGCCTTAGCAAAAGATATAACTTCCTTTTCCAGTCTTCCACTGCCAGAAACGGTAAGCATTACTGGGGCTAGAGATAAGGCTACCCTTGTGGGTAAATTGTATGTAATAGAAGGGTCAGTACTGGGCGGCATGATGATGAGTAAAAAGTTACAATCTTGTAGCAAGCTATCACATATCTCTGAGCACCATTTCTTTCATGGTGATATAGATGCAAGTTTATCAAGATGGACAAATTTTAAGGAAGCTATTAATGTCATAGATTTTAGTCCAGAAGAAATAATCACTGCTGTAAAAAGTGCAAAATCAACGTTCAAGCTTTTTAAAAAAGCATACAAGAGGCAGGCTGTATAAGCTTTGTATATATTTTGAGGTTAATCAGGCTTAGTGAATAGCAGTAGGTCGTATTGCCGCATTTTAAAAGAGTCCTTCCTTGTAAATCCAACATTATTAATATGAAATCATATAAATTAAATATTGAACAGGTAGATGATTTTGTACCTGAAATAGCAAGTGCATTTGGAGTGAATTTTACAAATCATTTTGGGGAATTTGCAATGCAGATACCTAGGCACCTAGGCGCTGGATTTATAAAAGGCATAAATTTCCCTAACGGAATAGGTCTACATATCTTAAACTGCGATATGGTAGATGATACAGAATTCTATTTTGAAAATAATGGAATGAATTCCTTGCGATTTATTTACTGTATGAAAGGTGAAGTGGCTCATAAATTTTCAGGAGATTCTGAAGAAATGGCGATAAGAAGGGCAGAGCATCTTATCGCTGCGCCTCGATATAATGAAGATCAAGTATATATTATAAAAAAAGGTAAGCCTTCTATTATATGTTACTTAGAGCTTAATAAGGCAAAGTTTCAAGAGCAGCTTTCTTATGATTTATCAAAGGTGGATGAAGTGTATTATCCACTCTTTGCAGATGTTAATGCTCTTACTCAAGTTTGTTATAAGGGATATTATAGTTTACAAATCTCAGACATTATTGATGATATTTTAACTAATGATGATGAGGGGCTTGTAAGAACTAATTACTTAGGAGCAAAGGCGCTAGAGTGCACTTCATTAATGCTCAAATTATTTAAGGAGGATTCTCAAGAAGGGAATAAGCGCACCACGCTTAGATTATCAGATCTAGATCATATATCTGCGGCGGTGCAGTATATAGAAAACAACATTTCTGAGCTTAATACAATCCCAGAAATTGCCGAGGTAGTAGGTATAGAAACTTACAGATTACAAGACGGTTTTAAACGTAACTATGGTATGACGGTAAATGATTATATCAAGGAGTTCAGACTTAAGAGAGCTTTGACTATGCTCACCTCAGAAGATAAAAACGTATCTGAAGTAGTGTATGCACTTGGCTTGTCTAGTAGAAGCTATTTTTCTAAAATATTTAAAGAGAAATATGGGATTAGTCCTTCTTCACTGCGCAGAAATCCTGAAATTTAATGTAATACCTCTAGAGAAGAGGTAGTCCACGCCTCGGGTTTGGCATTAAATTTTGTTTTAGTTTCCGCCCAGATTCCCTTAAAAAGTTCTGAATTACGATAATTTTGTAAAGCTTCGTCAGAAAGCCAGTGGCTGTGCGTAAAAAAAATACATGGGTCTTCTTGGTCACGCAAGAGTTCTAAATATAGGCATCCATTAAAGGCTCTTATTTTTTCTTTTACCTTTTCAAAATTTGATAGAAAAGAAGGAATCTCGCTTTCGCGAAAGCGTAATTTTACAAGTCGTACAATCATTTATCTATAAAATTAATCATTACTGTATCTCTATAATTAAGGCCAAATAGGCTGGCAGCACTTCCTACTGTGCTTGGGTTACTTTTATAAATGGCAAGCTCTACGTAACCTCCAGAATTAAAAACAGCCAATTTTTTACCTTCTTCCTCACGCTTTGATTTATCTATGGTAAAGTTAATCGCATCGCTATACTGGTTGTGAATTTTTGTAATATCTGCTCCCCTTGCTTCAAGTCTAAAGTCACGACCTTTACCTACCTCTTCAAATAATTTTTTTGTGATGTTACTTATTACATTACCATAGTTATCAATATAAATTACATTTCCAGAAATTTGATTACGTGCGGTGTTTATAACTGGAGCTATCCCAGTGAGATTCCTTATTGCGTCTATATTTTTGCCTATTACTGCTAAGGTCCCGCCGCGCGCAATATGGCAGGCAGTTTTTACAAATACATCTAGCACTGTAAAATTAGTCTGTGTGCGGTCATGTATATTAATTTCTACTTTTTCTTCAGGAACGATATCCTTAGTAAGAAGTGATATGATGCCATTATTTGCACAGATAAAATAGTGACCGTCCAGCTTTACTGCTATATGATTAGTCTCTGGTGTTAACTCACTATCCACACCAATAACGTGTATAGTCCCCTTTGGGAAATTTTGATAAGCATTTTGTATTATATATGCGGCTTCCATGAGGTGGAAAGGTGATACAGAATGAGAAATATCTACAATACGAACCTCTTCTAACTCTGAGTAAATAGCGCCTCTTACAGCACCTGCAAAAGGATCTTTCTCTCCAAAATCTGTAGTAAGAGTGATTATTTTCATCGAGTTATGGGTATATGCTTTTTGCAAAGCCTAAGAATCTATATAATTATGTACTAAAAATGTTTATTAATTTCTTAACCTATTAAAGCTTGAGTCTTGTAAATGATGGCTAAAAAAGACGTATTTTAGTAGTAAACAAAGCTAAAATATTTTACGGACGTATCTCACATAATCTCTCTGCCTTTTGAACGAATTAATCTTAGAACTCTCAGAAATCAATCCGCGCGAATTTTTCGGACAGCGTAACTCAAACATCGAACTTTTAAAAAATTATTTTCCCAAGCTTAAAATTGTTGCTAGAGGTAACAAGATAAAAGCTTACGGTGATCAAGATTTACTTGAGGAGTTTGATAGACGCATGGCAATGCTCATGGAACATTTTGGGAAATATAATAAACTTGATGAGAACGCCATAGAACGCGTGTTAACTAGTGTCAGTAAAGCAGATTATGAAACACCTGTAGAGAGTGGAGACACTTTAGTACATGGGGTGAGCGGTAAACTTATAAAACCACAAACGGCAAACCAGCGTAAGCTAGTTGAAACAGCAAAAAAGAACGACCTTACATTTGCCATCGGTCCTGCGGGAACTGGAAAGACATACGTAGGAGTCGCCCTAGCCGTACAAGCGCTCAAAGAAAAAAAAGTAAAAAAAATTATACTCACACGCCCAGCGGTTGAAGCTGGTGAAAACCTAGGTTTTTTACCCGGTGATCTTAAGGAAAAACTAGATCCATACATGCAACCCCTTTATGATGCCTTGCGTGATATGATTCCTCATGAGAAATTAGAGACGTTTATTGAGAAAGGAGTGATACAAATTGCTCCCATGGCGTTTATGCGCGGTCGTACATTAGATAATGCATTTGTAATCCTTGACGAAGCGCAAAACACGACTCATGCTCAAATGAAGATGTTTCTCACTCGTATGGGGCGCAATGCAAAGTTTATGATTACCGGAGATCCTGGGCAGATAGATTTGCCTAGGAGAGTAACCAGTGGTCTTAAAGAAGCGCTGCTTATTCTCAAAACCGTTGAAGGTGTTGGTATGGTATATCTAGACGATAAAGACGTAGTACGCCATCCACTAGTAAAGAAAATGATTGCGGCATATAGAGAGATAGAAAACAGAAATGATTAATTTTTATGGAGCTTAGTGCTTGATTAAGCATTTAGAATTTTATTTTTGACACTACTAACCACGTTTATGCTTATCAAGTGATAACAGACGTAAAGACTACTTGAAGTGAATACCATTACAGATACAAATTTCAATTTTCCAGGACAGCAATCTATTTACAAAGGAAAAGTCCGCGAGGTCTATACTTTAGAAAATGATTTATTATTAATGGTGGCTACAGATAGACTTAGTGCTTTTGATGTGGTAATGCCAAAGGGAATTCCTTTTAAGGGGCAAATCTTAAATCAGATTGCCACAAAAATGATGCGTGACACAGAGGATATTGTGCCTAACTGGCTTGTGGCTACTCCAGATCCTAATGTAGCGGTAGGGAAACGATGTGAGCCTTTTAAAGTAGAGATGGTCATACGTGGATATATGTCTGGTCATGCTGCACGTGAGTATAAAGCAGGACGCAGAGTTCTTTGTGGTGTTGCAATGCCAGAAGGGATGAAAGAAAATGATGCATTTCCATTACCTATAATTACACCAGCGACTAAGGCAGAGATGGGTGATCATGATGAAGACATATCAAGAGAAGATATTATTAAAAAGAACATCGTCTCAGAAGAAGATTACCAAGTGCTAGAAGATTATACACGCAAGCTTTTTAAAAGAGGTAGTGATATAGCAGCATCTAGAGGACTTATTCTTGTAGACACGAAGTATGAATTTGGTAAAACGGCAGATGGTGAGATTGTACTCATAGATGAGATACACACACCAGACTCTTCCCGTTACTTCTATGCAGATGGTTATGAAGATCGTCAATCTAGCGGAGAGGCTCAGAAACAGCTTTCAAAAGAGTTTGTGAGACAATGGCTTATAAGCAATAATTTTCAAGGACTAGAAGGACAAACGGTTCCAGAAATGACAGACGAGTATATAGAGACTGTTTCAGAAAGATATATTGAATTGTATGAGAATATAACGGGTGACGCTTTCGCGAAAGCAGAAACTTCAGATATCCTTTCTCGTATAGAGAAAAATGTACTTGCATATCTTGCAAAATAATAGCAGCGCATTTAAAACAAAAAAGCTCTTTCGTTATGAAAGGGCTTTTTTGTTGGTACGCTTTCGCGAAAGCGGACTTATATCACTTACTAAAATCTAATTCAAACTTTGAAATCATTTCCAGTAATACCTCCTCTGTTTCTGTAAAGAATTGTCTTGCACCTTGATGGGTATCTACCTTATCAAACTCTGCTACGATAGATCCAGATTCGTAAGCGTCTACTATTTGAGGATGCACATAGTACTTGCGGCATACATTGCGCGTGTTTCCTAGAGCTTCTGCCGCGGCATCAAAACCTTTTAGAACGTTAGACTTATTTTCTTTCTCATCATCTGTATATCCTAAATCGTGTACGGTTTCAAAAAAAGTTTTTGTAGCTCCCCAAGTTCTATAATCTTTTGCCGAAAATAGATCTCCGCTAAGTTCGTGTATATAGTCATTTACCATACTACTATCTACGCGGTGTTTTTCTCCCGAGGCATCATAAAATTGAAATAGTTCCCATCCAGGTATTTCCTCACAACGGTTTACAAGCTTTGCAAGTTTTTTATTACGTAAGGTAATGTTATGTTTTTTACCCTTTTTACCCACAAACTCAAAGCGGATTTTCTCTTTGGTCGTAGTCACATGTCGGGTGCGTAAGGTAGAGAGACCATAGGTTTTATTGCGCTTTGCGTAGTAGTCGTTACCTATGCGTATGTGAGTCTCTTCCATAAGTCTCAATACAAGTGCAAGTACTTTGCGCTTAGACATATCTGGAGCATCAAGATCTTTATCTATGCGCTCGCGTATGCTAGGCAATGCGTTTCCAAAATTAGCTAGTTTATAAAATTTGGTTTGATTCCTAATTTTTGACCACAGATCGTGATAGCGGTATACTTTTCTATTTTTAGCATCGCGCCCGACCACTTGTAAGTGCCCGTTAGGAGGATAGGCAATGCGCACTTTCTCCCAGTTAGGCGGTATCACAAGATTATTGATGCGCTCTAATTCTTTTTTGTCCTCAAGAGGCTTATCATTGAAATAATAATGAAAGTTTTTCTTCTTCTTTTTCCTTCTTATGTTGAGGTCTGCATCTGAGACATAAATGAGATTTGCTGCAGCTGCAGTTTTCTCAGGGTTTCTAAGGATATTCTCGATTTGGCTGGCGGTGAGTGTCATTTGATAAATTTAGTAACGAAAACAAATCACTGTTCAAAAATATATGTGAACCTTTTGATAAACTGCTCTTAATTTTTGTTACTTCACCACATAAATAGACTTTGTATGCAATCATACCCATCATTTTACGATCAAGCTAGTGAACTTATAGCAGATTTTTCTAGTGCCATGTGGGGAATCCCGCTTGTGTGCTTGCTTATAGGCGGTGGATTATTTCTACTTATTTATTCTCGTTTTTTGCCTTTTAGATATTTAGGACATGCGATTGCGGTACTGCGAGGAAAATATGATGGTGAAAATGATGAAGGTGAGATCACACACTTTCAAGCACTCACAACAGCGCTTAGTGCGACCGTAGGTATGGGAAATATAGCAGGTGTAGCTGTTGCAATCGCAATAGGAGGGCCTGGTGCCGTATTCTGGATGTGGATGAGTGCCATCGTAGGGATGGGGACAAAGTTTTTTACTGGTTCACTAGCTATTATGTATCGAGGGAAAGATAGTGAAGGCAAGCTGCAAGGTGGGCCTATGTACTTTATCACAGAAGGTATGGGCAAAGCATGGAAACCACTTGCAGTCATATTTAGTATTGCAGGATTAGTAGGCGCATTACCCGTTTTTAATGTAAATCAACTCACACAAGCTGTAAATGATATATTACTTGTTCCTCAAGGAATTGAAGTAGGATTTACTTCAAATTTAATCATAGGGTTAGTGCTTGTAGCGATCACCTCTGTGGTAATTATAGGAGGTTTAGATCGTATTTCTAAAACAGCAGCAAAGCTCGTTCCTGCCATGGTACTCATTTATTTTATAGCCGTGATGGCCATTTTATTTGTAAATATTGATGTGGTTCCTAAGTACTTTAGTCTAATTTTTACAGACGCCTTCTCTGCCGGTTTTTATACGGGTGATAAACTGCTGGGTGGCGTTGTAGGTGGATTGATTTTACTGGGTATAAAACGCGGGGCATTCTCAAATGAGGCGGGAGTAGGTACCGCACCAATGGCGCATGGAGCTGCAAAAACTGCAGAGCCTATACGTGAGGGACTTGTGGCAATGCTGGGCCCAGCGATAGATACCATACTGGTTTGTACACTTACGGCACTTGCAATTTTAGTGACAGATGTGTGGCAAACCAGTGATGCAAATGGGGTTACCCTTACGGCTTCCGCTTTCGCGAAAGCGTTATCACCCGCGGGAAAATACATCTTACTTTTATGTATCGCCGTGTTTAGTATCTCATCGCTTTTCTCTTATAGTTATTATGGAACCAAGTGTTTGAGCTTTCTTTTTGGAGCGCACAACAAGAAGTACTATAACATAGCATATATCGCAAGTATCTTGATAGGAGCGACTACATCACTTAGTATGATGATTAATCTCATAGATGGATTTTTTGCCATCATGGCAATTCCCACAATGATTGCAACCTTGTATCTCGCACCAAGAGTGATGAAGGAAGCGAGGAGATATTTTAAGGAATTGAAGGGATAGAAATATTGATCGCTATTTTCTAAAGCCGGCCAACTAGCAAGAAGTTAAGCCATTGTTTTAAGACATAAAAAAAGCTAGGTCATTTAATTTAATAAATGACCTAGCTTTTTTTATCTAATATCGTTCTGTTCAATTACACTTGTATCACTCCAAGATTAAAAGGCTTCTCAATAGGAGCGTGGTCTGCAGCTTCAATACCCATAGAGATCCATTTGCGAGTGTCTCGTGGGTCTATGATGCCATCTGTCCAGATTCTTGACGCTGCGTAGTATGGTGATACTTGATCATCATAACGAGACTTAATACGGTCAAAAAGTTCTTTTTCTACCTCTGGTGT
>ENA-ORXC01001989-ORXC01001989.1-marine-metagenome-genome-assembly--contig:-NODE-1989-length-11469-cov-3.346910_pt1 | contig 11469 bp, 11 predicted proteins | sample MGYA00237865_ERZ511478 | MGnify/ENA metagenome assembly ERZ511478 | reverse complement strand
TTTCATCGCTTTCCAGGCCGCGTCTGCCAATGCGGAGGCTGTTTTTGCATCAATGACACCTGTTACAGTCATGTCATTTTTGCGCTGGAATGCTTTGACGGCGATTTCGGTCATGCCGCTGAAGTATCCATCCGTACGGCCCGGCTCAAACCCGAGCCCAGCAAGGATTTCCTGGGCATTTTTGACCTGCTCGTTATTCATGTCCAGCTTAAGCGGTTTTTCAGCCTGGATAGGATGGGTATCATAAAGCGACGGCTGATTGACCTCGACGGTTGGCTCGATGCCTTTTTTATGGATCCAGTTGCCGTCTGGCGTCAGCCATTTGAACAGCGTCAGCTTGATATTGCTGCCATCCCCCATCGGCACAGCCTGCTGGACTGTACCCTTGCCGAAGGTTTTCTCGCCAATGACTGGATAGCCGCCCGCTTCCTTCAATGCCCCGGCCAAAATTTCCGATGCGGATGCACTTCCATTATCTGTCAGCACAGCAATCGGATACTGTTTCGCTTTTTCCAGATTGGAGAAGTAGCGAGTCTTATCGCCGCTACGTTCTTCGATTTGATAGAGCGGCTTCTCCTTGGAAATCAACTCTCGTAAAATTTCTTCAACACTGGAAAGCAGCCCGCCAGGATTGCCGCGTACATCGATCAGCAGCGCATCCAGCCCTTCTTTTTCAAAAGCCTTAAGCTCCTTATTGAACTCTTCGGAGGTATCTTCTGAGAACGAGGTAATCTCCATGTAACCAATCTTCTCTCCGTTCACCTTTTTCATGTCAGCATGGACGGTAATCTGCGGAATCTCATCACGAATCACTTTAACCTTCAGTGAATCCTTCAAGCCTTTACGCTCGATTTCCAGCACTACAGGTGTCCCTTTTTTGCCGCGGATTTTCAAAGTCGCCTCATATAGATCCAATCCCTCGATACTCTCGCCATCGACCGTTAAAATCTGGTCATTTGGCTTCAAACCCGCTTTCTCTGCGGGGGAATTTTTAAAAGGAGAAACGATCACGATTTTTCCATCGACCGTACTGACTTCAGCACCAATTCCTTCAAAGGACGACTCCAGCGTCTCATTGAATTGTTTGGCCGTTTCCTTGTCCATGTAGACGGAATACGGATCCTCCAGGGTTGATAGCATCCCCTGGATCGCCCCTTCAACCAGTTTTTCTTCTTCTACCTTTTCTACGTAACTGTTAAAAATCAAACTGTATGCCTGCTCGACTTTTTCGAGACTGCTTGCATCGCCTGCCTCTGCACCTGCATGATCTTTCAGGGGCACAATCTGGCGTTCCAGCACACCTGCCTTGCTTTCGTACCATTGCATGCCGGCGTATGTACTTCCTGCACCAGTCAGCAGCGAGCCCGCCATCAAAATGGCAATCCACTTACGCTCCATTGCCAAACTCCTCCCTGTTTACCGCATCTACTGCTCCTCTGCCGTAAAAATTTCTATGATTCCCATTATATGACGAACAGGGACAGGGTATGAAGGATAAATTTAGCAGCTGATCTCGAAAGAGGTATCATCCAGTGGTGATTTGTGCCCGTTTTTTAGTACGAGCCTGAAGATTCAGTTAGCACCACAAGAATATCACACCTATCTTTAAAAACATCAAGTTTACATACTCTTCAATCATCGTAAACTTTATCTGGACACCTATCCTTGCATGGCTCCTAGCAATGATTTTTTCAGGTGACAATCCTGCGTTATATATTGGATTTATCATGAAAGTTCTAGCTTTAAATTATTAATCTCTAACCCTGGCCTTTCTTATCAAAAAATAGCCAATTACATAATATATAAATGCAGACCCAAGTATAAATAGTCTGTACTCAAGCAATTGACCTTTCCCTGCATAATATTCTCCATCAATAACGGATGTAAGGAACATCCCCCCGAAAACAACCAATCCGATGATAATAAACACTTTCTTGCTGCTGAAGGGTTGGTACTCTTTTGGCATTTTTCATCCTCCTATCCATTCTTTATAATTAATGAAAAAAAGCTTGGTATTAAGGTAAATTTGAAATACTCAACCATTTCTACAAATACTGTATCTTGGAGGATTACGTCCTCAACAATTAAACTCCTCTGTATCCTAGTAGCTTATAGTGATATATTTTTACGCATTAATTATATACCATTACAGTATAGAACCAAAACAGAGTAAGAAAGGCCATCGTATGAGTACGACGGCCTTTCTTACTTGGGTAGGGACTTATATTAAAAGGGGGTTTGATGTCCTAGCTATTTTAGAATAATATATGATTTTGCAGATATTATGCACAAGGCATTACGAATATATTACATTTTTTTATTCACAATTCCCTCAAATTATTCAAATATTGTTCTTCATACTCTTCTAGTTTGTTTTCCAATTCATCATTCTTTTGATCCTTTGACCAGGCAAAGAAGATGAAGCCAATGACTGTCCCATATATGATTTCCTGGATGAACTTCATGAATGCGCCACCTGCTTGCTGGTCATCTAATGGGCCAATTCCAAATAATTGCGGTGCTTGCATATATGAAGTATATAGCAGGTCTTTTGAGAAAATGATTAGCGCACATGCCGGAGTGAGCAGGATGCCCATCACGCATATATAGGCTATTTTATATAACGGCTTCATCGTTCCCTTGAATTCCGCCGGAGAGACGACTGGCCACCACATAATTAGGGCCAGGACAAATAAAACAAATGTCGATAAACCCATGAAAAAGGAGTTGGTCATTAAATAATCAAAAATAAATGGAACATGGTAAAAAGAAAAAATTCCATTAAAAAGCAAAACCGCAATTACAGGTTTGGTTAAGAATCGTATTGAGCTTTGTAATACACCAACCCTGTTCAAAACTTCTCCCAGTTTTCTTTTTGGAAGACCATAAAGCAATAACGGCGGAACTGCTAGGTAAATGACCGATTGGATGACCATATGGACAGAAAAAAGATAATGGCCAATACTATATACAGGAGTCCCCATTGCTATAGCAAATAAGGCTAATCCAGTGTAGAATGAGCCTTTTTGCTTTTGCGTTAACTCCTTTTTAATAGCTTGTTGTTTCCGTTGATAGTAAATGCCAACAGCAAGGCACCCAAGCAAAAGCAATATATTCCATTCATAAATAATTCCACTAATCGGGTTATGTTCCATCATTATAATTCGATTCCCCTTTGTTTCTGATCCAATCTAGCGCTTTCCCTTTTTATATGCTTTATAAAGAAAGATGCCGTAAACAATTGAAAGCGTAATAAGCACGACAATCAACAGTATAAACATTTGCATCATTTTATCACCCCTTCAGTTTCTACTGTACAAAACAGGTTCGAGTTTTCATTTTAATTTTGATATAGTGCAGTAGTCAGTTCTCAACTTCCTATTTTTGGATTTTAGTATAAAAATTATGAAGAAAATAGAAAATGTGCAGTCTTCTATCATACTAGTAATAAACATTCACATTACGACAATAAACTCCCTAACCGGTTAGGATTGGACAGGGAGCTGATTGATTATGGCAAGTTTCGGATCAACTATCGGCCAGAATACCTTTCAAGTCTTTGTCCTTCACAACTAATCCAGCATCTTTTAGTTCCTTTTGCAAAATATCCTGTGCTTTAGATTGGTCAATTTTCGAAAGTTTCAATTGATATTCTAACTCTTTTGCCATCGCATCAAAGGATTTCTTTTCTTTTTTATCAGTTAGCTCAATGATGTGATACCCTAATGAGGACTTAACGGGATCGCTAACTTGTCTTATTTCTAATGAATAAGCTGCTTTCTCGAACGCAGGATCCATTTTACCAATTCCAAACCAGCCAAGATCCCCTCCTTTTTCTGCTGAAGACTTGTCGGTGGAATATTCTTTTGCTAACTCCTCAAATTTATCACCATTTGCCAATTTACTTTTAACTTCATTTGCGGTCTTCTCATCCTTTACCAGAATATGTCTTGCTTTGATTTCTGGCTTGTAGGCATCATAGCTCTTCTTAATTTCCTGATCAGTGACTTTTATATCTTTAATTAGAGCCTTTTCCATTAAGAGTTGACTTTTCAGCACTTCTTTCAACTCATTTTCATCCTTTATACCATTTTGCATTAGTACCATTTCAAAGTTTTCACCCGTCTGGTCCTTGATTTCCTTCAATTTCCCATTTACATCCTTATCGGTCACCTTGTATTTGTTAGCAAGGACTTTTTGATAGACAAGGTCTTGCAATACTTGTTCTCCATATTTCCCTTTCATGGATTCATACAATTCTTCCTTAGTAATATTTCCGGCTTCTGTTTGTACAATCACCTCGGAGGTTGCGGGACCTGTGGAACAAGCACTTAAACTGATTATTCCTGCTGCCAACGAAATGCCAACTAGTGTTTTCTTCATTTAAATACACCTCTAAGTATTTTAATTAAGTTAATGTAAGTTACTGCATGATGATTCGAAAATGAATTACCTTTAATGCTTATATGCTCATATATGCATTATGTTATACTAATCATTATAGGTCAAGTTGTTTATTGATCTTTTTAAAGCGTTTGAATGATTCAAATCTATAAAAATATCGGGAGGATGTATTGTTGCTCGCTACTATTGCTGCAGGCCTGGCACCGGGATTAGCGCTATTATGTTACTTATATTTAAAAGATAGATATGATCAAGAGCCATTATCGGTAGTGGCTAAAGTATTCTTTTCAGGTGCCTTGTTAGTTTTCCCGATCATGTTTATTCATTACGTTTTGGATACAGAAGACTTGATACCCAGTTCAATTATTGAATCGTTTATTACCGTTGGCTTACTTGAGGAATTTTTCAAATGGTTCATTTTGTACAACATGGTATACAGCCACTTGGCATTTGACAAACCTTATGACGGTATTATATATAGTTCGGCTGTTTCTCTTGGGTTCGCTTCTGCGGAGAATATCCTTTACCTGTTTGCTAATGGATTGGAACTCGCATATAGCCGTGCACTATTACCCGTTTCAAGTCATGCAATATTTGGAATTATCATGGGCTACTATTTTGGGAAAGCGAAATTCTCAAGTAGCCCGCCCCTTAGGTGGATAGTCCTGTCCCTGATCATACCCACACTACTTCATGGAGGATATACATACATCCTTCTTACAGTAGAAGATTGGCTGCTGCCTATTGTCTTTTACATGGCTTTCCTCTGGTTTTTAGGGATTAGGAAGTTTAGGCTAGCAACATTAGCCTAAAAAAATCACCATGTTTATTAGATTAGAAAGGCTCCTTCATTACTGAAGGGGCCTATTTTTAATAGAGTACATGTTCAAGACCTTCTAACAAAACATAGTATGTCGGCCGCTTTATAAGTTAATGAATTGCTTGGTTTGAATCGCATTCGTGAACAAATTTGACAATTTAGTGAATATTTTGAATAATATGTACAAAGGTGGTGAAATGAAATGACGAATGAAAAAATTCTTCAGACAGTTAAATTGCTGGGTGGAACCCTTCTTTGTATTGGAATATCGACTTTTCTCACAGGTCTTTTCGTAAGTAAAGGCGAAATTCTGGCAGCAATTGGAGCAGGCACGATTGTGGGTGCCGTTTTCATCTTCCTGATGGGGATCTTTTTTGTTGCTTCAGGAGAGGTATTGGAAAAAACACAACATAAGAATAAAAAAAGAGCGTCATTTTAGACGCCCCGTTGATTAACACATTTATTCATAACCCCATATCAGGGTAAGCAATGAACCAAAGATGGTAACTAAAGCAATGAAAACTGCGTAATAAATATTGGTGTAAATGGACGGTTTATCTTCGCTTTCACCAGCGTGCATAAACACAACCAACTGCACCGCCGCCTGGATGAAGGCTGTCACCAGCAGAATGGACATTCCAATGGTATAAGACAGATCCATGAAATAAACAGCAAGAGCCACTGCAGTGAGGATTAAAGAAAATACAAACCCCATTACTTGTTTTAAAGGAAATAAATCTTTCATGTTTACATCATTCCTTTCAAGTAGACGAAGCTGAAGATAAATATCCAGACCACATCTAGGAAGTGCCAGTACAACGAAAATATGAACGATTTATTGGCTGTTTCAGGCGTAAGACCTCGTTTCTTGATTTGCATAATGATCGCAAGACCCCAGAACAAACCAAACGTTACGTGTGCACCGTGTGTACCCAATGTAGTAAATAACGCAGCTGAAAAACCGCTAGTCTGCAGTGTCAGACCTTCATGGATATATTGTACAAATTCATAAATCTCCAAACCTATGAATCCCAGTCCTAGAATAAGAGTAATGATGAAGAAATTGATCATCGCTTTTACTCTGCCAATCCTCATAGCATGAATTCCTAAGCCAATTGTGAAACTGCTAGTCAAAAGTAATAGAGTTTGAATAATCAGGGTCGGAGCTTTAAACACTTCTTCCCCGCTTGGGCCGCTTCCGGTTCGGTCCACTAAAATAAAGTATGCAGCGAAAAGCGTTGCAAACAGGGCTATTTCCGCCCCCAGGAAAATCCAAAAACCTAAGATTTTCAACCTATTTTCTTCTGTACTATATTCAAGCGGGAGTGATTGATCGATTTTCATTTTCAGATACCTCCCAATTTCTTTTCAGTTTCTTTGATTTCCTTAACGGAAATGTAGTGGCCATGGTCCTTCTCGAAAGAACGGTATAACATACAACCAAATATCCCTAATACAGAAAGAATAGCTAGTGTCCACATGCTGAATACCATCGCGAATCCAAATACAAAGAAGAAAGCACTCAGAACAAAAGGCAACCCACTGTTATTTGGCATATGAATCTTCTTGTACTCACCCGGGAACAAGTCATGACCGTTTTTCTTTGCATCCCAGAACGCCTCAGATGAGTTCACATGAGGCACAATCGCAAAATTGTACTCCGGTACCGGACTGTGAGTAGCCCATTCAAGAGACCTTGCATCCCATGGATCAGATCCGATATTTCGAGGTGCATAGCGAGTGCTGTAATAGATATTGTATACAATCAGAGCAAATCCTATGGCGAGACCTATTGCTCCAATAAAGGAAAGTCCATTCCAAATTCCATATCCTGTCGACTCAGAATAGGTATACATGCGACGCGCTTGTCCGTCAAGACCAGAAATAAACATCGGGAAAAATGTCAAACAGACACTAATCGCGATGAACCAAAACGACCATTTTCCGATGCGTTCATTCAACATGAAACCAAAAATCTTCGGCCACCAGTATGTCATTCCCGCGATCATCGCGAATACTACACCTGGGATGATAACCAGATGGAAATGGGCCACAAGGAACATCGTATTATGATACTGGTAATCCGCACTAGCCATGCCAAGCATGACGCCTGTTACTCCACCGATTGTAAAAATCGGGATAAAGCCAAGGGAGTATAACATAGGAACCGTAAACCTGATTTTTCCTTTCCACAGTGTAAGAAGCCAGTTAAAGATCTTAACCCCTGTAGGAATTGCAATTGCCATAGTCGTTATCGAAAAAATACTATTCACAAGGGCACCCTGTCCCATCGTGAAGAAATGATGGACCCAGACGACAAAGGACAATGCCGAGATCGCCACAATCGAAACGACCATAGACTTGTATCCATATAGATTTCGGCGGGCGAAAGTCGGAATGATTTCACTGTAGATCCCGAATGCTGGCAGGATTAAAATATAGACCTCTGGATGGCCCCAGACCCAGAAAAAGTTGGCCCACAGCATATCCATGCCGCCATTTGTTGTCGTAAAGAAGTTGGTCCCAAATAAACGATCCATTGTTCCCATCGCCAATGCCACTGTTAATACCGGGAAAGCGAAAACAATTATTACATTGGTAATCAGTGCTGTCCATGTAAACATCGGCATCTTCATTAACTTCATACCTGGCGCTCTCATTTTTAAAATGGTAACAATGAAGTTAATACCTGTGATTAAAGTACCAAGGCCTGCAATTTGAATTGCAAGCATATAATAGTTCGTTCCTACTGATGGACTGAATTCATTTCCAGCGAGAGGGAAATACGATGTCCAGCCTGAATCAGGAGAACCACCTACCACGAAAGAAATGTTAAATAACATCGCTCCCATAAAATATAACCAGAAACTTAAAGCGTTCAACCGGGGAAAGGCAACATCACGTGCTCCAATCTGCAAAGGGACCACAAAGTTCATTAAAGCCATGACGAAAGCCATAGCCATGAATAAAATCATCACTACTCCGTGTGTCGTAAAAACCTCATTATATTCCTGGGCATTCAGTAATGTATTCTCAGGTATAGCAGTTTGAGCGCGCATCATCAAAGCGTCGACCCCGCCTCGGAATAACATCAGCAAAGCGGAAATGAGATACATGATGCCAATGCGTTTGTGGTCAACCGTTGTTAACCATTGCTGCCACAGATAGCCCCATTTTCTAAAATAGGTCAGCCCAGCTAAAATAGCTATAATTGTAAGACCAATGGCTACCATCGAAGCGTAAATCGTTGGGCTTGGATTCGGGACAATAAATCGATCAAAAAATTCCATACTCCTGCAACTCCTTTCAAGAAGTTTTAAGTTGTTATACTACCTTACTTATAATCTTCTAGTGATTCATATCCTCCATATCATTTTGATCCATTTCTCCATCAGGATTTTGTTTTTCATCACCATTATTATCCTTTTGAGTGCTTGCCGCTTCTTTTTTGTGATGGCCCTCTGGAGGTGGAGAGAAGGATAAATGTGTTCCTGTATAAGTTAATTGACCTAGATGGCTGGGTTTTAACAGTTCATTGAATTTTTCTTCAGTTAATGGTTTAGCAGTTTTCTTGATCTCTTCTACCCATTTCTCGTATTCAGCCTGCTTCATAGCTGTTACATTAAAGCTTTGCTCTGCGAAACCAGAACCTGTAAAATTCGCATTCCTTCCGCCGTACTCACCAGGTACGTCTACAGCTAGATTTAACTTATTAACCATATCTGCCATCGCATATTTTTGGCCCCCTAATTGAGGAATCCAAAAACTAGAAATCGGCCCATATGAATACAGACGGAACTCAATTGGTCTGTTCGTTGGGATAAAAAGATAGTTGACAGTTTCAATATTTTCTTCTGGATAGCTGAAATGCCATTTCCAATTTGAGGAAGCAGCATATATCACTAATGGTTTCTGATTTTCATAGCCTTCTGGTATCGACTCTACCTCATATGTGGATTTCACTGTAATTATTGAAAGAAAAATGACAATTATGATCGGAATCCCTACAAAGATTGATTCAATCACCTTGCTCCCTTCAATATGTGGCGGTTCATAGTTTTCACTTTGTCTAGAAGCCCTGTACTTGACTAACATGACGATGAAAAGTACAAAAACCGCAATGACAACGAACGCCATAGTCCAGATTGAAATCATGATTACATCTGCAGTTGTACGTGCTTGCGGACCTTTCGGATCAAGAACCATAAGTGGTTCACATCCCGATAGTAAGGTGAAAACACCCAGAATCAACGACAGAATCGCCCATTTCACTTTCATCGAGTTACCCCTTTCTTTAGTTGATGAGACAGTAGTTAGAATCCATGTCCAATTTATATCGCCTTATTTATGTGAATTACATCACATAGGATAACATTATAAATTGTTTTACAATCTGGAAGCATGAAAGTTAACTTAAGAGAATGAAGCTGCAAATCAAACGAATGATATATGAACATATATACATAAATTACCTAAAAGTCATTGATACATGAACACATATACATACATGTTTTCCAGAAAGAACGAACAGTTTCTAACACGGTTATAATGTTAACATACTCATCCAGCTGATAAATTTCTATTTGTGACAAATTTATGAAGGTTTTTATTTACATTTTTGTATTATTCTTTTCCTTTTACTAACTCCAAAAGAATTAAATTAGGAATCTTCACACTTTTATCACAAACAAATGGTAATAATAAAAATATTGACTGTTAATCAATTATGCTATATTTAAATTTTGAATAAAGGGAGATTAATCAATGCGGAAGACTATAGGTGTGTCCATTGCTTTAATGGTTACGTTAATACTTACAGCTTGCGGGCAAGATATAAAGGATCCTTTGAATTGGGAAATAAATGACTTCACTTTCGAAAATCAAAATGGCAAGAAAGTAGGAATGGAGGATTTAAATGGCGAGGTATGGGTAGCAGACTTTATTTTCACTAGCTGTGAAACGGTTTGTCCCCCTATGACGGCTAATATGGATATCCTGAATCAGAAGTTGAAAAAGGAAGGAATAAATAACATTAAATTTGTTTCCTTTAGTGTTGATCCTGATGTTGATACCCCTGATAGAAGAAAAGATTATATGGAGCGGTATGATATCAATCCTGATAAGTGGCACTTTTTATCAGGATACTCTCAGCAAACAATCGAAGACTTTGCTTTGAAAAATTTTAAAACTATTGTTAAAAAGCCTGAAAATGACGATCAAGTTATTCATGGCACTTCCTTTTATCTGGTTGATAAAGATGGGGTAATCGTAAAAGATTATCCAAGTCTTTCTGATGTTCCCTTCGAACAAATGATTGAGGATATTAAGATTCTATTGAACGAGTAGTCATATTTTCAGGGGAATTGTTGCCGAGTTGGCCAAAACGGCAGAAAGAGGGTGACCTGATGGGTTACCCTCTAATAGTTTTTTTACTTGTATATAGGTCATTTTATATCCAGCCAAAATATCTCACAGTTTGGGCAATAAGAAACGTTACACAAAGGGCGATGGCGGTTGGAATGATAAAAGCCATAAATGTCCACTTCTTGCTCTTTGTTTCTTTATAAATATTAATCAATGCTGTGCCGCAAGGATAGTGTAATAGAGAAAAAAGCATCATATTCAACGCAGTGAGCCAAGTCCAATTATGATTAATAAAAATTTGCTTAATATCTTCTATTCCTCCTGCATCAACCAGTTCACCTGTTGATAGATATCCCATAAGAAGGACAGGCAGCACAATTTCATTTGCAGGGAGTCCGATTATGAATGCCATCAAGATATACCCATCCAAGCCTAACATTTGGCCGAGCGGATCAAGAAATTGGACAATGTGCAATAAAATGCTCGTGCCGTTCACATGGATATTTGCCAATATCCATGTCATGACCCCCGCGGGTGCTGCTACTTTAACTGCTCGTTTTAGTACTGCTAGAGAATTGTTCAAAGAAGAACGAATGACAGTATCAAATATCTTCGGCTTTCTATAGGGCGGGAGTTCCAATGTATAGTGTGTTGGGACACCACTTAATACAGTTTTTGATAGAATCCAAGAAACAGAGAATGTTATGATGATCCCAAATAATACAATTCCCACTATGACAGCCGTTGTTATAAAGGATTTGATTCCCCCCGTAAAACCAGCCGCCATAAACAAGGAGGCCAGCAAGATTAACGTTCCCCATCTCCCATTGCAAGGAACAAAATTATTGGTCAGGATGGCAAGCATCCGTTCCCTCGGTGAT
>ENA-ORXC01001988-ORXC01001988.1-marine-metagenome-genome-assembly--contig:-NODE-1988-length-11482-cov-66.296098_pt1 | contig 11482 bp, 5 predicted proteins | sample MGYA00237865_ERZ511478 | MGnify/ENA metagenome assembly ERZ511478 | reverse complement strand
GAAAGTAAATATCTTCTAAAGTCTCCACGCACAAGATCTAATGTTCCAAAACGAAGTACAACATCTTCTTGCCATCCACTCATATACATACGCATAAAACGGATTGCTCTAAAGTCATTAATACCCCCTACCACATTAGTCGCCTGGTTAATTGGCACTCTAAACTGCACCCATCTCGTAGGTAATTGTGATCCATTTTGAGTTGTTACTGTAAGCTCTCTTACATCAGTAACAAAGGGATTGTTTTCTACACTAAGTGACGCAGGATTGATAGGTAATTCATACTCAAAGTATGCGTCTACCGTGTTCATTGTATTATCGCGGTTTACATCTTCTACATCTGGAAAGGTTGTAGAACCACGATTGGTTTGTGTTACCTCTACAGGTGAGTTACCTTGATTATTATTATAATCTCTGTAACGCTCTACAACTCCTCCCTCAGTATTAAGGAAGTAATTATAGTTATCGCCGGCTGGGTCAGGTAAGTTTGCAAAGTTTGGAAACTCTACCATTTCTTCTGCATCACTAAGACCGTCATACCCTATATCTTGATTGGTACGCTCCTGACCTTCTGTATCAAAAGCATATACTAATGACTGGTTAGTTGGCACTTTTCCCCATACCGTTTCTGAGGTTCCTACCTCTCCACCATCATTAGGTAATCCATTTTCATATTGCTTACGACCGTCCTTAAGGATATCTTCAGAAATACTACCTAGGTTTAAAGTTAGATTTCCTCCTGGGCTTGTGGTATCTCCATCTGCATAAAATGGATCAAGTAACCAGAACTCAACAAATTCAACATTTGCTTGTTCAAAATCTGTAGAGGTTAATTGCCTTGTGATACCCCCAAAATTCTCTTGAGGATTAGATAATGTTCCGTCTACGGCATCTGGGCTAAAGTTATAAGGCCCTCTTTGATCTGGAAAATAAGCCAAGTCAAGCGTAAAAAGGGCTTGCGTCTGACCTGAAATTATATCTTGTTGTGGGAAAATTTCGTCCCTAAACACACGACGTGTTTCTGGTAATGAAAGGTCATCATCAGAAATTCCATCTGGTCTCTGGTTATTATAGAAAATAGGATCAATTGTATACCAAGCAAATTTTGCACGACGATATCCTGTTGCAAGGTCACCATTTGCAAATTCGCCACCAAAACCTACTGGAGGTGATGACAAGTTCCATTGCAATGGCCCTCCTATATCTATTGATGTTTGTGACCCTTCAAAGTCATCTATATAAGAAGTAGCCTCACCATTAAAATCTGTTCCCTTAGGCTGCCCTGGAAGTAAGTAAGCAACTTCTCCTCGTACAGATAAGTTAGAAGGCACATCTGTATCAATGTTAGGTAGTTTATTTACCCATCTCGTTAAGAAAGGCAACTCTGTCGAGTAGCTTGCATTAAGACCTACAATAGTATTATTTATAGGTTCAAAGTTATATGTAGCTTTTTGCGTAAGCGGTCTTTCATTTAAATTTAAAAAAGTACCTCCTACTATGAAGTTTTCACTAAACTGGTGTTCAACATTAATGCCTGTAAAACGCTTATTCTGTTGACCAAAAATAGTGTTGTTCTCAACAGATGCAGAAATAGGGATTCCAGACGCCTCAAGGGATTTATCTAAAATGATAACTCTTCCTAGCTGATAGTTTACCGTATAATCAAGACCCTCCACAAGCACACGACCACCAGCCGTTACCGTAACAGAACCTTGAGGAATATTAAAAGCACCTAGTGGGATACCCTGCTCTTGTGCAGATTTATAGCGCCCCTTGAGCAAGAACTTGTTCTTCTCTGCATTGTCTCTTGCTATTGTTTTTGTAGATTGATAGAGCGAGCTATAAACATACTTATCTTGATGCGCATTATAAGTATCTGAGTTTTCATAACTTTCTGCTCCATCGTTAATACTTAGTAAATCAAATAGATTTTCTCCAAAAGGCTCAACCGTGGTAAATACAATACTACCGTTTTGTACGTGTACAGTAACACCTGGCACAAAATCAAAAAATCCATCTCCACCTACTTGTGGGTCACCAAAAGTAGTTAGTCTATCAAGATTAAAAAGTCGCAATAACGTATTACTCTCAAGCGCACCACGATCTTGACCTTCATCCATCGTGTTGTCATTATTTACTCCATCAAAGAGTGTTGGTAATGGCTCACCTGCGACTGGAGAGATAAAATTAATAGGCGAAGGATCTGCATATACGATGTTTAACCTAAAACCTTCTTGCTCTAATTGAAAAGCTCCTAGTGGGTAGATGTTCTTCATCATCAGATCCCATATAGGCTCCTCTACATTGGTGAGGTTACTCTTAAGCATTTTTACCACAAGGTTCACAGGGCTGCCTGCCTGACCAGCTGGTATCACAGTATCTAGTATACCATCACCATCTGCATCTTGTCCGTTTAAAATACCATCCCCATTACTATCTGCATCTGCATCATTTGCAATACCGTCGTTATCATCATCTGGGCGGGTTACCGGGCTATCAGCATCTGCAATATCTGGTATTCCGTCCATATCTGCATCTGGTCTACTTCCTTCTGTAGCATTTACACCATCATTTGCAAATTCTCCTACTTGGTATACTTGCCCTCCTACGGTGTACTGGAAAGCTACACCCAGCACCTCATCATTATTAAGGCGCTGATTTAATGAGATATAACCAAGACCTGGATATAATGTAAACTGCGAGTTATCTAGCTTACGTGCGTTTTCTAAAAGCACATAATCTGTACCATCTTGCACCGTAACACTACCAAAACCCTGACCCACAGTAGCAACATCCCTTATAGCAGGTGTTAACTGTGACTGCACAGAGGCATCGTTTATTCCTCTTGGGTTAAAATCGTTATTTCTGTTATCTGGAAAGGCATTTGCACTACTGTTTATAAAACCAGGGTTTGCTCCAGCGTTCACCCCTATGTTTGCAGGATCAGATTCTCCTATGTCTTGTATCGCAACAATATTACGTGCGTTTGTAGTTCGGTTTTGTCTATTTGTAATCCACACCTCTACACGCGTTACTTGTACTCCTCTGTTATCTATAAAAGGATAATTCTCTAAAGCCTCGTTGTAGGTATCTCTAAAGTAATGTGCTAAGAAGAAGTGACGATTCTCATCATAGTTAAGCGCAGGAACTTCAAATTCTTGTACCGTTGCTCCACCCTCTGCGGTAACCGTTTTAGGTTGTGATTGATTTTCTGAAAATACTGCAGTTACCCTAGTTTTACCAAACTGCAACTCTGTCTTAACACCAAAAAGGCTTTGAGAGCCCTGTATCAATGCACTATTAAGAGGCATAGACACGTTACCCACTTCTATCTTCTGGATGATATCATCCTCAGTAGGCGTGTATTCTAGTTTTATTTGATTCTGAAAATTAAAGGTAGACTCCGTATCATAGTTTGCTGTGATCTGGAGGCGTTCACCTACTTGTCCTAATAAACTAAGACTTATGCGCTGGTCAAAGTCAAATGTAAAATTTCTTCTATTACGAGGAGAAAAAGCAGGGTTATCTTGCTTTGTAAATAACAGTCCGAGATCCATCTCTACAGAACCTTGTGGTGTAAACGTAATCTCATCTCCTCCAAAAATAGATTCAAAAAGATCATTTTTTACATACAGGGATTTTACAAGGCTATTTCTAGAGTCATCCTCATCTGCACGACCATCTATTGCCGTAATTTTTTCTCTAAAATATTGACGCATTTGCTCATCACGCACGCGTTTTTCATATTCTTCTGGAGTAAGTATAAGCGGGTAAGTAACATTAAAAGCACCCAGCTCTTCGGTGTAAATGTACCTATCTAGCACAGGGTCGTAGGTGTACTTTGCTACAATACTATTTGGGTTAGGTAAAACAAGGCTCCCTAAGGAGAAAGTCGCAGGTGTGGCGCTCTCTTCATTTTCATTAGGATCCTCCTCTTGTGCTATAGCACTTAGGTTACCTATAAAGACAACCGCAATAAACAATACCGCTACACGTAAATTCAAGTAATAATTTCGCTTCAAAATAGACCTACAGTTTTTTTAATGCCTCTTTAATAATAGTCTCTACGCTCGCATCTGGCTTTTCTTTTGTGATAGCCAGACATACTTTCTCTGCCTGTTTACGCGCAAATCCTAAAGTCTCTAAAGCAGATAACGCCTCATCTTTATTAGTATTGCTTTGCATAGCACTTTCAGTACTGATATCGTATACTTTAAGTATTTTATCCTTAAGATCTAAAATGACACGTTGCGCCGTTTTTGCTCCTATTCCCTTTATACTCTGTATGGTCGCCACATCGTTTGACGCAATGGCTTGCTTGATTTGATTAGGCTCAAGTGAAGACAGCATTGTTCTTGCCGTACTTGCCCCTATACCAGAAACAGATAACAATAGTCTGAAAATCTCACGCTCCATCACCTCCATAAACCCAAAAAGCGTATGACTATCTTCCTTAACTTGAAGATGTGTGTATAATTTGAGCGCTTCACTATCGCCTAGTTGCCCAAAAGTATATAGAGAGATATTTATAAAATACCCCACGCCATTGCAATCTAATACAACGTGTGTAGGATTCTTTTCTATAAGTCTACCGCTTAGGTGCGTAATCATTTAACAGAATTTTAAGGTGCGTAAATGTAAGAAATTTATGCCTAGGAGAAATGTTATTTTATCCTACCGCTTTCGCGAAAGCTTTTAACAACATTACACCGCGTCTTAACAGACTTACATCGTGATTTCCTTTCTATTCTTGAACATAAAAAAAAGGTTCAGACTAACGCCTGAACCTTTAAAATTATGAGGTGTGATTTTCGCTTTCGCGAAAGCGTAAAACCACTACTCTTGTTGCTTGTTAAAAAAGTTTTCTTTCTTTTGAGCATCAATCACCGTGATAGCAGTCATATGCACCATCTCGTCTACACTTGCACCTAGTTGCAATATATGCACAGGCTTGCGCATACCAAGCATTATAGGACCTATGTTATCTGCATTTTCTAGCTCTTTAATCATCTTATAGGTGATGTTTGCGCTATCTATGTTTGAAAACACAAGAGTGTTTACTTTTTTACCGGCAAGTTTTGAAAATGGAAACTTACTTTGCAACATATCTCTATTAAGTGCAAAATCTGCCTGCACCTCTCCGTCTACAATAAGCTCTGGGAAGTTGCGGTGTAAGTAAGATACAGCGTCACTTACTGTTTTTGCCTTCTCGTGCGTAGATGAGCCAAAGTTTGAGTAAGACATCATCGCCACCACTGGCTCTAGTCCAAACATCCTTACAGCCGTCGAAGTCATCTGGGCAATTTTTGCAAGCTCCTTTGCATTAGGATCTATGTTTATAGACGTATCTGCAAGAAAGAGTGGTCCTTTTGAGGTAACCATCAGGTTACAAGCAGCTACTTTTTGCACACCAGGCGCAGTACCTATCACTTCAAGAACCGGTTTTATCACAGATGGATAACTACGGCTAAAACCAGAGAGCATCCCGTCTGCATCACCTTGACTCACCATCATAGAAGCAAAGTAATCTCGCTGTCTAAGTAGTTTTTGTGCGGCATAGAGCGTGATACCCTTGCGCTTTCTTGACTCCCAGTATATCTCACCATATTTTGCCACGTGAGCTTTCTCTTCGTCAGATTTTGGATCTATAATTTCTACATCTGCATCAAAACCTATCTCTTCCTTAAGTTCTAATATCACATCACGATTACCTAGTAATACAGGTATTGCGATACCTTCTTCGTGAGCGATTTGTGCAGCTTTAAGCACATCTAGTTGATCTGACTCTGCAAAGACTATACGTTTTGGGTTGCGGCGTGCGCGATCCATTAGTAATCTTACAATCTTGTTATCTTCACCCAGTCGCTCTAATAACTCATCGTGGTAAGCGGTCCAATCTTTTATAGGTTCTTTTGCCACTCCAGAATCCATCGCAGCTTGTGCCACTGCAGGAGGTATTGTAGTTATTAATCTTGGGTCAAATGGTTTTGGGATAATATAATCGCGACCAAAGGTAAATCTAGTCTCTCCATATGCGATATTTACCTGTTCTGGAACAGGCTCCTTTGCAAGTTGAGCCAGCGCTTTTACCGCCGCCATCTTCATCGCTTCATTTATTGCAGTTGCACGCACATCTAGCGCACCTCTAAAAATAAATGGAAAACCTAGCACATTATTAACTTGGTTAGGATGGTCAGACCTTCCCGTTGCCATTATTAAGTCTGGTCTTGATGCTATCGCAACATCATAATCTATCTCTGGAGTTGGGTTTGCCATTGCAAATACAATAGGATCATTTGCCATAGACTGTACCATTGTAGGTGTTACAATGTTACCCACAGAGAGACCTAAAAACACATCTGCATTAACCATTGCCTCTGCTAGTGTGTTAAAACTCTCTTTACTTTTAAACTTAAACTGCTCTGGAGATAAGTCTGTACGATCCTCTTTAAGAAGACCATTTATATCAAACATTGCAATGTTCTCTAGCTTAGCACCAAGCAAATGATATAAGTTCATACAAGAGATAGCTGCACTACCCGCGCCAGACACTACGATACGCACATCTTCTATGCGCTTACCTGCTATTTCTAACGCATTGAGCATCGCTGCGGCAGATATGATTGCCGTACCGTGCTGGTCATCGTGCATTACTGGTATATCTAGCTCTTCTTTGAGCCTGCGCTCAATTTCAAAAGCCTCTGGTGCCTTAATATCTTCAAGGTTAATCCCCCCAAAGGTAGGAGCGATATTTTTTACAGTTTCTATAAAAGCATCTACATCTTTTGTCCCTACTTCTATATCAAAAACATCTATCCCAGCAAATATTTTAAAGAGTAAACCTTTACCCTCCATAACAGGTTTTGACGCTTCTGGACCTATATCTCCAAGACCTAGCACCGCAGTACCATTTGAGATTACAGCTACAAGGTTACCCTTTGCCGTATATTTATAAACATTATTAATATCTTTTTCTATCTCTAGACACGGCTCTGCCACCCCTGGAGAATAAGCAAGCGCAAGATCACGCTGGCTTGAGTACTTTTTTGTAGGAACTACCGCAATTTTACCTGGTTTTGGCTTTGCGTGATATACGAGGGCTTCCCTCCGTCTTTTGTTCTGCTGACTCATAAAGTTGGTTATCTATTGACTTACAAAAGTACTGAATTCCGTATCGGTTATACACCTAGTCTTGTTAACATCTACCTAATGGAGGTTATTATTTAAAATCTAGCAACTGGGTGAGTATATCCACATTTTGTGGCAGTCTACCCACGTGCTGCAGCTTGATAGCGGCCAGTGACAGCGCCACTTTGAGGCACTTTTTGATATCATACTCTCTTATGTAAGCAAATAAGAATCCACTCCAAAAAGCATCTCCTGCTCCAGTAGCATCAAGTATTTGCTCTACTCTTGCCGCTGGCTCAACAATCATTTCTGGAGGGTGATTTTTACGCTTTCGCGAAAGCTTAACCCCTTCTGATCCTAAGGTGAGACAAACAAGCTCTACCCCGAAATCATTATGGAAGAAATCAAAAATAGCCTCGTGACTTCTTTTCTCACCAAAAAGGCGCTCCATATCATCCTCACTTATCTTCACGAGCGGATTATATGAGCAATACTCTCTAAAGGTTTTTATAGCCTTCTCCCTATTAGGATAAATACGAGGCGAGTAATTAAGATCTATACTAAGTGTACAACCAGCTTCGTAAGCTTTTTTTGCTTTGGTTAAAATTGTAGTTCTTGCAGGCTTCTTACTTAGGGCAAATGCTGTGGTATGAAAAATAGTAGTTTGCGCTAGTAAAGCATCAGACACTTGGGTTTCTGAGATCTTAGTGTCTGCATATCGATAAGGTATAAAATCTGGTGTGCCCGTAGTTTTTGACACAAAAATCACACTCGTAGGATTTTCAGGATCTGTCGCAATGAGATCTGTCTGCACGCCATTTTCGGTAAGTTTATCTTTAATGTAAACGCCTAGCCCATCATCTCCTATGGTAGCGGCAAGTTTTACATTCATACCCAGTCGTGCGAGATTCATCGCTACATTAGTAGGACTACCACCTAAGTACCTGTGGTAATCACGTGTTTTATCTATACGTACTTCTTTTTGATGGCCTATAAAATCTATAAGCACCTCACCTACACATAAAATATCTAAGTCTCTTTTCACTTAAATCTAATTTTTAATTAAATACTTTTTCTGGATCTTCAAGGTTATCTAGGGCTGCTCTCAATTTAGGATTCAGCAATGAAAGCCCTAATTGATAACTAGCATTCATCCACCCAAAACCACTAGTTGTAATATAATCAAACTCGGTCCCCACGTTACCATACTCTGCAAAAACTTTATGCGTTGCAGATACGACATCGTACTTCTCAGGTATAACCCCATTATAGTCTACGGCATTTCTAGTAATCATCCACAACCACCTGTACACAAGCTCTTGTAATTCTTTATCAAAACCATATGCTTTAAGTCCTCGCCATATCATCATCTGGTGCGGAGCCCAGCCGTTAGGATAATCCCACTGGCGCTGTACTGCTCCTTCTGGGATGATTGTATTCATAGCGCGACTTGTACCTGCTACACCTCCCTTTTCTTTAAGATCCATCATAAGACGTCTTACGGTCTTCATTGCTTTATCATTATCTAGCAGACCTGCCCATAATGGAAAGTAATTTGAAGCACTTTCAAATTCAGTTTTCTGCTTTGTGACAAAATTATAATCAAAGTACTGGCTCTTATCTTCATTCCACATAAGGGTATCTATACGCTCCTTGCGAGCTAGCGCACTTTCTTTATAATATCTAGATTTTTTGCCTTTGAAGTCACCCGCAAAATAAGTAGCAATGAGGTACTCAAAGTCTATCTCATACTTATATAATAAACTATTAAGATCTACCGTGTTTAGATCTGCACACACATCGTCAAGTCGCCACGAGGTATCGTGACCGCTCTCACGTAAACTTCTATCGTGTGTAAAGTAACGATCTAACTCAGGTAAGTCTAGACCTCCATTTTGATAGTTACTCACCAGTTCTTCTATACTACAACCTTCTTTCTTTGCCACAACGGCTAGATACTCATCAAAATGACCTTCTTCTGTCTCTGGTGGCACTCCTACACCTTGTGCATAATAACGATTGAGACCATTATCTGTATATCTAGGTGCTCTCATCCATACAGTTTCATACTCTTGTATTGCAATAGCTAGAACACTTGCAAGCCACTCCTTACCTAGTGTTGGATCTTTTTCAAAAGTTTCTCTTATAAACGAACTCAAAAATGGAGGCTGTGTACGAGTGAGATAATAACTTCTATTTGCATTTAATATCTTACCATAATGAGTGATTTGATAGCAAAAATTATCAATCATAGCTTTAGCTAGATCTACACGGTTATCTAGCAGCAACCCTACACCTTCAAAATAGCTATCCCATCCATACATCTCATTAAACCTTCCTCCAGGCACTACAAACGGAATTCCGTTTTTACCCTCAAGACCCAATGCCAGAATGCCTGGCTTCTCATTTATAGACTTAACATACTCTGGAGTAATCTCTAGAGGAAGCACCACAACCTCTAGATTAGGAAAATCTGTCTTTAGATTATTATAATATGCTACACCCTCTTGATCTGTTCCAGGCACATACATACGTTGCACGCTATCTCCAGCTTTTGTGTCTGTGAGGATATTTGCAAGCCCCTTCTTATCTATTGTACGTGTGAGGTCGTCCCAGAAGTAATCACGTATCATTCGGTTAATGCGGCTAGTGGGTTGCTCCTCTATTTTCCACAAAGGAATTACAGCTTCGGTTTTACTAAGCGCTCTTTCTAAAGCGAGCTCCTGTAAAAAATTAGAAAGATGGTAGGTTCCTTTTATAGTATACGCTTTCGCGAAAGCGTTATCATCTCCATACAGAGCTATGTCAAACTGCTTAGGCCCTTGATCTTCTACTGTGATTTTCTTATCTCCATCTGTGTCTTCTTGCTCTAGCAAGTGACTAAGTGTTTCCTTTATATTACCCTTGAAGTGCATCTTTTTCTGTAAGTTTTTTAAGAATAAAGTAAAATACAAGTAGCACCGTCATAGGAATAAGTGTAAAGTAGAAAGCGTTTTCTGGACCTTTTGTTTCAAATAAATATCCTATAATCCTACTACCAAACGTCCCTCCCAGTGCCGAAAATATCACTATAAGCCCTGTCATAGGGCTGTGTACTCTCTTAGGTAACGCACTTAAGACAACAGAGTTGAGCAACGGATAAATAGGTGCTATAAACAACCCTACTAATGGAAACGCAAAGCCTATAGCTGGTATGTCTCTTAATGAACTTATCTCACCCACATTGAGGCCAACGGTTTTAGGCAATACAAACACTACGAGGAGCATTGCTCCTATTGTACAGGCAGAGAGGACATAAATCCACGATATTTTACGAGTGAGAACACCTGCCAGTAATCGTCCAGCAGCTAGAGATAACGCAAGAATACTAGACATCATAATCCCTAAATTTTCAGTTAGGCCTAACACTTTATTATTAAATGTAGGTAACCAGGACATTATACCTTGCTCTATCATTACAAATAGAAATGCACTTATAACAAAAACGATAATGAGCAATCTTGCTAATAACTTAAACATCTCAAGAAAATCTTCTTTAAGATCTGCACCAGGTATCTCTGCTTCTTTTTCAAATTTGGTAAATAATAAGATAATAAAAGACACCGCAGAAAGTGCTGCTAGTAGCCAGTAAACGTTAAGCCACGCGTCTGGTTCACCTTCTGTATTAAATGCAGGAAAAAGAAAATAAGCAAGCGCAATACCTACCATAAAAAACCCTTCTATAGAACTCATTAAACTATTATGCTCTTTTGTAGAGTTAGTCACAAGACCTATGGTAGAGTAAACAGAAACTTTTATGAGGGCAAATGCAGCCCCTACGGTTGCAAAAAGAATCTTTGCCGTATCAAATGTGTTCCCATAATACATAGCGATACACGCTACGGTTACCATAGCTAGACCTATGAGCATTGCCTTTTTATATCCTATTCTAGGTAAAAAGGAAGCAATAGCAAATGAGACAATAGCTATAGGCAAATCCTTAAATGCTTCTAGCACACTTGCCGTAGTTTCATCTACACCATAATTGTTGAGCGACTTGAGTATAACAATACCCACACTATTAAGAAGAATAGCAAAGACAAAATAGTTGAGATACAATGAGAGTTTTACACCTATATGTTTCATAAAAAGGGATTAAAGTATGAAAGCACCAGCGCGAGCCAGTGCTTTCAGTTGGGTATTAACCACTTATCAGCCTCAAACGCCATATGATTATTGGATTTAATCTTATGAACAAGATGCTGTAAATCTTAGCAATAATGGGACAGTTTTATAACTGTCATACAGTTCTTTTATAGTGGCTCAAGAAAAAGAACTTCTATTGTTCTACTAATATACTAATAAGTTATTAGTA
>ENA-ORXC01001986-ORXC01001986.1-marine-metagenome-genome-assembly--contig:-NODE-1986-length-11495-cov-5.977754_pt1 | contig 11495 bp, 17 predicted proteins | sample MGYA00237865_ERZ511478 | MGnify/ENA metagenome assembly ERZ511478 | reverse complement strand
GTTCGAATAAATCATCGTTGCGTTTGCGTTACTTCCGTCGTTTTGGTGCGCTTCGCGCCCAGTGATCCCGGCGTTCGCGTCGTGACTCTGGCGTAGCGTTCCGCATCCTGAGCTGGGTTTTCCGACAAGGATATACCCCGTCGGCTGTGACGGCAGGACTCACTACAGAAAGGAGCACCACTGTGCGGACACCATGTCGCGCTTCCCGACGCTGGTACCGGATCAGTCCGTCATCCCGGAAGAGATTCTCTACCATGCTCTGGTTGACTCTTCCCGTGGCTGGGTTGCGCTGAACTACAGGGAACTGGACTAAAAACAACCGGTCATGCAAGCGCGCATGCTGGCCGCGCAGTAGGAGGACCAACGGTGCCGAAATCTATGGGATAGAAAGGACCAGAACCGGAACTCGCACTCTTCTGAGACCAAGGAGGGGCTCCTCGTGCGTGTCGCTCCCATGGACGGTGCTATCCCAGTGTGTGTCTCTTTCATCCTGAACCAGGACGTCCTCCCGGTGGAACACAACGTGGTGCGCGCCGGTCATCCTGGGGTCAACCCGATGGACGCCTCGTTCAGGCGCCACTACTACTGGGAGTCCATGGCCGCGGACGTGTACGACTGGGTGGCCAGTTGTGCGTCTTGTGTCCGGAACTGGATTGCACCAGGACGACGCACGGCGATGCTCAAGCTGTTCCTGGCGACGGATTCATTTGCGAGCTTGTCTATGGACTTCCTCGGACCCTTGAAAGAGACAAAGACAGGGAATGTCTTCCTCTTGAGCATCGTCGACCTGTACTCGAAGCTGGTACGAGCCGTCCCCCTGGCGGACACCACCGCGACGGACGTCTTTTCGGCGCTCTGCTGGAACTGGATTTCCGTGTACGGGCCCCCGGACACAGTCCTGATGGACAAAGGACCCCAATTCGTCTTCCTGTTTTTCTCGGGTTTGTGCAACCTGGTGGGAATCCGGAACCTGTACACATCCACGTACCATCCACAGACCACTGGCCAGGTCGAGCGCTTCAACAAGACGCTCGTGGACATGTTCATCAGGGGCTTATGAATCTGCCGATTTTCGGTTCACTCCGATTTACTCAGCATTGGCATTTTTTGAATCAGATAAGAGTTTTGACGCAATTTCTTGAGTGTGGATAGGATATATATCCGAAACCAGGAGAAGTAGGATATGAATAAGAATAGGGATCCCATTCAGAATATATCGGATTCTGCAACAACTACGTCAGAGAGGAGGTACTTGCGATGTTGACTGCCAAACAATAACGAAGAACGGGTTGAGGTGGAACACGTGAACATGACCGATGCGAGACCATGTCACGCTCGCGACAGCGAGCGCCACTCAAGAAGCGCAAGCATCGTTGCCCGTCTCGATTCCTTGGTTAACCTTTATGTCTGACAAGTGTTCTGAGTCATACAGACCGCCCGTCAGCTGTCGCGCGCGACAAACGACGAAACATCGCCCAGTTTTCGAATCACCATCGCCGTCGACGGTGTGGCCTCAGTTGGCTCACTGCTATCCAGTATGTGTTTAAGATATTACTACGCGTCTCGTGCCGGCTTCGCGCGCTCGGAGCCGCCTGTCGATTCAAGATTCCTGCGGTAGTGGGATGCCTTCGTGAGACGACTGTGCAGTCGTTGTACTTTCGCTTATCCGCTTCAGAGCCACTAAAATGGCGGTGCCATTCAGAGAAGAGTACTCATAATCGGGCTTGTTTTCCCAGAATCTGAGGATATCCGAGTAAATGTATCTATTATATCAGAGTGCTATTCATTCATGGAAGCCCCTGATGTTCATGATCAACATCAAGGACCACCAGGTCAACTAGGACGATCTCACCACCTGTTTGGCGCTGGCGTACAACTCGAGGCCACACCGGACCACGGGCGTGGCCCCCATGGACTTAGTCACCCCAGGGCGCCTGAGCAACCTCTCCCTGGAACGCATGCCGGACGTCATGACGCCCGACCCAAGCCAGTCGGTTGCCGAGGCCAAGGACGCGTTCCCGGAGTCGCTCAGGGCCTTGCTCCGCCAGGTACGGGACTCGATTTCCAAGACACAAGCACGGTATGAGAGGGACTGTGACAGGAAAGTCCGCGCTCGCCGATTGTCGGTGACCAGTGGTGACTGGGTGTACCTGCGGAACCACACCCGGAAGCACAAGCTCGACCTTAAGGTGAACGGAGCGTACGAGGTACTGGATACCGACATGAGAACCTACCTGATCGACCAAGCCGGACTGCCGTACCGAGTTTTCGGCGACCATGTTGTGCCGGCGGGACCGGTGGACCCCGTGGACAGACCCAAGAAACTACCAGTGGCAGTCTCGGAAGAGTTCCAGCCTGGGTGGTCCGAGTTTGTGTTCGAGCGGTTCGTGGACCACACCTGGGACGAGGAGGGGGTCCTCTGATTTCTGGTTCGCTGGTTTGGCAATGGACCGGACGACGACAACTGGCAACACTCGGGTCGCCTGCCGCATGCAGCGGTGTACCGGTACTGGCGCCGCAGGGAGCTTCTCCCGCAGGACCCGGGTAAGGCGGCGCCGGGTCGGGACGCCTCGGAGGTGATGTAGGACGGCAAAGAGACAACAACCCCTCGTTGATACAAGTACTATGTAACATGGTTCATCCCTCACTAAGAGGCCGGCCGGGCGCTACGCCGGCCAACGCAAAGCAAGCTCACGCCACATACGACAGCCGGCACCGACATTGGACACCGTGCCTCAGTCCGGACGTCGACGGGTCGCACGCGGACCCCCATAACCGGACGGTCAATCCTGGCCACCATAAGTACGGCCATAACCACGAGCGTTCTCACCCTGTGTGCTCGACAGCGGACGCGACTTGTTGTAGCCACTACCCCAGGTCTGGTTGCCGCCACCGCCAGGGCCACCCTGTGGGCTCCCAGGGGCATCAGGATACTACGTCTTGTTGGCTTCCGCGGGATCCTCCCGACGATCACCGGTGCCCGACCCGCGGGCGTGACAATATCCTGCCTGCTCCACCCGCCGGAGGTGATTCTCTTGTCGCTGCTGGTGGATATTCAGGAGGCTCCAGAGCTGATCGTTCAAGATTGAACGGGACCACCCGAGAAGGACCGCCTCCAGCGCATCGGGATCACCCACCAGGTGTGTCTCTGCCCAGGTGAGCAAGTTGTTCGACAAGATCCCAAGCAGGTCGACCATGGACACCAAGAGCACGCTGCAGAGAAACCCAGCCGACGAACAACGGAGCCGCCCGTTAAGACGCTTCATCCAGGCCTCGCCGTCCGACCCATCTGTCGCCGAGGTATCCGACAGGAGTGAGTCGGGAAACGGGGGGGCCAACGGCAAGCGGTTGGCCGTCGCAACCCGGGTCACGGTACTCACCACAGAGGACGCAGGATCAGCCCGAGAAGAAGGGGCTGTCGTCGCCAGGGTCATCGGGCTGGCGACGAGAAGAGCATGGGGAGGCGGGACCAGTGGATGACCCGTACGGGGCAGACCACCCAAGTGCGAACAGCCAGAACCACCGGTTCGCTGCGCTACGGCGGTCGCCCAACCCGACGGGATCCCGACAGACGCGAGCGGTACTTGAGCGCGACCAAAGGGCGCCTGCGGAGGGACCGCCATGCAAGACGCTGAAATCGAGTACGCCGCGGCGTCAAGGGGATCCTGGATGACGATACGGATCCCGTCGGCATCCTGTCGGGCTACCACCGCGAGCCACCCATCCCGGTCCCAGCGGCAGATGTCAAGACGGCGCACGGCATCGTGGAAGGTCTGGACATGAGCCGGGCGAGCCGCTCGCACAGCCAGCATGGCCTGGAAGAAGCCTAAGGCCTCGGCGTCATCCAAGGCGAGCTCCTCCGGCTTGAGCTGCTTGACCCGGCCGATCAGAGCGTCCGAGAGCAGCCAGAAACGACGGTCACTCGTCTCCTCGTACCAGCGGTTACGCGCCTTCACCAAGTACTCGGTCACACAGATGGCCATTACGACCGAGTGGGCTTCCCGACACGACCGGTAAATCTCATTCCGGGCCTAGTCCGCCACCAAGCAGGCCCCAGTGGTAAACCCAATCGGGGTCTCCATCGGGGAAAACCAATTGGGCACCGCCACGAGGAACGTGGTTCGCATCACCGGAGGAAGGCGCCAAAGCTCTTGATGGTTCCAACTGATCAGGAAGTCCAGGCGACGCGCCCGCTGCTAGGATCTGGCATGCCACGACGGGGGCAGGATGGGGAGCCTACGCAAGTGCGGACCCGGAATTGGCATGTCAAAGACGTTTAGGTACTCCGGCGGGGCGGCCAGGGCCTTGACCCGGGACACCGTCGCTGCCAACCACCCGGGGTACTCATCCTAGACCGGCCCACGGATGACAGGCGCCGAGATGATGGAGTCGAGGTGCACGGCAAGATCCCGGATCAAGAAAGCGGGACGACTGCCAAGAAGGGTCGCCCAAGCGTGACCCGGGGCACAAGTCGCTCGATCAGCGCCCTGGGTGAGACCAGGAGCAAAGTGCAAAACTTCCCCCGCCCCGCGGTCCGCCGACACAAGCGCCGTCCTTTCCAGGAGCGTCAGAGAACCCCGCCGCCGCTCACGGGTCCAACTTTCCGCTAGGTCGGGACGCATGGCCAAGAACTGCTGGAAGCGCTCGGCCGTGTTGAAATCCTTGGGCTGTGCCGGCACGAAACCCATTACATCCCGGCACAGGCGCACCAACATGGCGGGAGCTAGGAGACTCGGCGGGGGCGCGTCGCCCGCCTTCGACGCGGGATTAAGACCACGCCCGGGATGACCCCACCGACAAGAGCCGGGCTGGAGCCCGGCGGGCCACCATGCTTCTCAGAGTGGTCGACCGACGCCGGAGCTACCCCCTCGGACTCCGACTACAACACCTTGACCTTGGTCCGGGACGCCTTGACCTTCTCCTTGGCCTGAGTTCGGACTTCCATGACTTTGTGCCTGCGGCTCCCGTCAACGCCGGACCTCCTCCAGGCGCCAAGGTGGGAACTGGTGATTGTGGGACTTGTGATGGGTCCCACAGGGATAAGGTGCGCACCAGTGAAACAAGACAAGGGGGGGGCGGGACTCTCGTGCGGACTCTCCCTCACTGGGGCGCGCACCCTCCTCCTCTCTCTTATCCCGGACAGCCGCACCCCCAAGACACGGCGACCCTCCTTCCCCCAAGGTCCACGCACGGGCGGGGAACCAGTCGGCCCCAAGACCGAGACGGGGGAACTCCGGGCACCGACGCCATCCCACAAGACTCACGGGACACGGAAGGGTCGTGATAAGGCGCCGTCTGTGGAACCGCCTGGGCTGGCCCGGGACGGTCCACACTGAGAAGGGAGCTATGTCGCATAATGCGGACCGGTCCACGCCTTTTTGCTGGCCAGGAGGTCTATGTGGCGCCGGGCGACGCGGATGACGTGTCACGCCCCGGTTCGGACAGGTGGCGCTGTCCTTGCTAGTTGGGATCTCTGTTGATTGTGGGTCGTTTGCATTTGAATATCAATTGCGTGAACTATCTGCTTTACAGTACGGGGGTCCACTGGTATAGATCTCCAGATCTCCCCATCAAGAGGCTACTGTGTGGGATTCAGGGCCAGTTGGGCCCACTTGTTCGGATAAATTACGGGGACAGCGGGGCGCCCGTGTCCCGGCTTCCCCATAAAACATAACTGCGTTCTCACCTCCTTCCTCCCCCTTTTCGCCTTCGGGTGTTCTCCCAGGCGACCGAGTCACGGGGAGAGAGCAGAGCAAGGGTGTGCGAGCGGTGTCCCTCAACTGGGCAGGTGTCCCTATCTGTTTCTGTAGGCTGAGGTGAAGCGGCCCTTTATGCGACAGGTGGGTATAGGCTCGGACAATACCTCTCCCTCGGACCCGCAGACGAATGGACATGTGGAGCGATATAGCGGCACCGTTGTGCGGCCGCTCCTGTGTTTTACCGCAGTGCACCAGAGAGACTGTGGCATTCTTCCGTCCCTGCTCACTGCAGCGTATAACACGCAGGTACACGCAAGCGCAGCGGAAATCCTCTTTTCCTTTGTGAGTCCCCGACGGCTTCAGCGTATTGGTTCCGAGCGTCTGCTTTGGCTCATAAAAGTCGAAGAGAGAACTGAGGACGCCTCCAAGGCCGCGAAACAATATGTTGAGGACCTTGAGACCCGCATCTCGTAAGTTGGTCGCCAGCTGAGGAGAGCCTAGGCCACCTATCTACGGGCGCTTGACGCCCGCACCAAGGAAAAAAACAACGCGGTCAAGGCCGGGGACTCGAAATACCCAGATGCCCACTCCCGTTCAACAAAGAAGCTAGGATCCATCACCCAGAGATCCATCATGGTTCTACAAACCGATGGACATCGGCTTCTGGTGGAGGGCCCTAGGGGTCTCCTCACAGTGAGCAGTGACCATGTCACTGGTGCCCCCGCACCACCGGCGCGGGATGCCAAGTGGACCCGTGCCCTTCCGGCACAAGCCGTCTTCAAGGTGAGCGACAAAGATCAGGAGGGTCCTGAATTCGTATTTTAACGAGTCCTCAACAATGGCTGCGGTGATGAAGGACAAGTGAAGGTACTGGTCAAATGGTTTGAGTTTCCGAAAACGAGAGACACGTGGAAATTCGCCTCTGCCCTCCCTAGGGAGGCAATTCGAAATGATAGTTTCCACAACTGTGTCAAACGCCCCGCATTGATGCGGGAAGGTGTTGTATTTTGTAACCAAGTCGAGAGAAGAGCCTTCAAGAGCTCTGTGACACATGGTCACAACAAAGGAGATGAACGTGAAAAGGGAGGCCGAGACTTTTATTCCCTACGGGGCGCGAGACCAGTCTATCATATCATAGATGGTGCCCACCCCCCTAGGGGGGGGCGATTGTGGGCTGCATAAACATCAGAAAGGGGATGGGAAAGACATTGGGTGACGCTCGGGTGACCAAGTCACCAACCCCGGGAACGGGCGCCATAGCCAGAACAATAGCCCTGACTGTGGTCCTCCTCGGGTACATAGTACCCAGGCCTTGCGAAAGACGGTTGGTTCACGAAGACTCCCGTGGCCACCCCATGAAGGGGCTGAGCGGACGAACTCGAGCCCGCACAATAATGGGCTGGGGAAGGAGACTCCCCTAGTGTCTATTCTAGTGACCTCCTCATTTGAGCCGATCCGCTTCCTTTGAGCCTATTCTTAATGAGACTGTGTGACCATGCTCCCAGCATCAGCTGCTTTGTCTGAGAATGGGTCTGAACTCAGGGCAGTCCACTTACCCATGGGTCAGCTCGGCGGCTATGCGCGGTGCAAACTCTGAGCGGGTGCCCCAGACACCCCAGAAAGTCCTCGTTCCCAGGCCACATGAGAGGGATCCGCATTTTAGCTTCACTTGAGGCACCTTTCAGCCTAGGGAGCAGTACAATTGACACTAGGGAGCCCCCCAAGCCCGACCATACGGTGGCGCCAACAATACGAGGGGTCCCCAGCTGGGCCGACCCCTGTCAAGTAACCAGAGAAAGAGGCGCCAGGGGGGGACCTGCGAGTCCCCGAAGAAACGAGACCCGTCCACTGCCACCCCCAAGGGGGTGGGCCCGATGAGCAAAAGTATACTTATCTGCCCGACGGGGCGTACAACCGCCCATCCAAAGCACGTTTGGATGGGGGATGGGCTTGAATGGGCTGAGATGGGAGAGTCGGGAGGGTCGGTCGATGGGTATCGTCTGCTTTAGAAGAGTCTCATCGAGGCCCATCGAGCCTCATCGGCCATCGAGATGGGGTTTTGATGGCGGGATTTCACCCCATCGAGAAATCCCAGCGACACACAATGAAGATGCGGAGTGGGTCCTCTGGGGAGGAAACAACTCGATAAGCACGCATTCACGGGGTTACATCTGACCAACGTTTCTGATACGAAAGAATACTCGCGAGCACGCAATTTTCATGATCTCATTCTGCCAACACATCCCAGCAACCTCGAACTTCAAAATTTACGAGGCTATTTCCGTGCCTTTTGTGAAAGCACGCCAATGGCAAATGTTAGACGGATCACCTCTCGGTCGCCGCATTGATGGTGATAGATTTGAAGGGAAGAGACGCAGATCGAACGTGATCGTGCAATTCTCTAGTAAGTTGACCTGGTAATTGAAGAAACCAACGTCGTGGTGTGGATAAAATCGAGGGACACGGAAGAGTGGAAAAGTCAGAAGCAAAAGCGGTGACGCAGCCCTCCCACAAGCAACACCCCAATGACGGGCGCTGCTCGCGAAATCTCTGGGTCCTACCGGAGCCTGCGCCACCGCCCGCGAGCCGGTGCCGGCTAGGGAGTTTATTCCCTCAAACGGCGTCTGCACGGGCCCCACCCCCCCCCGCGCGAGATCGTCTCCAGATCGGGAAAGGGCGAAGGGCCGTCGGCGGCCGCCCAGCATGGCGCCACGGGGGGTACGCGTCCACACCCCTCTCTGGTGTCAGCAACAATGCAAACGGCCGACGCCCTAGCGGCCGCCGGGGGCCCTCCGAAGCCCCTGAGAAGGCACTGGCTCAAGTATCAAGTCGACGACGGGTCCTTCCCAAGCATGTCGGTCTATCACAGCCCACCTCAATAGCACCGTGACGCCGCCCTGCCCCCCATCGTCGGCGCCCAATTCAGCCAGTCAGGAAGCCCTCGCGGTCCCAACACACCGCCGCGGGCCGTGCTTGGCCACCAGCGAGCCCCCCAATCACTCCGTGCAAGAGGTTGGCAGCATTGCTTCCAGTGGCCGGACTCGTATATTCACACGTGGCGACCGCCTGGACACGTTGTCTTCTTCGCGGGCACGCACCCCTACGGTGGGGAGTGAACTATAATATTCCCATCGGCTGGGAAGTGGTGAATTCCCCGGGTAACTTCTCTTGACTAAATGCGTACTATCGCCTGTACCCAGAAAATGAAGTACATCACTGTTTGCGAGTTCAATATGGCTACTTGCTAAAGGATGTGTATTCTTTTGAGACGACTTCACCTTCTGCCCGTATTCTGCCGAGTTCGCAGCGCTGCTCGTGGCCTTGACCGTCTGGCACGGGCGTGTCTGTCACTCTTCGAGTTCGAGACGGACTCTGGGCGTCCTCCCGCTTCTGTAACTGTCTGGTTTAATGTCGCGCGTCTGGTTCGTTCCGGGCTGCAGAGCACAAAGATGGCGCTTCTCCTGTTTACACAGAACAGTTGCGCCCATTTTTGAGTCGCACGCTAAGAGGTTTCTCCCAGTTTGAATCCTGCGCCACAAAAGCAGGTCAGGGAGACCGGGGCACGTCGTCGACTTCCGCCGAGGTCGCCCATGCAGCGCCGGACCTCTGTTTATAGGACTCTCTTGTGTGTGTGCGGCCGCTTTGCGTGCCGCCTATTACCAAGGATCCGGCACTCATGCTACATGCCGCTGATGACCCCGCAGGTGGCCTGCAGCGCGCGGTCGATGTGGACACTAACGATGAAGGCAACGAGGCGGTGTAATTCGGCCCACCTGCTTTCCGTTTCTATCGCATGCAGCCCGCAGGAGTGCCGCAGGTAGGCCCATTTGCGCTTGAGATCAAGAGCGCGGTGAGGGTGGCGCGACCGGCTTTCTTGAGTAGCGCCGCAGCTTTTGCACTGCGCTCGCACAGGTGGACCGCCATTGAGACGGCCACCGTCCGCTTCAATCTCTTTATTTCCCTCGCATATGGTGTTGTCGACGACGCCGGGGGCGAAGACGTGGCGGCACAGGGTGAGCGCACTGCCATGACGCTGGACAATGCGCTATCTTTTCGTCTTCATCGGATCTTGAGATTCTTGTAGGATGGGGGATGGAAGCGCCTTGTCGGTGATAGGAACATTCTTTTGGCTGTGGTCTCCATGCGCTACATTGCGTCGTCGTTGGGCTTCTTTTTTGCTTGCTCCATGCGGGATTTCGCCCAGAAAAATGCGTATCTAGCGGATTGTGGTGACCGATAAGGGCCGTACAAGCCGTTACCGTTGGCAGACAACACGTCTACTCAGGTCTGCAACGGAGAAACTCCTTGCGGCTGCCCGCCCAAGGCCCAGGTCGACGCTGAATGACTTCAAGTCTCCAAGCAGCAGGCGACCAGATTCGGGGAGGCGTCGGCCCAGATCCCGCCTGTGACGGCGGACATTCTGGCGGTGGCGTAGGACTCTGCGACGGAGGAGGTCAGCATTGACGACTTACAAAAGCCCCAAACCGCTCTCCAATACAAGCGTCGGACTGTCAACGCTATCATGATGCTCACCTCGGTACAATGCTGTGTCGTGAGAATCTGTTGAAGCTCACGGCGAACGACGTCGTTAATCTTCCGGTGATCTCAGAAAATGCCGGATGTTTGCAAGAGCACGGCTGCCCAGATTGGGTGAAGGTGCGCCGTTCGCATTGAAGGACAAACGCTGCGAGAACGGCGCCTGCTACGGCTGTTGACATGCAGAAGGGAAAGAGGATGGAGGACGACGGTGATGGGGTTGCGTGGCACGGGCTTGTGCGTGTGTGAGAGGGTTATGTCAAGGTTGTCATTCCCAAGGGCCCCTCTGGTCATCAAACGCACTCCTCCAGCAGTCCCAGAGGGAGCACTCAAGCCTGCCCCGAGCACGCGCCCACCCACAATCTAAACCCAAACGCTCACCAGATCAATGCATCAAGGATCAAAGCAGAGCGCAAACAAATCAAAGCATCAGAAGCGCAAGAACAGACAATATGAAATCACAAAACATTCACGACAACTCGGACGAGTGCGAATGTGAAACAAACAAGCCGCTACTAAATGACGAGGAAGTCTCAATGTCGGCCAAGTGGGAAGTATTGCCGCATCTCTCGTTAGGCGTGACCTTCGCGTCGAATCGGGGAGTTGGCGGTTCGAACCCCTGCAAAAACCTAGATTCTTGATTCTGCTTTTGCAACAGCAGCGGCTCTCAGAGGTACCGAGCTTGACGTTCCAACACGCCCCCTTGCGTGACGCGGCCTGACAGCTGACGACCTCGGCCCGTCAGGACGTTGTTATCGGGCGGTAAGTCCGCCGCAAAGCTTGATCTCGTACTACAGATGACGGCTGTCCTGCCGAAGTGCAGCCGCACTGTTCTTCTTTTCAAATGTAGTCATGGGTCCTTCTTGAAATCAGCAGAGTCCCATCGTCTTGACGTGTTTGTTGTGCTTGATCTTGGCAAGCTCCTTCGTCATTCGGTCTGCCGCCATTTTGTCGGTATGGCAGTATTGGAGGATGATTTTGTCCGTCGTGATGGCATCACGCACTGAATGGTAGCGATTGTCAGTATCCTTTGTGCGCTTTTGCTCGACGGGGTTCTTGCAGAAGTCGATGAAGCCGCTGTTGTCGACCCTGATGTTGACCGGCCCGAGGAAGTCGTTCGACTAGGTCACGAGGAAGTAACGTCTTGGATGAGCTTGCTGCGCCAAACTGTAGCATATCTCCGTAATATTCGGATATTGGGCCCGGTAGCCCCCCTGACTGGTCAGTATTCACGTGGAGGATTGAACTGACTTGTGGCTC
>ENA-ORXC01001985-ORXC01001985.1-marine-metagenome-genome-assembly--contig:-NODE-1985-length-11495-cov-11.361272_pt1 | contig 11495 bp, 11 predicted proteins | sample MGYA00237865_ERZ511478 | MGnify/ENA metagenome assembly ERZ511478 | reverse complement strand
TGGGGCAACCTTGTCTGCCACCCACGCCTGCCGCACCACGCCAATCCACCCTCACCTCCTTCCCCCGCCCTCCCCACGTTCACGGTCTCCTTCTGTCCCCGCGGTTCCCTGCCCCCCTACGTCCCTCCTCCACCCCTCTCCGCCCCCCTCCGCGGTCATGGGTTCGACGCCCATTTTGGCCGGGTGCGTCGCCAGTCCGGCCTCTGCCGCGGGTGTTGTTGCTGCCCCTGCCGTGGCTGCTGTCGTTGCCCCTCCCCGACCGGCCGCTAATCCTTCCACTGCCGCCATCGGCGTCACCGCCCCCGCGGCTGGTGCCGTCGTTCCCAACCTTTTCTTTCGTCCGGCAGCGACCACGGTCGGAGCCGCTGCCGCTCCCGTGGCTACCGCGGGTGCTGTTCCGCGTCTGGCCGCTCGTCCTCCCGCTGTCTCCATCGGCGTCGCCGCCCCCGCAGCTGTTGGCGCAGCTGCCCCTCCCGTCCTGCCGGTGGTCGTGCCGCTGCCGCATTCCGCGTCGCCGCCTCCGCCATTGCTGCTGCCCGTGCCCCTCCCCGCGTGGCTGCGCGTCGTCCCGCTGCCGCCGTCGGCGTCGCCGCCCCCTGTGCTGTTGGTGTCCCTGCCGCTCCCCGCCTGGCTGCTCGTCCCCGCGCTGCCGCCGTCGGCGTCGCCGCCCCCGGTGCTGTTGGTGTCCCTGCCGCTCCCCACCAGGCGTCTCGTCCTCCCGCTGCCGCCGTCGGCGTCTCCACCTCGACAGCAGTTGGCGCACTGCCCCTCACCCCACGGGTGACCGCCCTGCCGCTGTTGTCGCTGGAGGCGCCTCTGCCGGAAGCGTGGCGCCTCCCGTCGCCACGCAGGCTGCGGCGGTCGCCGCGACAACGATGCCGTCTACGCCGGCGGCGCGGACCATGACGGACGGTGGAGCCGCTCAAGGTGCGGCGTCCGACAACTCGACGACCCCAACACCTTTGGCGGGCGCTGAACCTACCACGCCTGCCGAGCAAGTGGAGGCGTTTATGCGGGGTGACACGGTGGACCCGCCTCTCGGGGCGCGCCTGAGCCTTGCGGAGCACGCTCGTTCCCGTGCTCGGTCGCGTGCGGCGGTAAACAACAAGCACCCCGCGCTGCACAGGCTGTCACGGTTTGTGTCGGCGGTCAAGGGCGTCGGGCGCGTGGACGACGCCACACTCGAGGCGACGGCGGGGATCGTGGCGGCTGCGACGTCCATCCAGACGCGCAACCCCAACCTCAGGGTCTTGGTCCACATGTCGGGGGTGGACCCGGCGGGCAGTATTGCCTGGGCAAGCATCTTCGGCACTGGGCGCGCGGTCGACTCGGACGTGCTCCGCGTGATGTCGCAAGTGCACCAGTTCATCCGCGGAAGGGACAGCCTGCGCGGCATTGCGCTGCCGGTCGGTGGCGACCCTGCCCGCCTTGTTGACGACGAGTCGACGATGCACGGGGAGCTGCCAGACGGCATGTCGGTCAAGGACTACCTGGACATCATGACGTCGGTAATGGACGATGATCTGCCGCCACCGCTGAGCGTCCAGCGGATGGCTCGTCACATGTCTCGGACCGCCGCTGGCATGTCGGACGACGGGCCAAACTCGGAGAGCGACTCCTCCGGGGGCGAGGATTGGGGCAAGTTGGCCTCCACGCACGAGTCGCTAGACCCTCCGGCGCCGTACCAGCCCTCAGAGAATGCCATCAGCTTCCTACGGACGCTGATGGTGGCCAACACGACGACGGCGCTGCTCGTCCGTCTCACCCTCTGGGCGGCTGTCTCCCACTTGACGGGGCGGGTGCAAACGTTGCCGCGCTACATCACCGAGTGCACCGCGCGGTGGTGGCCGCACAAGGTGACGACGGGCGCTGTGCCTAACGACGGGCTTCCAGGGGAGCGGTGGCCGGTCGCGGTGCTCGTTGACCGCCGGCTGCTGTCGGTCACTACGCGGTCGCGGGACGGCGACGCGGTCGGCAACAAGATTGTCACTTTGTGCGGCATCCCCGCGAACAAGGCGACTTGCTCTCAAGATGAGGCTGTGGCGGCAATGCTCCTCCTATGGGACAAGGAGCCGACTGTACGCACGACGATGCGCCACTGCCGCTTCCGCGCCGAGGTGGTTCAGCTTGGCCAAGACAACCTGGCCGCGGAGGAGGCGGCCGCCACCTCGGCTGCTGCAGCTGCTTCCCTTGGCGGCGGGACCGCCAGCGACGCTGCGGCAGTGCCTGTGGCAACCGAATCGGTCGCTCCTATCGCGCCTCGGCCGGCCGCTGGGGCGTCGGCAGCGTCTGCAGTGCTGTCTGAAGTTACGGCGTCACTGACGGCGCGCGCGGCATCTCGTGCGGCAGCAGCTGCTGCGACAACGACGCCGCGCGCTACACGTGGTCGGGGCAAGCGGGCGGCGGCAAAGCCTGCTCAAGCGGGCGCTGCCAAGCGCACTCGTCGCGCGCCGGTCGCATGCGGCAGTGGCGCCGCGGTGTAGCCCGGTTGTAAGGAGACTCATATCTCCGTGGCTGTATGTGTTTTATTGGGCTTTTTTTTCTCTATCCTGTCGTTTGCCTTGCGTCTGCATCCATCTTTCTGCTCGAGTGCCACAGAGACAGTTGTTTGTGTTGGTTTTTATCGAGTGAGGGGGGTATACTCGGCCAAGCGACGCCGGTGGTCTGTCACTATCATCAACCAGGTCACTGGTATCATCGTCTGAAGGGGCCAATAAACAATGCACTTGACTGAGCGCATATCTGTGTCGGGCAACCCTCTGTGCGTGCTCGGTTCATGTCTTGTTTCTGCAGCATGCCAGTCTATGAAAAACATAGGGAGGGGGGGGGAGGGGGGGTGAACTAAAGTGGTTTGGGCCACGGAAACGATAAGGCGCACAAAGAGAATAAGGAAAGTATGATGTACGCTCGCTGTCGCGCTGTTGTTCAATGCGGCTCTCAAGCAAGAGTGTCTGGGACCCACCACGCACCTCACCAAAACGGCTTAGGAGTCGAACGGGAAGCGAACACCAGCGCACACCTGAGCCATCAGGGCACCACCTGCTGAGGTTGAACCACGCGGCGGCCAGCAGGAACCGGGCCGCGGGCGGCTAGGCGCAGACGGTCGGCCGTGTGCAACGGGTGGCGAGACAGCCCGCCCACGCACACGATGTGCAGGGGGTGCCAGCATCACCCCGCCGGGGTGGGCGGGTGGACGGGGTGGCCCAGAGAGAGCACTCTGCCGAGATCAGTTGAGTCGGTCACGCGGCCAACGAGGCCACACGTGGGAGGGCATGCGCGCGCGCGTGGGGGCTGCGAAACCGTTTGGTAGGTCTCGCGACGCTTCTACGCTTGTCCCCCCACTCGGGCTTTCTGATTGGATGACAGGTTCACGGCGCTCCGCCGCCTCATGACATTAAGATATTTCCGGTCACGTGCGATAGTTCCAGATCGGACGCCGTGGTTCAGATGAGAGGCCCTGATGGCACCGAATGAACGAACAGGTTTTTTCATTGGCTACCGGTATGAATCGGCGCGTCGATTCGATGCTCACATGGAATGTCATGGTCATCCCCCCACGGCTGGGCTGCAGACACCCCCCCTCAGCCAAAATCGCCGTTCCCAGGCGACGGACCCTCGTCCTCAGTCGCCCCGATGCGCGTTGATACCGCAGGCAGAGCTCGGCCATGGGACGCCATTTTCGGTCGTATTGGCACCTACTGCAGGCCCCGCGACAGCCACTGATATGGGACCTCGGCAATCTACACAGTCCGAAGTGGCATCATCGTTGGTGTTCGCCATGAACGTTTGGCTCATTCCACTAGCGCTCATCGTCCCCATCGCTGTGGGACCAATAGCCTCGGACCCGTCCGTCCCCTCCGCCGAGTGGGTCGCTGGCTTTTTTGATACAGTGACAGCCAGCGCCAGGCACTTCTTTGTCCGCTCTCTCACTGATGCTCAGGTATGCGCGCGCTGTGTGTTGCTGTACCCGCGGCAACGACGACAGGGGGTGCGCCAGTGACCTGCCGCCCTATCCCTTAGATGGTACTTGCGACAGTCAAAGCCTCGAGAGGTATGACATGCGCTTCACTGAGCATAGCCTCTAGAAGCCCAGCGCGAGGGGTGCGGCTGAGCTCTGACTGTGGAGATGCAGCTGTGTCCAAGCAGCACACCGTCGCCAATGGCGCTCCGACGTACGAGCCCCGGGTACCATTAGCTTGCCAGACCCTGTCGCAATCGGCGCCTGGCGTCTCTTTTCAGGATGCTGATTTTCTTTTGGGTGGGTCTTGGACCATCCATCATGCAGTGCGTTCGGTACGTCCCCCGTATTGTATGAGAGAAGGACTCGTTCGATTGTCACCTGGCTTCTCATCGCGCCTGTCTTTCCGACTCTCTCTTTCATCCTCCCAGTAACTCCCCCGACTCCCCCTTCTCCGCACACTCATGCTCCCGCCCGCCAGTGCGCCCGTGCATGCCCGCTTATGTGTCTACCCCATTTTGCCCATTGGGGCACCCGTACACAAGGCCACGCTCTTGCAGGAACTGGTGGGAGACTTTCGCGCGTCAGCGCGTAGAAAAGCGTGTCTGCACACTCCGTCGTGTCGGAAGGGGTGTGGCCGTCCGCGAAGATGACTTGTCACAGTGGGTACACTCTGTTCCATGCTTACCATCAATGCACCCATCTTCATGTGAGCCTGTCTTCGTGCTAGAGTTTCCCACGCTGTGGGCCCGTCAAACATCTGCGCCAGAAGGAGGCTCGGTGCGCCGTACTGCCTTGGCTCTCGGTTGGGGGACTCTTTCCCTCGCTGAATCTGGCGGGCTGACACAAATAAAGCACAAAGACCATGTACACCACTCTGCAAGGTCCATTTGTCAGGAAAGAGCACACTGCCCCATGATGCTGCCCGTGTCATGTCCTCCATGGCATGGTCCTTTCCCTCATCCTGTCTATATGGAGGTACGGGTTAGGGGATGCGCTCAACGGTCCGTAGTAGGCTTGCGCCTTTGTCCGCTTTTTGGACTTCAAGCACACGTAAAGCCGTGTATAACTTTCCCGAATGGACGGGTGCCCTCACAAATGCGTACTTATGAGTTGAAACCTGGCCGAGATACGATCTCCGCGATTGCGCGAGGACGACGTTGAGGGCTGTTCTGGAGCCATCTGGGGCGGGTCCACGCTGGTGGCTGGAGGGCCCCAAGATCCGCCACCATGGGACGCCTCACTGTCTCACCGCCGTAGATCACGTCCCGCTCCCCCCTCCTCGTTCCACCACTGTCCTTAGGCATTGTTGTGCTTTTCCCGCTCTCTGCTCTCCCCCTCGCCCGATATCACCTCCTCTCTTCCACTCTTGGAGGACCTTCCTGCTTCTCGCCCCCACCTCTTGCCCGCACTACCGGTCGGCGCCTAGGTCCCTGTTCCTCCCCCCCGCGCTTTGGCCCCCGCCCCGTTCCCTCCCCCTCCTCGCGCTCCCCTTGTTGAGGAGCATGGACGTGGACGGGGAGGTGGCCGGCGCTGGTGATGAACCGCCGCCCGAACCTGGGCCTGCCGGGCGGCGGCGGCACATGGCAATGCGCCGGGTTGCCCTGGCCGCCCCTCTTGTCGTCCCTCCCGACCTACACGCTGAGCTGCTGCGATTGCCACTCTCCCCGCTGCAGCCTGACCGTCGGCCACGCGAGCGTCGCCGGCGCACGCGGGCCCGGAACAATCCTCCTGCCGCGGGTGCAGCGGCAGTGCCTCGCCGCAGGGTGCCCGGCACCCGCGACGCTTCCGACGGGTCGTCGAGCTCTCCCCCCCCCGCTGCGGACCCGTTCGATGTGTTCGTCGAGGCGGGGGCAGGCACAGCGTCGGCCGACTCGGACGCGGACGTGCTCGACATGCGGCCGCGGATCGTCGCCGCCATCGATATCTACAAGGAGCGCATGGTGCGCGAGCTGGCGGCGGTTTTGACGGGCGAGACGCGGACCATGCTCGACGGTGGCACGCTTCTACGCGTGGCTTGCGTCGGGGGGGGTGCGGCTGTGGCGGTTTCGGAAGGAGAGCGGGCCTACGTGACCTGGGCTACCCGCGCCCATGGCGCCGTCATCTTCCTCTGAACCTGTGGGGGGCGCACCGGCGCCGAGTAGATTGATGTGCGTGCGTTCGTGGGCGTTTCTTCCACGTGCAGTCACGCCCGTGCGCTGAAGGCGTCCTTTGAGGAACTTGCCTGCGCGGTGGGCGTCGACGGCGCGGCTGGGCTAGTCGAGCAGTACCCGGCGCTCAACAACGCTGCTGTGGCGCCATCCACGGAGTGCACCGTGCACTTGGCGACAAAGACGGCAGCCAACATGGCCGTGTTTGCCGTTTTGGACCAGGGCGCCTGGGCGGCAGTGACGGTGCGGCGGCGGCTGGGCAAGAAGAAGAGCAACAAGCGGACGCAGCTGCGTGCCGCCTGTACGCGTTTAAGCTGCGCCAAGGAGCACTGGTGGTGTGCGCACGCCGCGGCTGCGTCGTTGTGGAGCTCGGAGGTGCAGCTGGCGGCTTCCATCGCCGACGGGATGGGCACCGGCCACCTGCTTCCCGACGCGCTCAAGAACGTGCGCCTCCCCGCCGGCGCGCCGGCCAAGCAGGCGCTCACACCGAGTCAACAGGGGGCGGCGGACGCCGCCTTCAGCGACGAGAAGCGGTGGCGCAACTCCCGCAACCTGCTGCCGTGTGAGGGGGAGATCAACGACTGCTTGCAGTTTGACAAGCTGGCGGCGGCGGGACGCGGCGGCGGCGCCCCTGCCTTTTTACCCGACTCACTTTGCGAGGCCAAGTGCTTTGCCTGCGGCGCCGCGTACAACGGCATGGGCATCAAGAACTCTGGCGCCGTGTTGCACACTCTCCGCGGACGGATCTCGGTGTCCCTGCGTCGGTGGACTTGCTCGTGCGGCAAAGAGGTGCCGTACGACGGGGCGCACGAGGCGCTCTTTTCTTCGACGTCCCAGACGGTGTTTTCGCGGACGTTCATGGACGTAATGCTGCAGATGGTCTTCACCGGGCACAGCACGCTGTCGTCGGCTGCGTCCGTGTTGTGCTTTCTCCTCGAGTCGACCGACTCGCTCTCGGGGGCGTCCGCTGGCCTCGCCCGGCAGACGCTCATTGCCGCGGCGCACCGGTACGCGCGCACGCTCATTGTGCCGTCCAACCTCTTCCGGTGCGGCAAGTGCAAGGTGGCCGGCGAGCGGCCATACATCGCCATCATCGCCGACGGGGAGGTGCTGTCTATCCTCCGCAACCAGTCGCAGCCTCTCATCCGGGCGACCGAGGACGTGCGCGTCGTGCCTATGGACGCCAACCACGGGTCTTGTGTGCCCGTTGCCGCCATCCGGGCGGCCGTACGTAAGCGGCTCTCGGCCGACCGCGGCGCCGTCGTTAGGCTCACCAAGGACGACCACGCCGCCTTGGCGCGGTTTGGGGAGGAGCTCGTCTCGGTGCCAGTGGCGCACGGGGCAGAGGAGCAGCGCAGCTCGCCGCGCGCCGTCATGTGGGCGGCCGCCTTCCTGTTCTTCTCATTCTTCACAAACGAGCAGGCGGAGCAACTTCCAGTCGTAGCTGGTGCCGCGGCCGGCGTCGCTGCAAACGCAAATGCGGCCGGGGCAGGTGATGGTGGCGATGGCGGCGCGGCCGCCGACGCAGCCGCCGGAGGTGGGGATGACATAATGGTCGACGCAGCAGGGGGTGGGGGTGTCGACGGGCATCAAGGCGGCGGTCACGTGCCGCATGCGGCTGGTGCCGCTGGTGCCGCTGGTGCCGCTGGCGGTGCCGGCGCCGGCTCCCCTGTCTTTTTCAGTCGGGAGGTCGACGGGGCACTCGACGGCATCGGCAACGAAGGGCGGCCGGCTGACCAGTGGCGCATTGTGCGCCGCTTCTTGAAGACGTTCGTCGCGGAGCCGGTTCTCGGCGTCTTTGCCGGCCTGCGCCAGGACAACATCGCGCGGCTGGCCAAGCAGCTCGTGCGCTACCGGCCGGTTGCCGAGTGGCGACCAAGCGCCAAGGCCGTGGAGTCTGTCGGGGTAGTGTGGCCCTTCCTGCGGCTGATGGGAGCGGCCGAGGCGGTCGACCCGCTGACGACGCGGGCGATCGGGGAGTTGCTGCTCTTCTCCAGTGGCGTCGATGCCTACTGGGAGACGCTGTGGCGGCGGCAAGCACCCGACGACGCCAGGGCGTTTGAGTCGTAGTGGACGTCGACTTCGCCCGAGCAGTACAAGGCGTGGCTCGCCACCCACCCAAACGCGCTGCCACCCAACTCCTACCTCGCCTCCACCGCCCCCTCGCGCGCGCGCTCCATCGCTCAGGCCTTGGAGGTGCTCTGCGGCCATGTTTGGCCGGACCTGGAGCCTGTACGACCGTTTATCACGGACAGCAAGGCGGAAGCTGTCAACGCTACGCGAGCGGCCAAGGTCGCTGCCAACCGCGAGACGCTGCAGGAGCTGCTAAGCAAGGAGCTGGGCGCCGACGATTGCCGCCACGCCTTCCTCAACTCGGAGACCTTTATGCCAGGTATTGAGAACTTCCTTTGCCCGTGCGGTTTGCTGATCGGCTTCGACTTTCTCGACCGCGCCGAGAGCCCCGCGCACGTCCTGGCGTCGATCGCCCAGCGCTTCACTCTCCTGCCGTCGGTCATCTACTTTGACACAGCGTGTCAACTCGCCCGCAACGCGTCGCGGCGCGTGCCGTGGCTCGTCAACCGGTCCGTCACGGCCTGCTCGGTCGACCGAGCTCACCATCAAAAGAACCAGCACAAGTGCTCCCCGGTTTTTGACGCGGACATGTACCCGTCAAGGTCTGTGCGACACCGCACTGCGTGTGCCGAGTCCCGGCACTCCCTCAACAAGGCGTTTAAAACGCACCTAGTGCACCTCCGCCAAGACCACTTCATCGTGCAAATGCGCTTGCTGGGCGCCATGATCAACCTGCGCGTCAAGATGCGCAAGTGCTTGGGCAAAGAAACCAACCATCGCCGCATGTGTGCCTTCTTCCACGAAAGCGTCCAGTCGTATTGCGACCGGCGCTATTGCACGTGCGCCCACGGCCGTCGGCAAGCAGCCGCGGAAGAGGCCGCTGCCGCCAACGGAGCAGCTGCTGATGACGCACCCGGCGGCGGCGACGACAGGGACGCTGCCCTCGGTGGTAATGCTGTTCGTGCAGGCGTCGGCGGCGGTGTGGATGGGGCTGAAGCTGTAGGAGGTGGGGCCGGCGTCGGCGCCGTTGCGGATGGGTCCGACGGTGCAGGTGGTGGGCAAGTAGGCGGCATCGTTGGCGGGTACGCGGGTCTGATTGCCGTGCAAGACGCTGTTGCCGACGCGCTGGTGAGCGCTGGGGCGGCAGCCGTTGAGGAGGCCGTCCTGGTGGCTGTTGCACCCGTCGGGTACGCCGTCGGCCTCGCCGTCGGCCAGGCCGTTGGACAAGCTATCGTTGAGCGCTCCTTTGTAGTCGCCGGCGAAGCCGCGGCGCAAGCCGGAGCCGTCGGCGGGCGCCCCGCGGCTGAGGCCGCTGCCGCTCACTCGGCTGCGCTCGCTGATGTGCAACGCCCTGTGCACGGCGCCGTTCAAGCCGCTGTTAATGCATCCGTCAGCGAGGCCGCTGTCAACGCCGGCCAAGCTGCTGCCGCTGCGGCTTGCCGACAAGCCGGAATTGCCGCTGGACTCGCTGCTGCTGTTGCTCTTGCTGGTGCTGCTCATCCAGCAGACGCCGCTGCAGCCCATCTCCCCATTGAAGTGGACGGTGGAGTTGGGGCCGGTCACGGCTCTGGTGCCGGCCAAGGCGTCGAAACCGGTGCCGCCCATCATGTCGGTCCCACCGGCGGCCAACACGGTAGCGTCGGTGGCGGCCAAGGCGGCCGCGGTGGTGGCGTCCAAGGAGGTCGCGTCGGTGGCTACCAAGGTGGTCGCATCGATGATGGCCAGGGCGATGCCGTCGGTGGCGGCCAAGGCGGTCGCGTTGGTGGCTACCAAGGCGGTCGCGTCGGTGGCAGTCAAGGCGATGCCGTCGGTGGCGACCAAGGCGGTGGCATCGGTGGCGGCCAAGGCGGTCGCGTTGGTGACGACCACGGCGGTCGCGTCGGTGGCAGTCAACGTGATGCCGTCCATGGAGACCAAGGCGGTGGCATCGGTGGTGACCAAGGCGGTCGCGTTGGTAGCGACCAAGGCGGTCGCGTCGGTGGCGATCAAGGCGGTCGCGGAGGTGGAGATCAAGGCGGTGGCATCGGTGGTGGCCAAGGCGGTCGCGTTGGTGGCGACCAAGGCGGTCGCGTCGGTGGCGATCAAGGCGGTCGTGGCGGTGGCAGCCAAGGCGGTCGCATCGATGGAGGCCAAGTCGGTGGCCAAGGTGGTGGCCAAAGGCGAGGCCAAGAAGGTGGCGTCGGCAACGATGCTGGCCGTGTGGTGCATGGCCGAAACAAGTTGCAAGCTGCGGTGCGGCTCGCCCTTCGAGGCATCAGCGATGATGCTGCCGTCGGGGTTCACGGTCCTCAAGCTGTGAATAAGGTTGCGGATGTCGGTCGGACTGGTGCCGCCGATGCAGGCAACGTTGCAGATGATGAGGACGAGGCTGTCGGCACAAGGACACTGGACGGCGTTGACGCGTCCGGGGCGGTGGCTGCCGACAACCACGAGTGTACTGACTCCCACGGGAGGGGGGAGGCTTCTTCTAGTGAGGACTTCTCTAGCTCCAGCGAGGAGGAGCGTGCCACGGGAGAAGAAGAGCTGCCTACAGGTCCAGAGTAATGCGGCTTGTGTCTGTTTCTTTTCCAGTTGTTTTTTTCCGGCTTTCTGCCTGCACGTGGTTCGCCTTTTACGTTTCTCTGGCTGATCTGGCGAGTCGTACGAACCAAACAGACAGCTTTTTTTGTGCATACCATGTCCTCATCCTTCTAGCTACACAGGCTCATCTGTACGAACGAGTGACTCCATCGCTTTCAACTCTCGTTGCGGCGTAGTGGATGGCATGATCGACTTAGGGAAGAAACAGTCACCTCAAAACACGTACTCCTGTAGGCGACACCCTGAAAAAAGACAAGGATAGCAATCACGGCCGATGAGGGACACAGTCAAAGAAAGAAAAGGCGATGGGCAGAGTGCCCAGCGCGAGGGAGCACAGTCCACACCGGGCAGTCATCAAAGGCACCGGTCACGGTCGCGACGCAGGCAGGCTAAACGCCAGAAGAGCTCGGCGCCCGAAATGCCCAAGGCAGCTTGGGGCGGGGAGGCCCGCGCCCCCCCCCCGACAAACCGAGCTGCCGCGGCACGAGGGCCGCGCGCGGGCGGCCGCAAACGGCGTGGGGGCCGCGCGGGGAGACCAAGGGCGGCAGGCCTTGGGCGGCCGACGGGGGCACCAGACCAGAGGGGTGGCGGCGGCGGAGGCAGGGACGGCCGGCCGCGGCGTGGGCGCAGCCGGGGCAGGGGCGGCCAGCCGCCACTCGCGGGATGCCGGGGCGCGGGTGGCAGGCCGCAGCGCGGGCGCGGCCGGGCCGGGGGCGGCGGGCCGTGGCGCGGGC
>ENA-ORXC01001984-ORXC01001984.1-marine-metagenome-genome-assembly--contig:-NODE-1984-length-11497-cov-3.441068_pt1 | contig 11497 bp, 11 predicted proteins | sample MGYA00237865_ERZ511478 | MGnify/ENA metagenome assembly ERZ511478 | reverse complement strand
AAACAAAAAACGGAAGCCACACTTCCGCTTTCTTGATACGTATTTATCGTCCAAGCCAATTATAGATTGGCGCACTTTGATTTGAATCATTTTTCGTTTCTGTTTTAGCAGGCGATTTTTTATCGTACTGATGCTTTCGAAACTTTTCGCCATAGGCCCTCGCCTGTTCTACCGTTTTGATGCCATTTCGTTTCCATTCAAAAAGAATTCGGTCAATGTAGCGGAAGTTTAACTTACCACCGAGCACAGCTTCTTTTAACGCAGCTTTGATCAGCTCTGCATCATGCTTGTCAGCATCAATCCACATCGCAAGCGTCTCACATTCAATTGGCGAAAGCGGCCTTGCAAACTCACGCTCAAATAACGTATAAAGACTTTCTTCCTGCTCCATGTTTTTCGCTGCAGATTTTTCTGCTTCTTCCTGCTCGATTGCTTTAAAAATTCTTTCCCACAATGGAAGAAGCGAATAGGCTTCTGAATAATAACTTTTCAGATCATTCTGGTGTTCTTCAATTGTTAAAACACCTTTTTGCATCAGCTGCTGTATTTTATCCAAACAAGCTTGAGGCGAATAGGTCATCGCTGATGCAAGCTCTTCTGGCGTAGGAAAAGTGTTTCCCTGATCAATAAAACTGTGTAGCTTAATTAAAAAGAAAGTATCCTCTTCTTGCAAACCAATGTCAACATAGTGGTTTAACAACAATCTTGGTACTGAAACATTTCCTTCGTTCATCATATGAATGATTTGTTCCTTCTTCATCCCATCCACCTCTACCTTTCATTATAGCATGCCGGCATTTTGTGATGGGAGTAGAAAAAAATGCCTTTGCTACGTGCAATACATTTTTTAATCTATCCTCTAACAATATCCATCTTTGGTACTTTAAATGCTTCTAACTTCGGCAATTTTTCAGATAAAGACGCTTCTCTCATAACGAAAGAAGCGTCAGCTTTGTTAGTTTATCATGGATATAGACGATTTAAAAGACGTGGGAACGGAATTGTTTCACGAACATGTTCCACACCTGAAAGCCAGGCAACCGTTCGCTCTAAACCAAGACCGAATCCTGAATGTGGAACAGAACCATAACGACGCAGTTCAAGATACCACTTATAAGCATCGTCTGTTAAGCCGTGTTCCTCGTAGCGTTTTTCCATAAGAGATAAATCATCAATTCGTTGACTACCTCCGATAATTTCACCATAGCCTTCAGGTGCAATTAAGTCAGCACATAAAACGACTTCTTCGCGTTCAGGATCTGGTTTCATATAAAAGGCCTTAATATCTTTCGGGTAGTTCGTAATAAAGACTGGCTTCTCGAAACTTTCAGCAATGGCTGTCTCATGAGGTGCACCAAAGTCTTCGCCCCACTCAATATCCGTAAATCCTTTATCTTTCAATAAAGTAATGGCATCATCGTAAGAAATACGTGGGAACGGCGCTTGAATCGCTTCAAGTTTTGAAATATCTCGCTCGAGCGTTTTTAATTCTAGTTGACAATTTTCTAGTACTGATTTCACAAGGAAGCTCACATATTGTTCTTGAACCTCAAGACTCTCATCGTGATCCATAAATGCCATCTCAGGTTCAATCATCCAGAACTCAATTAAGTGACGACGGGTTTTGGATTTTTCAGCACGGAACGTTGGACCAAAGGAAAAAACGCGTCCAAAGGCCATTGCAGCTGCTTCCATGTAAAGTTGTCCACTTTGAGAAAGATAAGCATCTTCTTCAAAATATTTCGTATGGAAGAGATCAGTTGTGCCTTCTGCCGAACTTCCTGTTAAAATAGGCGGGTCAATTTTAACGAAATCATTTTCGTTAAAGAACTGGTACGTAGCGCGAATAATTTCATTTCGGATACGAAGAATCGCATTTTGACGTCTTGAACGGATCCATAGATGACGATTATCCATTAAAAATTCAGTACCATGTTCTTTTGGGGTAATTGGATAATCAACAGCTTCGTGAATAAGCTCCACGTTCGTGACAGTTAATTCATAGCCAGATTGTGATCGCTCATCTTCACGTACCACGCCTGTTACCCAAACGGATGATTCCTGTGTAAGATTTTTCGCTGTTTCCCATGCTTCTTCAGAAACTTCTTTCTTAACCATAACTCCTTGAATAAAGCCAGTACCATCGCGAAGCTGAAGAAACTGGATTTTACCACTAGAACGTTTATTATGTAACCAGGCACCAATTGTAACGGTTTGCTCAACCTGTTTATTTACGTTTGAAATCGTCGTTTTCACTGCTAATTTCCCTCCAACTGATTAGAAAAAATTGGCGCACACTCTCCATTCTTAACGAGAATAGCGCCATGCATCTGTTTGTTAAGATGGCTAAATCGAATGTTCGGTACTTATTATACCGATAATTTGTACATTGAACAACTCGCTTAAGCCTGTTTGGTTTTTACGAATCGCTCGATACGATCAATGGCTTCAAGAAAGACTTCGAGTGATGTTGCGTAAGATAGTCTTACGTTATCAGGGGAACCAAATCCTGAGCCAGGAACAAGCGCTACTTTTTCTTCTTCTAAAAGTCCTTTTACGAAAGCATCGACATTTTCATACCCTGTTTTCTCTGCTGCTTCTTTTGCGTTAGGGAACAGGTAAAAAGCACCTTGAGGTTTCACACAAGTAAATCCTGGAATATTATTCAGTTTTTCATAAACGGTGTTCAATCGTTCTTCAAATGCTGTTTTCATTTCATTTACAGGTTCCTGTGACCCTTCGTAAGCTGCTAAAGCAGCATACTGTGAAATGGATGTAGGATTTGAAGTAGAATGACTTGCTAAATTCGTCATTGCTTTAATGATTTCTTTTCGTCCTGCCGCATACCCAATTCTCCATCCAGTCATCGAATGAGATTTAGATACGCCATTAATGATAATCGTTTGTTCTTTTAATTCCGTAGAGAGTTCTGCGATAGAAGTATGTTTTGCTCCATCATAAACGAGCTTTTCATAAATTTCATCAGAAACAATAAGAATATTGTTTTCTAAACAAAAAGCACCGATTTCTTTCAACTCATCTGGTGTATAGATCGAGCCGGTTGGGTTTGAAGGAGAATTAATAATAACCGCTTTTGTTTGAGGCGTGACCGCTTTTTCTAGCTGCGCCACTGTTATTTTAAATGCATGATCTTCTTTACCTTCTACATAAACTGGATTTCCGCCAGCTAGCTTTACTTGTTCAGGATAACTTACCCAGTAAGGTGTAGGAATAATGACTTCATCACCTTCATCAAGGATTACTTGAAACAATGTATAAAGCGCATGTTTCGCTCCCGTACACACAATGATTTCATCAGCATTGTAAGCGATATTTTGATCTTCCTGGAACTTTGCGATAATACTTTCTTTTAGAGGAAGAATACCCCCTGAAGGCGTATATTTTGTTAGTCCCTCATCCATTGCTTTCTTAGCAGCATTCAGAATATGTGAAGGCGTATTAAAGTCAGGTTCCCCTGCACCAAGTGCGATTACATCATGACCTTCAGCTTTCAACGCTTTTGCTTTTGCTGTGATTTCTAAAGTGGCAGATGGTGTCAGAGCTGCTACACGAGTTGATAATTGCATTTCTCTTCCTCCCTTAAGTACATTAACTTTGTTTAATCGAACGTGATCGCCAGTAGTCCCCATTACTAAAGTAATAATAGGCAAACGTATAGCGATTGTCGGTATCGATAAACGTTGCTTCCCATACGAGTACTTGTTTCTTTTCTTGATTCACTTCAATACCTGGTTTAATATTAATAATCTCTTGTGGAGAAAATTCATTGTTCAATTTCTTTTTAACCGTTTCTGCACTAATGCCTTCCTCCACTTTCTTTGTTACAAGAGGTTGATCGTTGTCTGGCACAAAAACGTAAACCTCATCCTTGTTCTTATCGCTTCCTTGTAAGACGACATATGCATCACTCGTCCCATGATATTGGACGGCATTATCAACTTCTTCGATCACTGCTTCAGATTCAGCTCGAGCAATCGCTTTGTCCTCTAACTTATCAGGATGATCCGTAATAGCGTTATAAAAAGAGACTCCTTGCCAAATCATCAGTGCTACAATAACACCAGCAATAATTCCTATCAGTCGCATACTATCACCCTATTATGTACGGTAGATCGTGAAAATCATTTGATCCTGATCTTCTTCATCAAGTGCAAGCCCAAACATAAGGTCTTTTTCTTTTAACGTACGATTTAACGAATCTACAATTTTGTAAATATCAAGAGACTTACTCACTTTTACTGTCGATAAAACTTCAATGTTACTTTCCATTCCTGTCATCTCCCTGTGCTATATGTGTTGATGCCTATGTGGAGTGCTGCGCTTACTCCGGGATAAATTTACTACTTATAGATGGCAGAAGGTGAGACAAACTATAAGTACCGTCAGAGACGGTGCATTAAATCTGCTCCACTTCCAACAGTGCCTGCGCCATGCGCAGGCTATTTTTTGTTGCTTTCTTACCCAAACCTTATAAAAAAACATTTTCTCTTCCTATTTTTAAATAAGTTCCGTTTTTTTGCAACAATTTCGATGAGGAAACTTTTATCTTGTTTCTTTTGTAGGAAGAGTGATGACATCATAGCGATCATTTTGAATACGAAGGGTTACACTTCCGATTCGATAAGGATAGTAAACGTCCGTCCAGCTTTCATTCAAACGTTCGAGTACCGATTCACTTACGTCAATGTTGTTATGACGAAAGATAACCGCCATTTGTGGATCAATCGCACTAAGAAATTCGGTTGAACTGCCATTTCCTGCACCAAAATTAGCCACTTTCAAAATTTCTACCGCTCTCCCGGAAGAGGCAATTTCTTCTTCAAGTTCAAGATTTGTTTCCCCCATCATTAATAAATCCTGACTTCCTAAGGATAGCATAAAAGTAACGGAACCTGTCTTAGAGATGTTCAGTATTTCTACATTCACATCCTCCATCAGCTCAAGCTGTTGATTTTCTTGAATGTGCTGTTTTTGAATGTGTGATGGGATAGATGAAAGAAAAGCCGTTTCTACTCCTTTTGATAAAAATACTTCTTTCACATCATAATAGTGAAGCAAGTTGGAAAAATTCCCTGTATAAGCTTCATCCGCATTGGTAAGCCAAACTTTTCTAATTTCCTTTACCTTAAACATTTTCAGCCGATCTATTAACTCTTGTTCGGAATAAGTACTACCTGTATTAATTAGCACCGCTCCATTTTCTTTTGATTGAAGAAGAATGGCCTCTCCAATTGAAAGGTCAAGAAACGTCACTGCCACTTCATGATTTCTTAAATGAAGATCCACAGATTGAATTGAGGCTTCAGCACTCGTTGCACCGAGCATAATATAAGTACTTATCATCAACACAAGTAATTTCTTCATCACAGTCCCTCCTCATAGAAGTAGTTTGTGATGAAGATGTGCATTATAACCAGAGATCTAGTTCATTTACCAATTCTTCTGTTGTCCCTTTAATTAATGGGACATCCGGTAAGGATTTTACAAATAATCGACCGTACCTTGTCGAAATGATGCGGCGATCGAATATAAATACTGCACCTCGATCACGCTGCGAGCGAACGAGCCTTCCAAACCCCTGTTTGAATCGAATAATTGCTTCAGGTAGCGAAAGTTCCATAAATGGGTTACCACCCGAACTTTTCAATTGCTCTGATCTCGCCTGAAAAACGGGGTTATCAGGCGGCGAGAATGGAAGGCGAACGATGATAAGGCAACTTAAATCTTCTCCTGGAATATCCACTCCCTCCCAGAAGCTACTCGTACCAAACAAAATCGCGTCTTCACTTTCTTTAAAATTCTTTGTTAGCCTAACCCTGCTTCCGCTATCAACACCCTGACTAATCAACGTTAGTTCATCATGAGCGATTAATTCTTTCATCCGATGATGTGCTTTTTTAAGCATGTCATAAGATGTAAACAAAACAAGCATTCTTCCCCTCGTGACGCGGGCAATTTGAAGAATCGCATCCGTAATATGTTCAACAAATTGAACATCGGATACATCTTTAATCATAGGCAAATCTGTAGGTATCATCAGTCGTGCTTGCTCACTATAATCAAATGGAGAATGATATTGGTGAATAAGCGGCCCAAATTCTTCCAAACCAAGTCGCTTCGTAATATAATCAAACGAATTCTTTACAGTAAGCGTAGCAGATGTTAACAATATACTTTTTTTCTTTCCGAAGTAGTCGCTTGAAAGTAGGGAACCCACTTCCACTGGTCTACTGAACAAAAATGCCGAATTTAACGATCCTTTAGGATCAATTTCTACCCACTTTACATCATTTTCACTTTCATTAAGAAGAAGATAGTCAACTTTTGAAAGCTCCTCTAAAACAGACGCATGAATGCCTTTAAAGTCAGCAGACGTATTTAACTGTTCTCTCGTTAGCTCATCTTCTTTTAAATCAAGTTCTTTCTCTAGCTTTTTTAATGATTTATCTAGATCTTTCAAATAGAAAACCAAACGATGGGCTGCTTCTTGAATCGCTTCCCATGCTGAGCCATTCTCACCTGTAATCCGATAGCTTAATCGACCAATTTCATTTGAGCGATGAATGTTCTTTTGTACGTAACGATGAAGCATACGAAAAAGTTCATCAACATCTCCAAGAATCGTTTTCACATATGCATCAATTTCATTTTTTGTCTCTTCTACTTCGACTTCCAGGTTTTTTAAAATGCTTAGAACTTTTCCATAAATTCCGTCGCCATCCTTTAGTCCCATTCGGACAAATCCCTGTAGAATCGAGAAATAATCGGTTTTGATGCCAAAAAACTCAGTAGCAATATCTTCAAGATGATGAGCTTCATCAATCACAGCCTGCTGATAAGCGGGTAATAATTGATGCTCATTAATTAAATCACTGAATAATAAAGCGTGATTTGTAATAATTAAATCCGCATTCATCGCAAAGCGTTTTCTTCGATGATAAAAGTCACGCGAAAACCATGGAGAACGGTGATTAGCGGAAACGGCTGCATCACTTTTTACCTGATGCCAGAAAATCTTTCCACCGCTAGAAAGGTTTAACTCTTCCACATCCCCATAATCCGTTTCAAGTAGCCAGACGAGAATTTGTGCCTTCGTTAAAATCGTATCGTAATTGTCTTCTTCAACATGATGTAGCTGCTGTTCAAATCGGGTTAAGTCTAAATAATGACTTCTTCCTTTGATAATCGTAGCTTTAAAGGAAAATGGCAAAATATCACGAAGAAAAGGCAGATCCCGTTGTAGAAGCTGTTCTTGTAATTGAATCGTATGCGTACTGACGACAACTGGCTTACCAGAGTTCTTAGCATGAACGACACCAGGCAGTAAATAGCCTAATGATTTACCTATACCTGTCCCTGCCTCGATGAGAATATGTTGATTTGTATCAAAGGCATGAGCCACCTGCTTCATCATATCGCTTTGACCCGTTCGCACTTCAAAGTCTGGGATTGTCTCAGCCATTTTTTGTTCAAACTCTTTTTGTGCATGCTCAAATCGAATCGACTCATGTGGAGAATCCACTTCACTGATTTGTTCTTGTAACTTAATTGCGATGTCTCGAAAGATCTCAAAATTGCCTTCCGGTTCAATCCTATTCTTTTTGTCTTGCATGATTTGATGTAAGACCATTTCCATGTCGCTGTATAGTCGAGTTGAAAGCTCCTCTAACTGTTCGAGCGTTACAAGTGGCAAACCATACAATTTTTCAAAAAGAAAGAGCAATAGTTCAGCTGTTACTTCGGCATCGCTATCTGCTTGATGAGGATTATCATGTTGGATTTCTAAATATTCTGCCAGCGAAGATAACTTATATGCTTCTGCTGTTGGCAATAAAATCCGTGCAAGTTCCACCGTGTCAATCGTTGGTCCTGTAAACGGATCATATCCACTCACATCAAGCTGCGCATTCATAAAGTTAAGATCGAATCGTACGTTATGGGCGACAAAATAAGCCCCATCCAATCGTTTGAGAAGCTCTGGAGCCACCTCTTCAAATAATGGTGCATCTTTCAAATCTTCATCCGTTATTCCTGTCAATTGTTGTATAAATAGAGGAAGTGATTTCTCAGGATTTACAAATGATGCATACCGATCAACAATCACTCCATCTTCAATAACTGCTAATCCTATCTGAATGATTCGATCCCCATTTTTAGGGGAGTTTCCTGTCGTTTCAAAATCTATTATGGTATATCGATTCATACGTTTTCACCTCAGTTGCTTCAACCCTTCAAGCGGTTACCTTCATTACTTTATCATTTTTTCTCTTGAACGGAAAATAATTTCTTATTCATTTGAACTCAATTTACCTAATAGCTTTCTAAAACATAGTCCCGCTTTGCATTAAAAGGAAGCGTTCTATATCTGAGAGCAAGCATGTTGAGAAGAACTTTCCATATCACCCTTCAAAAAAATGCCCTGGACAAAGTCCAGAGCATTTTCTTATAAAATTGTTGCTTCAGGCTCTAGCCCAATCATATCAACGATCGTATTACGCTCATTCATTATAGCTACGCGCGGCGTATATTGTTTCGCTTCTTCCTCACTCATCATAGCGTAAGCAACAATAATTACTACGTCTCCTTCTTGAACAAGTCGTGCAGCTGCTCCATTTAAACAAACAACTCCCGATCCTCTTTCACCAGGAATAATATATGTTTCTAACCTTGCACCATTATTATTATTTACAATTTGAACTTTCTCATTCGGAAGCATGCCGACAGCTTCAATAATGTCCTCGTCTATCGTAATGCTTCCCACATAGTTTAAATTAGCTTCCGTTACACGGGCGCGATGAATTTTACCCTTCATCATTGTTACAAACATCTTCTACACTCCTATCGCAATTTCATTTCTAGTTGTAACCTTGTTATCTATGAGTCGTGCAGCAGTAAATTGAACAGCTACGGCTACAATGATGTTTTCTTTCACCACATCAATAGCTTCTAACGCTGGATATGAAAGAACTTCAACATAATCAATCACTCCAGATGTTTGGTTTAAATAAGAAATAATCATTTCTTTAATACGTACTGGATTCGTTTCCCCTCGCTCAATCGCATTTGCTGCAGCATCAAGACTTCTTGACAACTGAATGGCCTCTTCTCGTTCAGTAGGCGTTAAATATACATTACGCGAGCTTTTCGCAAGCCCATCTTCCTCTCGAATAATTGGACACGGGACGATTTCAACGGGAACGTTAAAATCCTCCACAAGCCCTTTTATCACGGCTACTTGCTGAGCATCTTTCATACCAAAATAAGCGCGATCTGGGAGAACGATCTGAAGCAATTTCATTACGACGGTAGCTACGCCATCAAAATGGCCTGGCCTTGCTTCACCACATAATGTATCGACTCGTTCTTGAACGGTTAATCGTGTGGTACGTTCTTTTGGATACATCTCTTTCACATTTGGATAGAATAGGATGTCTACTCCCGCCTGTTTCGCAAGTTGTTCATCACGCTTCAAATCTCTCGGATAACGATCAAAATCTTCATTTGGACCAAATTGCAAAGGATTCACAAATACACTCATGATAACGCAATCATTTTGTTTCACCGCTTCTTCTACAAGACTCATATGGCCTTCATGAAGATAACCCATCGTAGGTACAAAGCCAATCGTCCGGCCCGATCTTATCGCTTTTTTTGAAAAAGTCTGCATTTCGTTGATCGTAGTTATGATTCTCATGATCTTGTCCCTCCGTACATCCCTGATAGCTGCTCTTCCTTCATATTAAACGAGTGCTTTTGCTCTGGAAATTGACGATCTTTCACTTCTGAAACATACTCACTAATCGCCCTCGAAATAACGTTTGAAACATGACTATACTGCTTCACAAATTTAGGTACATGGCCAGTACCATATCCGATTACATCGTGATAAACGAGAACTTGCCCATCTGCCTGAACACCCGCTCCAATGCCAATAACTGGAATCGAAAGCTCATATGCCACAATTTCCGTTAGCTGTTGAGGGACGCATTCCAATACAAGCGCAAAGGCTCCTGCTTCTTCTATTGCTTTTGCCTCTCTAACGAGTAAAGCGGCACTATCAGATTCTTTTGCCTGTACTTTATAACCACCTAATACGCCAACAGATTGTGGGGTAAGCCCTAAATGTCCCATAACCGGCACACCTGCGGAAGTTAACTTTTTAACTTGTGAAATAACTTCTCCACCACCTTCAAGCTTCACCGCATGAGAGCCAGCTTCTTGCATTAGTCTTCCTGCATGTGCAAGCGTTTCTTGAAAACTACTGTGATAGGAAAGGAAGGGCAGATCCGTTACAACAAATGTATGAGGTGCTCCGCGTTTTACTGCTTTCGTATGAAGAACCATATCATCCATCGTAACCGGTACAGTTGAATCGTAACCAAGCGCCACCATTCCTACCGAATCACCTACTAACAAGAGATCCATTCCTGCTGCTTCTGCTAGTTTTGCTGAAGGATAATCATATGCGGTTAGCATCGCAATTGGCTCTTTGTTTACTTTCATCTTTTTAAAATCGCTTGTCGTTTTCATCTTTTTCCTCCTTTTTTTAGAGGAACATCTCACCGCACAAAAAATCTCCTAACGTGGAATTGCAGCAGACAGGGGTATCCCATCAGTCTATGTACGCATAGACTTGCCGCAAAACTCCACGTTAGGAGATTACTTCATCGGTTTTATCCCTCTGTCCCAGTCCATACGGATCAAGGCAGACTATTATTTTAGTAAGAATAAATGGTGCGGCTCTAATCAGATACCGCCCTTACACCTGTTAGTATAGCAGAAAATATGACACAATCGTTAACAGATTTCAATATCTGCAGAATAAATATAGTGCATCTTCCCACTTTCATCTTCTAAAAGCAGAACGCCTTCTTCTGTAATCCCTTTTGCAAGGCCTTCGATAACGCCATTTAACGTTCTTGCCTTTATTTTACGACCTAGACTAACCGCATAGCTTTCCCATAGAAGTTTGATCATCCTAAATCCATTGTTTAGATATTCTTCATAAAGCGTTTCGAGTTCATTTAATATGGCAGCTAGAAGGGCTGAACGTGTTATATCCCTGCCAGACTCAATCTTAAGTGATGTTGCGGTCGTTAACTCATCCGGAAAATCTTCTTTGCTCGCATTCACATTAATGCCCATCCCAATAATGATTGACTTAATTTGATCTGCTTCAGCCTGAAGTTCTGTAAGTATGCCCACAACTTTTTTTCCATCAATTAAAATATCATTCGGCCACTTAATTTCTGCTTCAAGTCCTGTTTGCTTACGAATCGCATGTACCACGCTAACCGCAGCAATCAGTGTAAACTGTGGTGCCCTCTGAGGTGGGAGTTTCGGACGCAAAATAATACTTGTCCAGATCCCGCTCCCACTAGGAGAGTGCCAGGAGCGACCAAGTCTTCCCTTCCCTGCTGTTTGTTCATCAGCTACAATGATGGTGCCATCCGAAGCTCCTCGATGGGCTAAATCA
>ENA-ORXC01001982-ORXC01001982.1-marine-metagenome-genome-assembly--contig:-NODE-1982-length-11501-cov-15.011555_pt1 | contig 11501 bp, 5 predicted proteins | sample MGYA00237865_ERZ511478 | MGnify/ENA metagenome assembly ERZ511478 | reverse complement strand
CTAACTGCCGAAGAAGAAATAAACTCCGCCGCTTGGAAAAATAAAGTTGCCAACTCAAAATTTAAAGATGCACCTGGCTTCGGTAAAGCAACGCAAGGTAAAATTGCATTTCAAAATTGGTATTTTGAGTCTTGGTTTAGAAATGTAAAAATTAGGGAATTGTAATAAATAATAACTTCTATTACAAATACCGTAAATATAAATTTGAATTTAATAGTAAGTGTAATTCAAGGCAAAAAAAATTACTGTAAATAAAAGTGATTCTTCATATTTCATGTTTTAGATATAAAGAATCACTTTAAAAAAGCTAGTATACTCATAATACCAAACCTTCCTAAATATTAATCAAAATAAGAATACAACTCTTTTTTTAAGTTTTCCCATTGTCCCTTATCTCCACTAATTATTTGACCTACTTCTTTTACTTTAGAGGTACCAAAGCCAATAGCTTCTTTAATGCCAATATGAGGCGGTAAGGACAATGCTCCACTATTAACTACAGCATCAATAATAAATGGTTTTTTACTTGCTTTGGCTTGTATAATGGCTGCATCGATATCTTCTGCATGCTCGACCCTAACACCATCACCACCACAAAGTTTAGCATATTCAGCAAAATTGACATTGGTTTCATGTAAAGCGTCTAGGCTTGCTGCCAAACCTGCTTCTTCCATTTCTAACTTAACAAAGCTTAGTTCTGAATTGTTGAATATCAAGACTTTAATTGGCAGTTCGTATTTAACAGCTGTTATAAAATCTTGCATAGACATATTAAAGGCTCCGTCTCCACAAAATGCCCATATTTCTTTATTCTTATTTGCAAACTGAGCGCCAATGGCAGAAGGTAATCCTACAGCCATAGAACCATGATTAAAAGAACCAATAACTCTTCTTTGACTATGAAAAGAGATATGGTGTGCCGCCCATATAGCAGAGGTACCGGTTTCTACGGTGAAAATGGCATCGTTTGCTGCATGCTCGTTTACCAAGTCTGCAAATATTTGTGGATGCAATGGTTCATGATCACGGGTAGGAGAGGCTTGGTTTTTCATATTCGCTCTCCAATCTATAAAATTACCTCTTAATTTATCTAAAAACGCTGTATCGCTTTTCTGATCAACTTTCGGATTCAACAATTCTAAAAATGACGATATATCGCTCCATACACCTAGTGACACCGAGGTTCTATTTCCTATATTTTCTTGTCTAATATCTACCTGTATTGTTTTTGTTTGATGTGGAAGAAAGTCTATATATGGAAAATCAGTACCTAGCATCAGTAATAAATCACAATTCATGACGGCATTATAACCTGAAGGATTTCCTATTAAGCCAGTAAGCCCTACAACATTATCAGTATCATGATCAAAAATATCGCTAGCACGTAAACTATGGGTTATAGGTGCTTGTAGTTTTTTAGCCAACTCCAATACTGCACTACGACTCTCACGACAACCGTCACCTGCTAAAATACCTACTGTTTTCGCACTATTTAATAGTTTAGCTGCTTCAATAATGCTGGTGTCATCAGGTACCAAACGAGATGTATATTTTTTAATTGGATGAATGAACTGTTTGTTTTCCGCCTTCATTTCTGCAACGTTTGCAGGTAACTCTATTCTACAGACAGCATTATTAGCCATGGCAATTTTAATGGCTCGTTGTATAACCATGGGTGCCTGTTCTGGGGTTTCTATCACCGCCTGATAATCACAAACATCATCAAATACCTTTTTTAAATCTACTTCTTGGAAGTAATTGGTACCTTGTTGTTTCTGATTAATTTGACCTGTAATAGCGATTACCGGCGTGCGTTCTTTTTTAGCATTGTATAATCCATTAATCAAGTGTAAAGCTCCAGGACCAACAGTACCTGCACACACCGATAAATTGTTACTGGTTTGACTATGACCAAAGGCAGCAAAAGATGCGTTACCCTCATGTTTCATGCCGATCCAATCAACAGTTTCTCGTTCTTCTATTGCTTTAACAAAAAAGTTTAAGGCATCGCCCGTTACTCCATATACTTTATCTACTCCAACACTTTGTAAAATATCTAATAGTTGTTCTGATACATTTTTACTCATGATAATTTTCTTTAAATTTTATAATTAGGATGAAAAAAGCATCCGTTAGTTATCTATACTCCGGATTTTCGAAATTCCAACGTGTACCGTCATCCCAATCTTTTCTTGAATTTCCGTAAGACGGATATCCTTCGTTATCCTTCAACATTTTAGCCAAGTGCATTAGATTGTATGACATAAAAGTGGTGTTACGATTCGTAAATTCAGAATCAAAACCTACTGGTGGCTCAATTTTTTCGCCATCCCATTCCGTATCTCCATAACTGGGTCCGGGTCCAACTTTCCCTATCCAACCTGCATCTGCCTGTGGTGGTATACTATAACCTATATGCTGAAGTGCATATAGTAGCCCCATAGAACAATGTTTAACACCATCTTCATTTCCGGTAATAATACATCCACCGGCTTTGCCATAATACACGTATTGCCCCTTATCATTTTGGTATCCGCTCATAGCGTATAATCGTTCAATAAGTTTTGTAGCTACCGATGAACGTTCACCTAACCAAATAGGCGTACCTATCACCAATATATCAGCTGCCATTACCTTTTTATAAATTTCTGGCCAGTCATCTTTATCATATCCTTCTTTGGTCATATCTGGCTGTACACCAACCGGTATGTCAAAATCTGCAAGTCTTAAAACCTCTACATCAACACCTTCTGATTTCATAATCTTAGCCGACACATCGATTAAATTACGTGTGTGACTTTTAGATGGTGATTTTTTTAAGGTACAATTGATGAATATTGCTTTTAACGTACTAAAATCTGTCTTTTTCATATTGTTCTTATTTTCCTATAGTTTTTACAGTAACCACACCAAATACTATGTGACCAATTAACATCGCCACTAATCGCATTGGCATAGAACCATCCATTGGTGGCATTTCAAATAGCACTCCCATTACCTTCATACCAATCTGTGCCATAATAAGTGCTACGATACCAAAGGCAATTCCTTTCAAGAAAAGATTAGAGATGTTGACTTTAGGAGCAAATACATAACCATACCCTAAAGCAAATAGAATACCCATAAGAAAATGTAAGATCCAGCCAACTGCTATGGGTAAGTTCATAGCGCCTGCCAATAATTTCCATGGTGCCATTTCTGGCATGCCCATATGTGGTGCTACCAACATTATTATGGTCATTACCACTGTTCCTAAAATACCTGCTAATACCAATTTTGGTAATTCATTTTTCATTTAAATACTATTTTTTGCTTTTTATAAATTTTATAGTCTATATGAATTGCTACCCATACACACTTTTCTATTTTTAATATGAAGCTGATTAACAGCACGCAAGATATTTTTAGTTGCATTAAATCATTAGTTCATACCATTTTTTTATTAACGTGAAGACTATAAATACTGTTTTAATTCTATGTTATTGAAATCATTTAAGAGGCATGTTTCAGCTATAAAACACCTAATTACAATGATTGACGTAATACTTTTAAAATGATTTTAAAATTTTAATGAAGTACTTCTAATCATTTGCTTAACTTGAAATTTCTAACCAACAAATAAGTTTTAATTAATTAAACAATTACTACCATCAGCCAACCAACCACCATACAGGAAGTCCTAAATCAATTAGACAGTATCATTGATAATGCTATAGTAAACAATGACCGCATAGGATATTTTGCTTTTTTATATAGAAGGGTTACTGCTGAAATTCTGAATGAGGTACAATTAGGGAATTTTGAGGATAATGCCCGAATGGAAACTTTTGATGTTGCCTTTGCCAACTACTATATAGATGCATACAACGGTTATAGAACAAACCAACCAATCAGTACATCTTGGCAGTTTGCATTTGATACCAAAAACGACCCACTAACCATTCTACAACATATCATGTTAGGCATCAATACCCACATTAATCTGGATTTGGGTTTAGCAGCAAGCACTGTAATGCAAGGCAAAGAAATAATTGATATTGAAAATGATTTTAATGCAGTAAATACCATTCTTGGCAATATTGTCAATGAAATGCAAGACAGATTAAGTAGGGTTTCTCCCTTACTTTTTCTATTGGACATTGCAGGAAAAAATACCGATGAAGAAATTATCAACTTTAGCTTAGGTAAAGCCAGAGCATTATCATGGTACAATGCAAATCTACTTTGGGGATTAGGAGATGGTAACCAAGATGCCGCTATTCATCAAATGGACAACACCGTGTTAAGACTTGGAGAATTTATAAAAGCTCCAAAATCTAAAATTGCTACTTACGCCCTAAAGTTTTTAGGCAAGTTTGAAGAAAAGAATGTAGGTCTGGTAATTTCCAAGTTAAGAGAGGATTAGTTTTAATTGCCAATGAAAAACCAATTTTTCCTTTAACATTTTTAGTTGCATTTCATTAAAAAACATTATTGTTTTGTGTTCAATTATGAAATATTCTCTTTGCAATTATCAAATTTGTAATTGTACGTTAAAACCATATTAAATACTGCTAAAAAACTATCTCATTTCGCTAAATTCAAGCATATAAAATAAATGGATTTTGGTCATATATCTACCGGATATTCCCCCTTAGTATTGCACTAATATTTTACCTTCCAATCTATTGTTTTATAGTTATTTATAAATTAACATTATCTCAAACCAATCTAACTATGAAGACTATTATCAAGTCCTTTCTACTATTGCTATGCATTAGTAGTTTAGGCCACACTTTGCGTGCGCAAGAAAAAAGTAAAAACCCCTTTGCTGGGCTAGAATTCAGGAATATTGGTCCGGCAATGACCTCTGGTCGTATTGCCGATATTGCCATTCACCCAGAAAATGAAAACATCTGGTATGTTGCCGTAGGTTCTGGCGGTATGTGGAAAACAATGAATTCTGGTACTACCTGGAAACCTATTTTTGAGAAACAAGATGTATACTCCATGGGCTGTGTAACCATAGACCCTAGTAACCCACATACTATTTGGGTAGGTACAGGTGAAAATGTAGGTGGTCGCCATGCCGCTTTTGGTGACGGAATTTACGTTAGCCATGACGATGGTAAGACATGGAAAAATATGGGTTTAGAAAATTCTGAACACCTATCAAAAATCATTGTACACCCTACAGATTCCAATACGCTATGGGTAGCTTCACAAGGTCCATTATGGAGCAAAGGCGGTGATCGTGGTGTTTATAAAACTACAGATGGCGGTAAAACTTGGAAACGTACCTTGGGCGATGCCGAATGGGTTGGTGCAACAGATATGTTAATAGACCCAACAAATCCTGATGTTTTATACGCTGCTACATGGCAAAGACACCGTACGGTTGCCGGTTATCTTGGTGGTGGTCCTGGATCAGGACTTCATAAAAGCACAGATGGCGGAGAGACTTGGAAACCTTTGAAAAACGGTATCCCAAAATCCAATCTTGGTAAAACGGGCTTAGCCATGTCGCCTTTTAATTCTGAAGTTATTTATGCAGCGCTAGAACTTGATAGAACTAAAGGTGGTTTTTATATGTCCAGCAATGGTGGTGAGTCTTGGGTAAAACAATCAGATGCCGTTTCTGGTGGTACCGGTCCGCATTATTACCAAGAAATTATTGCTTCGCCACATGAAGAAGGCACCGTTTATTTTATGAATAATAGTGCCTTGGTTACCAAAGACCACGGTAAGACATTTACGCAAATGAGCAGGTCTAACCAGCATAGTGATAGTCATGCATTGGTATTTAAAAAATCCGATCCTAATTATTTGCTTATTGGTACAGACGGTGGTTTATATGAAAGTTTTGATAATACCGAAAGCTGGAAATATGTAAGAAACCTACCTATTACCCAATATTTTAAAATTGCCGTTGACGATGCCAAACCTTTTTATAATGTGTATGGCGGCACTCAAGATAATGGCTCACATGGCGGACCTTCAAGAACTAGAAGTTCAGATGGTATTGCCAGTGCAGATTGGTGGAAAACTTTAGGTGCAGATGGTGCACAAACAGCAACAGAACCTGGTAATCCTGATATTACCTATGGCGAATTTCAACAAGGGGCTTTATGGCGAATTGATAGTAAAACATTAGAAAGTGTATTTATACAACCTCAAGCTAGGGAAGGTGACCCGTTTGAACGTTTTAACTGGGATGCTCCAATTCTTGTGAGTCCTCATAATCCTACAAGGCTTTATTTTGCTTCGCAACGTGTATGGAAATCAGAAAATAGGGGAGATGCTTGGAATCCTATTTCAGAAGACCTTACCTTGAACCAAGAACGAATGGAGTTCCCGTATTATGGAACATCGCAAAGCTGGGATAATGCTTGGGATATCAAAGCAATGTCTAACTACAATACTATTACCTCTTTGGCAGAGTCTCCTAAACAAGAAGGTTTGATTTATGCAGGTACTGATGACGGACTTATTCAGGTTACTGAAGATGGCGGAACAACATGGAGGAAGTTTAGTTTGAACACTATAAAAGGTATACCTAATACTCCGTTTGTAAATGATGTTAGAGCAGACCTTTTCGATGCTAATGTAGTATATGCAGCATTAGACAATCATAAATACGGAGATTATAAACCGTACATTCTTAAAAGTAGCGATAAAGGAAAATCTTGGTCTATTATCAATGGAAACTTACCTAACAAGCTATTGATTTGGAGATTGGTACAAGATCATGTAAAAAAAGATTTACTATTTGCCGCAACAGAATTCGGCGTTTACGCAACTCTTGATGGAGGTGGAAAATGGACAAAGCTTGAAGCTGGTATGCCAACCATTCCGATAAGAGACATTACTATTCAACGTCGTGAGAATGATTTGGTAGCTGGATCTTTTGCTAGAGGTATTTACATCTTAGATGATATTTCACCATTACGTGAATATGATGTTACTGCTACGGCTAAACTTTTCCCTGTTAAAACAGTGCCATGGTATAAACCATCAAGTAGAGTAGGTAGCCAAGGTGATGCGGAATGGATAGGTGAAAACCCACCTTTTGGTGCCACATTTACATACTTCATGTCAGATAAGTTAAAGTCGAAAAAAGACATTAGAAAAGCTGCAGAGAAGAAAGGAACAGGCAAATTTCCTGGTTGGGATGCTCTTGAAGCTGAAAACTTACAAGACGGTCCGTCAATCGTATTGGTAATAAAAGATGCAAATGGTAATGTTATAAATACCGTAAAAGGTACCAACAAAGAAGGATTTAATCGCGTTAGTTGGAATTTAAGTTATCCTAATAAAAATGGAGAGCGTTTAGAAGAACCTAAAGGTAGAAGAGGTCGCCGTAGAGGTGGTATAATGGTTACACCGGGAGAATATTCAGTAACACTAATGAAGCGTGTAGATGGTTTAAATACTGTATTACAAGGTCCGGAATCGTTCAGTGTAGAACCTGTTTTTGAAAGTGCATTACCTAGAAAATCAAATGAGGTAGTAGATAGTTTTAGAGAAGCAGCTTTTGCATTTCAGCAAGATTTAACGGCTACAGAAATTACTTTATCTACAAGTCAAAAAACTGTTGATGCCATGTTACGTGCTTTAAATAAGGCATCTAATCCTTCAGATGATTTATATAAAAGATTATACGCTACTAAAAACACACTGCAGGCTATTGATAAAGAGCTGAATGGTAATAAAATCAAAGAAGAAGTTGGTGAGCGTTCTAACCCTACGGCAAGTGAAGGAAATTCAATAGGTTGGAGAGCCCTTGGAAATACTTACGGACCAACAGATGAACACCAAGCTTTTCTAAGTCGTGTACAAAGTCAACTTAAGAAAGTAAAAGCAAAACTTCAACCTGTAATAGAAAGCGAATTGCCAGCACTTGAAAGTGAATTGAAAAAATCTGGTGCACCATGGATTGAAGGACAGGGACTTATTAAAAATTAATTTCTAGCTTCACTATAAACAGTACTAGTAATACTGCTTTATAAGAATATTTTATACCGCTTAAAAGCATAGACTTATAATTATACAGCTAGCTTTAAGCGGTATTTTTATGTTCACCTTCAAAGAAGTTAACTACGACACTTTTATATTTTTAAATGCTCTATATGAACTTCTTAATGCACTAAACTTTACCAGAAGTTTAAGAAAATTAGATTGTATTTACATAAATGGTTATTTTTATTTGTAAAGCTAAACACCAACTATAGTAAGAAACATATGACAATCAGCTTCTTTTCTAAAACTTCGCTTATACTTTTTATATTCTTAAGTTTTAATACATTTTCCCAAACCGTAGTAACGGGAACCGTCATTGATAAAAAGGATACCGCGCCACTTCCTTATGCTTATATAAAAATTGATAGTGTTCCCTTAGGAACCGTAACAGACGCTGATGGTAAATTTAGACTATCAATACCTGCGCAATATGATGCGCATACCATAACCCTTGGTTATGTTGGTTATAAAGATTTGCACATTACCGTAGAAGATTTTAAAGGGATGAATAATAGTGTTTTTAAAATGACTTCTAGTAATCTGCAATTATCAGAAGTGGTGGTGACCCCTAAAAAAATGCCTAGTGCCAAGGCTTTACTAAAAAAAGTAATTAAGAACATACCTGTCAATTATGCGGACTCTCCAACAAAAATAACTGGTTATTATCGTGAAACTTTAAAAGAGAATGGTGCATATATAAAATACTCAGATGCCGTTTGCGATTATTATGCAGAGCCTTATAGCAATAAAAATTACAGATGGAAAGACTATCAAAACCCTAGTGATTACTCATTTAGTAATGGTTCTTTTAGCTTTTTTTCGAACTCATTACATCGTGTACATTTTCATCATCGAACCTTAAAAAATGAACAAGTAGATATTATTGACTCACGCTCAAGTAGTAATTTAAGTAAAAGAGATTTTGAAGCTAATATAGAAGGCGGACCATTAGGGCTTTTCGCAAGAAATAGAGTTAAGTACCAACAGAGTTTTTTAGGAAATAAAGCTAATCGAGATTTTACATATACAATTTCAGAAAAAGAAAATGAATTAGGCGGTTGGTTATATGTACTTGAATTTGAAACTAAAACGACTAAAGAAGAATTAGATGCGCTATCATCTCCCAACAGTAGAAAACAATGGAAAAAGGCTAATAAACATAAGTTACTAAAAGGTAGAATTTATATAGACCAAGATGATTTCGCTGTAGTGCGCTATGAGTGTAGTGTCCCAAATCAATTAAAACAATTTTTCTGTAGTTATGAAGAAATGGCTGTCAAACATTTTGATTATAAATTAGATGTTAGCTACAAGAAAAAAGGAAATCAATATTATCTCGATAAAATGCGTCATGAAGATGAATTTATCTATAAAGACACCACAGATATTACCACCACTTATTATTCTGCGATTTCAGAATTTAATGTATCTGATATCAATGAAAAGAACCCTACAAAAATATCGAAAGAAGATAATTTTGCGAATACCGTAGCGAATCAATTATATGAATTTCCACTAGAATACGATTCCATTTTCTGGCAAGAATATACCTCAAAAAACCCTATATCTACTATAAAATCAACGATTAGAGAAGATATGGAGTTAGATAAAAGTCTTGAAAGACAATTTCATGACAAGCATGTTAGAAACGATTCTATGCCTGAGCCTATTGCTAAAATTGAGACTTCTAATTTCAAAATTCATGGTGAAAATTATATAGATAATTACGCTTGGCTAAAAGATACAAAAGCGCCTTTAAGCAATAAACCTGTTATGGATTATTTACGTAAAGAGAATAAATACACCGAGAATTATAACATTCCGCTTAAAAAATCACAACGTAGTATTTACCTAGATTTAGTAAAAAGTATTGAAGAAAATAGTACTTCTCTAAAAACTAAAAAAAATGGTTATTTCTATTATAGTAAGTATAGCGAAGATGATGAGTACCCTGTATACTATCGTAAAGCTATAGAAAATGATAGTGTAAAAGAGTTATTAAATGTAAACCAAATGGCAAAAGACAAGGGCTATTATAACGCAGGGGTAGGACCGGTTAGTCCAAATAATCAACTCATTACAGTTTATGAAAATACTACCGGTAAAGATGAATATACCTTAAAAATAAAAGATTTAAGTAAGAATATATTTCTATCGGACTCCATTAATAATATTGGGAACATGGTATGGTTGGACAACTCCACATTTTTATATGTTAATGTAGAGAAAGAAACTTATCAAGCATTAAAAGTATACCGCCATATAATAGGAACAGATGCTAAGCATGATTCCATTATTTTCCAAGAAGAAGATCCTAGTTTTAGTGTAAGTATCGAAAAAACCAAATCTAAGGAGTATATTTTCTTAAATACCAGCAACAGCATTTCTTCTGAAACCTGGTACTTAAAAACCACTATGCCCAATGGTCAGTTTAAGGTTGTACAACCCCGTGAAAAAAATCATATTTATCATATTACACATTACAAAGACAAGTTCTACATACTTACCAATAAAAATGCCCTCAATTATAAAGTTGTTACTACTTCAATAAATGATACCGGAAAAGATGCATGGAAAGATTATGTTCCTCATCAAACCGGTGTTCTAATCCAAAACTTTCAAATTTTTGATAATTACTTCGTAATTAACGAAAAAGAAAATGCTCAATCGCGAATAAAAATAATAGACCAAGCAACGCAAGAAAGTCATTATGTAAAATTTGATGAAGCGTTTTACAATGTTGGTATAGGCTACAACCCTGACTTTAAAACAGACAGTTTACAACTAGGCTATAGCTCTTTTGAAACGCCTTATACCACCTATAATTATAATATGAAGACCAAAAAGAAAAGTTTGGTCAAGCAACATAGTAAACCTATAACACATCCTTTTTTTAAATATAAAATTGAGCGAAAATGGGTAACTGCCAAAGACGGTAAAAAAATTCCCTTAACGCTAATCAGTAATAACTGGCGAGCTAGACGTAAAAATGCTAAACATAAAGTCTATTTAACATCATATGGGGCGTATGGTATGGGTCAAGAGCTCGTTGGTGGCCCAACGGCACATCATATGGTCAATAATGATTATCTATATGCTATAGCACATATTAGAGGCGGAGACGACTTGGGTAGAGAATGGTATGATGATGGTAAACTTTTCAATAAAAAGAATTCATTTTCAGATTTTATAGCTTGTGCTGAATACTTAATCGAGGAAGATTATGCTCAAGCAGGTCATATCGTAGCAGATGGTGCTAGCGCAGGTGGCTTATTAATGGGTGCTGTAGTCAATGAGCGCCCAGAATTATTCAATACTGTTATTTTAAATGTGCCTTTCGTTGATGTTATTAATACAATGTTAGATGAAAACTTGCCATTAACCGTTGGGGAGTTTGATGAATGGGGCAACCCTAAAAATAAAAAGGCGTATGAATACATTAAGTCTTACAGTCCGTACGATAATGTGAGGGCACAAAACTACCCGAACATGCTGTTCTTTAC